>ORMF010222954.1_pt1 | contig 53036 bp, 41 predicted proteins | sample 1779871 | NCBI WGS metagenome assembly ORMF01 (sample SAMEA104232316, study PRJEB22302) | groundwater metagenome | biome: forest; feature: aquifer; material: groundwater | place: USA | collected 2011-08-07 | depth 5.4 m | reverse complement strand
TTTTTTCGGGAATTCGTCCGATAACAATATTGTGGGCCCGGCGAGGATGCTAGAATAGGACGTGCCTACCGGGCCGGGACTCTGCCTGGCGCAACTTCGGCAATTTCGGCAAAGTTTGTGGACGCCACAAGCGAGGAGTGCATCGCATGAAAGTTTGTTGGGCCGCTGCTTGTTTGTTCTTGGCCGCTTCGCTGACGCTTGGCGGCGGCGGCGATAACGGCAAGAAGTTCAAAGGCGATTTCGAGGCCTTCTTCAAAAAGCTCGACAGCAATATGGACGGCAAGTTGACGAAAGACGAGTTTTTGAAGATGGCCGACCGTGCCAAGGAAAAAGACCAAGCCCGCGCCAAACTCAGCCAAGCTTACGACAAGCTCGATCCGGAAATGAAAGGGATCACCAAAGAGGTCTTCCGCCGCTATCTCGAGAATGGCAAGAACGGCGAGCCGCCGGCGAACAAGGCAAAATAGAGCACAAACTGGGTCGCGTGTTCGCGCTGGCGCGACCCTGCGACCGCGAAACGGAAGGCCGCGCAATCACCGCTTCCCCTCTTCCCCCAGCGTCTTTTCCAGAGTTTCGATCACGTCGCGCACGCCGTCGAGGCGCGGGTTGATGCGATTGGCGCGGCGATAGGTTCGCAACGCTGCCCGCAACTTTTTCTGCTTCATGAAGCTCTGCGCCATGCCGCTGGCGGCGCCGAAATGGTACGGGTTGAGCCGCAGCACTTTTTCGCAATCAGCAATCGACTTCGCGTAGGCGCCGGTGCGGAAATGGACGATGGCGCGCTGGTTGTACGCTTCGGCGAAGCGCGGCGCTTGCGTGATCAGCGCATTGAGGCCCGCCAGGACCAGGCCCGCGTCGGCGGCGGTCAATTCCATTTGCATGAGCCGCTGCAATTCGTCGTTGTGCTGGGGCGTGTCGGCGCGGAACCAAAGCGACCAAAGCGCGTCGGCCGCCATTTCGGACACCAGCGGCTCTTCGTCGTGCAACCGGGCGGCCAGCGAAGCGTTGACATTCATCGTGCCCGTCAGGCCGAGCGCCAGGACGGCGGCTTGGCGTACTTCAGCAACCGGGGCGTACAGCAGCCGTTCGAGCGCTGCTTCGTGATAGCGCGCCGATGCGGATCGCTTGAATTTGGCCAGTGCTGAGCGATAGAGTTGTGCCCACCGTTGCGGGTCGATCTTCGGGCTGGGTTCGGGCAGAAGTTGATAATAATTGAGCAAGAGAGGCAGACGCACGGGGCTAACCTCACGAAAGAAGTACCTGAAGAACGTTCTGGCGCTCCTTCACCCCTGGCGTGTTGTAGGGAAACGAAATCCAGGTGCAACAGGACTGTGCCACTCAGCGCCGATCAATGAGACGCCGAGCTTGCTCGGCGCGGCCAGCGCCCCCGGCGACGATCAGCGCGTCGAGCAGCGGCGCCGGCCGAATAGTCAATCAATTATCGCGCCGCGGCGGCGGCCCGTTCGACGATGAGCCTTGCGTGCCCGCGCGCGGTTGCCCAGCGATATTGCCGCGCGATTTTCGCCATAATTCCACATCGTGCAGCAGAACTTCCACCGACTTTTCCAGCTGAGCGTCTTCGCCGCGCGCCAGGGCATCGGGGTGCACTTCCACCGCCACGTCCGGGATCACCCCTTCCTTCTCCATATTGACGCCCTTGTTGGTCCGAACGCCGATGCGCGGTATTCGGAAGCTGGAGCCGTCGATGAGTTGAATTTCGCGCGTGCCGATGACGTGCCCGCCCGTTGCCTGCCCGACCAGCTTGCCCAGACCATGAGCGCGGAAAGCATGCGGGAAAATCTCGGCGTCGCTGTACGAGCGGTTGTTCATGAGACACACGAGCGGCTTGGTCCATTTGCGGTCGCCGAAATTGAGGACAAATCCCTGGCTGCCGTCGCGCTGCGAGAAGAGCGTGTGCTCCTTGCCGAGCAGGTAGTTCAGGATCGATTCGTGGGTGAAGCCGCCGCCGTTGAAGCGCACATCGAGCACGATGCCGTCCTTGTCGAAGTTGTCGGAGTAGAGCAAGCGCAGAAACCGATCGAGTCCTGGCTCTTGCATGTTCGGGATGTGAATGTAGCCGAGCGTCCCTTTGCTGAGTTCATGAACGCGCTTGGTGTTGGCGGCGGCCCAGCGTTCGTACAAAAGCCCGGCGCTGGTGACGCCAGTGGCGCCTTGCCGCGCAATTCCTTGAATTTCCACGCGGCGCTTGCTGCGCGGATCGATCGGGTTGGAGGTCACCTGCAAGCCGATCATCTCCTTGACCTTGTCGTTGAGCAGCGTGGCCACGTCGATCTTGTCAGCGATTTCCGTGCCGTCGATGGCCAGCACGAGGTCGCCCGCCTTGAGGTTCAGCCCGCGCTGATCGGCCGGCCCGCCCTTGAGAATGGCGGCGATGCGCAGACCAGGTCCCTTGTGCGTGTGGTCGAAGAGCAGGCCGAGGTCCGCAGTCGTTTGGTCAGGATTGCCGAGGTTGCCCGAAATGCCCACGTGCGATGCGTTCAACTCGCCGAGCATCAAATAGATGAGGCTGTAGAGGTCCTCTTTGAGAACGCAATGTTTGACCAGCGGCCGATACTTGGCGCGAATCTTGTTCCAATCGGCGCCGTGAAAGGCGGCGTCGTAGAAATTGTCGCTCAGGGCCCGCCAGCTCTGCTCGAAGATTTCCTGAAACAGCTCGTCTTGCTTGACGGTCATGCGCGCCTGGAAGGGAATGACCGCGACATTGGCCACGCCCAACGGTCCGGCGACGTTGGCTGTCTTGATGTTGCCGGCGCCGTCGCGGAAGTAAACCTGGCTGCCGAAGAAGCGCGACCACTGAATCTGCGTGGGCTTGGCACTGCCGGTGGTGATGCGCGTCACCTGGCTGCCGTCCACGTTGGCGACCCAGAGGTCGTCGCCGTCCTGGTTGGCGCGGAAGGCGATGCGCGTGCCGTCGTTGGAAATCGCGCACTCGCCGATCGTCATCGGCGACGGCTGGCGCACGCGCAGGTGCATGTCCTCCCAATCAATGTCTTTGCTGGCCGGGGTGTTCGGCGCAAGCGGCTTTTGCAGCGAGATGACAAACGCGCTGTTGACGTTGCGGCGCCGCTGGCTGATGAACGCGATGCGGTTGTTCGTCTTGCTCCAGGTGACGCCGCCGTTGTAGGTCGCGAACCGGGTGATGTTCCGCGCCGGGTTCTCCTTGGTCGGCCCGGTCGCCGGAATAATGTACAATTCGCTGGCAAAGGACGCGTCGCTCTTGGCGACGCAGATCCATTGGCTGTCGGGCGACCATTCGTAGTCGAACACCTGGCCGCCTTCGAGCACAACCTTTTCGTCCGTGCCGTCGGGATTCATCGTGATCAGCTTGCCGGCCCGCAGAAAGCTGATGCGCTTGCCGTCCGGCGAAAAGTTCACGCCCATTTCGCTGCGCGGCGTCTTGGTAAGTTGCTTGGCCTTGAAGCGATGGGCCTGCGTGAACTCGGGATGTTCCGGATCGTCCGGCTCGAGCAGCCAGATGTTGTCATGCCCGCCGCGATCGGACAGGAAGAGCATCTTCTTGGAATCGGGCGACCAGGCCACGCCGTGATCGAAGGCCGGATGCTCGGTCAAGCGCTTGGCCTTGCCGCCGGTGCGGGCCACGAGGAAAATCTCGCCCTGGACGACGAAAGCGATGTGCTTCTCATCGTGCGCCAGCGCATATTCGGTCGTGTTGGCCGTGAACGTGGTGATCTTGTCCAGATTCGTCTTGTCGTCGGCGTTGACATCGATGTTCAGCTTGCGGCCTTTGCCGTCCTTGAGCGAATGAACCCAAAGATCGGCGCCGCATTCGTAAACGAGCCATTGCCCGTTGCCGCTGATTTTGGCCCGACGAACGGCATCGTCCTTTTGGAACGTGATTTGTTGCGGCGCCGTCACCCCCCCTAGGCCCCCCCTTGTCAAGGGGGGGGATGGGGGGGTAGCGGCGTCCAAGCTCAACTCCATGCGCACGATATTCGCGGGATTGCCGAATTGCTCGCTGACGTAGAAAAGCGACCGGCCATCGCCGGACCACATCGGCGCGTGGTTCTGTCCTTTGAATTGCGTGACCAGGCGGTTGTCCGATCCGTCGGCGGTGCAAATCCAGATGTCATCGTTGGACGAGCCGCGATAACCTTTGCGATACCAGGAGCCCGGCCCGCGCACGTAGGCGATCAGGTCGCCTTTGGGTGAATAGCTGCCGTCGCGGCCTTCATAGGCGCTGACGCGCTTGGCCTGGCCGCCGGTCATGGGTACCGTGTAAAGATCGACGCGCGCCGGATAGTCGGCGCCGCGCGCCGACGCGAACAGAATGCGCTGGCCGTCCGGCGACCAGCCGGTGGGATGATCGTCGGCGGAATCGAAGGTGAGGCGCGTGGGCCGGCCGCCCTGGACGGGAACGACGAACACGTCGTAGCTGCCATGGCGATTCGAGGAGAAGGCGATGTGCTTGCCGTCGGGGCTGAAGATCGGATTGTAGTCGTGTTTTTCGTGCATCGTGAGGTGCCGCGCCGACCCGCCGGCGGCGTCCACCAGCCAGATGTCGCCGAGATAGCTGAAGGCAATCGTCTTGCCGTCCGGCGAAATGTCCGGCGTGCGCGCGAAACGCACCGGTTCGGCGCGTGCGGCGGACGCCATCGAGATGAAAACGACGGTTGCCATAAGCCAGCGAAGGCGCATCATGGAAGGCGTACCTGAAAAAGCGGCAAGGATGGCGAGCGGCGCGGCGTGAGCCCGCCGTGTTTTCGATGGTTCATCGTAACAGACGCAGAGGGCGATGGCAAAGATTCAATGCCGATGAATCGACAGGAATCTGCCGGTCCCCGTCCGCAAATTCGACATCTTCCGCGTGTGGCTTGTCGTTTCGCGCTCGCAGGATCATGCGAACGCTCAACGGCAAGCCAAGAAATCTACTTGCCGGCTGCTCCCCAAGTGCTTTACCATGGACACGATCCAACGAAGGGGAACTTTATGCCAAACTATCGCGTCGCCGTCATCGGTCGCACCGGCCGCGGCAATTATGGTCACGGCCTCGATGTCGTCTGGCGGCAAATCCCGAACGTCCAAATGGTCGCGGTCGCCGACGAGAACGAAGCCGGCCGCATCGCTGCCCAGAAGCGCCTGGGCGCCAAGAACGCCTACGCCGATTACCGCGACATGCTCAAGAAGGAACGGCCGCAGATCGTCAGCGTCGCCGACCGGCACCTCGATCAGCATCGCGACATGGTCATCGCCTGCGCCGAAGCCGGGGCGAGCATGTTTCTCGAAAAGCCGATGTGCCGCACCCTCGCCGAGGCCGACGAGATGGTGGCGGCGTGCGAGAAACATCATGTCAAGTTGGCCATCGCCCACCAGACGCGCTACAGCCCACGGCTCGCGCGCGTGCAGGAGATGATCGCCGCCGGGCAGCTGGGCGACATCCTCGAACTGCGTAGTCGCGGCAAAGAAGACACCCGCGTCGGCGGCCAGGACCTGATGGTGCTCGGCACCCACGTCATGGACCTGATGCGTTACGTTGCCGGCGATGCGCGCTGGTGCTCCGCCAAGGTCGGCATGCTCGACCCCCCCGCTCCTCCCCTTGCGAAGGGGGGGCCAGGGGGGGTTACTCCAATCACCAAGGCCGACATCCGCGAAGGCGGCGAAGGCATGGGCCTCATCGCCGGCGATCACATCGTCGCGCAATATGGCTTCGACAAGGGCGTCGTCGGCCATTTCGCTTCGCAGAAATCGACGCGCCGGCCAGGCGAGAGGGATCGTTTCGGTCTGACGATCTACGGCAGCCGCGGCGTCATTCAACTCACGACCGGCAGCCTTCCCGCGGCGTATTTCCTTGCCGATCCGTCGTGGTTTCCGGGCCAGTCGCGTGTCGCTTGGCAAGAGATCACGAGCGCCGGCGTCGGCAAGCCGGAGACGATGAAGGACGGCGGCCTCGGACAAGGAAACATTTGGATCGCACAGGATCTGATCGAGGCGATCGAACGAGACCGCCAGCCCAAGGGAAGCATCTACGATGGCCGAGCGGCGCTGGAAATGATCATGGCCGTTTACGAATCTCAGCGCGTTCGCGCCAACGTCGAATTGCCGCTGAGAAATCGCCGGCAGCCGTTGTCGATGGCATGATCGAAACCTGCTTGCTCGATTGCAACTGCTGCTGATAAGATAGAATCGTGAACATCTACCTCAGCCACGCACGAAAAGACAGCGGCCTAGCGCTTCAGTTAGCGGAGCGGCTCAAGAGCGAGGGGTTGGTTGTATTGCATCCCGAAACCGAGATCGTGACGGGCGAGAACTGGGCCAAAAAAATTGGCAAGGCGCTGCAAGATGCCGATTTCATGGTGTTCCTTCTGACCCCCGGCGCTTTCGACGGTGACTGGATGCGCATGGATGTTGAATTCGCCCTGGGCTCAAGGAAATTCGAGGGCCGCGTGTTTTCCGTTTTCGTCGGTCCTGCTTCACAGCTGAGCACAGACGTGCCGTGGATTCTCTTGAAGCTGCCGCATCGGCAAGTGGAATCGGCCAGGAGCCTTCACCGCGTGGCGAATGAGGTCAAAGCCCAGTGTACTGCCACCGAGCGAATTGCGTCGCATGCCTGAGGTATTCCTTTCACACGCCAGCCGAAACCACGCCGCAGCGCAACGGCTCCGCGATCTGTTGGTTGCTCACGGCGTGCCGGTGTGGTTTAGCCCGCATCACATCAAGGGCGCCCAGCAATGGCAGGACGAGATTGGAGCAGCGCTGGCGCGCTGCGACTGGTTCATAGTCATGCTGACTCCGGCCGCGGTCAAATCAATGTGGGTCAAACGCGAGTTGAATTCTGTATTGGCCGAAAAACGCTACGAAAGCCGCATCATTCCGTTGCTGTTCAAACAGTGCGATTATCGCGCCCTATCGTGGACGCTGCCGCAATTTCAATTCGTCGACTTCACCCAGGACTACCGGAAAGGGTGTGAGCAACTGCTTCGCATTTGGAACAAATCCCTGAAGCCGCCGATTCGCAAGAAGCGGCGCCAGTCGCGATAAACTGTCTCGCGCCCGAACTCCTCAGCGTCTTGCCTACAATTCCAGCATGCCCTCCGCCATCGATCCTGTTTGCGGCATGACCGTGGACCCCGCAACTGCTGCCGGGTCCAGCGTGCGTGATGGCGTCACGTATTACTTCTGCAATCCGCATTGTCTAGAGAAGTTTCAAGGCGATCCGCAGCGCTATCTCACGTCAAAGGAACAAGTGCCCGTCAAGCCGCAAGCGGGAGTCGGCGGCGTCGAGTATTTCTGCCCGATGGACCCCGACGTCGTCAGCGACCGGCCGGGACCGTGTCCCAAATGCGGCATGGCGCTAGAGCCGCGCGGGCTTGTCGCTGATGAAGCAACGGATCCTGACCTAGCAGATATGATCTGGCGGTTCTGGTTCGGACTGCTTTTTGCTGTGCCTTTGTTCGTCCTGACGATGGGCGAAATGCTCTTGAGTCATCACCTGCTGCCGCATCGGTGGAATCTAACAATCCAATTCGCGCTGGCGTCACCCGTCGTCCTCTACAGCGGCAAGCCGTTCTTTACGCGGGCAATCGCTTCGGTCCGCAATCGTAGTCTTAATATGTTCACGCTCATCGGCCTCGGAGTTGGCGCGGCCTATGGATACAGCGTTTTCGCCTCAATTGCGCCGATTTGGTTTTCTGCTGGGTTCTCAAAGCTGTACTATCCAATTGAACCCTACTTCGAATCCGCGGCAACGATCGTGGTTCTCGTGCTGCTCGGCCAGGTGCTCGAAGGCAAGGCGCGACGCGCCACCTCCTCGGCGATCCGCAAGCTCGCCGGCTTGGCGCCGAAATCCGCGCGCGTCGTCCAACTGGATGGCCGCGAACTGGATGTGCCGCTCGAAATGATTCGGGTTGGCGATGTCGTCCGCATTCGGCCGGGTGAGAAAATTCCCGTCGATGGCGCCGCAACGCAAGGAACCAGCGCCGTCGATGAGGCGCTATTGACCGGTGAGCCGATTCCCGTCGCCAAGGAGCCGGGCAGCCGCGTCGTCGCCGGCAGCCTCAACGGCACCGGCAGCCTGTTGGTGCGCACCGATCGCGTCGGCAACGAGACATTTCTGGCGCAGATGATCGCGCTCGTATCCGAAGCGCAGCGCAGCCGGGCGCCGATCCAACGGCTCGTCGATCAAGTGTCGCGCGTCTTCGTGCCGGCGGTGCTGTCGATGAGCATTATCACGTTTTTCGCCTGGGGCATGTGGGGTGGCGAGGCGGCGCTGGCGAAGGGCTTCAACCACGCCGTCGCCGTGCTGATCATCGCCTGCCCGTGCGCCTTGGGCCTGGCGACGCCGTTGGCGCTCACGGTCGGCATCGGCCGCGGCGCCCAGGCCGGCATCCTCGTGAAAAACGCCGAGGCTCTGGAAAAGTTCTGCCAGGCCGACACGCTGGTGCTCGACAAGACCGGCACGCTAACCGAGGGCAAGCCGCGCGTGCAACAGGTGGAAGGGTTCGCCGGCCATCAGGTGGACGAGGTGTTGCGGCTGTCCGCAGCTTTGGAGCGCGGCAGCGAACATCCCCTCGCGGCCGCGCTGGTGCAAGCGGCGACCGAGAAGAACCTCACATTGCCGGAGGTACACGATTTCGCCGCAATCCCGGGCCAAGGCGTACGCGGCCTCATCGACGGCAGTACGCTGCTGCTTGGCAGTCCGCGCTTTTTGCAGACGCACGGCATTGACATCGATGGTGTCGGTTCACGCACCGAAGAACTTCGCGAACAAGGCGACACAGTCCTGCTCCTCGCGCGCGAAGGCCAACTCGCTGGCCTGGTGAGCGTCGCTGATCCGGTGCGACCGACGACCGCGGAGGCGATTCGGCAGCTTCGTGCGGACGGCCTGCGCGTCGTGATGCTGACCGGTGACAGCCGAGCGACGGCCCAAGCCGTGGCGAAACAGCTCGACATAGATGATGTGCGCGCCGAAATGCTGCCGGCCGAGAAGCTGACTGCGATCCGGCAATTGCAAGCGGAGGGCCACATGGTCGCCATGGCCGGCGACGGCATCAACGACGCGCCCGCTTTGGCGCAGGCCGACGTCGGCATCGCTCTGGGCGCCGGGGCCGATGTCGCCCTCGCCAGCGCCGCCATCACGCTCGTGCGTTCGGACTTGCGTGTGCTGGCACAAGCCCGCGCCCTGAGCCGCGCTACCGTACGCACCATTCGTCAAAACCTCGCTCTTGCCTTTCTCTACAACGCGCTCAGCATTCCGTTCGCGGCGCTTGGTCTCGTGAATCCAATGTGGGCCGGTGCCGCCATGAGTCTCAGTTCGCTGTCGGTCGTCGGCAACTCGCTGCGATTGCGGTAGGATAGGTTTCCAACCTGTCCGAATTCGATGGACAGGTTGGAAACCTATCCTACGTCATGGGCGCACCGCATTGGCCCAAGCAATCTTTGGCTGTTCTTCTTCCAAATTGCACCGTATGATGGGCCTCGAATCCGTACTTTCAGGGAGCGCCTCCATGGCCGACGAGCGCGACGTGCACGTGCATCTGCTGCCGGAATTGACGCCGGCCGGCGCACTGGCAGGCGGCCCCGCGATCGTCATCGACGTGTTGCGGGCGACGACGACGATCGTCCACGCTCTTGCCGCCGGCTGCACCGACGTACGGCCTTGTGCCGACCTCGACGAAGCGCGCAAGCTCGCCGATTCGATGCCGGCCGGCAAGGTCCTGCTCGGCGGCGAGCGCGGCGGCATCGCGCTGCCCGGCTTCGACCTGGGCAACTCACCGCGCGAATACGTCGCTGCCAAGTGCAAGGGCGTATCCGTGGTGCTGACGACCAGCAACGGCACCAAGGCGCTCATGCGCGCCGCCGAGGCCCAGCGCGTCCTGGTCGCCGCCTTCGTCAATTTCAGCGCCGTCTGCGAACAACTGCGGCAAGACGCGCGTCCCCTACATATCGTCTGCGCCGGCATGGAAGGAACTCCCGCGCTGGAAGACACGCTTCTGGCTGGGGCCTTTGTCGATTTCCTGTGCGAAGAATTGGACACGCGCCTCAACGACAGCGCCCGTCTCGCCTGGGATTGCTACGAGAACCACGGCCGCGTCTTGGCCGGCGCGCTCGAAATCAGCCGCGGCGGCCAGCATCTGCGTTCGCTGGGGTTTGAGGACGACGTTCGCGCCGCCGCCGAAGTGGACAAGTTCAACCTCGTCCCGGAGCTGCGCCGCGACCCGCTGCGCCTGGAAGTCGGCGCCGTGGGCATCGTCAAGAGCCGTTGGCAACGATAAAAAGTGGGCAGTGGCAGATGGCAGTGGGCAGTCGAACGACCGTTTACGTTTAGCGCGCCCGACATCCGTGCAAGCGTTCGAGGATCATTCAACATGGACATGGAAAAACTCGTCGCGCTGTGCAAGCGGCGCGGGTTCATCTTTCAATCGAGCGAAATCTACGGCGGCATCAACGGCTTCTGGGACTACGGCCCGCTCGGCGTCGAGCTGAAAAAGAACATCAAGGACGCCTGGTGGCACGACATGGTCCGCAACCCCCCGCCAGGACCGGATGGGCAGGAAATCGAGATGGTGGGCGTGGACTGCGCGATCATCATGAACCCGAAGGTGTGGGAAGCGAGCGGGCATGCCGCTGGGTTCGCTGATCCGATGGTGACATGTAAGAACTGCAATGGGTTGTTCCGTGCCGACCAACACTTCGTTGTAGCCTTCAAACGAATACCCGATGGCATGAATCCGGATGCATACGCCGAGCTTTACCGAAACACCGCCAACCAAATGGTGTCAGAGTTGAAAGCCGTCGTACAAACTTCGAAGTCCGGCCCAGCAATGGCCGACCTAGCTGAGATAATTCGAGCCTCAAATGCAAAGCTCCAGGAATGCAAACCGGATTACGCAAAGACGGTGCAAGCGGGAAATCACGACGAGGCCAGGCTGTTTGGAACTTTGTCTAAGAAGGAACAAAAGGACTTCCCCAACGTACAACCTCTAGCTGTCTTTCCGTTGACTGACTATTTCGGTTTTCCGTTTGGGTCTCCCCCATGTCCGAATTGTGGGGACATGCGATTAACTGATCCTCGTCAGTTTAATTTGATGCTTGAGAGCCACGCAGGCGCGATTCAGTCCGAAGAGAATAAGGTCTACCTCCGTCCGGAAACGGCCCAGGGTATCTTCGTCAACTTCAAGAATGTCCTCGACAGTACGCGCCTCAAGTTACCCTTCGGCATCGCCCAGGTCGGCAAGGCTTTCCGTAACGAGATTAATCCGCGCAATTACATCTTTCGAAGCCGTGAATTCGAGCAGATGGAGATCGAGTTCTTCTGCCGACCCGACGAATCCATGAAATGGTACGAGTATTGGCGAAACGTGCGTATGGCTTGGTACACCAAGCTCGGCATCAAATCGGAGAAGCTGCGGCCGCGTGAACAAGAAGCAAAAGAGTTGGCCCATTATTCAAAGGCCACGACCGACATCGAATACATGTTCCCGTTCTCCGACGAGCCGCAAGAGTTGGAAGGCGTCGCCCATCGCGGCAACTACGATCTCACGCAGCACATGAAGCACAGCGGCAAGGACCTCACCTACTTCGAAGAAGAACTGTGGGCCAAAGCCGACAAATCAACCTACGGCGGCGATAAGAAGAAGGAGCAGGAAGCGAAGTCGAAGCTGCCGTACCGCTTTGTGCCGCACGTGATCGAGCCGTCGGCCGGGGCGGATCGGTTCACGCTGGCTGTGTTGTGCGAGGCGTACACCGAAGACACGGCCCCGGATGAAAAGGGCGTGCCGCAGGAACGCGTTGTCATGAAGTTCCATCCACGGCTGGCGCCGATCAAGGCCGCGATTCTGCCGCTGGTCAACAAGGAAGGCATGCCGGAGATCGCGCACAAGCTTTACAAGGAATTGAAGCAAGACTGGAACGTCTTTTTCGACGATGGCGGCGCGATCGGACGGCGCTATCGCCGGCAGGACGAGATCGGCACGCCCTGGTGTTTCACGATCGATGGGCAGACGCTGCAAGATCAAACGGTGACGATCCGCGACCGCGATACGCTGAAACAGGAACGGATTCCACTCACCAAAGTAGCGGCAGAAATCAAGAAATGCTTACAAAGCTGATTACCATGGTAATATATGCCAGCGCCGCGTTTCAGGGCGCGCCCCCGGGGGGTGAAATGAAACGCGGCGCGACGGCTGCGGTTTGATTGCTCGTCGCGCTAAACCGCAAGCGACGATCATTGTCCACATTGCGCCCGGAAGCGCAGCCAGTGGTCGACGAGCACCAGCGCGAACATCGCTTCGCCCATGACGACAAACCTCGGCAACAAACACGGATCGTGGCGGCCTTTCGTGACGATTTCGGTTGGTTCGCCCTGGCGCGTCACGGTCTTTTGCGGCTTCGGCAAACTGCTGGTCGGCTTGACGGCGACGCGGCAAACGATCGGCTCGCCGCTGGTGATGCCGCCCAGCATGCCGCCGTGACGATTGCTCTCGGTGCCGATGGTTCTACCCCTCACCCCCGACCCCTCTCCCCCAAGGGGCGAGGGGAGTGGAATGAACGGGTCATTGTTTTGACTGCCGCGACTCGTCGCCACGGCGAATCCCGCCCCATATTCAAACGCCGTCACCGCGGGCAACGACAACAGAGCTTTCGCCAGGTCCGCTTTCAACTTGTCGAAGACCGGCTCGCCCAAACCCGGCGGCACACCGGTCGCCACTAGCTCGCAAATGCCGCCGATGGAATCCAGATCCTTACGCACTTCTTCGATCAGCGCTATCATCGCCGCAGCCCTGGCCGGATCGGGGCAGCGCACCGGCGTTGCTTCGACTTGCTCCAAGGTCACCTGCGCTGGATCAGCAATTTCCGCAATGACGCTGCCGATTTGCTTGACGTAGCCGAGGACGCGCATGCCGTGCTGCGCCAGCAGTTTCTTGGCGATAGCGCCGGCGGCGACGCGACAGACGGTCTCACGCGCGCTCGAGCGGCCCCCGCCGCGGTAGTCGCGCACACCGTACTTGGCGTCGAAAGTGAAGTCGGCGTGGCCAGGACGATATTTGTCCTTGATGTCGCTGTAGTCGGCGCTGCGCTGGTCCTGGTTGCGGAACAAGATGCCGATCGAGGTGCCGTCGGTCTTGCCTTCGAAAATACCGGACCAGATTTCAGGGGTGTCTTCTTCCTGGCGCTGCGTGACGATTTTCGACTGGCCCGGGCGACGGCGACGCAGGTCGGGCAGCAAGTCGTCTTCGCTCAGCGGCAAGCCGGGCGGGCAGCCGTCGATGATGGCGACGTAGCCGGGGCCGTGGCTGACGCCAGCCGTGGTCACGCGAAACAGCTCGCCGAAGGAATTGCCGGGCATGGGTCATTTATTTCCAGGGGACCTGTCCGCCCCGGTTCTGCGAACCGGGGCTAAACAATCGCATTCTACCACTGACTACTGACTACTGACTACTGACTGTTTACACATCCCACATCACGCGCTCGAAGTCCGCCGATGGCCGCGTCAATTGAATCGCCCCCTCGCGCGGGGCGCGGTCGCGGCTTTGGCGGCCTTCGAGTAGCTCGACGTAGAAATGCACCGGCTTTTGCAGCTCGACGCCCAAGACGGCGCACGGGATCGCCATTTCCGCGATGCGATCGACGCCGATTTGGATGGCGCCCTGGCCGATTTCGATCGGTTCGTCGCGGCGCAGCATTTGCCAGCTTTGCGTCGAGCGGGCGGGATGCTGGATCAACAACTCCACTCCGGGCGGTTCCAGAAAACCGATGCGCAGCGACTCGAAGTCGAGCAACGCTTGCTTGGCGGGACGGTCGAAGTCGATGCGGATCAACAGCGCTTCCGGATTGAAGCCGAAATAGACGTCGCGCAGCGGCACGCCGCCCGCCTGGGCCATGGTCCCGCGTTCGCTTTGATAGATGTAGTGGCCCGCTTGCACCCATTCGAAAAACGTCTCGCGGCCGTCAATCTTCACGTCGAGCAAGCCGCGCGGCTGCGAATGCGGCACGCGCTGGCCGGCGCGCTTGATCGGCCTGCTCAACTCCGGCGGCGGCGGATCGCCGAGCAGTTGATACACGTTGTGCAAATGTTTGCGAAACAGGGCGTCGAACACGCCGTCTTGCGCGCTCGCATGGTCGTCGCCATACCACCAGAACCAATCGCTGCCCTCGGCGATGTAGATTTCGTCCCACGCCTGGCGGATTTTCTCGGGCGGAATATGCGTGTGTTGCAACCGGGAGCGCAAATGCTCGCGCGTGCGGTGCAGCATGTCCCAGGCGGTGTTGTCCTCGTCGTGGCCGACCCAGATGGCGAAGTTGTGATTGATCCAACTGCCGGCGAACAGGTGGGGCAGGGTGTCGCGCGGCGGATGTTGTTCCAAGTAGTCGCCCAGTCGGACGGACCGCACGCCTTTGGTTTGCGTGCAGCGCTGGTACAGATTTCGCAGGAAGGGGACGCCGCCTTCGGGATAATGCTCCCAGCAGTTCTCGCCGTCCAGAATCACACTGACGAGCACCGGCTGACTGGGATCGACTGCCTTGCGGATGTTCTGCAAGTGTTGGAGGAAATCGTCGGCCGCGTCGGCGCCTTTGCTGCGCTGATAGTGGAAGCCGATCATGTCGCTAAGACCGTGATCGCGGAAAACAATGCTCAACTCGTGCTCACCTTCGCGTACTCGGTAGGGCTGATACAGGTGACCGGGATTGCGGACATGGCCATGTTCGTCGCGGCCGACGAATCCCTGTGTCGCCTGGCTGAGGACGCCCTCGTCGGTGGCGATCCAGCGAATGCCATGCTTGGCGAGCAAGGGAATCATCGGCTGGCACACGCTTCCTTCCGCCGGCCACAGCCCCCGCGGCGCCGCGCCGAACAGCTTCGCGTGAAACTCGATTGCCCGTTGCAGTTGGACGGCGGCATCTTCGGGATAGCCGCCCGTGTAGCGCGGCAATTTCACTTCAGGCATTGCTTCCTTGGCCAGCTTCTTGTCGAAGAGCAGCGGCAGAATCGGGTGAAAGTACGGCGTCGTGGTCAGCTCTACCTGGCCGCTGTCCGCCAATTGCTTGTGCAGCGGAATCACTTGCTTGAGGATTTCGAGGTGCTTGTCGAGCAGCCGGTTCTTGTCTTCTTCGGTAAAGTGCCGGCCTTTGTCGCGCAGTTGCTTCAGCTCATCATCGCGCTCGAAGGCAAGTGGATGAATCCAGGCGAGGTTGAACAGGACTTGCAGATCGCGCAAATCAGCTTCGCGGAAGCGGCGCAGAGCATCGCGGGCCGAACTCTTGCCCGGCGCACGCCGCTGAAACAGCTCGAAATAACGGCTCCAAGGGCGGATCATACGCTCCAGGCTCGCCATGAAGAAATTGTCGAGCAGATACAGCGCGTCGGCTTCGCTCAGGCCGCTTGCCGGCAGCCGCGACACTTGCAGCGGCCGATCCGTCGCGCCGCGCTCGGTGTACGCTTGCAATTGCAGGAGGAGGCTTGGCACGAGATTGATCGTGCAGCGCATCTCCGGCACTTCAAGCAGGTGCAACGCCATGCCGTAGTAGTCCTTGACCGCGTGCAGGCGCACCCAGGGCATCGGGTTTTCGCCGGTGAGATCGTCGGGGTAGTACGGCTGGTGCTGGTGCCAGAAAAATGCGAGTGCGACTTCCGTCATGGAACGAATCCTGAGATCGACGATAGAAAAGATATGATACACCAGACTGACACGCAGAGCGATACCGTTGCCGGCAACCCTTGGCGACGCTAAGCTGGGCGGATGGAGAACGTGCCCAAAGCGGTTTCTGGTTCAGCACAGCGACGCGCGTACCGCGTTGCCCAGCGATATCGCTATCTAGTCGAGCCCGAGGGCCGCCGGTTTTGCGCCCGGGCGATGGAGTACCCAGAAGTGATTGGCGTGGGGAACAGCCCGGACGCAGCAGTCCGTGAGGCAGTCGAGTTGGCCGCTACTGCCGTGGCCGCGCTATATGAAACGGGCCGATTGCCGCCCATGCCCTGCAGCCAATCTGGGATGGCACAATGATTCACCCTTTGCGATTGTTCCTCGCAGCCGTTGGTTTCGCATTAGCGCTGTTCCTTCCCGCCCAGGAATTGCCCAAACAGGTCTCCGGCGGGCCGGGTAAGCCGCTGACGCCGGCCGAGGCGCAGAAGCTGTTCAAGCTGCCGGCGGGTTTGCGCATCGAACTGGTCGCTGCGGAGCCGCAGATCGAAAGCCCGGTGGCGATGGCGTTTGCTCCCGACGGCAAGCTCTGGGTCGTCGAGATGCGCGATTATCCCAACGGTCCCGCCAAGGGTGGCCCGCCCGGCGGCCGGATCAAGATTCTCGAAGACAAGGACGGCGACGGCTACTACGAGACCAGCCACATCTTTGCCGACAATCTGCTGTTCGCCAACGGCCTTTTGCACTGGAAGGACGGCGTCATCGTCACTGCGGCGCCGCACATCGTTCACCTGCGCGACACCGACGGCGACGGCAAGGTCGACAAGCGCGACATTCTCTACGAAGGCTTCGCCGCCCAGAACCCGCAGCTCCGCGTCAGCAATCCGATCCTCGGCCTCGACGGCTGGATTTACGTCGCCAACGGTCTGCGCGGCGGCGCCGTCAAGCGGCCCGCCGACCATGACCGCGACGCCGTCAAGCTCGGCGGCCTGGATTTCCGCTTCGATCCGCTGTACGGCGCGCACGAGGCGATCACCGGCCCGGGCCAGTACGGCAACACGTTTGACGATTGGGGCCAGCGCTTTGTGTGCGACAATCGCCATCACTTGCGGCACATGGTCTTGGAAAACAACTACATCAAACGCAATCCGCATTTGGCTGTCGCTGGGCTCGTGAATGACATCTCCATCCTCGAAGACGGCCCACTTTCGTCCGGCGGCAAGATCTATCCGCTCAGCAAGAATTGGACGACCTCGTCGCTGCACGAAGGCCGCTTCACCGCGGCGTGCGGCGTGTTTGTCTATCGCGGCCAACTCTTGCCTAACGATTGCCGCGGCGCCGCCTTCACCTGCGATCCGACCGGCAACCTGGTGCATCAAGAGATTCTTGAGCAATCCGGCGCAACGTTCCGTTCCCGGCCACCCCCCCAGCCCCCCCTTCCAAAGGGGGGGGCAGGGGGGGGTGGCGTCGAGTTTCTGGCGTCGCCGGACGATTGGTTTCGGCCCGTCTTTCTCGCGCACGGTCCCGACGACGCCATGTACGTCGTGGACATGTACCGCGCCGTCATCGAACATCCAGAGTTCATGCCGGCGGAGTTGCAGAAGCGGCCTGATCTGGCGCTCGGCAGGGACAAGGGCCGCATTTGGCGCATCGTCCCCGTAGCGAACGCTGCCAGCGTTCGCGAAAATCCCAATCTCGCCAAGGCGTCCTCGGTCCAACTCGCGGCCGGGCTGGCGGACCAACGACCCTGGTGGCGAACCATGGCGCATAGGCTTTTGTTGGAACGCCAGGACGCCGCCGCGGTAGAGCCATTGCGTCGGCTGTTCGAAAATCCTTCGCCGCAGGCTCGCGTTCATGCGGCTTGGCTATTGGACAGCATGGTCTATCTCGACGAGGAACGGCTCCTGAAATTACTCGGCGACAAACATCCGCGCGTGCGCGAGAACGCGGTCAAGCTGGCGGAAGTGCGCCTGGCCAGGTCGCCGGCGCTGCAGGAGCGGCTGTTGGCGCTGGCGGGCGACGCCGATCCGCGCGTACGCTGCCAGGTCGCGCTCAGTCTAGGCGAACTGGACAGCGATCGCATCGTGGCGCCGCTCGCCAAGATCGCTCTGGCGGGCGCGGCAGATGAGTGGACGCGCTGGGCGGTGGCGTCGGCGCTGGTGGCGCCCGAGCCAGCGGAAGTAGATAACGCCAAACGCGTGTCGCGCGCGCTGCCGGTGTTGCAAGCGATCCTCCAGGCGCCGGAGTTTCGCAAGCTGTCGGCGGTTCAGCGAATACCGCTTGTGCAGGAGTTCGCCGCCCTCACCGCGCCGGAACCGGTCGGCCTCAAGCTTGCCGTGCTGGCGAAGGAACTGGGCGAAGAGCGTCCGCAACTGGCGCTCTTGACCGGTTTCGCCGACGGCCTGGCACGCAAAGGCATCCGCCTCGACGAATATTTCTTCAAGGCGGCGCCCAACCCGAACGATCCGGTGTTGCAGTGGCTGCGTGAGTTTGTCGCACACGTTGGAGAGCAAGCGGCCGATCCCAAGGCGGTTGCGGCCGACCGGTTGGCGGCGATTCGCTTGCTCAGCCGAGTGTCGTGGCCCGCGGCGGGTAAGGCTCTGTCCCCACTCTTGGCCGACGAGGTGACGCAGGAGATACGCATTGCCGCCGTTCGCGCCATGGCGCAGCACACCGACAAGGCCGTCCCAGACCTGCTCATGAAAAGTTGGCGAGCCTATACGCCGGCGCTGCGCCGTGAAGTGACCGAGGCGATGTTCCGCAGCCCCGATCGCATCCTGGTCTTCCTGAATGAAATCGAGGCCAAGCGCGTCAGGCCAGGCGACCTCGACACGTTGCGCACGCGTCAGCTCCTCAATCACTCCCAGCCCAACATCCGCGTCCTGGCCGGTAAGCTGCTGCACGACAACCTGCCCGCCGACCGCCAGGAAACTCTCCAGAAGTATCAGGCAGCGCTCACGCTCAAGGGCGACGGCAAGCGCGGCCAGGAGATCTTCAAAAAGAACTGCGCCACCTGCCATCGCGTCGCCGGCATCGGCATCGACGTCGCCCCCGACATCGCCGACACGCGCACCAAGACGCTGAGCGGACTGCTCACCGACATCCTGGTGCCGAACCAGGCCATCGACAACAATTACGTCAACTACGTCGTCAGCACCAAGGACGGCAAGACGCTCACCGGCATCATCGTCGCCGAGACGGCTTCGAGCATCACGCTCAAACGCGCCGAGGGACAGAGCGATATCATTCTGCGCTCGCAGCTCGATGAACTGCAATCGACCGGCGTTTCGCTGATGCCGGACGGGTTGGAAAAGAACATCACGATCGCGGAAATGGCCGATCTGCTCGACTTCCTCAAGAACTGGCGCTACCTGGACGGCTCGGTCCCCTTCGGCCGCTGATCGAAGAGAATCTCCCAGCGGCTGCCGTCGGTGAAGGTGATGTCCAGGTGCTTGCCGTTGAGCCGAAAGCGGGCGATGCGGGCCAGGATTCGGCCGGCGTCGTATTCTTGCGCCGCGGGGCCGACGGCCTTGGCCGTGCGCTTGCCGACGCGATGGCAGAACTCCAAACGGCTATCGTCCGCGAGTGTGACAACCGCTTCGGAAAAGTCGTCGTTCACCTTCACGGCCGCGAAGCAACGTCGCAGCAGTTCGTCGTCGCTCATGAGATATCCGTCAGTTCAGTAGATTCTCAGCGCGCGCTTCAACAGAAATACGAAGGGAACCGTCACCAGCAGATAACCAACGAGCCACGGCGGCAGCCAGGGACCCATGCCGGGAATGCCGAATAGACGCACGTCGCGCAGTCGGATTTCAATGATGACTGGTTCGTCCGGATTTTCTGACAGCACGGGGCTGTACTGCCGCTGGCCGATGCGCAACTCGCGCTCGAAGGTGCGCTCTTTCCAGCGAAACACCAGCGGATACGGTTCACTTTTGGCGTCGCCTTGCAGCTTCCAGACGGCGAAAGCGTCGGCAGGCAGGTCCTTCACTTCACCGAATGTGATCGTCGCCCAGAATCGGTCCCAGGCCGACGGTGGTTCTTTTTCGATGTGCACCGTTTGCACCCAGCCACGCTCCGCTCGCAGGCCACGCTGCGGCACCAGGTGCAGAAGATCATCCTTCGCGGTAAGCGCCGGATCGCGCCCCGCCCGCAAATGGGCGACGACCACGACCGTTTCGCCGGCGCGCGGGGGATGGAAGGCGAGCCGTTCGAACGCCCAGGTGGCCAAGAGCGCCAGCGGCACGATCACGGCCAGGAGCGGCCAACCTTCCGCCTTAAGCTTGATAAGGCTGATTCGGCCTTTCGTCAGCTTGCAGCGGCCCAATGCGTCCGTGTCGCTGCAGCGCTTGGCGTTCCGGGCCAGCTCTTTGAGCCGGCGCAGATCGGCGGCGGCGCGGCGAAGCCTGTCCTGGTTCGTTGTCCATTTGCGGACGAGCGTCAGCAGCCCCGCGGTGATCAAGCCGACGGCCAGCAAGGCGAAGGGTTGCGGCAGGTAGAGCATCCAGCCCAGCAGCACATCGAACACCTGCACGCTGATCGTGTTCCACAGGTCAAGCATCGCCGGCCCTCCGTTCGACGACGAAGACGCGGCCCTGGTTGCCATCGACGCGGACGAGATCGCCGTCCTGGAGCTGCTTGGTCGCCTGAGGGCACGCGACCGCGGGGATGCCGAAATCGCGCGCCACGATGGCGCCATGCGAGAGGACGCCGCCGCGCTCGACGACCAGGCCGCGAGCATTGAGAAACAACGGCGTCCAGCCCGGATCGGTCGAAGCGCACACGAGAATGTAATCCGTCCCGAGGTGGCCGGCACTCTGCGGATTGGCAACGATGCGCGCGATGCCCGTGGCGACGCCGGGCGCCATCGCCGTGCCCGTCAATTCTCTGGCCGCGACGATCGGCGGCGCCGTGCCGAGTGTATCGAGATGATTGGCATCGACAATCTCCGGCGCGTCGAGCCGCTGCAGCGCTTGCCAGCGCCGTTTGCGCTCGGAGGCCGCGGCACGCAGTGCATCGGCTTCGGCGGGGAAGCGAGCCAGTTCCTCGCGCTGCAGAAAGTAGATGCTGCCGCCCAGGTCCCAGCGGCGCGCCAGCTCCTCGAAGGCCTGGCGAATCAGCTCGTAACCCATCATCAGGTAATATTTGCCGGATTCGCGGTAGGGCAAAAGGGCGCGGGCCTCGGCGAGATGCACTTCGATGTCCTCGCGCAGACTGCTGCCGCCGGCTTTTTCAAGGATTCCCGGCAGCTCGCGCTCGGCTTGCTGGCGCCGTGCAACGTTCTGGTGATGGATTTCCGTCGGCGGCCGGCCCGGGTTGGCGCGCAGCCGCGCGACCGTCTGTTGGAGATACGTGGATTCCTCACGCCAGCGCGGCGTCGCCAATTCCATCTCGCCTATGCAGCGATGGCCGAAGCGTTTCAAGAAGTCATCGAGCGTCGCCGGTCCGTGAGCGATGTCGTAGAGCAGCTTGTCCTGCTCGAACGTGATTTCGCCGTCCAGGGCGAGGGTCAACGTGCCCGCGAGCGCTGCGCCGTCGCGCGATCCGAGAAGTTGCCCAAGCTGAGCTTCGAGGGCATCGAACGCCAGGCCGCCGAAAAAGCCGGGCAAGAGTGACAAAGGAGCAAACTCGTCGAGCACCCAGCGGCGCCGGGCGTCCAGTTCCTCGCCCACCTCGGCATCGCTGTGCCGTGACAAATCTTGCCGGCGGACCTCCTCCACGTCGTCCATGAAAAACACCACCTCCTTCTCGAAGCGCTGTTTGAGATTGGCGCGGTGCCATTTCATCTTCCGCGCCGAGCGCCAAATGGCCCACAGGATCTTCGGCAGCCGCAAGAGGAACAAGCCGTCGGCCTTCGACGGGTCGAACTTGGCCGGCGCGCGGTCGAGGATCGTCTTGTCCTGGGCCAGAGCATCGAGATCGTAAGTCAGCGGCATGCCTTCCCAAAACAACTCGGCGAGCCGGTCCGGATCGGCGTAGATGCGCCCGCAGATCAACTCAAGAAAGCCCTCCTGGCAGACGCGCTTCGACGGCCGATAGCCGAGTTGCTGGTACATCCGACCGAATCCACCGGCGCCGCTCATGAATTGGCGAATGATATCCCACGTCATCGGCGTCGGCGCCGCCAGCGTTTCGCCGAGGTTGTGCGTGATCCAAAGCTTGCGCTTGCCGCCCGCGAGTTGCCGCAGCCTGGCGATTTCCGCCTGGCGAATCGTCTCGTTTTGCTGGGCGACATCGAGCCCGCGAATCGGCCTGGCCTGCAAGAGAGCGAACTTGCCATCCGCCCAACCCCATTCCAGATCGACCGGATGGCCGAAATGGTCTTCGATTTTGAGCGCAAGATCGAACAGCTCGCGCACCTGGCCGGGCGTCAAGCTGGCGCCGTCGGGATCGCGACCCCCCCACGCCCCCCCTTTGGAAGGGGGGGAAGGGGGGGGTGCGAACGCCGCGACGAGGCTGACCTTTCTGCCCAGGTGCGTTTCGACGTCGTCCGGACGATGGCGCGGCACCAGAAAGCGATCCGGATGCACGTCGCCGGAGACGACCGCCTCGCCCAGGCCGTACGCTGACTCGATGACGACACGATTGGCGGCGGCGCTGGTCGGATCTTGCGTGAAGCAAATGCCCGAGACCTCGCTGGGCCACATCGCCTGCACGTTGACGGCGGTGCCCGCGAGGCCGCGGATGTCATGGCGCTGGCGATAGGCGACGGCACGTTCGCTGTGCCACGATGCGAAGACGGCATTGATGCAGGCGACGAGCAATTCCCACGGCTCTTGCGGGAAGGCCTTGCCCGTTCGCCGCTGGTAGACGCGCAGGGTCTTTTCGATGGACGACCGATCGGCGACAGCGCCGTTGCGATGAACGTCGGCGAAGTCCTTCAGGCCGTCCACCGTGCGGGCGAACATGCAAATGAATTGGAGATAGCGCTGCCAAAACCAAGGCGGGTCGCCGAGTTGGTGCGCCAGCCGCGGCGTGAGGCCGCAGTTGAGCAGCGTGTCCATCATACCGGGCATCGACACTGCGGCGCCGCTGCGGACCGAGACAAGCAACGGCTTGGGACCACGGCCGAAGGTGCGGCCGGTCATGTCTTCCAAGCGGACCAGGTGATCGCGAACTTGTTGCTCCAACCCGTCGGGCCAACGCTGCTTGTTGTCGAAGTAACGCTGACAGCACTCGCTGCGCAATGTGAAGCCGGGCGGCACTTGCAGGCCGGCGCGCGTCATCTCTTGCAGGCTGGCCCCTTTGCCGCCGAGGATGTGCTTGGCATCGCCCTCGTCCGGCGGCAAAGCATCAGTGAAATTGAAAACCCATTGCATCGATCGCTGTTCGATCCTTTAGGAGTCAATCCGCAGATTTCGCAGATTACGCAGATTGAAAACAAACAAAAGGGTGTTTTGTCCCTCATCTGCGTAATCTGCGAAATCTGCGGATTGCTATTTCGCCCCTCCCAAACACGCTAGGCCACGACCGGGCAGCACGGTGAAGAGCCGAGAATCTCTCAGCACTAGCGGCCCGGTCGGCAAGGGCTTCCCTCGCAGCATCTGTTGTTGTGACAAGGACAAGATTGGAGGCAAAGCCGATAAATCGAGCCACAGTTCCGGTGTCGCAGGCTGCTGATTGAGCGTAAACGTCAAGAGCCGGCCCGCTGCAGCGTAGATCACTTTGCCGCGGCTGACAAGCGGCGCCTGGCCCGGCAATGCGCCGGGAGCTCGACAAGTTATCTTGCCCGTGTCGCGGTCGAACACGACAACCTCGCCCTCATGATTGACGACGAGGACGCGCCTTTCCGCGACGGCGAGCTCATTTACAGCCAACGGCAACGGAAGGCCGTGCGTTGTTTCTTCACGCTTTCCTGCAATTGTCCATGATGTCAGCACCTGACCGTCGATGAGCGACCGAGATTCGAGTCCCTTCCACGTCATCAAGAGAAACGACCTTTTGTCAAAAAGCGGTGTTTCGTTGCAGAAATGCGGCACGCTGGCGAACCACAGGGTTCTACCGCTAGCGCGATCCAGGGCAATGATGATCTCCCCAGCTACGGCCAGAATCATCGAGTCGTTGGAAGCCACTGCGCTCACCATGCTGATTGAAGCTGTCCACTGATGATTCCCATGTTCGTCATAGCTGGCAAGTCCGGCTGGGATTTCCAATTTGAGCGCACCTTGCTCTACGAGAAACTGGTGTGGTGTAGCGGTGAGAAGATGTGAGGTTGCTCCCAACACGCGCTGGGCCCGTGCAGTGCCCGTTGCACGGTCAAGCAAATACAGTTGTCCAGGGTTTTCATTCCGCGCGGCCGTTACAAAGGCGACCGTGTTGCCAAGTACCACCGGGCTTCCCAACACTTGGCCGTCGACGGGAAACGTCCACACCGGCCGCGGCGGCGTCCGGCCTTCCTTCTCGATCGGCAGACACTCCAAACCGCGGCTGCGCGCGACGTAAATCCGGTCGTCCCAGACTGCGACAGGCCCGGTGATGGCGCCCAGCGAGTTCTTGTCACTGTCGGATGCCTGATAAATCCAGTAGATCTCCCCCGCCTCCGCAATCGGCGAACTATCGCTATTGCCCGCGACACCCGGACCGCCCAGCGGCGCCGACCAGCGCGGCGTGCGCTTCGACGATGCCGGCTTGCCGACGCACAGCAGTCCTTCTTTCTCAGTGCCGACATACACGTGGCCGCGTGCTACGACTGGCGAACTGATGAACAAGCCGTCGGTCCCCAGGCGAAACTGCCATTCCGGCTCAAAACTGTGGCGATCCAGCGCGAACAGCAAGCCCGCATCGGTGACGACGAATACGTGCGCGTCCGTCACGGCCGGCGAGGTCTTGATCGGTGCGAACGCATTGAACTGTTTGATCAGCTTGCCGGCGCGACTCAGGCAATAGACCTGGCCGTCGTTGCAGCCGAAGTAGAGCTTGTCGTCCTTGACCGCGACGGCGCCGAGCACGGTTTGCGGCAGGTCGTAGGTCCATTCGGTCTTGAGGGTTTTGAGATTGAGGCAGACGACGGCGCCGCCTTTGCCGGGCTTGACGTAGTCGCCGTTGCCCATGCCAAGGTACAGCTTGCCGCCGGCGATCGACGGCGGACTGAAGACGGGGTAGGGCATCTTCAGGCGATGCAGCTCGTCGCCGGTGACCGCGTCCAGCACCACCAGGGCCGCGCCGTCGTTGCCCAGGCCGACATAGACTTTGCCATCGTGGACGGCGAGCGATGTTTCGGAATCGGGAAACTGCTCGGGCGGCTTGTGCCAGTGCAGCTTTGCCTGGCCGTCGGGGCCGGGTTGCAAGTCGAGGCAATACACGCCATCATCGCCGGCGCCGAAATAGACGCGGCCATTGGCCACGACCGGCGTGCATTCGACGTGGTTGTTCGTGCGAAATGTCCAGAGCACCTTGCCTTGATCGCGCAGGTCGAGGCAGACGACGCGGGCATCGCGCGTGTCGTGCAGGCCTTCGCCGCAGACGAGATAATCGCCGGCGATGACGGGCGACGAAAACGTGGGGCGATAGTCGGTCGGCCGGCTCGTCCACACGACGGCGCCGGTGTCTGCGTCGAGGCAATGGATGGCGCCCGATTTCGAAAAAGCGCCAAGCTGTGCCGAGGAAATGTAGACGCGGTTACCAACCACCGCGGGCGAGGCCAGGAAACCCTCGTCGCTGGGACGATAGGACCATTTCAACTCGTCGCGCGTCGGACTGGCGCTGCCGACGACCGCGGCGCAACGTGTCAGATCGCCGCGTGCCGTCGGCCAATCGCTGCCTTGCTGGGCCGACATGACGACGCCTGCCACCCCGCGCGGCCAGATCTTTTTTGCACCGAAGTACAACCCGGTCGCGATGGCGGCGATCGATGCGACGGCGATCTTCTGCCGCCACAAGAGCAGCAACAAGTTCTTCATTCCCGACGGTTTCAACAGACCGAAGAGGCCGCCGATGAGAGCAAGCAGCAGACCGGGTAGAATAGTGAGCAAGACCTGCAGCGGCCCGACCAACACCGGCACGACGGCCGGGCAGATTCCGAATCCATCCGCGAGGCCTCCCATGGCTCAGTAGCTCCTTCCGAGTGGACGCGATGCCATCCATGAATTCTAATTGAAATCGGGGGAGTTGCAAGAAGAGTGAGTGGTGAGTGGTGAGTGGTGAGTGGTGGTTAGTGGTTGGAAATGTTGCTTGCGTTTAGCGCATCCAGAATCCCGCGCGACGTCTAACGGGATACCGGGTGCGCTAAACGGCAAGCAATCGGTTAGCGCCGACGGAAGATTCCCAAACCGAAACCCACGCGCCCCGAGCCGGCGGCGGGCGTTGATTCGATCACGGTTGTCGCGGGGGCGGCGGTCTGCGGGATCACGGTCGGAAACTCGTAGCGAGAATCAAAAGGAATCGCGTAGCCGAACTTCTCGGCGCGGTCGATGCGATCCAGGTATTCGAGGTAGCCGAATCGCCAGCCGCCGTGGCCGAAGTAGAAGCTGCTCATGTCGGTGCTGTAGCCGTAGCGGTGCGAAAATGGTTGGCCGTCGTGAGGAATGTTGTAACCGGGGCGCAGGCCGCGTTCGAAATCGCCGCCGCCGATGAAGATCTGGGCATGAGCCGTGGTCGTCGCGCAGCACAGGCACAGGCCCGCAAGAATGGTTCGCATGGTCGCCTCGTCGAGTTGATTAGCGCTGGGGATTCTGGTTCCGGACCGACCATGGTAATCGAGCTGACCCAGCGATTTGAAGCGCGAACCAGCTTGCCGGCCCCGAAAGCTCGGCGGAGGTGCGAAACTGTAGCGGAAATGAGGGGCATGCCGCCTCACCGTAGTGCGGGCGGCTCGCCTGCACGGATCGTTTTCGATTTCTTCGGACGTGCAGGCGAGCCGCCTACACTACGACCCGTCACTGATTGCGGATTCGCCAGCACTTCGGCGGTCGGTCCGGCGGCGAGCAGTTGTCCACCGTCGCGACCGGCGCCGGGGCCAATGTCGATCAGCCAATCGGCCTGGCGAATCATCATTTCATCATGCTCGACGACGACGACCGTGTTGCCGCGCTCTTGCAAAACGCGCAGAGCGCGCAAGAGCCGGTCGGTGTCACGCGGATGCAGGCCCATGGTCGGCTCATCAAGAATGTAGCAAACGCCGCGCAGCCCGCCGCCGAGGTATGTGGCGAGACGGGCACGCTGCAATTCGCCGCCGGAGAGCGTCGGCGCCGGGCGATCGAGCGTCAGGTAGCCGAGGCCGATGTTGTCCAGGAAACGCAGGCGCGTGGTAATCTCGGCGAGCAGCACATCGCGGGCGCGGATGAGCGACGGCTCGGTACGGACATCAGTGTCCTGCACGGGCACGTGCAGTGCCCAGCGGAGTGCGTCGGCGACGGACAGTGCCGTCACTTCGTGCAAACCCTTGCCGGAGAATCGAACCGAGCGCGCTTCGCGATTGAGCCGGGCGCCGCCGCAATCGGGGCAGGGAAGGAGGTCCAGTAACACTTCAGCATCATCATCATTTTTTTGGCGAGCGTCGAGGCGTAAACCCGACGTGGATTCGGCCTGTCCCAACTCCTCGGCCACGTCGAGCTTACGCTTCGACGCTCGCCCAGCTACGATCTGTCCGAGGCCGGTGCAAGTAGGACAGGCGCCGTACGGGTTGTTGAAACTGAAGCGGCGCGGCTCCAGGTCGGGCAGCGCCAGCCGGCAGCGCGGGCAAGCGAAGGTCGTACTGAACAGCTCGTCGCGCCAGTCGCCGTCGTCGAGATCGGTGATCAGCACGCGGCCCGAACCGAGCCGGGCGACCGTCGTGATCGAATCGGTAAAGCGCTCTTCAAGCCCGGCGCGAACCACGAGCCGATCGACGACGAGTTCGATGGTGTGCTTTTCGCGTGGATTCAGCTTGGGAATGTCGCGGATTTCGTGGAGCACGCCGTCGATGCGGGCGCGCAGATAGCCGCCTTGCCGGATCGTCTGAAACGCCTCCTCGTGCTCGCCGGGTTCGTCTTGGACGAGCGGGGCGAGCAGGAAGACCTTGCGACCTTCGCCGCGTTTGAAGGTGGCGCGGACGATTTCGGCGACTGTGTGTTTGCGGACGGGGGCGCCGCACTGCCAACAATGGGGCGTGCCGAGGCGTGCCCACAACAGACGCAGGTGATCGTGAATCTCTGTCACGGTGGCGAGGGTGCTGCGCGGGCGCGGGGTGCCGCCGCGCTGCGCGAGGCACACGGTCGGCGGCAGGCCATCGACGAGATCGACGTCAGGTCGGGCCAGCGGCGCGAACAAGGCGCGCGTGCCGGCGCGCAGCGTTTCGAGATAGCGGCGCTGGCCCTCGGCGTGAAGCGTATCGAATGCGAGGGAACTTTTGCCCGAGCCGCTCGGACCGGTGATGACGGTCAGGAGGCCGCGGGGGAGATCGACATCCACGTTGCGCAGGTTGTGCGTGCGCGCCCCGCGGAGTCGAATCCAACCGGTGGCCTGGGGCATGGCGATTTCCTTGACGGCCCGGCAAACAGCGGGCAGAGTTGTTGAGCCGCCCCCAACTTCACGAAAACTTCCGAAGTTGTGCCGATTTCAGGAGACGACACCGCCGAGCTTGCTCTGGATAGTGATAGTGAGCGTTGTGCCGCCGGTGCGGATTTTCTGAAGGATGCAGGCGCGGCGATCCGATGACAGAAGATGGCATTCTCTCGGCCGGCATTCCCCGTGCAGATCGGTGAATTTGCAGCAAGCGGGAAAGCTGGAGAAGAGAAGCAGATGCCCCAGCGCGACGGTAAGACTACATTCAGGGAGCTTTCCGTGTTCGCGGAAGCAACATCACGACTTGTCGCGCGCGCTGCCTGTTGCGCCCTCGCCCTCACCCTTTCTTGCGCGCTGACCGGCTGTTCGTTTTTCAAGCAATTCGGCAAAGATCGCGCACCCGAAAACAACACCGGCGGCGGCGTCGCGCCTCCCAAATTCCCGACCGGCGGCAATGCCAATCAACAAGGCGTCGCTGGCAACTTCGCACCAGCCAACTCCGTCACCAATCCGGCCAATCAAGGCGCCATCCTTGCCGGGCGAGTGGTCGACAACTTCAGCCGGCCGCCCGCGAACACGTCCATCCGCTGGGTCAATCTCGACGAGAAAAAGGATACGGAAACCGAAGTCAGCGTTACGCCGGAAGGATACTTCACGATCTTGGGGCTGAAGGAGGGGGGCCGGTACAAACTTCTGGCCCGCGGCAAACAGGGTGAGCGACTCGTCGCGGGGGTGACTTATGCCACGGCGTCCAACGCACGCATCTTTATTCAGGTGAAGGAAGATCTTGCCAACGGCAGCACGCCGCCCGTTCCCGGCCCAGTCGGCGCCGCGCTGCTGAACGACTGGAACAAAACTCCCGGACTTGGTGCGAAATCGAATCCGGGCAGCTGGACGGCAGGCCCCGGCTCGGCCAATGAGCCCGATTTGCCGGTGGCGATCAATATCAACCGTCAACCGAGCACGCCGAGTGGTCCGCCGGCGCAGAATTGGTCTGCGGCGCCTGGGGCTGCCGAGCAGAAGGGGACAAACTGGCTGCCGCCGACTTTGGAGATTCCTCGCAAACAAACCACCCTGCCGCCGCTGCAGATTCCGAACGGGACGCAACCCGCGCTCAGCAATCCGCCGTCGGTGCCGACCAGCGTTTCCGACGCGCTCAGCCAAGCGCGTATCCCGTCTTGCGTGCGCGTCGGCGATCGCATCGTCAATTTCGCATTGAACGACGTGAACGGCCAGCCGTGGGAGCTACGCTACAAGAAGAGCAAGCTCGTGCTCGTCGACTTCTGGCGGACCGATTGCGTGCCGTGCCTGCAGTCGCTGCCGCACCTCAAGGAACTGCAGGCCAAGTACGGCTCCTACGGCCTGGAAGTGATCGGCATCGCCAACGAAACCGAGGGGTCGCCGCAGGAGCAAGCGTATCGGGTCATGAACGTGTGCAAGCGCAACGGCATCAATTATCGCCAGCTTCTCAGCACCGCCAGGGACTGCCCAGTCCGTCGAGAGTTCAAAGTGAACTTTGTGCCGACGTTGTTTTTGCTGGACGAGCAAGGCTTCATCGTTTGGCAGATCGAGCACAGCATGACACCCGCCGAACAGGCCGAGTTGGAGCGCGTGATTTATCGACGCTTGACGGCGCGGGCCTTTTAATCAAAGTTGATCCGCAGATTTCGCAGATGACGCAGATGGGAATCATGACTTCGGCTCGCTTTCTATCTGCGTCATCTGCGAAATCTGCGGATCACTTCTTGTTTTTCCATTCCAGCGCCATTTCGATGCGCTCGACCGTCGGCGGGTGTGTGCTGAAGAGCCAGACGTTCCACGGCGGCGGCGTCACGTTGACGATGTTGTCAATCGCCAGCTTCTTCTCGGCCTCGATGAACACGTCGGGCGCGCGCGCCAGGTCCAGGGCCATCATGTCCGCTTGTCGCTCGAAATGCCGAGACACGGCACATTCCAGCGGCTGGGCCACCCACATTGCGAGAAAGCCGAAAAGCAGGATCAGCGGCAACCCCGCCGGATCGCTCGGCCCGGACAAGCCTAGCGCGTCTTGCGCCCATTTCAGCAGGCGTGCCAGCAGATAGAATCCGACGAGCGCGCCCAGCGCACCAAGCGCGATGCCCTTGACGATGTGCGCATGCAGCCAGTGGCCGATCTCATGAGCGAGCACCGATTCGACTTCCTGACGCGTGTTCTTGGCGAGCAGGTTGTCGTAAATCACGATGCGCTGCGTGGCGCCGAACCCGGCGAAGTAGGCGTTGCTGTGCTTGCTCTGCGAGGAGGCGTTCATCACCAGAATCTCGCGCACCGGCACGTCCGCTTTTTTAATGAGCCGGTGCAGCGGTTGTTCCCAGTCGGCCCATTTCGTCTGGCCGATCGGCGTGAAGGTGTTGAAGAGCGGACTGATCAGGATCGGCCACAAGAGCGCGAACAGCACCGCCAACCCGACCGATCCCGCCGTCGCCGCCAGCCACCACCAGCGCGGCAGCCAGCGCAAAAGCAGATACAAGCCAACGACAACGATGCCTTCGACGACCGCGTTGACCGCCAGGGCCAGGCCGTATTCGGCGAACCAGGCGTTCAAAGGCCGTTCGGTCATGCCCCAAGCAGTCAGATGCGCCCAGCGGCCGACATCGAATGGCAGATGAATCAGCGCCTGAGCCAGGTAATAGCAGGCGCCCACGAGCAAGAGCGTCGGCAACCATCGGCCGCGAGTGAGGCGCTGACAACGGTCGGTCACTCGTCTGCCCCAACCGGCGAAGACCAGGGCGAGCAACCAGACTAGTTCCAGCAACGTCACGCCCCAGAAGAACAGGCGGCGTTCGAAGGAGAATTGTTGGCCGTTGGCGATGACCTCATCGGAAAAACCGTGGGAGCGGGCTAGCTCCACGGTGGATTGCGGCGGCGGTAGGAACGTCAGAACCATGAGCCCGATGCAAGCCGCCACGATGAAACTCGAAATGGAACGCATGGCGTGCTTTCACGACGAGCGTCGGCAGGGTTGAACAACTCAATGGGACGGTTCAATTTGAACCGCACACCGTCAAGCGCACCCTTCAGGCCCAGATGCCCAACAGCAGCAAGGCGGCAATCAGCGTGCCGGCCAGCGCGGAGCCGTAACAGAGAACGGCGATCGGTCCCTTGGCGGCTTTGAGCCCTAGATCGACCAGCGTGAAGCGAAAGCGATGAGCCCAATGAAACATCGGCAAGGAGATCAACACAAACAGGTAGATGCGGACCAGGGGGTTGCCGAAGAGGCGTCCCAGTTGGTCCGGAGTTTCCGCGTTACACATCACCAGCACACTGGTGATGACGATGGTGATGGGCATGAACAAGGCAGCGACCATGCCGCCGGCGCCAAACAGGGCCCACCAGAATGGTTCGTTGGATTTCGCCATTACAGCACCACCAGCAAAATGAGCACCGATACCAGGACCCACAGGGCGTAGTGCCCGCCGGCAATCACCAGGGGACTCACGCGTTCCTCGCCGCGAAAGAGCACGATGGCCTTGGGCGTCAGGTTGAACCAGGTCACGCTGTGAAAGATCACGAAAGGCAGGGCGATCAACTGGAAGACTAGGGCCGCGGGGCAGCGCAGAGTGTCCCCAAACGGGTCTACCCCAAGCGGGACGGGCGTGCGGGTGTTGAATTTGGCAATCAGCACGATCAGAAACACCGCGTACCCGGCCACGAACACGCTGGTCAGTTCCCGGAGCATGAACAATTTGAGCTGGGTGTTGTGCAACCACCACATAGCCCGCATGGGCCGAATGTACTCTTTGCTTTTCATGTTCCCCTCGACATTCGTGACAAGGTGACCGGGTGACAAGGTGAAGAAACTCTCAGGTTGCATCCACCCGGTCACCTTGTCACCCGGTCACCTTGTCATTTCTTTCCCCACGGCATCAGGAACGACAACCACCAATCCTGGGTGTTGATGACCTTGGCCTGCTGAATGGCGCCGGCGGGATCGACGTGCTTGGGGCAGACGCGCGTGCATTCGCCGACAAAGGTGCATTCCCAGATGCCTTCGCTGCTGGAAATGAAGTCCGCCCGCTCGTTCTTGGCCCCATCGCGGGAGTCGAGGTTGTAGCGCTGGCCCAAGGCGATCGCGGCCGGTCCCAAGAACTTTGGCTCGATCCCGTAAACCGGACAGGCCGCATAACACAGCATGCAATTGATGCACATGCTGTATTGTTTGTACTGGGCCAACTCTGCGGGGGTTTGCAAGTATTCTCCCTGGGAGACCGGTTTTTCCTCCTTGGGGATTAGCCAGGCCTTGACTTCCTTGAGCTTATGCAAGAAATCGTCGAAGTTAATGACCAGGTCGCGGATGACCGGGAAATTGGTCAACGGCTCCACGCGAATGGTCTTGGGATAGTAATCCTTGAGGAAAGCGGCGCAAGTCAACTTGGGGTCGCCGTTGACCATCATGCCGCAGCTCCCGCACACGCCCATGCGGCACGACCACCGGTAGCTCAGGGTGCCATCCAGGTAGTCTTTGACGTAATTGAGGGCGTCGAGCACTACCCAGTCTTCGCGGTAGGGGACTTGATAGGTCTGAAAGCGCGGCTGGTCTTCCTGGTCCGGAAGGTAGCGGAAGACTTCCAGGGAAATCGTCTGGTTTGCCATTCGTGTATCCCTCAACCGGACGGACCGGTCAACTTCAACCTTTTTTGTTAAGCGGCCTCTCCCGTGCGATTCGACACCTATGCGCCAAAATCGATTCCGGGCTCCCAAACTATCCGAAGGAATCCTCTAAAAAGGCGATTGAGCTGATCCGAATCGACCCGTGGCCTCGAGCATTCGACTTTTAAGGTCTCCAATCGTATCAGTTCGTTATTAATGAAGTGTTGGATTGCTGGAATTGAAGGTCCTTCCTCCAACTCATCACCAGCAATCTTTCGCTGTAGCAAAACATCAACTTCTTGGAGAAACTGGGGTTGATCTTCGACAGTCTCCAGCAAGCAGGAAAAAAGCATCGGCACTACGCCACGTCTTTGTTCGATCCAACGCACTGCCAATAATGGACGCAGAACATAAAAATACTTCTTGAGCCAAACCGTGGATCCACGAAGGTATGTCCGATAGTTTCCTTGGGCCATGTGAAGGTAATGGTACGCGCATGCTTGGGGAGAGAAGAAGGCGGACCGCAATTCACGCAGCTGCTGTGCAAAATCATGACGGTCAAGATAGACAATGGAGGAGTCGAGCCATTCCAGAAGGGGAGGATTCGACTTAAGAAATAGCTTGAGGGCCTTGCGAATGTCCCATCCATCGACATCAAACCCTTCGTGTAAAGGTCGCTCAATGACATCCCGCTTGGATTCCAAATCAAAAGACAGATACCAATCTGATGGATGAATGTAAATAAACCGGACATCATAATCACTGTCACGCGAGGGAAAGCCCCAAGCACGACTCCCTGACTCCACGGCGTAGAGAATTCGGACTCCCTCGGCTTCCTCCAGTGCCGACAGCCGATGCTTGATCTCGGAAAAAGTCTTGGAGTCAATCATCACTGTCGCCAATTCAATCGTCGGCTAACAAAGCGTCAAATTCGGAACCAGCCTTTTTTCGATTATATGCGGAAACGACCGGCCCAATCATTTCGACTGTCCATAAACCCGCTCCGCCGGCGGCCAACGCGTGATGACCACATTCTGGTAATCGATCCGGGGATCACCGTCCGTGCGGAAGGCGAGGGAATGCCTGAGGTAATTGGCGTCGTCGCGCTTGGGAAAATCGGTGCGCTGATGGGAGCCGCGCGATTCCCGGCGCGCCAAAGCGCTGAAGGCGATGGCTTCCGCGGCATCCAGCAGAAATCCCAGTTCCAGGGCGGCGGTCAGCTCGGTGTTGAAGCTGTTGCTCTTGTCGCTGATGCCGACCTGCAGGTAGCGTTCCTTGAGCCGGCGCAGGACGGCGCAGGTGGCTTCCAGCGAATCCTTGGTGCGATAGATGCCGGCCCCCTCTTCCATGGTTTTGTTCATCTCGGTGCGGATGCCGGCGAGGGTTTCCTTGCCGGCGCCCTGGAACCAGCGCGCCACGAGTTGCCGCTGCTCGTCCTGGGCCTGGGCCTGGAGAGCGGTCGCGTTAAGCTGGGGATGGTCGGAGGCAAAGCGTGCGGCCGAGCGCGCCGCCCGGGCACCGAACACCAGCAATTCCGTCAACGAATTCGAGCCGAGCCGATTGGCGCCGTTGAGACTGACGCAGGCGCATTCCCCGGCCGCGAACAGACCGGCGATGGGCGTGGCCCCGTCCTTGTCCGTGCTCACTCCGCCCATCATGTAATGCACCACCGGCCGCACGGGGATGGGTGCGTACACCGGATCGATGCCCACGTAATTCCTGGCCAGCTCGCGCACAAAGGGGATTTTCTTGTCGATCTTCTTTTCGCCGAGGTGGCGGACATCGAGATGGACCACGTCCACAACGCCGGCCGCGGTCGCCAGTTTGATGGTGCGTCCCTTGTCGAGTTCTTTCATGAAGGCCTGCGACAACCGATCGCGCGGCCCCAATTCCATGGTTGACTTTTGCGGATGCTTTGGATCGTGGATGTCGAGCGGCTGGCCCAGATTATGGTCCTGCAGGTAGCGGTAGCCGTCCTTGTTGACCAGGATGCCTCCCTCGCTGCGCGCCGCCTCGGTAATCAGGATGCCGGTGCCGGGCAGGCCGGTGGGATGGTACTGGACAAATTCCATGTCCTTGAGCGGCGCGCCGATGCGGTAGGCCAGGGCCATGCCGTCGGCGCTTTTGATGGCGGCATTGGTGGTGAAGGGGAAGACCCGGCCGCCGCCGCCAGTGGACAGGATGACCGCCTTGCCGGCAATGGCCCGCACCTGGCCGGTGCGCAGTTCCAGGGCCGCCACGCCTTGCACCCTCCCGTCGTCCATCAGCAACCGGGTGACGAACCATTCGTCGTAGCGGGTGATGTTGTTGTATTTTTGTGCGGTCTGAAACAGAGCATGCAGCATGTGGAAGCCGGTCTTGTCGGCGGCAAACCAGGTGCGCTCGATCTTCATGCCGCCGAACGGCCGGACCGCCACGTGCCCGTCGGGATCGCGGCTCCATGGGCAGCCCCAATGTTCCAGCTGGATCATTTCCGGCGTGGCTTCCTTGACGAACACCTCGACGGCGTCTTGATCGGCCAGCCAGTCCGAACCGGTGATGGTGTCTTTGGCATGGTCGTCGAGGCTGTCGTTGGATTTGATGACTGCGGCCGCGCCGCCTTCCGCCGACACGGTATGGCTGCGCATGGGATAAACTTTGGAGATGACGCCGATCTGCAGACCGGGAAACTCTTCGCCGATGGCGATGGCGGCCCGCAAGCCCGCCCCGCCGCCACCGACGATGAGAATATCATGACTTACCAGATCCATTTTTCCGCCTTAGGACGTTGCGAGGGCCGTAGGGTGTGTGAAACACACCTGCGCTCGGCAACGGTGCGTTTCACGCACGCTACTTCTCCGCTGTTGTACAGGGATGCTGGTTTCCGGCAAGATTCACTACATTCAACCAGCCAGCAACTCCGCTGCAAACGCGGTCACGGACCGACGATTTCATTCAATCCTTCGATCAGCCGATCCAACTCGGCAGGCGCGACGCGGCCGATCTTCTTGCCGATCCGGAGCACGGACAACGTGCGGATTTGACTGATTTTGACCCACGACCTTTTTGGCAGTTTCGCACGCACAAGTTCCATCGACAGCGGAAAGCCAGCGCGGGGTTCTTGGCTCGTGATGGCCAGGGCGATGACAGTGCCAGAACGCGCGTTGAAAACGTCGTGGCTGATGATGACCACGGGACGCGTGCCTCCCTGCTCATGGCCCGTGACGGGATTGAGCTCCGCCCAGGCAACATCGCCCCTCAGTAAACGGGCCATTGCTGCATCTCCTGGGCCAAGCCTTCGTCAGCAAGCTCTTGCTCAACGCGCGGGTCGAGCTTGGCGCATTCCCGCGCCAGCCGGCCGCGATCGAGCTGGTCCAGTTTCGCGCGCAACGCTTCTTGCACGGCGCGGCTCCGGCTGGCAAAGCGGCGCTCGCCAACCAGTTGATCCACGCGGCTCAAGAGTTCGCGATCGATCGTCACGGCGATTTTTGCGGCGGGCATCTGCGGTCTCCGTGGTATGACAAATCATCATACCACGCCCGCATGCGACGATCAAGAGACGGCAAGCAACTCCGGAATCGACCGACCGTTCTGCGCCAGCATGTGCGGCCGCCCGGTGAAGTCGGGAATGGTGACGCGTTCGTAATCGATGCCGAGATGGCGGTAGATCGTCGCCAGGAAGTCGTGCGGGCCGACGCGGCGCTCGACCACGTCCTCGCCGCGGCGATCGGTCGCGCCGATGACCTGGCCGGTCGCGATGCCGCCGCCGGCCCAGAGCATGGTGTTGGCGCGCGGCCAATGGTCGCGGCCCGGCTGTACCGTGCCCGCCGCGCCGCTCGCCACGCCGCCGCCGCTGCTCGGTTCGTAGGTAATCCGCGGCGTGCGGCCGAATTCGCCGGTGACGATGACCAGCACCTTTTTGTCCAGGCCGCGCGCGTAAATGTCTTCGATGAGCGCCGACACGGCCTGATCGAAGGTCGGCATGCGGAATTGAAGTGCTTCGAACACGTGCTGGTTGACGGCGTGATCGTCCCAGTTTGCGACCCGGCCACACAATGGGCCGTCCAGCGTGCTCGTGATAATCTCGACGCCGGCTTCGACGAGGCGCCGGGCCATGAGCAGACGTTGACCCCATTCGTTGCGGCCATAGCGGTCGCGCACCCGTGGATCCTCGCGATTGAGATCGAACGCGGCCGCCGCTTCGGGTCGCGTGAGCAGGTTGAGCGCCTGCGTTTGGAAGCGGTCCATGGCGTCCATCACGCCGCTGCGATCGACTTCGCGGCGAAAGGTGTCGAAACGCTGCTGCAAGCCTACGCGCGTATTCAGCAATTGTTCCTGACGCGAATCATCGAAACCGATGCCCGGCACGCGAAAGCCCGGAGCACTGGGATCGCCGGTGACCGCGAATGGAGCGTAAGAACCGCCCAGGTAGCCTGGCCCGGCGATGGTGAAGTTGTCGTAGCGCACGACCGGGTTGACGCCGATGTAATTGGGAACGCGGCGATTGGCGTCGTAGCGCAGGTAGTGGGCCACGGTCATGAAATCGGGATGGACCGGCTGTAGTTTGTCCGCCGCGTCGGTGTCGCCGGACAGCACTTGCAACGATCCAGCCGGATGTCCGCCGCCGGTGTGGGCCATCGAGCGCAGCAGCGTGAACTTGTCGGCGATGCGCGCGTGGCGCGGCAACAGCTCGGTGAGGCGCATCCCCGGCACGCGCGTGGCGATTGGGCCATAAGGCCCGCGGAACTCGCTCGGCGCGTCGGGCTTGGGGTCGAGCGTGTCGAGATGGCTCATGCCGCCGCGCATCCAGACGAGGATGACGGCGGTCCGCTCATCGCTGCGCGGCCGCGGCATCTGGGCGCGCAGGCGCAGCAGGTCCGGCAACGTCAGGCCGGCCGACAATGCCAAGCCGGCGTGCAGGAAGTCGCGGCGCTGTGGGAGGAAATGCCCGCGCCTTGATTGATTGCGATTCACCAGTATTGCGTCCCTTCAATTGGTTTCAGCCTGCTGTCACGGCAGGTTTTGACGCCGTTTGCGTGGTTTCAGCGGCAAGGTGCTTTTGGAAGTCCGAGGCATGGCGAATGGCCGACCAGTCAATGTGCGCAACCCAGCAGCGTTCTTCGGGCGAGTAGGTAACGACACCATGGACCAGCAATTCATCCAACTCGCCTTGGTCGTTCGCATCATCCGCGTACAAGGTTAAGGACAGCCCTTCACGCAGCTCGACATTCTGTTCAGCCAGATCGTCCTTGGTGCCGACGCAGTCCAGCCGCAAGCGACCCTGGGAGTCCGCGTTATGAAAGTCGGCGTAGATTTTGGGTTGCAGCGCTGACATATCGACACTCCGTTGATTACGGCATCTTAGCAGGATTGGGGATCGCCGGCGTCAGCAATCGGCTCGCTTCTTCGGGCGTCAGGCCCGTTAGAGTCGCATGATGGGGACTGCGACCGAATGACCGCACGACATCGCCACCCGCGGCGCGAATGGCGCCAACGGTCGTGACGCCGACCTGATTGTGCGGCACCGTCCCCGCCAATTCCGCAATCGACATTCCAACGTCGCATTCCACAGATGGCCCGGTCACTCCGCTCGGATGCGACTTGGTCCCGCGCCGCAGGTCGGCGGCCAAATTCCGGCCGCCTCGAACCACCAGCGCGTCGTCAGGGATCCTATCCGCCATCAGCAGAGCCCGGCGCCGAAGTTATCCGACCTTCATCGTATCAGAAGTCGGCTTGGCCGAGCAGTCGTCATTTCTCGTTCCGTTCAAACTTGAACCACCCCTACGGCACCTCGAGCGACCAAACCTCGCTGCTCAAGGGCTGCGCATGCCCGCCGGCGATCCAAATCTTGTCTTGAAACACGAACGCCGAATGCTCATGCCGTTCCTTCCAGGTGACTGCCGATTTGAGCTGCTGCCAGTTCTTGCCGTCCTTCGAATGCCAGACGTCGCCCCAGTTCTTTGACGGGTTATTCGACCAGCCGCCCAGGACCCACATGCGGTCGCGATAAGTGACCGCCGAGAACCAGAGCCGCGGCGACCAAGCGGCCTTGTCGCTTACTTGTGTCCAGGTGACGCCGTCGTCCGAGCACCAGACATCATTGACGCCGTGATATTTTGGCACGTAGTTGCCGCCGCCGAAGACCCACATCTTGCCCGCGTGCACGACCGCTTGATGATAAGCGCGCGGCGACCAGCCGGCGTTGGCCGTCGCCTGCTTCCACTCTTTGCCATCCGTCGAATACCAGACATCGTGCTTGAGGCTCTTATCGTCGCCGAAGTAGTAATTCTCTGTGCCGCCGAGAATCCACATTTTGCCCTTGAAGGCGACAGCGCCGGCGGCGAGGCGCGGACTCCAGCCAGCGTTTTTGGTCGCTTGTTCCCACTTTATGCCGTCGGTCGAGTACCACACCTCGTTGCTCGCCGAGTGCCCCGGCAGCCGGCCATTGTACCAGCCGCCCATGATCCACATGCATTCGTTGTGCACCAGCGTCATCGGCAAGTCGCTGTGCTTCCACGGCGCTTCCTTCGTGACCAGCTTCCAGTTCTTGCCGTCCGGCGAACTCCACACATCGCGCGGCGGCGCTTCAAAAGATTGGAACCAGCCGCCGAAGATCCAGAGCTGGTCCTTGAAGACAAGCTCGCCTTGCGAATCGCGCGGTTGCCAACCGGCTCTGTCGGTGACTTTGAGCCAGTTGGGACTCTTTTCCTGACCGGATGCGGATGCCACGGACAGAAGGACGATGCCCAATCCGACGATGGATGTCTTCATGGTGATTGGTTCTCGCCCCAGCCAGAATTCCGTGCACGAAAAACTGGGAAGGCCTGGTGATTACAGCGGCGCTCCCCCTTGCAGGTCGCGCGCCGCTTTGGCGAAGGCGTCGCCGACGCCTTGTAATGTAATGTCATCGTCCGTGACCTTGGTCGCGGAGATGCGCGTGTTGCACAGATAGATCAAGATGCTCAACCATGTCGCCGCTCCCACTCCCGCAGCAACGCCGAGCACAATAAAGGCGGCGGTGGACGTCCAGGAAGTAGCCACGGCGGTGAGCAGATAACCCGCGCCGCCGAGCAATACCGGACCAACCAACCAGCCCACACCGCCGACCCAGTTCACCAGGCTCCAGTGATTGCGGTGCTTGGCGCAAAACGGACAAGGCACGCGCATGCGCTTCGTGTAAAAGTAACCCGCGACCACGCCAGGGAGGATGCCGGCCAAATACAGCCAACCGACCCAATCAGGAGTGTGCTCGAAGGACTCGTTGACACAGCAAGTTGCCGAACTGCCGCACACCATGCACACGCGCGGCAACGCATCGCGTTCGACTTGGTGTCGCGTCAAGGTCACCCAGTCCATAGCGATCCCTCCGATCGTCAACCATCGACCAACCGTCCATCGCTAATTCGACGTATGATCGTGGACGATCCGCCAGCCCTCCGGCAGCTTCTTCATCAGCAGCGTGAACAAGCCGCCGATGGATTCCTTCGATAACGTTAAATGCCAGCGGCCCTTGACCAGGGCATGATCCGCGCCGATGACCTCGATGCTGATCTCCTTGAACGCCAGCTTGCCCATCTCCTTGCCTTCACCCTGATACTTCTTGCGGTAGCGATCGATCGTCGCCTGCCAGCCCGCCGTTTTCGTTCCGCCGGAGAAGAAGCTCAGCTCCGGCGATTTCCAGTAACCCGCCATGAAGCCTTCCAGGTCGCCCTTGTTCCAGGCGACGACTTGATCGTCCAGCACTTTTTGAATGGCGGCCTTGGCGGTCGGGGCTTGGCCGAGCGCGGGATCAAGAAACAGCAGCAAGCACGTAAAGGCTGTAAGGCACTTCGCCATGGCATGATTCCTTGAGGTGGTTTCGACAATTCATTTCTTGGGCGTGTGATCGTTGAAATCGACGCGGATCGGTATCGCCACGCGACCGTGAAACCGTCTCGACTCTAGCAGGGTCGCAGCCGGTCGTCCAGCGTCAATTGCACGGCCCCGGAACCGCGCGTCTTTGAATCCGCTGGGCCTACTACTTCCGCAAATCCAGACAAAGCACATGCCGTTCGTCGCGCAGCAACAATCGGCCGTCGGCGAAAGCGGGGGCGGCCCAGGTTTTGTAGGCCAGCAGGTTCGGCAACTCGCCCACGACTTTGTAAGCGCCCGGCTTGGCTTCGAGCAACTGCACCGAACCGCGCTCGTGAACGCACAGCAAATGACCGTTCATCGCCAGAAAGCCGTAGCGGCCGCTCACACGTTCTTCCCATTCGATGGCGCCGGTGTTGAGATTGAGACAACGCAGCACAAAGGCGCTCAGGTCGCCGTGGCAGCCGTAAATGTAGCCGTCCACGATCATGCTGGTGGCCATCAGGTTCTGAAACTTCGTCTTGTTCTTCCACTTTTCGCGAACGGTCCACGATTTTGATGTCGAATTCGGCGGCACGATTTCGAGTGCGGCGCATCCCGCTCCGTAGGCGGCCGACACGAATAGCAAATCGCTGTTCCAGACCGGACTTGCGGCGGTGGCGTTAAACTGGTTGCCGAACGCGTAGCGCCAGAGCAAGGTCCCCTTGGTTGGTTCGAGACCCAAGATGGATTGACCAGTCGGCACGATCAGTTGCTTCGTGCCGGCCACAGTGATGGCGATGGGCGAAGCATAACCCATGGTGTCCGAGCCGACCGTCCAGAGCAACTTGCCCGTGTCTTTGTGATAGGCGGCCACGGAGTTGTTCTTGTCGCCGCCGGGCTGGACGATGACCAGGTCGCCTACGACCAACGGCGACATCGATACGCCCCAATAGAATCGTTCGCCCTGATGGTTCTTGGCGCCGGTGTCTTTCAAGATGTCCGCTTGCCAGAGTTTCTTGCCGTCGGTGTTCACGCACCAGAGTTCGCCCATGCCGAACAGGCAATAGAGCTTGCCGTTGTCATAGGTCGGCGTCGAGCGCGGCCCGGCGCCCTGCTTTTGAAAATCAAGATAGCTCGGCACGGCGTCCACGAACCAGCGTTCCTTGCCGGTGTTGAAATCGAGGCAAACGATGCCGTCACGTGCGTCGCGCTTCGCCAGCGTGTAGACCCCCCCATTCCCCCCCTTCGCAAGGGGGGGCTGAGGGGGGGTGACGATGGTCAACGACGAGAAAGCGCTGCCCAGCGGGACTTTCCAGAGCGTCTTGGGCGGCTTGTTCTGCCAGTCGAGGTTCAGGCCGGTTTGGCGGACGATGCCGTCGCGCTGCGGGCCCAACAGTTGCGGCCAGGCGGGGGTTGGTTCGCCGGCCAACACGAATGATGCACCGGCGAACAAGTGGAGCAAGGTGAGGAAACGCGGCATGAGAACTCCGGTATCGCAAGGATGACAACACCCACGCATTATCCCACGCGGTCGTCCAGCGTCAACCGTCGCGCAGCTCCGGCTGGCTGACCGGGGCCAGGCAACGGACCTACAACATTTCATTCATTTGCGTTTAGCACACACCCAAAGTGCCGAATGAAATCGGCCCGCGTTCAAAGATTTCGCGCAACCGATTCACTAATCATAGGTTACGGAAATCGCATTTTAGTGCGTTTCATTCAGCACTTGGGGCCCCTGAATGAAATGGCCCAAAATCGGCGTCGCTGTGGCCCACGGCCCCCGTCAGGCGCCTGTCGGCGATGGTCGGGAAACGCCGTCGGTTCCATAGGCCAGAAATTTCGGCCCGCAGCCAATCCGCCCATACAATCACCTCGTCTTGTCCTTATGAAGGGGCGGCGGGCTTGGTCCGCGCCTTCGTTTCCCGTCCTTGAATTTCGCACACAACGATCGACGCCATTTCGCGAGGAGGTTGTCATGCACGGATCATCGCACGCAAGTCGTCCGTTTCTGCGGCTGGGCGTTTGCGGAGTATTCATCGTCGGCCTGGGAGTGTTGACGTTTCTTTGGCAACAGGGGCGAGCGAGTGGGCAAGCGTTCGAGCCGCGCGTCGTTGCCGTGTTCGACAAGGGCGAGCTGCACGTCGGCATCGCCTTGGCCGGCAGCGAACGCCAACCGCTCGAGGGCGAGCTGCAAGTCAAGCTGCTGGGCGACGGCGGCCGGGTGATCGGCACATTCGACAAATCGATTCGCCAGGAAGCGGCGCATCAACAATACAAGATGTCGTTCAAGGCCGACGCCGCCAGCGCCGACAAGCTGACGCTGCGCGTCACGCTGGGCGAGCGCAAGCGCGACACGCGCCTCGCCAAGGTGCTGCTCGCCAAAGCGCATGAGACTTCACTTTCCGCGGGCACCGAGTACGCGGCCGGCAGCATCGTCGCGCTGCGCTGCGGCGTCCACGGCGTGCAGAGTCTGACGGACACGGTGCCCTTGCCCGGCAGCAACGTGCAAGTGCGCGTCAAGGACAAGGCCGGCAAGACCCACGATTTGTACCAGGGCAAGACCGGCGGCGACGGTCTGGTCAACGTCGAGTTCGAAATGCCTTCGCTCGACGCCGGCCAATACGATCTCGAAATCGTCACCAAATCAGCGCTGGGCGAAGAAACCCTGACGCGCCAGGTCAAAGTCAAAGCCGATGCCAAGATCCTGCTCGTCAGCGATCGGCCGATTTACCAGCCCGGCCATCTCATGCACTTGCGTGCTCTGGCCCTGCGCTCATTCGATCAGAAGCCGATTGGCGACAAGGACATTCTCTTCGAAGTAGAGGATTCCAAGGGCAACAAGGTCTTCAAGCGCACCTTCAAGACGAGCGAGTTCGGCGTCGCCTCGGTCGATTTCCAGCTTGCCGACGAAGTCAACATGGGCGATTATCACCTGCGCGCCTTCCTGGGCGAAGCGAAGGCCGAGAAGACCGTTAATGTGAAGCGTTACGTGCTGCCGAAGTTCAAGGTCGAGGTGAAGGCGGACAAGACGTTCTATCTGCCCAAGGAAACGATCAAAGCCGAGCTGCAAAGCGACTACTTCTTCGGCAAGCCGGTGTCCAAGGCGAAGATCGAAGTCACCGCGAGCACGTTCGACGTCGCCTTCCGCAAGTTCCACACCTGGAACAGCACGACCGACGAGAACGGCCACGCCAAGTTCGAGATTGAACTGCCCCCCTATTTCGTCGGCCAGCCGCTGCAAAAGGGCGATGCCCTGGTGAAGCTCGATGTGAAGGTGCTCGACAGCGCCGATCACAGCGAGACGATCGCCAAGTCGTACACCGTCAGCGATCAGCCGATCCGCGTGAGCCTGATTCCCGAAGGCGGCAAGCTGACGCCCGGCATGGAGAATCGCCTGTTCGCCGCGGCCATTTATCCCGATGGCAGTCCGGCGGCGAACTGCGAAGTGAAGGTCTGGCATCGCAAGAACATGGTGCCGCAACCAGGTGGGCAGCCCGGCGTACCGATTCCGGCTCCCAAGGTTGCGCCGCGCTTGCCCGGCGGCGCCGTCGCTCTGGCAGAGCCTGTACCCGCAAAGCAAGCGGAGGATTTGGGCAAACCATTTGCCACGGTCACGACCAATGCCGCCGGTCTCGCCGAGATCAAGTTCACGCCCAAGGCCGATCAATTCCGCCAGGGCGCTTTTGGTCAGCGCGACATCGAAACTCTCGGCGGCAAACAGATCAGCCATGGCCCGGCGATCATTTTCGACGCGCGTGCCGAAGCCAAGGATCCAAAGGGAAGCACCGCCGCGGCGAATATCGAACTCAACAGCCATCCGCTCGGCGAGAACGTGCTGTTGCGGCTCGACAAGGCCATCTACCAAACCGGCGACATCGTTACCATCGATGTGCGCACTTCGGCTGGTTTGCCGACAGTGTATGTCGATGTCGTCCGCGGCGGGCAGATCATGCTTAGCCGCTGGCTGGAAGTGAAAGACGGCAAGGCAACGCAACAACTCGACTTGCCGCCCAGCGTTTACGGCAGCGTCGAGATTCACGCGTATCAAATGCTGTCGCACGGCGAGATCATTCGCGATAGCCGGGTCGTCTACGTGCAGCCGAAGAATGATCTCAAGATCGCCGTGCAGGCAGAGCAACAGTACGCCCCCGGCGAGGATGCGCGCATTCGCTTCACCGTCACCGACCGCACCGGCAAGCCGACGCAAGCGGCCCTGGGCGTGATCGTCGTCGATGAAGCGGTTTATGCACTGCAAGAGATGCAGCCCGGCCTGGAGAAACTCTACTTCACGTTGCAAGAAGAGCTGATGAAGCCGCAGGTGCAGATCAAGTTCAGCGAAAGCATCGACAACATCGTGTTGCAGCCGGTGCTGCCCGCGCCGCGCCAGCAGATCGCCGAGGTGCTGCTCACGTCGGTGAAGCTGCCGGCCCCGCAGCGCTGGAACGTCGCCCCGGCCGTCGATCGCAAGCAGCGCGTCGAACAGCAAGTGGCCCAGCTCGGCAATGTCCTTTACTTGTACGCGGTCGATCCCAACAGCACCTTCCAGGAATTCGACAAGAACGAGAAGCGCTGGGTCTTCCGCAAAGGACTGCTCGACGAGCTGGTGAAGACGCGTGGCGTGCCGGCGCAGTGGCTCGACAGCCCATTCGGCGGCAAGATGTCGCTCGACGATTTGGCGAAACTCGAAAAGACCTTCACGCCCGAGCACCTGGCGAGGGCGGCGACGGCCCAACGGCTCAATCAGGTGATGTGGAGCATCATTCATTGGACGATGCTAAACCAGGGAAAGTACAAGAAGGGCGAACAATGGGTGCTGCCCGATAGCGTGGTCGCCGATGCCGTCATGAATCAGCAGCGGCGCCAGGGTTACGCCAAGGACGCGTGGGGCCAGCCGTTCCGCCTCGTCAAGCGCGACAAGAAAAGCGACAAGGCGTTCGGCAACGGGCAATTCGACAACTACGATCTCGTCTCGGTCGGCCCGGACGGCAAGCTCGGCACCAAGGACGATGTGACGCGCGACGACGCCAACGCGCTGCACTTCGGCGACCGCCAGGGCTTTTGGTGGATGAATGCGGAACGCCTGGCGGAGTTCGGCGACATGCAGATGAAATGGGGCGCCCGCGATCAAATGCTGATACGCAACGGCGCCCAGATGGAACGCGCCTTAATGGGGGCCGACGGCTTTGCCGGTCCGCGCGGTGGCAACGCTCCCGGCCCCGCCGGTGCCTTGCCGCTGGCGATGCCGACAAAGGACGAAGTCGCGAAACGGCCTATGGAAGCCAAGAACGGTGCGGGCCAGGCGGGCAGCAGCAAAGGCGGAAGTGAAGCCCCCATCACCAAAGTCCGCGACTACTTCCCCGAAACGATGCTCTGGCAGCCCTCGCTCATCACCGATGACAAGGGCGTCGCCGACCTCGCCGTCAACTTCGCCGACTCCATCACCACTTGGCGCTTGAGCGCCTCCGCCAACGCCCGCTCCGGCGCTCTCGGCGGGGCGACGGTGCCCTTAAAGGTCTTCCAGGACTTCTTCGTGGACATCGATTTGCCGGTGAGTTTGACGCAGAGCGATGAAGTCGCCTTCCCCGTGGCGATTTACAACTACTTGAAGGAACCACAGAAGTTGAAAGTTGAACTTCAGGAGGAGTCATGGTTTGTGTTGCTTGACAAGGAAGGGTTGACGCGAACGCTAAACGTAAACCCCGGCGATGTCACGTCGGTCAAGTTCCGCATCAAGGCCAACAAGATCGGCTATCAACCGCTCACCGTGAAGGCGTACGGCTCCAAGAAGTCCGACGCCGTCAAACGCGTGGTCGAAGTCGTTCCCAATGGCCAAAAGATCGAGAAGGTCGTCAGCGATCGCCTCACCAGCCCGAGCGCTACCAGCCCGCAGCGCAAGCAAGGGGACGAAGTGCAAAAATTCAAGCACGTGATCGACATCCCCCAGGACGCCATTCCCGACGCATCGAAATTGATCGTCCGCATCTACCCCGGCGTCATGGCCCAGGTGCTGGAGGGAGTCGAGGGGATGATACGCCTGCCCGGGGGTTGAATGGAGCAAACGTCCTCCGCGGCCTATCCGAATATCTTGGTCGTGGATTACGTGAAAAAGGCCCGTGTGGCCTCCCCCCAGCTCCTCATGAAGTCCGAACAGTTCCTCAACGTCGGCTACCAAAAGCTGCTCACCTTCGAGCGTCCCGGCGGCGGCTTCGATTGGTGGGGCAACGGCGAACCGCTCGTCTGGCTTAGTGCCTACGGTCTGCAAGAGTTCAGCGACATGGCCAAGGTCTACCCCATCGACCGCGGCATCATCGATCGCACCCAGGCGTTCCTGATGCGCAAGATGGACAAGGACGCCACTTGGTCCGCCATCGGCGCCACCCACGGCGAAACCATCGCCAACATGGGCGACCCGAAACTCTTGCTCACCAGCTACGTTACGTGGTCGCTGCTCGACAGCGGCATGAACAAAAAGCAGCTCGACAAGTCGATTCAGTTCATCCGCGATCATTTGAAGGATGCGAACGACAACGCCTACGTCCTCGCCCTGGCCGCCAACGCCCTGGCCGCCTACGACCCGAAGGACGACTCCACGCTGCTCGCCCTGCGGCGGCTCGACAAGCTGCGCAACTCGATTCCGGAGTGGAAGGCGATCAACTTCCCCGGCCGCGGCACCTCGCTGTCGTATGCCCGCGGTGACAGCGTCGCCGTGGAGACGACCGCCCTGGCCGTTCTTGCGATGATCCGCACCGGTCAGTTCACCAACAGCGTGAACCAGGGCCTCACCTACCTGGTGAAGTCCAAGGAAGGCAACGGCACCTGGGGCAGCACGCAGGCGACGATCCTCGCGCTCAAAGCGATGGTCGCCGGCATGGGCGGGCAGGAGCAAAAGGACCCGGCTCATTTCGTCATCTCGGTCGGCGGCAAGGAAGTCGCCCGCAGCAAAGTCGACAAGGACAACGCCGACGTGATGCAGACCTTCGACATTAAAGAGCCGCGCGCGCTAGCAAGCGGCACGACCACTGAAATCGCCATCGAAGTCACCGGCGAATCGAATCTGATGTACCAGATTGTCGGCCGGCACTTCATTCCGTGGAAGAAGGACATCGCCCAGGAGAAGCCGGTGATCGACATCGACGTCGCCTACGACCGCACCAAGCTGTCCACCAACGATCTGCTCCATGCGAAGGCGACGCTGAAGTACCACGGCAAGCTGCCGACGTACATGGTCATGATCGATCTCGGCATCGCCCCAGGCTTCACCGTTGACGCCGGCGACTTCGCGGAGATGGTCGGCAAAAAGCAAATCCAGCGCTTCACGATCACGAGCCGCACCGTGACGCTGTATCTGGGCGACGTCAAACCCGGCGACGTGCTCAACTTCGAGTACACGCTCAAGCCGAAGTATCCGGTCCGCGCCCAGACGCCGCCGTCGACGGCGTACGAGTATTACACACCGGCGAACCGGGCCGAGGCGCGGCCGGTGGAGTTGACGGTGGAGGACCGTAAATAGGCGTGCCGGCGTAGTCGCAGGCTCTAGTGCTATGTCACACGTCGAATGATGGATCACAAGAGCCGCGCACGAAGTAAGCGGCTGCGAGTGGGCCGCTTACTTCGTGCGCGGCTCTTACTTCTGGCGACTCATCAATTCATGCGTGACAGAGCTCTAGCCTGCGATGGAATAGCGCAGGCTGAAGCCTGCGACTACGATCAACGCGAGACAAACCGACTCGCGAGGTCCGCCGGACTTCGCGAGTCTTTTTGCTTGATTGCTCGTCGCAGCCGATTATGCTTGGCATGCATGGCGGCGGACAACCCCAAAAAGCACCGCGTTTTCATCAGCCATTCCACCAAGGATAAATGGATCGCCGTGCAATTGGATAAAATGATTCAGGCGCGTGGGGTTGAGACGTTTCGCGACGATCGCGACATCGGCGCCGGGGTCGAGATCATCAAGGAGATTCACGCACAGCTGATGCAATCGCAGGAATTGCTCGTCCTATGGTCGCCCCAGGCAATTGCCAGCAAATGGATCGATTCGGAAGTCTCGATGGCGTTCGGCATGCAATTGCACGTGGTCGCCATCCGTTACTTGACCGAGCCCGAATCGTTGCCGGTGTGCATCAAACACACGCACGCGCCGGAATTGACAGAGGCGGACGTGAACAAGTATCTTGATGAAGTCGAGGCGCGTGCCAAGAAATTCAAGGGTGCGTAATGGCAAAGCAACCGCGGCCGCAATTGACCGTCTATCTTGGCGCCGGCACTTCACCGGAAGATCGGCAACTGCGTTCGAAATTGCGCATGAAATTCGCGGCCGAGGGATTTCGAACCCACGGATGGCCTGGCTTGCTCTTGGATCCGAAAGAAGGGGAGAATCCGCTGGACGGGGTGCGCTCCGCCATCGCGGAGAGCGATTGCGTCGTACTCTTGGCCACGGCCGGCTATCTGAAATCACGACGACCGTCGAGCGACTGGGGCATCGCCTTCGCCTATGACAAACCCATCTATGTCGTGATCAAGGATGTGAGCGAACAGGAGCTGCCGGCGCATATGCGCAGTTTCCCCGTCATCGCCTGGCGCAATTTGAATCAACTCATCGATCTGGTCCGGCAACATCAACTTGATTTGTCGAAGCCGGAAAAGCAATGGCTGTGGCAATGGTACAAGGGCAAACGGCTGCCACTGGAGGGAGTGATCCGCCGACAGCCGGTGCTGCACGATCTCGCGACCGGCTTTCACAAGGTGTCCAATCGCAAAGTTGCTCCGGAGAAGTTGTTGGGCGAGCTGTTCCGCATGCGCAAGCAAGGCAAGCTTCCCGCGCCGCGGCACAAAGAGCCGATGTGGTGACGCCTGCCGCGGCGCCGCACGACTTGGCGCGACTCCCGAACAGCCTGCATCTGCTCGGCCTCGCCCGCGCCCTGTCCGGAATCCTATCCTACGTTGCAGCGTACCTCACCTTTTTCTTGTCAATTCCGACATCAACTGCTGTAACATTCGTTCGTCTCGCGCATTGATCTTCTTGAGATGAACAACCAACGCGCCGATGCGGGAATGAGCATGACACTCTCCGACCCCGCTCCTGCTGTGCCGAGCGCAGAGGGCGGTGGCGCCAGCGACGATCTAGTGCTCTGTCACGCATGAATTGATGAGTCGCCAGAAGTAAGAGCCGCGCACGAAGTAAGCGGCCCACTCGCAGCCGCTTACTTCGGGCGCGGGTCTTGTGATCCATCATTCGACGTGTGACATAGCACTAGTCGTGCGCGCCCGCCGGGATCGGGCGGCGTTTGCGGTCCTCTATGACCGCTACTATCCGCGGGTCATGCGCTATTGTCTGCGGCGGCTGTTCGTGCGCGGCGTGGCCGAGGACGTGGTCTCCGAAGTGTTTCTGCAAATCGCCAGCCACTTGCCGGGCTTCGAGGGAACGACCGAGGCCGATTTTCGCCGCTGGCTGTTTCGCATTGCCAGCAATGCAATCAACGCCCATCTGCGCCAAGCACGCCGGCGGCAAGAATTGTGGGAGGCGGCCGCCCTTAGCCGGCGCTTGCCCGGCGCGCATGCGGAAGTTGCCGCGGCGGCGACCATCGAGCTTTTGGATTGGCCCGCGGTCTATCGGGCGATTCTGGAACTGGAGCCGCGCGAGCAAACGATCCTGACGTTACGCTTCTTCGCCGACTTGAGCGTTGTCTCGAAAGTCTCTTGACCTTTCTCGTCCCTGCCGTGTCCTTGTCCCCGACCGTCTCCCGCCGCTCGGGACTTCGAATCACGCCGATTACCGAGCGGTCTGGGCGCCCTCAGCGCATCGTCGCCCCCCAGCATTCGCGCTGGAATTGTGTGTAGGGGTCCAGGGCCACTTCCATTAGGACGTTGATCACGCCGGGGCGCGGCGTGCCCAGGTCTGCCTCTACGGCCAGGCTGTCGATGATGGCATTCGCCAGGGTTCGCAAGACGTCATCCGTCGAGTTGAGGCGGTCCCAGAGCTGGGCGCACTCGTAGGCGCCTGAGAGACCATATTTGCGCGCGGCGGCGAGTTGCTTGGGCTCGCGCCAATACGTGCCCAGGAGCGCCTCGCCCGTGCAGCACAGCACGACACTGAAGTTCAGGCCGGTGCGAATGCTGAGCCGGACCGGGTCGGCGTAGGCGAGCTTCTCGGCGTTGGTGATCCCTTCCGCGCCGAATTGCTCCGCGAGGTAGGTGTCCACCGACGCCAGTTTCTGCATCGCGGTCGGGCTCTGCGGGGCGGCGTCGGGAAGTTGGACCCACTTGGCGGCCACACGCGTCGCCGCCGACATGATCGTCCCGGTCGGCAGCGCGCCGAGCAGATAGGCCATGGGCAGTGCCAGGTCCGCGGTAAAGACCTTGCCGAAGGCATAACCAATCGGCACCGCGATCAACAGGCGAAACGACGACCAGTACAGATCGTTGGGGCTCATTTCCTCCCGGGCGGCGCGGGCGATCAGGTCGAAGAGCACCCACGTGAAACCGCCCAGCAGCGCCAACACCACGGCCAGGGAGAGCATTCCCGCGCCGATGTCGCCCGCCGCTTGCCATTGCACCACGGAAACCGCGACCAAATAGAGTCCGCAAGCCGACAGGGCCACGAACAACAGCAGCCCTGCGAGGAACTTCGGGACGCCAAATTGCTTATCGTAATAACGCTTGAACCAGTCCAGCGCGCTGGGCGCGTCGGCCGTTCCAAAGGCTTGGGGCGCATCGGCGCGGTGGAAGCATTGCGCGTAGTATTGCGCGGTCGCCTCGGTGAAGCTATTCAAGATATCACAGCGGCGGTTGCAGCGCCCATACCGCAGAAACGACAGGATCGGCGCCAAGAGCAGGAGAAACAACAGGACGAAAACGACGCCAATCACGACGCAGAAGGAGAGTTCTTGAAGCGAACAGAGCCATTCCAGAAAGTCGTGCAAGTATTGCATGGCGGGGGCCTCGTAAAGCACTCCAGGCGCTGGCCATCGAATTGTACCAGGGATTCATGCAGAAGCGAGCAAAATAGGCTCATCCTTCCGTCCAGTGAAGATTCGGCGGAGGCAGGAAACTCACGCCGAGCGCGAGAAAATGTAGAATGTCCTTTTGTTCCCTGCAAGGAGTTTCTCATGCGTAAGCCGGCCTTGCTGACCATGCTCGTCACGATCGTTGCTCTCACCTGCGCCGACACAAGCTCGGCGCAATTGCGGCGCCGGCTGCGTCTTCGCCCTCCCGTGGACCAGCAGGAGATCCTCCCCGCGAGCAAGGTATTCATCTCTCCCGTCACGGGCAAGCAGCATGTCATCACGCACACCGGTGAGTTCTTCAAAAGCAAGGAGGCCGCCCCCGATGTGACGGTTGCGGCCGACGACGACGACTTCAATCCCAGCTCGAAGCCGCAGCGCCTGGTTGCCAAGCTCTCAGTCGCGCCGGGTAAGCTGGAAACCTTCGCCCACATCGACGACCTCCGCAAGAGCCTGCCGGCCGATGCGGTCATGATGAAGCACAACCCCCGCATGACGAGGGCGACCGATTTTGATCGGGTCGAGGAGGAAAAGCGCAACGTGTGTGTAACGGCCTTCATCTACACGATCAGCCGGGAGGGCGACAACGATTTTCATGTCATCATCGGCGGCGATCCGGATGATCCCGACCGTCTCTACATGAACGTGGAAGTCGCCGGGTTGCCGCCGGTGGGCGATCCCTTCCGCGCGCCGTTGCAAAAAGCGCGCGATCAGTTCAAGAAATTCTTCGGCGCCCACTTGCCTGGCCATGGATTCCACGACGTGAAGGGCGAGCCGATCCCCGTCCAGATCACCGGCTCGCTGTTCTACGACATCAGCCATCCCCCCGACACTTCTGGACCAAAAGGCCGCAAGCCGCACACTTCTTGGGAGATCCATCCGGTGACCGACATTCAGTTTTTGAAGAAGTGAGATCCCTCACTTCTTCTTGAAAATCTCCTTGGGAATCATGCCGTGCACGCCCAGGGTGCCGTCCACGAGCTGGGTGATGCAGAAATCCACGGCGAGGCTGGCAAGCATGTAGGCATCGTCTTGATCTCCTGGATGCGCACCTCGAGCGTATCGCCCGGCTCGGCGCCTTCGATGTAAATGGGCCCCGTGAGAATATGCCCGGCCGGCCCCTTGTCCTTCACTATTTTTCGCCGCATCTTGCTCGGCGCGCCTCATCCACGCGACGAGAGCCCACTGACGTAAGTGCAATTTCTGTCATCCTTTGTGATGGTTTTTTCCGAATCGCGTTGACGGACAAAACCTCGTCCGGCTCGCCAACTCGCCAACTCGCCAAGCGACTTCCTTTTTTGATTTATCCGAGGAATGCGTATCTTGGCTGCGGAGGCATGGCTATGGGGCGCAGTTGCGACTGGGCCAAAGCAGTGGGCCACTTGGCACAGTCGTGCACAGTCGTGCCCGTAGCGTAACTGCTGATCTGGAAGCCGGTTATGGCCGCCAATTTCGCGACTAGGCCACAATGCCACCTTTGCTGCACACACACGCACTGGCA
>ORMF011342304.1_pt1 | contig 53142 bp, 48 predicted proteins | sample 1779871 | NCBI WGS metagenome assembly ORMF01 (sample SAMEA104232316, study PRJEB22302) | groundwater metagenome | biome: forest; feature: aquifer; material: groundwater | place: USA | collected 2011-08-07 | depth 5.4 m | reverse complement strand
TTGTTGCAGACCGCCAGCAGCGTGGCAATCATGGCCTCGGTCGAGCCACAGCAGACAACGATCTCCTTTTCCGGATCGACCTGGATCCCCTGCCACTCCTGCATCTGCCGCGCGATAGCATTGCGCAGATTCTTCGCGCCCCAGGTGATGGCGTACTGGTTAATGTCGGCGGCGATTGCGTCCTGGGCGGCTTGCTTGATTTCAGTCGGAGCGGGGAAATCCGGGAAGCCCTGGGCGAGATTGATCGCGCCGTACTGCATCGCTTGGCGCGTCATCTCGCGGATGACGGACTCGGTGAAGTGTGCAACTTTATCGCTCAGATAGTGCTTGGGAAGGGTGGAACCCTGGGCCATAGGAGAGTCAGACTAGCACAGGAGTATGCCGGACCTTGGGAACGTCGAAGCCTGTCCTGTAAAGGCAGACTAGTAATAATGACCACTATAATGACTATGGTATGATATAGTGACCATTTGAGGGCGGATATGCAGGAAATTGCCATTTCAGAATTCAAAGCCAAGTGCCTGGCACTACTTGAGCGGGTTCGTTCGACGAAGAAGCCGATCCGGGTGACACGGTTTGGAAAACCGGTCGCCGAGGTCATTCCTCCGACATCCGTTCAGGAGCGCGCTTCCTGGATCGGATCGATGAAGCACTCTCTCAAGATCACCGGAGACATCGTCTCCCCGGCGAACGATGAAAACGAGTGGGAGGTTCTTCGCGATTGAAACTCCTGCTGGATACTCATATATGGCTGTGGATCCTGCAGGACCCGAAGCGTCTGGGGCGGAGGGTTCTGCAGCAACTCAAGGATGAAGCCAACGAGCTTTGGCTGTCACCGATCAGCACCTGGGAGGCGCTGACCCTGCACTTCAAGGGCAGGATCGAGATCAAGGGAAACCTGACCGAATGGCTGGGACTCGCCATCGCCGGGACGCGCGAAGCTCCGCTTACCCATGAGATCGCACTGGCGGCCAGACAGTTGTCGATCCACCAGGACCCCGCCGATCGCATTCTGGCAGCCACCGCCGAGGTGTTGGACCTGACCCTGGTTACGGCCGACGAGCGATTGCTGGGGCTCGGCAATATCAGAACGCTGGCGAACCGGTAATCGCCCAATTCGTTCGATTGGAAGAAATCAGTTCACCACAGAGTCACAAGCGGGAAGATGTTCTAAGAGATTGGGTGTCCTCTGTGTCTCTGTGGTGAAAAACGACTCTAGGCGCGCTGCACGCCGCCGAGGGACTCCAGCGCCTTCGTGATCTGCCCCGACCACTTCGTTACTTCGTCCTCGCGCAGGGTCCGCTCGCCGGACTGAAACTTCGAGCGCAGCAGCATGGAGTACTTGCCCGCGCCAACTTTGTCGCCGCGGAAAATCTCTACCGGAGTGAAGCTGCGCAGTTCGGTGATGCCCAGTCCAACAACGCTCTGGCGAATCGTCTCGAACACCACGCTATCGTCAAAGACGAACGAGAAATCCCGCTCGACCGCCGGAAAGCGCGGCAGCGCCTCATAGCGCACTTGCCGCAAGTCGTGCTGGTAGAGCCGGTCCAGAAACATTTCCCCGACGAAAACGTCTTGGCGAAGCTTACGGGCCGCTGCCACATCGGGATGAAGCTGCCCAAACTGAGCGACGGTCGTGCCGTCCATCACCGCGCGGGCGGATCTCCCGGGATGGTAGTAGTCGGGGGTGTTCGCATCGTAATACAGTGTCCAGGATGTAAACGCCGCCAACAGGTCTTCCACATCGCCCTTCAGGTCAAAGAACGAGAGCGGCCGCGCCGACTGGTGGACTCCGCCTTTCGCCGCCTTTCCCGTCGCGCCGACGCATAGGCGCTTCAACTCGACGGTCTTCGCTCCCGCCGCTTCGAATACATTCCCGGCTTCGAACAGCCGCACATTCTCCGTGCCGCGATTCAAGTTGTAGGCCAGCATGTTCAGCATGCCAGGGAGCATGGATGTCCTCATGACCGAAGCTTCGTCGCTGATCGGGTTGGCGAGTTCGACGGCAGGCGCTGGCGAAAACCGTTTCGCGTCGTCCTTTAAGATGAACGTCAGCGAAATCGCTTCGTGGTAGCCGAGCGCCAGCAGGGAAGAGCGCAGCTTGGCGTCTTGGGCGGCGTCCGGTCGATCGATGACGCCACCCGTGTACGCCGGGAGCGTATTCGCAAACTTGTCGTAACCGTGCAGTCGGGCGATTTCTTCGATCAGGTCAATCTCGCGCTCGATATCGAGGCGCCAACTGGGGATGTGCACCAGGTACCCACCCTCGGGGCCAGAAAGGAGCACGAAACCGAGTCGAGTCAGGATGCGGCTGATCTCCAGGTCGCTCAGGTCTTCGCCGAGGATGCGCCTGACCTCGCGACGATCGAGTTCGATCGGAGCCAAGTCAAGCTTCCGCGCGATCACGTCGATGACCCCGCCGACCAGCTCTCCTCCGCCGGATTCGAGGATCAGTTCCGCCACTCGGTTGGTCGAAGACACGGTGGATTCGAAATCCGCGCCGCGCTCGAAACGATGCGAAGCGTCAGTATGCAGGCCATGACGTTTCGACATATGACGAACGGTCACCGGGTCCCACCACGCCGATTCGATGAGGATGTTCCGCGTCTTCTCGGTGATCATCGTGTCGTAGCCGCCCATGACACCGGCGAGCCCGACCGGCTTGCGCGCGTCGGCCACAACTAGGTCTTCCAGAGTGAGAGTGCGGTCAACGCCGTCGAGAGTCTTCAGGGTCTCGCCCGCCCGGGCCTTGCGGATGACGAGCTTGCGTCCTTCAAGCAGGTCGAGATCGAAGACGTGGGTCGGCTTGCCACTTTCCCACAGAACGTAATTCGTTGCGTCAACTGCGTTGCTGATCGGGCGCTGATCGATGAGCGTGAGGCGACTTGCAATCTTTCCCGGTGAAGGCTTGCTAGTAGCGCCGCGAATCTCCTGCGCTGTGAAGCGCGGGCACAGCTCAGGCGCCTGAATTTCAATGGTGACATCGGACTTGCCCTTGGCGGCGGGCAGTTTGGGCTCAATCGGCCGGAGCGGTAGATCGTAGAGCGCCGAGACCTCGCGCGCCACCCCGTAGTGATTCATGGCATCGGGACGGTTGGTGGTGATCTCTATCTCGAAGACAGTGCTGTCGCCCTCGCCCGAAATGCCCTCGACCGCGACGCCCGCGAGCGTGAGTTCGTCCGCAAGTCGCCGGTAGTCGACTTTGAAGTCGACGAAGTCGCGCAGCCAGTGGGGACTAATTCTCATTTAGCTCGTAACACCCAGAATGTAGCGCCGGCACCTTGCCGGCTGTCTTGAGGGCACCCTGCCCTCAGGGCGTGGGCGGGTCGCCCACGCGACAGCCGCCGAGGCGGCGGCGCTACGCTCAAGCAAACTGCTCCAGGAATCGCACATCGCCCTGAAAAAACAACTGAATATCGTCCACGCCGTACTTCAGGATTGCGATGCGTTCCACGCCCATGCCGAAGGCGAATCCGGACACCTTGCCGGGGTCGTAATCCACAAACCCGTACACGTTCGGATCAACCATGCCGCAGCCGAGCAGTTCGATCCATCCGCTGGCTTTGCAGTTGCGGCACGGGCCGCCGTCGCGAGTGCCTTTGCCGTCGCAGAAGATGCAGCTGATCTGCACGTCGGCGCTCGGTTCGGTGAACGGGAAAAACGACGTATAGAAGCGCGTCTTCACGCTCGATCCGAACAGCGCTTTCATCGCGTGGTCGAGCGTGCCCTTCAGATCGCAGAAGGTGATGTTGGTATCGACGGCGAGTCCCTCGACCTGGTGGAAGATGGGCGAGTGCGTGGCGTCGGGTGCGTCGTTGCGATGCACTTTGCCGGGACACACCACCCGCACCGGGGGTTTCATCTTTTCCATCGTGCGGATCTGCACCGGCGAAGTGTGGGTGCGCAACAGCAGCCGATCGCGCAGCGGCTTCGATTCCTGTCCGGCGATGAACAACGTGTCCTGCGTGTCGCGCGCCGGATGGTTGGCCGGAAAATTCAGCGCCTCGAAGTTGTAATAGTCGGTCTCGATCTCCGGGCCTTCTTCGACGGAATAGCCAAGGTTGCGGAAAACGCCAATGATCTCGTTCATCGTCTTGATGACGGGATGCTCCGCGCCCAGCGGACGGCGAATGCCGGGAAGGGTAACGTCGACACGCTCGGCAGCGAGCCTGGCCGTCGAAGCGCCGCCCTGAATGCGGTTCAGGGTCGCATCAACGGTGGGCTCGATCTTGGCCTTTATCTCGTTAACGCGCTGGCCGACGTCGCGCTTGGCATCTTTCGGGGCGGTCTTCAGCCAAAGATCATTGAACTGAGTCAGGATGCCGTTCTTGCGCGCCATCCAGCGATCGCGGTAGACCTTCCAGTCGCTTTCCGATCCGACCGCCGCCGATTCCTGCTCGAGCGCAGATAGCAACTCGCGCACCGCGCGGTCGAGCGCGGCAGCAGAGAAGTCGGTCAGTTTGGGGACGGTGTATGGCATGTTTCGAGTAAGCACTCTTTTCGAGCAATCCTCGAATTGTCATCCTGAGCGAAGCGAAGGACCCGCTGTCTGTTGCATGACAAGAAAAGCAGGTCCTTCGCTTCGCTCAGGATGACAAATTCAATATAAGGACTGAATGCTGACGGCTGAATGCTGAGTGCTGACCGCTACGCCGCTGCCCGCGCCTTCTTCGCCTGCTCCGCCAGATGCCCAAACCCCGCCGGATCCCTCACTGCAAGGTCCGCCAGAATCTTGCGATCCAGTTCCACGCCGGCTTTCTTCAGTCCGCTGATGAACTGGTTGTAGTTCAGTCCATGCAGGCGGGCGGCGGCGCCGATGCGCACGATCCAGATGGAGCGGTACTGGCGCTTTTTCTGCTTGCGTCCGGAGTAGGCAAACTTCAGGCCGCGCTCGACCGCTTCTTTCGCGGACCGGTAGAGTTTGGATTTAGTTAGGAAATATCCGCTAGCGCGTTCCAGTATCTTTTTGCGCTTGGCGCGGCGTTTGGTTCCGCGTTTTACACGAGGCATGATTGTTCTCCTTTTTATCGTTTCATCAGGCGGCTGGAGGCAAGGAGACTTCTACCCAATGGGATTTCCGAAGTCTGACCTCTTCACGCGCCGCTGCGAACGAATTTGCGTCCGCAGACTTTCTCTTAAGAACTGCTACGAGCTGCGAGCTACGAACCAGCTTGCAAAAACTCCTGCTGGCAACTGGCAACTGCTCTAGTACGGGATCATTCGCAAAACCTTGCGAAGATCTCCATGACTCACCAGCGTGGCGGTTCCCAGCTTGCGCTTGCGCTTCTTGGCCTTCGAGGTCAGGATGTGGCGGAGATACGCTTTGCTCCGCTTCACTTTTCCCGTCCCGGTCTTCTTGAAGCGCTTGGAAGCGCCTTTGTGCGTTTTCAATTTAGGCATAAGAACTCCGGCAATTGGCACTTAGCATTTAGCACTTAGCTAAACCAAGGTTTAGGCACTGCCCTCTAAGGGCTAAATGCCAAGTGCTAAGTGCCAAGTGCTGCTTTTACGCTGTCTGCGCGCCGCCTTGCGCTGGCGGAGGCGCTGGCTTCGGGGGCGCCGGCTTTTCCTTGGCCCCAGCTTCTTTCTTCGGCGCCAGGATAAGGTGCAAGGTGTTGCCTTCCTGCCGCGGGCGGAACTCCACCAATCCCTTGTGCTCCACGTCCTTGATCAGGCGCTCCAGGATCTGCCGTCCCAGACTCTGCCTGGTCATTTCACGTCCGCGGAAGAAGATGGTCGCTTTGACCTTGTCGCCTTCGTCGAGGAAACGCAACACGTGATTCTTTTTCGTGTCGTAATCGTGATCGTCTACGTTGATACGAAACTTCACTTCTTTGACCGTAATGGTCTTCTGCTTTTTCTTAGCTTCGCGCTCGCGCTTTTCGTTCTGGTACAGGAATTTCCCGTAATCCATGATTCGGCAAACCGGAGGTTGCGCGGTCGGGGAAATCTCCACCAGGTCCAGGTTCTTCTCGCGGGCCATCTTGAGCGCGTCGAAGGGAGGCATGATACCGATCTGTTCTCCCTCGTCACCAATCACACGCACTTCGCGCGCGCGAATGCGCTCATTCATGCGGATAAAGCGTTTGTCGATACCGTCCTCCGTCGTCCGATCTGAGCGGAAAGATGCTTGAAAAGTATAACATGCGGAACTCGCCGTACGACGCGGCAGACCGCGTTTCCATCACGCGACGGCGACCTTGGAGGTTCGCAGCTGACGATACAACCGGAGATAGTCGTCTACCATGCGGCGGGCGGTGAAGCGTTCGCGGGCGCGATTGTAGGCGCGCGTCCCATAGAGCCGCGCCATTTCGCGGTCCTGATGTAACTGAGCGAGAGTCTCGGTCAGACTGTCGGCGTCGTTGCGCTCGAAGTACAGGGCAGCATCGCCCCAGAGTTCGCGATAGACCGGAGTGTCGTTGGCCACCAGCGCGCAGCGCGAAAAGGCGGCCTCGATCGAGGCCAGTCCGACGGGCTCATAGCGCGAGGTCGCGGCGAAGATCGTGGACTTGCTATAAAGCGTGCGCAATTGCGACTCGGTCTGCGCGCCTTTTACGGAAATTTCGTGCTTGCCGGTCGAGACGCGCACGTCGGCTCGGATCGGCACCGGGGGAGGCGGGATGGTGTGATCCGCGCCCACAATGCACACCGGCATGCCGTGCGAGTGTTGGGTCAGCAGCGCCACTTGTTTGCCGGTGTCCCACAGACGGCCAATCGCCAGCACCGATTCCTCTTTGGCGACAAAGGGATTGAAATAGATCGGATTCCGCCCGGGCGCGACCACGTACGATTCGAACTCGTCGCCGAAGGCGAGGCGCAGCATCTCTTCCATCCAGCGCGACGTCGTCACCACCGCTTCGGCTCGGGCGAGTCCGCGAACGATCGTTTCCCGATACCAATCCAGCCACGCCGAAGCGGCGGGCTCGCGTCCGTGGACACTCAGCCACCAGGTGATGATGTCGCCGTGCGCGATGACCAGGCGCGGCGTCTCCACCGGCAGCGCGCCGAAACTCAGTTGATTCAGATGGAGTAGATCGGGACGCGTATCGCGAATTACGGAGCAGAGATAGTCCTGCGCGGCGTGGAAGTCCTGTTCGCCCTCCTGCATCCAGTCCAGGCGGAATGCCGTTGGGTGATATTCCAGCCCGTGCAGGCCCTGCATCCACCCGGTCTGATGGGGCAGCGGGATCTCCCCGAAGCTCACCAGAACCACCTGAGCACCCTGCGTCACCAGACCGGAGACAAGTTCGCGAGTGTAGGTCCACACCCCGCTGAACGTGTCGGTCGTGACCAGAATGCGCACAGAACCCTCGGAAATGCGGGGCGGAAGCGTTCCTCGACCCTATGCACCCTAGTTTATGGGCGAGCGGCCCGGGAGCCAAGCATTTCTTGCATAAAGGAGTGTTTTTCCGCGAAATACTGGGGTTTGAGGCTTTTCTGGAGGGAGACGGTTGCCGTAGAGACGCGGCTTGCCGCGTCTCAGCTCCGCATCGGAGTCTGGATTTCGATCTCCGACTGGGGTCGGGCGCTGGCCGTGGTAGATTCCAGCTGCGATCGGAGCTTCTTCACCAATTCGTGGGCCGAGTGCAGTTTCTCGGCCACCGCCAGGGACAGGCCGGGCGCTCCCAGCGCCAGCTCACAGGAGAGCAGCAGCGCCGTGACCGTGCCATTCAGTTCGCAGTGCAGGGTACTGACCGCCGCGCGCCGTGCCGCCACTTCTTCACGCTTGCGGCGCTGCACCGCCGCCCGCACCTCCCGCGCCAGGCGTTCCACTCCACTGATGGCCAGATTCACCTGGAGTGGGATGGCGGTCCCGAGGCGCCGCATCAGCGTTTCGGTTTGGTCGGGCTCGGTTTCCAGCAAGTACTGATCAAGCACCACCGCCAGATAAGACTCCGTACTAAGCAGGGCGGCGGCCTGGCGCAGACTCTCCGCTACGAAAATCTCCTCCCTGGTAGCCTGACGAAGTGCCTCCGCGCACTCTTCCGACCGCAGGTTCGGAGTCACGACCAGGATCATGTTCGATCCCATCGCAACTTCCTGACCAATCGTGGGTGCCTGAAAAGAAAGGTTTTACGAGTCTCATCTCTTTCTCAACTTCCCTTTTCGGCCCGCGCTCGGATTTTCCGCTCGGATTTGGGACGCCGTTGGGTCGTAGCGCCGGCACCTTGCCGGCTGTCCTGAGGGCACCCTGCCCTCGGGCGGGGCGGGCGGGGCGCCCGCACGACAGCTGCCGAGGACGGCGGCGCTACTCAGTGCCGCCGCTTTGCTGGCCGACGGTTGAGGATGTATTATAATATAATACATGATACTATTACAGTATTATGGGCAACGAGAAAACCATCAGCTTCCGTGCCGACGCCGAAAAAATCGATGCGCTCGATTCCCTGGCCGTCGCGCAGGATCGTCCGCGGAGTTATCTCATCAACGAGGCCATCACCAACTACATCGAACTGCACGCCTACCAGGACGCGCTCGTGCGCAAGGGACTTGAAGAGGCGCGGAAGGGCCGCGTGGTCAGCCATGAGGAGGTTGTAGGGCGGCTCCGAAGGACGGGCCGAGCGCGCTCATGATCGAGTGGACAGAACAGGCGACCCGGCAACTGGATCAGGCTCAGGATTACATTGCTCTAGCCAATTCCGAGGAAGTTGCCGCCCGGATCACGATGCATATCGTCGCCCGCGTCCAACTCCTTGCGTCGTTTCCGATGTCAGGCAGGGCGGGCCGCGTGGCAGGCACGCGAGAGTTGGTCATTTCAAATACTCCCTTCATTGCCGCCTATACCATCGACCAGGACCGCATCGTTATCCTTGCCATCTATCACGGGGCGCAACTATGGCCGGAAGTCTTATGAGCCCAGAGAGACAGCGTCAGTCTGCCGTCTTTGCGTTCTTTGTGAGCACTTTGCGAACTTCGCGGTTAATATCTTTACCGCAAAGGGCGCGAAGGACTCGCAAAGGACGCAAAGTGACCCGCTCAGTTTTGGGAGGCGTATTCCTTCAGCTTCCGGTACAAGGTCGTCTTGCCGATTCCCAGCAGCCGCGCGGCCAGCATCTTGTCGCCGTTCACTTGCGCCAGCGCATTGAGGATGGTCTGCTTCTCCAGTTCGGCGATCGGGACGATGCCGCCGTTGCCGTGCGAGCTCACGCCGATCAACTCCGCGGGCGCGCTGTAGACCTGCGTGGGCAGGTCGCGAACCTGAATTTCATTTGCGCTGGAGAGCGCACAGGCCCGCTCCAGGCAGTTCTCCAGTTCGCGCACGTTCCCCGGCCAGTCGTAGTTCAGCAGGATCTTGAGCGCTTCGTCGGAAATCGTCTTTTCCGTTCCGCTGTCGCGCCCCAGGCGCTCGAGCACGTGGGCCACCAGCAGCGGGATGTCCTGCCGCCGCTCTCGAAGGGGCGGGATGCGCAGGGTCAGCACGTTGAGCCGAAAAAAGAGATCGCGGCGGAACGTCCCCTGGGCCACGGCCTGTTCCAGATCGTGGTTGGTCGCGGCCAGAATACGAACATTGATCGGTATCCGCCGCACGCTCCCCACCGGCCGGATTTCCTTCTCCTGGATGGCACGCAGCAGTTTGGCCTGGAGGTCAACCGACAGCTCTCCGATCTCATCCAGGAAGACGGTGCCACCTTCGGCGATCGCCAGCAGCCCGTCTTTGGGATGGGTCGCGCCCGTGAAGGCGCCTCGCACGTGGCCAAAAAGTTCGCTTTCGATCAGGGTCGGCACCAGGGACCCGCAGTCCACCGGGATGAACGGCTTTGTGCGATTAGGCCCGGTGAAGTGCAGGGACTTGGCCACCAGTTCCTTGCCCGTCCCGCTCTCGCCCAGAATCAACACCGGATGCGTGCTCTGACCAGCCTTGGCGATAATGCGGTAGAGCTTTTCCATCTCGGGCGCGCGCCCGATGATATTGCCGAAGCCCTGGCGCGACTTGATGGTCTCGCGCAGCACGCGGTTTTCGGTCTTCAGCCGTAAGTGACCGGCTACGCGTTCCAGAAGCAGCCGGAGTTCTTCCATGCTGAAGGGCTTGGTGACGTAGTCATACGCGCCGTCCTTCATCGCCTGCACGGCCGATTGCACCGTTCCACAGCCGGTCACCACGATCACGAGCGCCTCGGGCCGATGTTTCCTGATGGTGTGCAGGGCCTCCAATCCGCGCGCGCCCGGCAGCTTCAGGTCCAGCAGGATCACGTCTGCGCCCCGGCTGTCGAGTAGGCGGTAGGCCTGCTCGGCCGACTCGGCCAGCTGCGGGCTGAAGCCCAGCGACTGGGCCACCGCTCGGCACGCCTCGCGGACGGCGCGGTCATCGTCCACGATCAGGAGGCTCAGGAAATTCGCCCCCTCGATTTGCGGAGGCTGGCTTACCACAGCATCGGTTGCTAGCATGGCGAATCTCCCTTGCAGTCCAAAACTTCACGGATGCGTTCGATCAGCACACGGCCCGCGAAGGGCTTGCGAATGAGTTCCACGGAGGCGGCTTGGCGTCCGTCTTGGGGGTCGTGGTAGCCCGAGATCAAAAGCACTTTCAGCCCCGGTTTCTGCTGGCGCAGTTTCTCGGCGAGTTCGCGGCCATTCATTCCGGGCATCATCCAATCGGCAATCAGCAGGTCCACGTCGTTCGGGCGTTCCGCGAAAACTTTCAGAGCCCGTTTCCCGCTGGAGACCTGCAACACGCGGTACCCGGCATGGTGCAGGACGCGCTGGATGGAATTGCGGGCGCTGGAATGGTCGTCCACCAGCAGGATGGTTTCTCCGGCTCGGGAGTGACCCGCCGGCAGGCGGGCTGCGGCGACGGCCTCGATGGCGGGAAGCAACACTTCGATTCGGGTGCCGTGTCCGGCTTCACTCTTTACCTCGATCATGCCCCCGGACTCCGACACGATGCGTCGCACCGTGGTCAGCCCGAGGCCGGTGCCGTGTCCCGGCTGCTTGGTGGTGAAGAAGGGCTCGAACAGCCGCGCGCGGGTTCCCTCGTCCATGCCGCAGCCCGTGTCCTCGACCAGGAGTGAAACGGCGGCCTGCGTGCCGCGGAGAAGGTTGTTGGCCAGTGTGCTCACCGTGATCCGCCCGCCGTGAGGCATGGCATCGCGCGCGTTCAGCACCAGGTTCAGCAGCACCTGCCGCAACTGCGCCTGATCGGCCAGGACTGCTCCAAGTTTCGGGTCGAGCGCAGTGACCAGCTCAATATGTTCGCCGATCAACCGGCGCAATAGGTTCTCGGTGGAAGACACCACCTTGTTGAGTAGAATCGGCCGCGGCTGTGGCACCTGTTTGCGGGCGATGGCCAGCAGTTGCTGGGTTAACGCGGCTCCCTGTTCCCCCGCCAGGCGGATTTCTTCGACGTGCCGCAGCAGCCGGCTTCCACGCCCGATCCCGGCCGAAAGCAGATCGCAGTACAGCAGGATGCCGGTCAGCAGGTTGTTGAAGTCGTGCGCAATTCCTCCCGCTAGCCGTCCGATGACTTCCATCTTTTCCGCTTCGCGCAACTGCTCGGCCATCCGCTTGCGCTCCGTCGTGTCTTCCAGCATGGCGATCAGGAAGGCGGGTTCGCGTCCGGCATCGTGTACCACCGATACTGTTAATTGACCCCAGAGGTACGACCCATCTTTGCGGCGGTAGCGACTCTCCTGCTTGAAGGAGTCACGCGTGCCCCGCCTCAGCTTCCCGAGGTTTACGTCGTCTTGCTGAAAATCGCCTGGATGTAACTCCCGCGTATGGATGCCCGAAAGTTCTTCGCGGCTGTAGCCCAGCATTTTCGCGAGCGCGGCATTACTTTCCAGGATGTGGCCGTCGAGGCTGCACATGCCGATCCCGATCGCGGCTCCTTCAAACATCGCGCGGAAGCGCAGTTCTCGGTCGCGCGTCCTGTCTTTCAGTTGGACCGTTCCATGGGTTCTCGCCGCTGTTTTCGCCGCCCCGCTCATGCCATGCTCCTGGAATCCCGGCCCTGCCGCCGTCCGTTGGAGACGGAACAGGATCATGGGCAGCGCGGGGGAATCCACCGCCAGTTTCAAGCCGGGAAAAAGCCTACCTCAGCTCTCCGCCGGCGGAGGCGCGCTGCCTATTTTGGGAATTCTAGAGGTTTGGCAAGCGGCGCTAAGTGCGGGCCGTCACGTCAGTTTGTGATGATTTCGGAGGGATCGGTCCAAGCAGACAGTTGGACGTATTTCCAAAACGGGAGGTCGTAGCCACCCCAATTCGGGATGGTTTCTTGCTAGCGCACCTTCACCTAGCGCAGATCTACAGCCTGGGCGAGCCTGAAGGTCAGCCGCCGCTCGGCGCCAAACGATACTTCTTTCTTGCCGGTCGCGTAGGCCGTGCCGGCGCCTCCGGCAGCGCCCACGGCCGAGCCGATCAGTGCGCCCTTGCCGCCGCCCGCCAAGCCCCCGATCAGCGCGCCGGCGCCGGTGCCGCCCCCAATCATGGCCCAATTCCGCTTCTCATGCGAGCCGCCCTTGACGAATAGGCTGGAGGTCTCGATGGCCACCGGCTTCCCGTCCACTTTGAGGCTGACCAGCGCGATGCGCAGATAGCCGGGGTCGTGCAGCCGTCCCGAAGCTTTCGCCGCCAGCACTCGTCCGGTTACGGGCGCGCCGCGCGGGATCGCCGTCTGCCCTTCGATCACAATTGGATCATCCAGCGTGCCTTCGAAGCCGTCGCCCGCATTCGACGAGGCGCTCGAGACCGCGCTCTGCAAGCGAATCGTGATCGGGGTTCCTGCGGGAAGTTTGCTGACCGCCGGCACCAGCGAGCGACTTGGTGAAATTCCGGTTGACCGCGACTCGCGATCGAACGGGACTTTCTGGGAGTCATCGGCACTCGCCGAATCGTCAACGGGGACGCCGGTTTCCTTGCCGCAGGCCAGGGTAAACCCAATCATCAGAACGAGAACCGTGATCAGAGAGGCCCGGGACAGTTTCATCAAGTCTCCTTTGTCCGGAAGTATTCAAACGCACGGGGGCTGCCATCATAGCTGTTGAAAACACTGCACTTGAAAGCAATGGCTGGCGGGGAATCATGTACTTTTTGCAGGGAAATCAGAAAATATCGCCGGGTCTCCGAGCCCTGCTCGTCAACCCAATAAAAAAGGGGAGCGTCCCCGCTCCCCCTGAATGCTGATTGCCGTCAGCTAGTTCGAGCTGCCCGTTCCGGCCGCAGCGCTGATGGACCCGTCTTCGGGCTGCACGACTACGCCGTCAAACGGAGTGGCGGCTAGGAAGCGCCCGCCGACAACGCTGACTCGCCGCAGCGGGAATCCGGTGTCCGGACCGCGCTGCCAGGAGCGTCCGCTGTCGCTGCTGACAAAGATCACTCCAGTCGAATCGCTGGTCGCGAGCAAACGCTTGTGAGCTTCGTCAAAGCTGACCGAGGTGATGTCCTTGCTTGGCAGCCCGTTCACGACGTGCTCCCACGTGTTGCCGTTGTCCGCGCTGCGGAAGATGCCTTCGCGCGCGGCGATGACGATTCCACCGTCGTGAGCAATCGCGCTGCCGCGGATGCCGACCACGTAGGAAGGCAGCCCGGCCTGCTTCCAGGTCGCGCCAGAGTCATTGGAGACCATTGCGCTCGAATGCGTTGTGGCCACCATGAAAGAGCCCTGCACCCGGACTGAGACAAAGTCCTTCTGTCCCATAACCGGCCCGCCCTTCCAGGTTTTACCCTGGTCGGTGCTGCTGAAGATGCCCAGGGTGGTCGCGGCCAGCCAGCGCTGCGAACCCAGTTCCAGATCGTTCACGCGGGCGTCCAGTTCTCCCGACTTCTTCGTGATCGTGGTGGTCGCAGCCTTCTTCGAACCCTTCTTTGCGGTTTTGACGATTTGCTCCGTCACTACCGCGTTCATCGAACGCCACTGAGTAGCGTTGCGGTCGAGGGCAAACATCCCGCGATTCGTTCCGGCTACCAGGGTGCCGTTCGCGGCCTGTTTCAGCGCAAAGATGTCGCGTCCGCCTAGGCCCGCGCTCCGCTGCAGCCAGGTACGTCCGGCATCGCGCGTATAGAACACACCACCGTATTCCCGGTCATTCACCAGACCCACGTAGAACGTCTCCGCTTCTTTCGCGTCGGCGAGAAGAGCCGAGACATAGCGATGGGCATAGCCGCGGTTCGAAGTGGACCAGCTCTGCGTGCCGTCGTTGCTGGCCATCACGCCGCTGCGATCGGTTGCCAGAAGCACGTGATTCGAATCGCGCGGGTCAACCAACACATCGTTGACGACGATCTCCGGATTGCTCATCCGCTTCCAGGTTTTACCAAGGTCGGAGGTCTTCCACAGACCCTCCGTCGTGCCCGCGTAAACGATGTTTTCGTTGGTCGGGTCCTGCTTCAGGACGCGCGTGCGGCGCGCCGAAAATGGGATGCCCTGAATCTTCGAGAACTGGTTGCCCGCGCTCTCGCTCTTGTAAATCCCCGAGCAGGCGCTGGCGAACACCACCGACGGATTGGCGTGATCCACGATCACCGAAAACACGTCGGAGTCGTCAATCATGCCTTTCTTGATCTGCTGCCAGTTGGCGCCACCGTCGGCCGTCTTCCAGGCCAGGTGCCAGGTACCGGCATAAACCGTGTTGGGATCCTGGGGATCAATGGCAATCGATTCAATGTTCTTGATGTCGGAGTGATTGGCTGGCGACATGCGCTCCCAGCTATCGCCGCCATCCTTGCTGCGGAACACGCCATCCAGCGCACCCGCTACCAGCACCTTGGAGTTGGCGTGGAACATAGCCATGGCGCGGATGGACTTGCCGTGCATCGCGGGCAACGTTTCCCAGTTCTTGCCCCCGTCGCGGGTACGGAAAATGTCGCCGACCTGCTGGCTCGACAAGCTCCAGGCCGACACATATATGTGCTTCGGATTCTGGGTATCGATCGCGATGTGGTCGAGCACATAGTCATCGCCGCCCAGGCGGGCAAATCGCGACCAGCTGTGTCCCGCATCGTTGGAGGCAAACAACTGCCCGGTGCTTGTGCCCAGCAGCATATGGTCCGGATTGTGGGAATCGTAGGCCAGGCTGCGCGCATCGCCGCCATCCGGACCCAGTACCTGCCACGACCCGGAGGCCAGCAGCGCGGTACTTACCAGGCTGAAAGCCACGACAACCAAACTCTTGCGAAGAAGACCCCAGTTCATAAACGTAGATTGCCCCCTGCGAACGGTATTCGCCCGTCCACAGAGACTGACAGGCTACCACGCACGCGGCAAGGTTACCGAAGAACAGAGACGAAAAAAAGGGCCGGTGGGGTTGTCCCCACCGGCCCTTGTATGCCCTTCCTGCTTATTGACGTTATTGAGCCTTCTTGGCCGGTTTCTTGGCGGCCGGCTTGGGATGGTCCGGAATCGCCTTTACTTTCGATTCATCCACCGGGGCGGTGGTGCTGGCCTCGGGGAAGCTGGCGCCGGTCGGGACGATCCACTGCTCCGAGGCCATCGTGCCCTCGTTGCCGGTGCGCGTCTCGATCCGGCTGGGATCAATGTTCTGCTTCGCTTCTCCGCCCGCGATGTACGCCTTGACATCCACCGCGCGCTCCGCCGCCAGGTTCTTACGCTTCTCCTTCGGATCAGCGTTGCCGACGACCACCAGCTTGGCTTCCGGATCCTGCTGCAGTTTCAAGGCAGCGTCATCCAGCATGGCCTTGCAAGTGTTGTCCACGCGCCACGGCTTCATCTTGTTCGGGTATTGGCATTCGTTCAGCTTGCTGGCTTGCGGTGGCGGCGGTGGCGGATTCTCCACCGTTACTGAGGCCGAAGTCGAAGCCGTCAAGCCCCTCGAATCGGTACACGTCGCATTCACCGTGACGGTACCGGCCGGGGCGCCGGTCGTATTCAGGGTGGCCGAATTTCCGCTGCCGGAAATGCTGCCGCCGCTCGACGTCCAGCCGCCCACCGTCACCGGAACGCCGTCCGGGCTGGTGCAGGCGCAGGTGACGGCTGAAGGCGAGCCGGTCAGCACGCTTGTCGGATTCGCCGAGCAGGAAATCTGCGGCGGGTTCTTGGGCGGCTCTTTCACGGTAAAGTTCGACGTGCAGCTCGCCTCATTGTTCTTCTTGGCCCTCGGATCGCTCACCCGCGCGGTCGCGGTGTAGCTGCCGCCGGCCAAGCTGTTGGTGTCGATCGACGCACCCGTATCCTTGCCCTCGATCTTGCCGCCCGTGCTGGCCCAGGCGTAGCTGAGCGCGTGCTTCGGGTTGAAGTTACTCGGCGCCACAGTCACGTGCACCGGTTCACCTACCATCACTTCGCTATGGTCGATGGAGCAGGACGCTGCCACCGGCGCTTCCTTCTCGCCACCACCGAAGTTGAACACCAGGCCAGTGCGCAAACGCGCGCCATTCAGCACTGGATGGCGAAGACTCGGTTCGGTCACTGGCGCGACATCGGAAAAGTTATGCCGACCCAGGACGTAGTCCACTTCGATCAGCCGGAAGCTCACCGGCTTCCAGAGCTTCAGATCAATGCCTCCGCCCAGAATCGCTCCGATGCCGTTGCTCGAAGGCACGGCCTTGGGACTCAGCCGGTTTAGACCCAACAGGGTGTGCACGAACATGTTGATGTTCTCGCCCCGCCACATAAGACGCGGTCCCACCGAGATCGTGCTTTCGCTGGCCTTGTCCTGAAAATTTCCGCCCACATCGAGCGACAGGCCCCACCACTTGTCGAAGTTATAGGTAAGCGTTGTGCCATAGCCAATCGGCATACTGGGCAACTTGGTCGCCACTGGCGGAGGCGGCGGCTGGAACGGAGGGTTAGAGCCCACTGGCACTGTGCCGCCAGGATTGAGCCACTGATAGCCAACAAACAAATCTGCCTTCGGCGGCGCTTCGTCCTGCGCACTCAACAAAGACGGCAGCAACAACATCACAGCGGCCAAAGCAAGAGCGACGCACGCGCTTCTCCGGCGAGTCTGGGAACAGAGTGACATAGAATCCTCCAAATCGAATCCACAACGAAGTATGTAGTAACGAACAGAATAACGGAGCCTGATGGTACGAAAGGATTTGCCGCCTTAGGAACCATGAATTCTACAGCACGGCGCGCTTCAGGAAAAGAGAAAGAATTTTCGTTGAAGGATCTGCAACGCCATCGACCTCCGCGAAAACCGCATCCCCAGCTAGTTCGCGGGAGACTCATCTCAAATTGATATTCATCCATAGTCGAATCCTGTCCCAAGCTGACGCGCGAGGAAGATCGATTGGAATTAAGACCCGATTCCACGCCCCTCAGGGTTGCGGGGCGACGCTCCAGGCTCAATAATAACTGTTTGGACCTATGACTCAGGAACGCATATTGATCGTGGAAGACGAGGCGAACGAACGCACCGGGCTGGCCGAACTGGTTTCCAGCTGGGGCTACCGCACCGACACCGCCGCCGACGGCCTCGAGGCCCTCGAGAAAGTGAGTGCGTTTTCCCCCTCTATCGTCATCACCGACATAAAGATGCCGCGCATGGACGGAATGGAATTAGTGGAGAAGCTCGCCGATCTCTCCCAGTCCATTGCGGTGGTGATGGTCACCGCGCAGAAAACCACCGAAACCGCTTTCCACGCCGGCCGCCTCGGCGTGCAGGACTATATCGAGAAGCCGATCGACTTCCGCCGCCTGCGCTCCATCCTCGGCAATATCGGCGAGATTCTTCAAACTCGCACCGAGAACGAATCACTGCGCCGCTCACTGCGGGACAAAGGTGCGCTCGGCCGCCTGGTCGGCTCCTCGCCCAAGATGCTGGAGATCTTCCACCTCATCGAAATGGTCGCGCCCAGCACCGCCTCTGTCCTGATTACCGGAGCCAGCGGCACCGGCAAGGAGTTGGTAGCGCGCACGATTCACGATATGAGCCCGCGCCGCAACAAGCCGTTCTTCCCCATCAATTGCGCAGCCATTCCGGAGACTCTCATCGAAAGCGAAATCTTTGGCCACGAGAAAGGCGCGTTCACCGGCGCGCTCGAGCGCCGCACCGGCTGCTTCGAACTCGCCGAAGGAGGAACGCTGCTGCTCGACGAAATCGGCGAGATGCCGGTGGCCACGCAGGCCAAACTGCTGCGCGTGCTCGAGGATCACAAACTGCGCCGCCTGGGCAGCAAGGTCGAGACCTCGGTGGACGTCCGTGTCCTGGCCGCCACCAACAAGGTTCCCGACGACGCGGTCGCGAAAGGGGAACTGCGCCAGGATCTCTATTACCGTCTCAACGTCTTCAATATTCATATGCCGCCGCTGCGCGAGCACAAGGACGACATCCGCGAATTGGTCAAGTCCCTGCTCGCGGAGATGAGCAAGAAACACGAACGCAAGGTGGCGGATGTCAGCGAGGCCGTCCTTAACCTTTTCCAGAGCTACTCCTGGCCGGGCAACGTCCGCGGGTTGCGCAATGCCCTGGAGCGCGCCGTCATCGTTTGTGAAGGCGGCCTGGTCGAGACCAAGCACCTGCCACCCGGATTCGGCCAGAACGTTCGTCCCGCGGTCCATGATCCCGACGCCGTCCATCTGGGCGTAGGCACAACCGTGGAAGAGGCCGAGAAGCAGCTCATCCTCAAGACTTTGCAGGCGACCAGCAACAACAAGACCCGGGCGGCCGAGATTCTCGGCATCAGCCTGAAGACGCTGCATAATAAGCTCAAGGAATATGGCCGGGCCCCGGATGCGGTGATGGCCTCGGAGGAATAGAACCAGTTCTCAGTTCTCGGTTCCCAGTTGTCAGTCCTGTGTCAGTCCCTCGATCTCTTGCTGAGAACTGAGAACCGAGAACTGGTTTTCTAATGAGCCGCAAAGCCATCATCGTGTTCGCGATCACCGCGCTCATTACTGCGCTGGTGTTCGGCTTTTCCTGGGTCTATCTCTCGCAACTGTTGCGGCAGCGCATGCTGTGGGCCGACGAAACCGCCTCCATGCTCACCCGCCAGCTGGAGTACACGGCCTCCAAGGCCGTGCCCGACCTCACCAGCACTCGCGTGGATACCTCCAACCCCAGGGCCTTGCGTGCCGCCGTCTCCGAATATCTCCAGACCGACAGCAACCTCAACGACATGCTCGAGTCGGTCGTTGGGAATTCGCAGATTATCTACGATGCCGCGATCGTCGATCCGTCCGGCATCGCCATTCTGGACACCAATCCCGCGCTGAACGGCAAGCCCATTCCGCCCCGTCCCGACCTGATTGTCTTGCGCGATGCCGGCTTCCGCCGCCAGTTACGCATGCTGTACAACCCGGGCACTGTTTATGACGTAAGCATCCCGTTGCAGTTGGGCGGACAGCCGTTCGGGAGCGTGCGCGTCGGCGTCGCGACCGTCTTTCTCCGCAATGAGCTGACTCCTCGGCTCCAGCAGGCTGCGTTTTTTTGCGTGGTTGCCATATTCTGTTCGCTGGTGCTGTCCGCGGTGATCTCGAACGTTGCCCTCGGCCCGCTCAAGAGGATCGCCGCCAATCTCGATAGCGCCAGTGCCGGCGGCACCGAGATGCTTCCCGCCGACGATTCGCCCGCCGACGAAGTCGGCCTGGTCTCTTTGAAGATCGCGCACCTGGGCCGCCAGATTCGTGACACCAACCAGATCTTCACCGCCCTTAAGGACAACGTCGAGCAGGTCATGGCGAATCTGCAGGATGGCCTCATGCTGTTCACACCCGAATCCCGGGTTGTGCTGGTCAGCGCGTCGGCGGAGCAATTCCTCGGCCGTCCCCGACACGAAATCCTGGGACGCAGCGCCCAGGAAATCTTTTCCGACGGCTCGCCCTTGGGCGCTGTCGTGCTGCCGGCCTTCTTGGGGCAGCGTAATCTAGTGCAGTACGAATTCGACGCCGCCGACAAGCGTCGCGTCCAGGTCTCGCTCGATTTCATCCAGGAAGAAGGCGCCCCCATCGGAGCCCTGCTCATCATGCGGGACCTCGAGTCCGTGCATCTCCTCGAAGATGAAATCGAAATCTCACGCCGTCTTTCTGTCAGTGGCCGCCAGACGAAAGAGGTGGCCCACGAAGTCAAGAACCCCATGAACGCGATTGTGCTGCATCTGCAACTGCTTCGGGACAAGATGCAGAAGGCCGACCCAGAAACACGCCGCCATATGAGCGTCATCGGCGACGAAATCCGCCGCCTCGACAGCGTGGTGCAGACTCTGGTGGATTTCATGCGTCCCCGCGACCTCCACATGCAGGAGATCGACATGCGAAACATTTTGGAGGAAGTCTCCGTTCTGGCCGCTCCCGATGCCGGACAGCACGGGGTCCGCCTGGCCCGCGAGTGGCCCGAGGAGCCTCTCCTGGTGCGAGTGGACTCCGATCTTATGAAGCAGGCGATTCTGAACCTGGTCTTGAATGGAGTACAGGCCATGGAGCGAGGCGGTACGCTGACGCTTGCTGCCCGTCGCGAGGACGACACCATCCTTACCGAAGTGCGCGACCAGGGCAGCGGCATTCCTCCCGACCTGCAGGAGAAAGTCTTTCAACTCTACTTCACGACCAAGAAAGAGAAGGGCGGGAGCGGAATCGGGCTGGCGCAGGCCTCTCAGTATGTGGAGTGGCACCATGGCAAAGTGGATTTCGAATCCACGGTTGGCGTCGGTACTACCTTCCGGTTGCGACTGCCCGCGGTGAGCCAGAATCGCGGCGCACAGAAGGAAGTTCCCGCGCGGTCCTGATCGCGGATGGAGTGACGATGGCTGGGTTGCCTGTGGCCCACCGCATCTAACTTTTTTATGTACTTGACCGCCATTCTCGCAGCCGTGCTCCTGGCCCCGCTCTCGCCAGCGCCTAATTGTAGAGACGCGGCTTGCCGCGTCTCCGGCAGTGACTCGGTCAAGGCCCCCGCGGCACCGGCAGAAAATCCTCAGAACCCTGCAACTGATCAAGCACCGGCAAATGCGGCCGACCAGAAGCAATCCGAGAGCAAGACAGAACAGACGCCGCCAGCCAAAGAAGCCGAAAAGCCCAGCCCGCAAAAGCCGCCGAGCAGTCCGCCCGCGCCCGGCGTGCGCAAGCGCCGCTCCCGCGCTCACAAGCCGATAACCCCGCCAACAGCGGAAGGCGAGCCTCGCAAAATCGTCGTCCACCAGGGCGGCGCCAGCGATCCCATCGCCCAAATCGTGCCGGGCATTACCCAGGAAGAAGCCAGCCACCAGCGCGAGAGCGCGGAGCAACTGCTGGCCTCAGCTGAATCCCATCTCAAACAGCTGGCCGCACGTATGCTGCATCCGAAGCAGCAGGAGATGGTCGTTCAGATTCGCCAGTACATGGACGGGGCTCGTTCCGCGCTGAAGGATAGCGATACCCAGCGAGCGCACACCCTGGCGCTGAAAGCCTACTTGTTGTCGGATGACCTCGTGAAGCACTAGAGCGATTGCCCAGTTGCCGCTAAACGAATAGCACTATTTTGGTTTGGCGGTCCGCAACGCGTTCACCGTCGCGAGCAAATCGCGAGACGGCGCCTGCAACGGCCCGGGAATCTTCACCGCTTCTTCCAGCACGGCACGCGCCTCGGCTATCTTGTTCGTCTTCCCGTAGGCGTATCCCAGACGATAGAGCGCGGTCGCATAGGCCACCTCGTCCTGCCCTTTGAGCGTCGCTGCGGCCGTCTTCAATTCTGGAATCGCAGCCGCCATCTTCCCCTGCCTCACATAGGCCCAACCCAGGCTGGAATGCGCGACGCCCCCGGACAGCTTGCGGGAGCGGTCGGCGTCGGGAGCGTCCGCCTTGGCCAGTTCAATCACTTTCTGCGAATAGGCAATCGCTTTCGCCCAACCGGCCGGACGCGCGTCTTCGACGTAGGCGTTCGCCAGCAGCAGCATGGTCGGCATGCTGTTGGGATTCGCCGCCAGCGCCTTTTCTCCATACGAGAACAGGCGCGCCGAATCGTTCAATTGCCCGAGCGTGTACATGGCATACTGCGTCACCGGCTCCTCAAAACGCGACGCCGGAAACGCCGGCGTGAAGCGCTCGATGTAGCTCATGCGCGTCTTCGCGTCTTTCTCATCGGCGACGGCGTTGAAGGCCGCCGTTTCCAGGAACTCGTAGGAACTTTTGTTGCTCTCCTTGGCTTCGGCCACGCGGGTCGCGAACAGTTCGTCCGTCATGCCCTCGGGTTTCGGCGCCTGGGCCGCGGAGTTGTACGCCTTGCCGCCGCGCGTTGCGTAGTCCATAACCTTCACGTTCGACTTCATCTGCTGCGCAACGTTGGTCTGCGAAACCAGGATGTCGAGATTGGTGGGCATGCCCGCCAGCGCCTTGTCCCCGTAGCTCAGGGCCTTTTCCAGATTGCCGTCCGTTTGGTACGACTGCGCGATCTGCCAGTTGCCATACGCCACTGCCGCCGGGTTCCCCGAGAATTTCTGCACGAAGTCCTCGTACATGGCGACTTTTTTCTGTTCATCCTGCTCGTTCGAGATCGCTGCCAGCGCCTGATCTTCAGGCGTGCCTGCGGGGATCACGATCTTGTCGAGCTGGGCGAAGGAGGAAAGGGAGAGCAACAAGACAACGATGGCTGCACGACGCATGGCAACCTCCGTGAGACGGGAAAGATTTTCAGGGCGCATCGTAACGCCGAACCGGCGGATGCGCAAGGTGAAGGTGATGGGTCACAGAAACTGTGTGGAAGGAGGCGTGGATCGACGCCTCACAAAACGCAGTCCCGGAGGGACGAGCCGGCTTAGCCTACCGCTTCAGCGGTGGGTCCGAAACTATTTCCGCCCTCGCGCTTCTGCGCCACCACCAGCCCGCGCGGCGTTCGCAGCAGCACCACCGAGATCAGCCCTTCGCGTTCCAGTTTCAGCGCCGCCTCGCGGACGATCTTCAAATGCGAGCTGGCGTCATGCATCAAAATCAGCCCATAAGGATTGATCTGCGGCAGAAACCGGCGGATCTCCTGCTCCCGGATCGGCATATCGCTGTCGCTGAAGAAAAGATCAATCGTGCCCTCGACCTTCATATCGAGGCTCGACTCGTTGCGCAACTCGATCCACTCGGCCAGCCCGGAAGCGGCAATGCGCGCCTTCGCGTTCTCATAGACCTTGGGATCGAACTCGCAGGTGAGCACCCGCCCGCGCCCGTTCGCCTTCAATCCCTCAGCGATCCAGAGCGTGCTGATACCGCTAAACGTCCCGGTCTCAACTACCAGTTCCGGCTTGATGGTCGTGACCACCGTACGAAGAAACTCCAGCACCTCGACCTCGGCGGTCATGGAATCGAACATGCTCCACCACTCCGGGTGCGGACACTCCGGCGTAGCGCGGTGGTATTCCGGCTGGAGACGGTCCCCGCGCTCGATCTGCCGCAGGATGCGGTGTTCCTGTTTCTCTTTCTTGAAAAGGCGCCTCAGGTCGAAAGCCATAGAAGAGGCAGTGTACCGGAAGCCAGTTCTCAGTTCCCAGTTCTCGGTTCTCAGTTAGACCACGTCGAGTTTCCACTGAGAACTGAGAACCGGGAACTGAGAACTGCCCTCTACTCGCTCGTGAAATAATCCACCGTCACCGGATTCTCAAACAGCGAATAATCGCGCGTCACCACCGTGATGCCGCTCTCGGTTACGAAATAGCGCTCGCGATCGGCTTCGGCGTCGTAGCCGATAGTGGTTCCTTCGGGAATGTGCACATCGCGGTCCAGGATCGCCCGCCGGATTTTGCAGCGGCGTCCGACGTTCGCGTGCGAGAACAAGATGCTCGACTCGACCTCGCTGTAGGAGTTCACCCGCACGTCCGGGGACAGCACGCAGCTCTGCGCCGAGCCGCCCGAGATAATGCAACCCGAAGACACCAGCGAATCGAGCGCGTGGCCCATGCGCCCCTCTTCCGCAAAAACGAACTTCGCCGGCGGATACTGGCGCTGGTGCGTCCGGATCGGCCAGTGCTCGTCATACAAATTGAATACCGGGGACACGGACACCAGGTCCATGTTCGCCTCGTAGTAGGCTTCCAGCGTGCCCACGTCGCGCCAGTACTGCGCTTCCTTCTTGTTTTCGTCCACGAAGTTGAAGGAAAACACGCGGTAGTCGTCGAGCATTTTGGGCAGGATGTTCTTGCCGAAATCGTGGCTCGATTGGGGATCTTCGGCATCTTTCAACAGCACCGGAATGAGCACGTCGGTGTTGAAAATATAGACGCCCATGGAAGCCGAAATCTTGGTCGGATCGTAGGGCGATCGCAGATCGGTCTGCTGAGGTTTTTCCTGGAAGCCGACGATCCGGCTGTCGCGGTCGATTTCGACCACTCCAAAATGGCGGCATTCCGCCGGCTCGACCAGGATAGTAGCCACGGTTACGTCGGCGCCGGCGTCCTCATGCTGCTTCAGCATGAGCCCGTAGTCCATCTTGTAGATATGGTCGCCGGAAAGAATCAGCACATGCTTGGGCTGCTCGGAGCCAATCGAATAAATGTTCTGATAGACGGCGTCCGCCGTGCCCATATACCAGTTTTCGCTCACCCGTTTCATGGGCGGCAGGATCTCGACGAATTCGCCGATCTCCCGTCCGAAGATGTTCCAGCCCTCGCGGATGTGCCGGTTGAGAGAAAGCGCCTTGTACTGGGTGAGAATATAAACGCGGTGCAGGCCGGAGTTGAGGCAGTTTGAAAGCGTGATGTCGATGATGCGGTAGATGCCGCCGAAAGTAACGGCCGGCTTAGCGCGGTCGCGGGTCAGCGGATAGAGACGCTCGCCCGCGCCTCCGGCGAGCAGGACTCCGAGCGTATCTTTCATCGCTGCACCGTAAGGGTATTGCCTGTCTGGTCGCGCGGCTCCGAGGCCGATATCTCCCGGACGGGAGCCACGGTCAATCGCCGAATACTAGCACAGCGCAAGCCTTACCCGTGCCCGTCCCAAGAGCAAAGAAAAAAGGCGGCATGCTGAACATGCCGCCCTGGAATCCGGTTTGAAGGGCGCGGCTTCAGCCGCCGGACCGACTAGCAGTGCACGATCTTCTTGCTTTCGATTCCGCGCGTGGCGTTGCGCGAATCCACCACCAGTTGCGCCTCCTTCACGATCCGCTGGTAATCGTAGTCGGAGTGGTCGGTGACGATCAGAACGCAGTCATATTGCCCGAGGTTGTCGAGCGAGGACCTGGTCATTTGCAGATCGTATTTGCGGCCGCGTCCCACGAACGGGAAATATGGATCGTGGTAGCTGACCTGGGCGCCTTCCTTCTGGAGCAGTTCGATGATGGTCAGCGCCGGCGATTCGCGCAGATCGTCGATGTCCTTTTTATACGCGACGCCCAACACCAGGACTTTTGAGCCGTTGATGGCTTTCTTCTGCTGGTTCAGCGCAGAGATGGTCGAAGCGATCACGTGGTATGGCATCGCCGAGTTCACCTCGCCGGCCAACTCGATGAAGCGCGTGTGAAAGTCGAACTCCTTGGCCTTCCAGGAAAGGTAAAACGGGTCCACCGGGATGCAGTGTCCGCCCAGGCCCGGCCCGGGATAAAACGGATGGAAGCCGAAGGGCTTGGTCGCGGCCGCGTCAATGATCTCCCAGATATTCAGGTCCATGCGCAGGCAGAGCAGCTTCAGTTCGTTCACCAGCGCTATGTTTACGCAGCGGTAAATGTTCTCGAGCAGCTTGGTCATCTCCGCCGCTGCCGGCGACGACACCGGAACCGTGCGCCGGAAAATTGAACCGTACAGCGCTGCCGCGATTTCGCTAGCCTGCTTGTCCAGGCCGCCGATCACTTTCGGAATATCGTGCCGCGCCACCGATGTGTTGCCGGGATCTTCACGCTCCGGAGAAAATGCAACCCAGAACTCCTGATCGCTGGCCGCGCCCTTACGCGACGCTTTCAGCCCCGCCCGGTTCTCTTTTTCGAGAATCGGAATCATGACCTCTTCGGTCGTCCCTGGATAGGTTGTGCTCTCCAGGATCACAATCTGCCCGGCGCGCAGATGCGGCGCCACCGCGTGCGTTGTGTTCGTGATGTAGCTCAGGTCGGGCTCGTGATACTGGTTCAGCGGCGTGGGCACGCAAATAATGATTGCGTCCATCTCGGTGATGCGAGCGTAGTCCGCCGTGGCGCTGAACCCGCTGCTCTTCGCCGATTGGATTTCTTCCGGCGAAATGCGGAAGATGTAGGAGCCGCCCTTGGCCAGCGTGTCGACTTTTTTCTGGTCGATGTCGAACCCGGTCACGGGAAATTTCTGCTCGCTGTAAAGCAGCGCCAGCGGCAATCCGACGTAGCCCAAGCCAATGATTCCCACTCGAGCTTTGCGGGCTTCAATGCGGCTCTTCAGGTCAGTCGAGAGGGAAGAAGAGGTCAGTTGAGTGGTCATAAGTCCAGGCAGAATTCTAGCATCGAAACCGGCGATTCCAGCCCTGGAACGCGCGGTTTCCGCGGATTTTTACAGTATGGCCCAAACGTAGGATTACTCGCGTAATCGAATTCGACCGAATCCCGATTTCCTTAGTAACATTCGAGTCGCATGCGAATCCGTGTAGCGCTTGTCCTGCTCCTCCTTCTCGTCGCCCTCGCCAGCCAAGCTGGACGCTTTCTGGTCGTGGATGCCCCGCAGCACTCCGACGCCATCATCGTGCTGGCGGGAGAAACGTCCGTCCGCCCTGCCCACGCCGTCGAACTGCTTCGCCAGGGAATGGCGCCGCGAGTCTTTCTGGATGTGGAAACGCGCGATGTGGTCTACGATCAGCCGCTTACTGAAGTCGCCCAACGATATGCCAGGTCGCTTCCGGAGAAAGAACGCATTGCCGTGTGTCCGATTACGGGACTTTCCACGTTCGCTGAGAGCGACGATGTAAATCGATGCCTTAAGCCACTCGGTGTGCATAGTGTGCTGATCGTGACGTCTGCATCGCATACGCGCCGAGCCCTGCGCATTTTTCGTCATCGCCTTCCGCAATACCAGTTCACGGCCGCCGCGGCGCAAGATCCCACCCATTTCGGCATCTTCTGGTGGACGAACCGCGAATGGGCCAAGACCACGGTGGACGAATGGGTCAAACTGGCCTGGTGGGAAGCCGTCGACCGTTGGCGGTGAACGTCAGTACGCGGTACCCAGCACCCAGCGCCCAGAAGACCAGCCCTTCGCTGTGGCGGCCTTAGATTTCTGCGCCCTTCTGCACTCCGCTCTTGACTGAGTACTGGGTACTGGCAACTGGGTACTTCATTTGATAGCTTGGAAGCTCTTCATCCCAACCGGAGGCTCCATGGCGCAAGTCAAGATCACGGTTCGCCCGAATGGCCCTTTTCGCGTAGAAGACCCCAATGGTCTCGTCGAACTCGTAGACCCCAACGGCAACAAGTACGACCTCACCGGCAAGCCGGCGTTCTCTCTCTGTCGCTGCGGCGGATCGGTCAACAAGCCCTTTTGCGACGGCACCCACAGCAAGATCGGTTTCCAAGCCGCCGAGGCAGCCGTGAAAGCCGAAGGCTAGTTGCCAACCCTGTGGACTCCTCAGCATCGGACGGGTCACGGCTGTGACCCCCATCCTGGCACGTACCTAACTGGAGACCGGGACCGCCGAAATCTTTTACTGAGCGGTTTCCCGGTGTTCTAGCATGGTTTAGCGGACCGGCAGTTTGGCTCTCGAAACCATGAGTGCTTCGCCGAAACAGCATGCCATTCGACGCAGTACAAGACTGCCTCTTGAGGTTCCCGTCCTCGTGACCAGCCTCGATCCCGCCTGCGAATTCTCAGAAGAGTGCACCACCACATTGGTCAATGCCCACGGGTGTGGCCTGGTTGTTCAACGCCCGCTCCCGCGCGACCTCCCGGTCCGGCTGGAGATCGTCCCGGCGAAACGCCACACCACGGCTCGAATCGCGGACGTGGTCCCGCTCGGGGGGACTCCGGAAACCTGGCTGCTGGGGATGGAACTCGATACTCCCGGTAATTTTTGGGGAATTGAATACGCCCCCTCCGACTGGAAGATCGAAGAGAGTCCCGTGCCGCCTGCAACCAGCCCGGATGCACCCAAGGCTGCGTCCGAGGCACCTGCGCCCCGTCGCTGGCGCCTGACTGATATCAGTGCCGATGCCTGCTACCTGGAGGTGGGCGTACCGTTCCCCATAGCTACACCCGTGCTTCTGAGCGTGCGCGTGGCCGACTTCGAATGTCTCCTGGATGGAATTGTCCGCGCCTCTCATCCACAGTCGGGAATGGGAGTGGAGTTCATTTCCCATGGGCAGGAGCATCGTGCCCGCGCGGAGGAGCTCATCAATCGCTTGGTGCAGCATCGCGAGGTGCCGCGCGTATTCATAGGCCGCAAGGAGAACGCCGGCGAAGCTCAATCGAAGATGCATGCACCCGCAACCGCCGGTTCGGATGCCGCTCCCCCTGACCCGCTTCTCGAGTTGATCCGAAAGGGAGATTCCATGCCGTTTGACGAATTCCAGGACAACTTGAAGGCGCAAAGACTCGGGCAGCGTCGGGAAAAACACGACCAGGAGTAGTCGCGAGTGCAGCTCAGTCTGGAACCGCATCGCTCGAAGTCGACAGCTCCCAACAAAGACCGTAAGACGTTGAGCCTTAAGGCGATAGCCCAAGCGCAGAGCCGAAAGCCCCGTCGCAGTGTTAAACTCCCTCGCCGGAGGCTTTTTTGTCAGACGAACGGGACCGGGCACTGGGGATGGGCGCGAAGATCACGCGCCGGGACTTTCTTAACGGAGTTGCAATAACAGCTGGCGCGGCGATGATTCCGCCCGAGATGTGGGCAGCGGCAGTTGCCGATCTCGAACCGCAAAACGCGCCCGGCTACTATCCTCCTGCCAAAACCGGACTGCGCGGCTCGCACCCCGGCTCCTTCGAAACCATGCACCAGGTTCGCGACGGCGCCTTTTGGGACAACGCTCCCAAGCCCGCTGACACCGGCGAGTCCTACGATCTGGTAGTCGTCGGCGGAGGCATCAGCGGACTGGCCGCCGCCCACTACTTCCGCAAAGCCGCCGGCGACAAAGCCCGCATCCTGATCCTCGACAATCACGACGACTTCGGCGGACACGCCAAGCGCAACGAATTCCGCTCTGGAAACCGCACCATCCTCGGCTACGGCGGGACCTATTCCATTGAGAGCCCCGCTCCCTACAGCGCGGTGTCGAAAGCCCTCATCGAAGAACTTGGCATTGATGTGCCTTCCTATCCGAAATACGTCAGCAAAAACCTTTATCGCTCCTTCGGACTGCGTCCCAAAATCTTTTTCGACAAGGAAACCTTCGGCGCCGATAAGCTGGTGGTCAACCCCAGAAATACCGGCTTCGATGAGAGCCGCGTCAACGAATCTTCCGGGGAAGCGGAGTTGCGGGCTTTCCTCAAGGAAGCGCCGTTTTCCGCCAAGGCCAAGCAGGACTTTGAGAGACTCTTCACCGAAAAGAAAGACTACCTGCCCGGACTGAATTCCGACGAGAAGAAGGGCCGCCTCGCTCGCATAAGCTACGCGAAATACCTGACTGAAACCGTGGGCGTGAGCGGCGAGATCGTCAAACTGTACCAAGCCATGCCGCACTCGCTGTTTGGCGTGGGGATCGAAGCGGTGGCTGCCCAGGATGCCTGGGGTCTGGGCATGCCCGGATTCGAGGGCCTCAATCTCGATCCTTCCCCCGGCCAAGGCATGAACCGCGACGCCATCCGCAGCGAAGAAGCGGACAACTACTTCTTCCATTTTCCCGACGGCAACTTCACCATCGCCCGGCTGCTGGTGCGCACACTCGTCCCCGCAGCGATTGCGGGTGACTCCGTCACCGGGGCCGTCCTTGTCAAAACCGCCTACTCCAAGCTCGACGAGGCTTCGTCGCCCGTGCGCATCCGCCTCAACAGCACCGTGGTCAAGGTGAAGCACATGGGCGATCCTGCCAGCGCTCAAGAAGTCGAAGTCACCTACGCTACGGGGAAAAAGCTCAAGACGGTGCGCGCCGCGAACTGCATTCTCGCCTGCTGGCACGTGGTCATTCCCTACCTCGCCCAGGAATTGCCCGACGCACAGAAAGAGGCCCTCGCCTCGGCGCAGAAGGTCCCGTTGCTGTACAGCAATGTAATGATTCGCAACTGGACCGCCTTCCAGAAGTTGGGTGTGAACTCCATCTACGCCCCCGGCATGTACCACACCTACATGAACCTCGATCTGCCCGTCTCGATGGGCGGCTACGAGTGCGCCCAGAGGCCCGATGAGCCCATCGTGATCCACATGATGAAAGCCGCCTGCAAGCCCGGGCGTCCGGCGCGCGAACAGCACAAGCTGGGACGCATCCAGCTCTACACCACAACTTTCGAAGCGTATGAGCGCAATATTCGCGAGCAGTTAGTGCGTATGCTCGGCCCCGGCGGCTTCGATCCCGCACGCGACATACTGGGCATCACCGTGAACCGCTGGCCGCACGGCTACGCCTACGAGTACAACTCGCTCTTCGACTCATTCTGGCTCGACGGCGGCGAGACGCCGTGCCAAGTGGCGCGCAAACCCTTCGGCCGGATCGCAATCGCCAACTCCGATGCCGACGCCTACGCCTACACCGACTGCGCCATTGATCAGGCCTATCGCGCTGTGCAGGAACTAAGAAAGTAGCGCCGCCGCCCTCGGCGGCTAGCCTGCCCTGAAGCGAAGCCGAAGGGTGCGGGCGCTACAATTGCTGCTATGCCGCAACGTCCTTCGACTCGCACTGCTGCCCGCCGATCGCCTTCGCCGAAGACAACCCAGCCGCAATCCCAGCCTAAGGCCGACCGTCCCTTTGCCCCGGGCTACGGCATCGTTGGAGCCAACGATGGAGAGGGCCTTCTCTCCTGGGGCTGGGTCACAAAGCAAATGGAGCGCTGCCAGACGTTCTGGATTGCCTCAGTTCACCCCGCCAACCGCCCGCACGTCATGCCGGTCTGGGGAGTCTGGCTCGACGACGCGTTTTTCTTCTCCACCGGACGCAAGTCCCGCAAAGGCCAGAACCTCGCCGCCAATCCCGCCTGCACGGTCACAAACGACGACGGCGAAGAAGCGGTGATCGTCGAAGGCGCGGCAGAGGAAATCAAAGACGCAGCCGCTCTGGAATGCATAGCCGGCGCTTACAAGAAGAAATACAAGATGGACCCGCGCAGCATGGGCGAGCCGATTTTTGTTGTGCGTCCGCGCACGGTGTTCGGGTTTATCGAGAAGAGCTTTCCGAAGTCGGCCACGCGGTGGAAGTTCTGACATGTTCCAGCGCGATTTTAACTAACCACTAGACTGCCGAATCACAAGTCCCGCAGCCTCCGCGCCGACAAGTGCGCTCCCGTCAGCAGCAGCAGCCCGGTCAGGAACGCCCAGAACATCAGGCTGACCGAGATCGCGAACGGCCCATAGACCTCGGCGAAATTCAGCCAGGGCAGGGCAAAGATATAGGCGTATTTCAGTACCTCGGAGAACAATCCCATCAGCACGGCGGTGGGCAGCACGGCGCTCGCCGGAACTTTTCCGTTGGGCAGCAGCCAGTAGATCAGAAAGAAGATCGCGATGCTGGCGGCGATCGCAAAAATCTTCATGGTCATGAAGCCCACCAATTGCACAAACCACATGCCGTGGCCATGGAGCGCACTTTTCAGGAACGCGAGATTGCCGGCGGTCAATCCGATCGAAAGCAGGGCCAGCGAGCCGGAGGCGAAGGTCAGTCCCAGCGAGATCAACTGGTTCCCCAGGTACGAGCGGTTGTTGCGAAATCCCCAGATCCGGTTCAATGCCACTTCGAGCGGCAGGAAAACTCCGGTCGAAGTAATCAGCAGGATCACCAGCGAGAACACTTGCGCGCGCTGGCGCGCCTCGACCAGCGCGTTCAAATTGCGGATGACGAAGTCCTGTCCGGCCGGCACATAGTCGCGCAGCAGGCTCACCACGACGTCATACATCACGCGCGAGTGAAATACGCGACGGATGACGGTCAGCAGCAACAGAACGAAGGGAAAAAACGAAAGAATGGCGTTGGCCGCCACCGAAAATGCGAACGTGTGCACCTCGGTCCGCAGCAGATAGCGCGCGGTGGAGCGCAGCAAGCCGTCGTTCTGCGCCTTGACCATCCCGGGCTGCTCGCGCGGGCGGGTCTTCTCTGGAACCTCAACTGGAGGAATAGAAGTCACTGTTGTCCAATCTTATCAGATACTTACGACTGCTTTCGTTTGCCGGAACCCATGGTCGCCGCCCGCCACCACCTCGCATCCGGCTTGACAGTCATTATTCGTTTCAACAACTTACTTCTTGCCAACCGCGATCTTCCTGCTATTATCTTTTGCTCGTCAGCCGGGAGAGCGGCTGGCGAGAGTGCAGTCCAGGTTGACGTTCTGTGTCAGGCAGTCCGATATCGCGCCTTCATTTCACGGCTCACAGCAGTTTCGTCGCGGGCAAACCGGCGGCGGAACTTCTGGGAGCCGTTTCTGTTGGTGCGATTTCGCCCGTACGCGGACGCCACCGAATTCTTACCGTCCTTTGAGGGGGTGTCTCTTCCCAGGGACAAACAGATAAGAGACGGAAGAATAATTCCTAGCGATAAGGCGAAAGGAGTTTCTGTGAGAGAGAAGGGTACTGTGAAGTGGTTTAATGGGGCAAAGGGATACGGCTTTATCCAGCGCTCCACGGGCGAGGATGTTTTCGTGCACTTCTCCGCCATCCAGGAGAACGGGTATCGCTCGCTGAACGAGGGCGATACCGTCGAGTTCGACCTGCTCAAAGGCCCGAAGGGCTTCCAGGCGGCCAACGTCGTGCGTGCCTGACGCCCGCTTCAGCCCACCAACTCGCAAACCCTCTCAGTTCGAGCGAGAGGGTTTTTTGTTGGCTACCAGCTTCGAGCTACGGGTTGGGAGCGAACGGCCAACAGCAAACAGCGAATCTTCACATCGTCTTCACATCCAAACTCTTCCACAAGTACCAACAAGCAATCGACCGATACGGCGCCCACGGCTTGGCAATCTTCTCCATCACGGCCGGCTTCGGCCACTTGCGCTTCTTGTAGTGCTTCTTGATCGCCGCCTGCACCCCGTAGTCGCCGGTGGGCAGAATATCCGGACGCCGCAGCGTGAACATCAGGAACATGTGCGCCGTCCACACGCCGATGCCCTTGACCTGCGTCAGGTGTGCGATCACGTCTTGCTCGGAGAGCTCCGGCAGCCCTTCGAATTCCAGCAAGCCCGCCTTGGTTTTTTCGGAGAGATCGCGGAGGTACGCCGTCTTCTGCCGTGACAGCCCTACGCCGCGCATCTGCGCGTCGGTGAGCTTCAGAATGCCGTCGGGTGTGAGCGGATCGCCGGCCATGGCAATGAAACGGTTGAAAATTGTCACGGCGGCCTTGCCGTTCAGTTGCTGATAAAGGATTGCCTCGGCCAAACTGTGAAACGTCGGCTCGCCAAACTGCATCCGGCAAGGGCCGATCTTTGCGATGATCGCCGCCAGCACTGGATCCGATTTCTTCAGATGGTTGATTGCTTTGCGCATCCGCACCTCGACCCGGAGAGGCAGCATATCACAAGGGCGAACAATTGGCGAATCGCGATGGGTAATCCACTCCTTTTGAGGCCGCAAGAGTGGGGTGCGAGCTAGACGACGTTAGCCTGCTTCTCAGCCATATCGCCGATTACCGGGAGTTTATACATCTGGCCCTGGTAGGCTTTCAGAATCAAAATGACAGCCACGACAATTGTTCCCACCCAAAGCAGAAGACCCAGCGGGATCGTGATCAACCCCACGAAGGGAACCATGCCGACGATCGCCAGAGCGATGCCCAGGGCAAACAACACGCCACAAAAGAAGAGGCATTGCAAGGAATGGAACCGTATGAAGCGATTCTTGTTGTAGGGCTCCAGCACAAGGAACACGACTGCGGGAATGAACGTGACATACGCCAGTGCTCCCGCCACATTGTCCGTGAGTCCGGCTGCCGGAGCCGCGCTTCCTGCGGCTTGACCACCGCCCGCACACTTCGGACAAGCGGTCGCACCTTCCGGAATCTGCGCTCCACAACTTGGACAAAAAGCCACAGGGGCCTCCTTTACGAACGGAATCACACTTCCTCGAAGAGCAGTCGCGGGGGAGTATCGCTTGCTGGCGAAAGCTCCGGGAACGACGGGAGGCACGTTATCAGAAACGCTGGGGCGGACGCAATGACGTAGGCAAGAGGACGTAGGCAAGAGGGTGTTTGGTTCGCTGCGAGAAGGACTTGACAGTGCAAAGTTACTTCGGCGGGCATCGGCCGGAACCTGGAGATGGCCGGGTGCTGGCTTTCGTGCCGAGGCTCGCGGCCGCTTGCGGCAGGGTCCTTCCGGTCTGCATTACTCCCGTCCTCGATTTGCCCGGAAATCCGTGCCCCTTCTATGATTCCAAATGGGCGGCGGAAACACTGCTCATTCATTCTGAAAGGTGCTGATGATCACGATTGTTTCCGGCCTGCCCCGCTCCGGCACTTCTCTCGTGATGCAGATGCTCGCGGCGGGCGGCCTGCCCGTTCTCTCCGACGGCGAACGCAAAGCCGACACCGACAACCCGCGCGGCTATCTCGAGTGGGAGCGCATCAAGCAACTGCCCAAAGAGCCGGCCCTGATCGCAGAAGCGGAGGGCAAGGTCGTCAAAGTGATTTCGCAGCTTCTGCTCTCACTCCCAGCCGGCCACGAATACCGCGTCATTTTCGTGCAGCGCCCACTCCCCGAGGTGATGAAGTCGCAGGAGGAAATGCTGCGCCGCCGCGGCGCCTTCGATTCGAGCGTGGACTCCTCGCCCATCGAAGAAGCGTTTCAGCGGCACCTGATCGAAGTCAACCGCTGGCTGAACGGCAAACCCAACGTGCAAGTCTGCCGGGTGCACTATCACCGTATCCTGCGCGAACCCAAAGCTACGGCCGAGGCCGTCGCAGAGTTCCTGAAAGTCCCGCTGGATATCGAAGCCATGACTCGCGAAGTGGACCAGAACCTCTACCGCAATCGCATGAAATAGCGTAGCGCGGGTATTCCTTCCGAATCATTTCGCCCAGGGCGATCTGGCCCCGCGGAGAATCCAGCGGTCAGAAAACAGCGACGTGCGGAGAGGAAGAGGAAGCGCCTGGAGCAAGGCGCCCCGGGGCTTCATGGGGCTTTTGCTGCCGGACAGTGCAATCTCACGAACTCAGGTCCGGCAGTTTGCGCAGTATCCACCGATTTCCATGCGCGCGACCAGGATGCGGAATCGGCACTCGGTTTCTACTTGCTGCTTCAATTTATCGAAGAGTCTGCTTTCGTACTCCGTGACGCGGCCACAACGCAGGCAGGTCATGTGCAAGTGCTCGCGTGGGGTCTTGCGCTCGTAGAAGTGCTTCTCCCCCCGCAGGTGCATGAGATCCAATTCGTCCACCAGGCCGTGGCGCTTGAGCAGACCGAGTGTCCGGTAGACAGTTACGCGGTCGATATCGGTATCCTGCCGCTGCGCCTTGCGCAAGATCTGGCTGGCATCCAGGTGGCGATTGGCCATTTCCATGATGTTGAGAATGGTGCGGCGCTGGCGCGTGATGCGAATTCCGCGGGCGGCCAGTTCTGCGACCAGATGGCCAGGCGCTTCGGTATGTGGCAAAGGCATTCGAGCCCCCTGTTGCAGTTTGTTGCAAATTAGTTGCAACACAAAATGATACCAGAGCTTGACCCGCAGCCCCCGGATGAATTTGAATAGGGAGCGAACTTCTCAGATGCAACTCAGTTGCATCTGTGCCGCTTCTCAGAACGAGAAAGGATGAAAATGCAGAAAGCCGAGGTTGGCATGCCACGACTCCACCGCGCTGTCCCCTGCTTACCCGAATCCCCGCTGCCGTGCAACCAGCCCGCCGCGCCCGGGCGGCTGTTTTTCCGGACGCAATGTCTTCCGGGCCTCATCGCGTTCATTCTTTGCCTCAGCGCCGTGGCCTGGAGTGGCGAAGCGCCTTCGAGCGCTGTCGATCCGGCCGGCGGAAGGCCGGAGCAAGACGCAACGGCGTCTCCACCGCAAGGCCAGATCGAGCAACTGCAGCAGGAAGTACGACAGCTGCGGGAGGAACTCGCTCGCCTGAGCGCACTGGTCACTGTTACCAATCAAGCGGCTCAACCTGCCAGCCAGGCGACCGGGTTCCTGCCGGACAAGCCCTCCGCGGGGCAGACCGCGCCGGCGCCACCCGTTTCCGATGTGCGGGCCGCCCGCTACGTGGATTGGCAAGGACAGGGGATCAATATCTTCGATCGGGTTCGCGTCGGCGGCTATGGCTCCATGCGCTTTGAGACGAATGACGTCGCCACCGGGAACAACGTGCCCGGCGGTTCTGCGGGCGGCTTCACCTTCCGCCGGCTGGTGCTCACCACCGATGCCCGTCCCGCTCCGCGGCTGCGGGTCTACAGTGAAATCGAGTTCGAGCGTCTGTTCGAGATCGAAGCGGAGAAAGGGACTGAGCGCGCTCCCGGCGAAACCGCTTTCAAGCAAACCTTGGAAGGCAACGCAGGCGGCGAGATTTCCATCGAGCAGGTTTGGGGCCAGTTCAACTTCGCCGAGAACCATGGGCTACGCGCGGGAGTCGTTCTCGTCCCCGTGGGGCGCTTCAATCTTCTGCACGACGACGATTACTGGGATGTTCCCCGCCGCACTCTGACCGACCGCGACGGCCCGGTGCTCCCCGTGAAATCGGCGTGGCGCGACCTGGGAGCCGGAATAGTGGGCGCCTTTAACGTGGGCCGCAGCGGCAAGCTCGACTACCAGTTCTACGGCCTGAGCGGCGCCGCTCTCGACTTCAATATCGAACAAGAGCTGGTGACCACGGCCGGTGAGCCGGGGACTGCGGAACTGGTGCTGAATAGCGAAATGCAGCTCACCAGCGGTTTCTTTGACGGCAGCAAGTCCGCGACTGCCTTCGCCTGGCGCGCCGCCTACAGCCCGGTCCTGAACGGCGAGTTTGCCTTCTCCGGTTATCACGGTAAGTACGCCCCTTCGTTCGTGAGTTTTCGCGAGGCCTTGACTACCTTTGCGTATGACCACAAATGGCGCTGGAAGGGATTTGAAACGGAAGCCGAAGCGGTTTACACCAGTCTGGGAAATCTCAACAACGTCCTGGCGGGCTTTGGCCAAGCGGTCTTCAATTCGGTGAACAGCACGGCGCCGTCATCCGGCGAGGGTGGAATCACCACGGCCACGGTCGAAATGGAATTGGCCAACCTGTCCCGCCGGCGCTACGGCTTCTGGACGGACTTTAAGTATCACGCACGCCCCAAGTGGTTGAAGGAGTCATTCCTGGGAAAGAGCTTTGAAGATCCGCAGATCATTCCCATCCTGCGTTACGAGCGGGTGTGGCTGAACGGGGTAACGGACAATGTTGAGGTCTCCAGTTTCGGCTCGACCACAGACATCTCTTTTACTCAAGAAGATCTGGAACAGGACCGGTTCACGCTGGGGTTGAGCTACCGTCCGTCGCCCCAGTTCACGATGCAGGCAGCTTACGAACACAATCGCCGCATCCGTGGCTCGCGGCTGATCTTCCCCAAGGTGGACCAGGACGCGACCAATGGACTGGTCCTCGGGATGGCCTTCGCGTTCTAGGACGACGAGAACGCCAAGGAGAGCGGCCGACCATCAAATCGTGAATGCAGTCTCTCTCGGGCATGACGGCAGAGACTTTCAGGAGGCTCGAAGCTTCGATGTTCCGGCTCTTTGGTTGTGATCATGGCTGCTTCCACTTGGAGTGGAAGTACCTCGGGATCGTTCACATGACTGCCGGGCATCTCGTGAGTGTCCATGCTCAGCTAACGCGGTTGTGCAAGGAGCAAGAGGAGATAGAGCGCGGCAACGACCGCGGTCTGTGGCTGGAATGCAACGCTGAGATCCAGATCAGGCTGACCTACGAAGAGGCGGTTGCCTTGATGGCCGAGACCGGCGCTCTGCTGCGCGCGCCGCATCACTTGAGCAAAGCCATCCAAGTCAGCTATGTGATGTGACAGAGCAAAAAGCTCTTGCTGGGACGCGGGCCTCATTCCAGCGTGAGAGAATCAAATATTGAGGTCTTCCTGCTGAACATCATGCGCCTGCTGCGTCGAATCCACGCTACTGTTGGCATCGTATCTACCTTGAACGTGCTCTTGCTGATCACGACAGGTCTCCTCATTCAGAACCGGGAAGAACTCGGACTGGAGGACCGGTACGTCAGCCGCCGTTTCCTTCCTTCTGGGTATCGTCCGCACGATGACCCGACGGCGGTGCGGAGCGACATTGTGCTCACGGACCTGCATTCGGGCAGGGTCCTGGGAAGGCCAGGGGTGCTCCTTGTCGATGGGCTGAGCCTTGCCTGGGTGGCATTGGCGATCACCGGCGTGGTGATGTACGGCGCCAACTCCGGCCGAGGAGGAAACGGACGTGCCGAATGATTGTGGCCAGTCGATGTCCCGGCGCTCTCCCATTCCTGCGCCCTTGCGTGCAACCCAACTGAGAGTCCTGGTGGGGGTGCTGCTGAGTCTTCTGACGGCGCCTCTGTTCTCCGAGACCTATCTGTCGGAAGCGCAAGCCGCAAAAATTGCCCTTCCAAACGCCGCCTCCGTGGATACTGAGATCAAGCAACTCACGTCTGCTCAGCGCGAATCCCTTCAAGGCGGCAGTCGCCTGCGTTTTCCTGAAGCACAATACAAGTTCTTCGTGGGTCGGGATAAGGATGGCAAACCCAGCGGCTACGCGCTGATCATGAACGAGATCGGGAAGGAGGAGTTCATCACCTTCATTGTGGGCGTCAGCAGCCAGGGAGAGGTCGGAGAAGTAGCCGTCCTGGACTACCGTGAAACCCGCGGATCCGAAGTCAAAGAAAAGAGGTTCCTGCGGCAATTTCGCGGCAAGAAGAGTTCCGATCCCATTCAGGTGAATCGCGACGTTACCAACTACACCGGAGCCACTTTGTCGGCGCATGCTATCGCGCGGGGAGTGAAGAAAGCGCTCCTGCTAACAGACCTTTTCTATCTGCACGGACACTGATGACTGCGCCACCCAGTTCCTGCCGGTTTCTTGGCACGCTGATTTTGATCTGTGCTGCTGGTCTTGCTTCGGCCAGCACGCCGGCGGGTCCGATCAAGCAGGTGCGCTACGTGATGGGCACGTTGTGTGAAATCACACTCTACCCGTCTGCGGAAGAACATTCGGAGCCTCCCGGAACTGCGGAGGAGCGAGCCACTGCCGCCCTTGACGCTGCCTTTGACGAGTTGAAGAGGATCGACACCGTTCTTTCCAACTGGAACTCCGATTCTGATCTCATGCGCATGAACCTGCGCGCCGCTTCGCCGGGAAACCTCCGCCCTCGGGTTCGAGTCAGCGACGAACTATTCGAGCGTTTGCAGGTTGCGTTGAGAATTGCCGGCGAAACCCGTGGAGCGTTCGATCCGACCGTCGGGCCACTCGTGCGAGCCTGGGGATTTTTACCACCTTGCGCAACGCCGGTTCCCTGCCGGAAAGAGACTCGGGCCGCAGCCATCGCAGAGGCCAAACGAAGAGTGGGCTGGCAAAAGGTGACGCTCTACCCGGAAACAAAGGAAGTGCAGTTTGCCGTGCCCGCGATGGAGATCGACCTCGGCGGGATTGCCAAGGGCTATGCGGTTGAGCGTGCCATACAAATCCTGAAGGAGCACGGTATTCGCTCAGCTCTGGTGAACCTGGGGAAGAGCAGTCTGAAAGCGCTGGGTCCGCCACCCCGGCAGCCGGACTGTGCGCAAGACCGGGCGGACGAGTGTCGGGCGTGGCCCGTCTCTGTGGTGGATCCGCGCGACCGTCGCCAGGTCGCCGCGAGAATCTATTTGCATGACGGAGACGCGCTGGCTACTTCGGGTACGTACGAGAACACGATCGGCAAGGGCAAGAACCGGAGGTCGCACTTGATCGATCCCTCCACGGGACGAGCCTTGGGCGGCGAGGCGAGCGTGTCCGTAATCTGTTCCGATGCGGAAGCGGCCGACGCGCTTACCAAGCCCTTCATTCTCCGCGGCGATCTGAAGTCGGCCTCAGCGGGCCAAGTCCTGCGCTTGTATCCGCAGTGCGGTGTTGTTCTGATCTCGGTGCAGCGTGGTCAGCTTGAGCGTCGCACCGCAGGCAGGTTGGAGTCGCGCGCGGAGGGTGGCACGCGCACGTACTCGATGGCCGCCGTCCGGTTAAATCAAGAACAACACTAGATGAAACTCCGGCTGGGGTCAGAGGCCCCGAAAAGCAACATCGGAAGAATTCGAGGGATGACTATCCCGTCTTTGCCGGAGGCAGATCGAATCCGATTCTGCGGCGGGGCTTCGAAGGCGGCTTCATCAGCCTCCTGATCGCATCGATGATGTCCTGAATTGTGCCGTCATGGGTCTCCAGGCGTTGTTCCAATTCTTCAATCCGGGCGGCGATTTGCCGGTTCGCAGTCAGCATCTCCCGCAACCGGACAAAGGCACGCACCACGAAGACGCTCATCTCCACTGCCGGCTTCGAGTTGAGAACGGTCGAGGCCATGATCGCGCCGTGTTCGGTGAAGGCGAAGGGGCAGGAACGCCGCCCTCCGCGCCCCTTGTTTGAGGTTGCAATTTGCAACCTCAAAGATTCGTGCTCTTCCTCTGTAAGCTGAAACATGAAATCAACGGGGAACCGCTCCCGGTTACGATTTACCTGTTGGTTCAGGCGCTTGACCGACACACTGTAGAGTTCGGCCAGGGCGGTATCGAGGATGACTTTGTGCCGGCGCATAATGATGATCCGGGATTCGATAGAAACCACGACTCCTCTTCGCTGGCTCGGCACCGAATGGCGGGTTGGGATAGATTTGGCCATTGGATCACAGACCTCAACCCGCAATCGTATTGACAGCCCCCCGTTTGAAGCTGTGACGGCGAAGGGTTTCGATTGTGATGAAAACGGAGGAGCAGGCTCGCCGCAGTAAACGCCCGGGACCTATGTGATAACTACGTGATGCTCACTTCCGTATAAGTTCCATATACTTGCCGCAGCGCCTCGCAGATTTCGCCCACGGTGGCATAGGCACGAACGGCGTCCACGATATACGGCATGGTATTGGCATCGGAAATGTTCCCGTTCGGCCCGGCAGACGGCGTCTTGGCGGCGGCTCGCTTCAACGCGTCCAGCCGACGCTGAGCTTCTTCATTCGAGCGGCGCTCGCGTAGAGCTTTCAATTTGGCTTCCTGAGCGCGCGCGACCGACTCGTCAATGTAGAGAGTCTTGGGCGACTCTTCTTCGATGACGAAATCATTCACACCCACAGTGATCTTCTCGTTCGCCTCAGCGGCGCGCTGGTACTGGTAGCTGGCGTCGGCGATTTCCTTCTGCGGAAATCCGCGCTCGATGGCCTTGACCATGCCGCCCATCTGGTCGAGTTTTTCGAAGTAGTCGAACGCGCCCTTTTCCATGTCGAGCGTCTGCTTCTCGACGAAGTAGGAGCCACCCAGCGGATCCACCGTCTGCGCCACGCCCGATTCGTAGGCGATGATCTGCTGCGTGCGCAGCGCGATGCGCGCCGCTTCTTCGGTCGGCAACGCCAAAGCTTCATCGTAGGCGTCGGTGTGCAGCGACTGCGTGCCGCCGAGCACCGCGGCCAGCGCCTGAATCGCCACGCGCGCAATGTTGTTCATCGGTTGCTGCGCGGGCAGCGAGACGCCGGCGGTCTGCGTGTGAAAGCGCATCAGCCGGGTGCGGTCGTTTTTGGCGCCGAAGCGGTCCTTCATCAGCCGATACCAGATCTTGCGCGCGGCGCGATATTTGGCGATCTCTTCGAAGAAATCGTTGTGCGCATTGAAGAAGAAGCTGAGGCGCGGGCCGAAATCGTCCACGTCAAGCCCCCGGCGGCGCGCCCACTCCACGTACTCAACGCCGTCGTAAATCGTGAACGCCAGCTCCTGAAGCGCGGTCGAGCCGGCTTCGCGGATGTGGTAGCCGGAGATGGAGATAGTGTTGAAACGCGGCGTGAATTTCGATCCGAACTCGAAAGTATCGATCACCAGCCGCATCGAGGGCGCAGGCGGGTAGATGTATTCCTTCTGCGCAATGTATTCCTTCAGGATGTCGTTCTGAATGGTGCCGGAGATTTTCTTCCAATCGGCGCCCTGCTTCTCGGCGACCACCAGGTACATCGCCCACAGCACGCTCGCGGGCGAATTGATGGTCATCGACGTGGTGATTTTTTCCAAATCGATGCCATCGAACAGGATCTCCATGTCTTCGAGCGAATCAATCGCCACGCCGCACTTGCCAACCTCACCCTCGCTCGCCGGATGATCGGAGTCGTACCCCATTAGTGTGGGCAGATCGAACGCGACCGAGAGCCCGCCGCCACCGTGCTCCAGCAAATACTTGTAGCGCTGGTTCGTTTCTTCCGGCGAGGCGAAGCCCGAGAACATCCGCATCGTCCAAAGCTTGCCGCGGTAGCCGGTCGCGTGAATGCCGCGCGTGTACGGAGGCTGTCCGGGATAGCCGAGATACTTTTCGTAGCTCCAGTCGGCAGGCAGATCGGCCGGGGTGTAGAGCCGGCGCATGGGGACGTTCGAAATCGTACTGAAGCGCGCGTGGCCGTGCTCGTCGAGGTTAGTCCCGGTCGCTGCGCCGATGGGCTTCTCGGGAGCCTTCTCAAGTGTGGGGGCCAGCGTCTTCTCAGCCCAGTCTTTTTCCGATGCAGAAGGTTGCCGGCCTTCAAAAACGTCAGAACTCGGGCTTTCGGCGACGGCCGGCTTGTTCGGCTTGTTCTCGGGCATTCGGCTCCCCATGCTGAATCTGATGATAGAGGAGCGACCGAGGTGCGACAAGGTTACTCCACCGACCGAGCGGTTGGTAAGGATGGAAGATCTTGAACCGCCGAGGACGCGGAGAATGGGCCCCCTCGCTTGACTCCGCTTTTTCTTCGCACCTATGCTGGGGGACTACTTCGCGGAGGACACTCTGAAGGCGTTTCGGCGATTGTTGCAGCGCACTCCAGTGTACGGCGCGTACAAAGCGCTGGGCCATTATCCGGATTACTGGTATTGGATTCTGCGCGGCCGGCCTGCCCGCTCCCCGCATCTTCTGAAGCAGAAAACCGTGCGCGAGTATGGAGAAAACTTCAGCCTAAAGACGCTCGTTGAAACCGGAACCTACTACGGCGAGATGGTCGCCGCGATGAGAAACAGCTTCGACTGCATTTATTCGATCGAATACGTCCCGGAACTGGCTGACCGCGCCGCCAAAAAATTTGCACGCTACCCGCACATCCGCATTTTCTGTGGCGACAGCCGCGTGGTCATGCCCGAGGTGCTCGCCTTGCTGAAAGGGCCCGCGCTCTTCTGGCTCGATGCCGGCTACTACGGATGGGTCGGCATGCAGGGAGACCAGCAGCGGCTCTCCGCGGAACTGGAGATGATCCTCAGCCATGCTTATCCGCACATTATTCTGCTCGACGACGCGCGCGGCTTGACCGGCCAGAAGGGAATCCCATCCGTGGCCGAAGTGAAGTCTTACGTGGAGTCGAAGTTTCCGCAGAGGCAAGTGGAAGTTCAGTTCGACATCCTGCGGATAACGCGGCGGACCTAGCGGCGATCCCTGCGGAAGTTCACGGGAAGCCGCAGCAGCGCGTCCTTCCGGCGTACGCGTTAGCGTCCCAGCTTACAACCGCGCGTTACTGCATACATCCAGTGTAGAGACGCGGCTTGCCGCGTCTCCCGCTGCATCCATGCAGCCGCGGCAAGCCGCGTCTCTACTCTGATTTCTGGTTGCGTGCAAGCTCCCACGCCTTGGCATATTTCCACGAAACGTACACCGCGTGGTAGAGATGCAGAAGGAGCCCCTCGCGACCGTCAAGGAATCCCAGCCGGAAGATGTAGTTGTAGATAAAGGTCGCCGCCGGCCGTAGCATGATGTTGAACACGCTAAAGCGAACGCGCCCCTTGGCGACGGCCATCTCCGCCCCCAATGACGAGTAGCGGTTCATGTGGTCAAGGTAGTCGGAAAGCGTGGGGTAGGAGTGGTGGAGGAGAGCGTGTTTGAATTGCCCTGTGATGCCCTCGCTCAGTTTCGCGTCCTCGTGAACCAGGCGGTCCTCAAAATACGCCTTACCCTTGCGGAACAGACGCAGTTTGGGGTCAGGCCAGAAGCCACCGTGACCGATCCAACGGCCAAGGAAGAAGTTCTTGCGGGGAATCCAAAAGCCAGTGTACTCCGCGAAGAAAGAGTCAGGCTTGCCCTGTGCTGCATAGGCTACCCGCATTTCTCTTCGGGTTCGCCTAGTGTGAATATACCGTAGCTCTTTGAGCCGTCCCAGTTGTGCAGACTGATTGGGAGCTGTGGGAGTCATGAAGAAAATGATTTCCGTAGCCAAGTCCAATTCCACTTCCTCATCCGCATCCAGGCTTAGAATCCAATCCCCCGTCGCCTTCTCGATCGCCGAGTTCTTCTGCGCGGCGTAGCCCTTCCACTCTTCGACGAACACCTTCGCGCCGAACGATTTCGCGATCTCGACCGTGCGATCCGTCGAGCCCGAGTCGACAACAACGATCTCGCCTTTGCCGTCCGAGACCAGCGGCTGGACGCTGGCCAGCGTGCGTCCAATATTTCTTTCTTCGTTATAGGTGATGATGACGACTGAGAGCGTCACGCTTGTGAGGATACTCGACAGTCATGGAGATGGGAATCGAAAGCAGGTCCTTCGCTTCGCTCAGGATGACAATCCTCAAAAGTACGCAAAGAAAAACGCCGGGCGCAAACGCCCAGCGTTTCACCGGAGAGTTTTCGGTGTCTCTGTGGTGGACGACCGTCCTGCCTATTGCTGCGGTTGGGCCGGGGGATTCACCGGCGTCTGCTGCTCGGCGGGACGCGGGGCCACATAGGGCACGTTCGGCATCCGCGTCACCTGCCCGCGCTCCGCGTCGGCCATCAGGATGCCCAGCCGGTCGAGCGTAGCTCCGGTGGCGCGATCCAGTTCCACCCGCGCCTTCTCGTAAGCGGAATTGGCCGAAACCAGGTTGGACTGCGCTTGCGTCTGATCGCGCTCGGCTTGCAAGACGAGCGTGGTTGTCGAAGCACCCAGCGCGTATTTTTTCTGTTCCGCGTCGAGCGACTGCTTGCCCAGTTCCACCGCCGCGCGCGCCGCTTCGACGCTCGCGCGGTTCTGCTGAACGGAAAATTGCGCCTGGCGGACTTCGATTCGAATCGTGTTTTCTTGTTGCTGTAGACGCATCTGCGCCTGGCGGTATTCGAGTTCGGAGCGTACTTGATCGGCCTGGGCAGCACGGTTGCGGATGGGAATACTCAGTTGCAACCCAACGCCCTTATCCGGAGCGGTGGAGTCGACCAACTGATTCAGAGTTGGGCTATAGCTGGTGGATGGGATACTGCCTGGGGGGCTGCACAAAGGCGGATCCGGCGCGCCCGGGTTGCCGCAGGTGTTCGCAAAATTTTGGTCGCCGCCGACGCCCGAACCTCCGTAGTACGCGAAGAGGCTCAAAGATGGTAATAGGGCATTCCTTGCCGAGCGTTTGTTGATATCGCGATTGGTCAGATCAATACGCGACTCCGCGAGTTCCGCCCGGTGGGCCAGCGCCTGATTGACCAAATCCTGTGTGGGCACGACCGATTCGTTGTCCGGGACCGACATCGTGTCGGTGGGAATGACGTCAGCGTCTGCAAGCACGGGGTCCAACAGGGTCCGGCTCAGCGCATTCTTTACCAGTAATTGCTGCAACTGCAAGTTGGTCTGGGCCACGATTAAAGACTGCTGGTTCGTCGCCACTACGCTCCGAGCGCGGACGACTTCTATCGGAGCTAACGTCCCGATTTCGACTTGCTTCTGATTATCTGACAGGGTCTTCTGGGCCAGCGCTAGAGAATCCTGCTGTACTTTCACGTTCTCATAGGCATTGACCAGGTCCCAGTAGATGTTCTGGATCTGATTCACCGTAGTGATCACTTGCAGTCGAAACGCCACGTCGGAGATTTCGCGGTTGTTCTTGGCAATCCTGATGAAGCGCGTGTTGGGCAGGAACCCGAACCCTGACAGCAAAGGTTGGCTAACCGTGGCGCGGAAATTTGAATTCAAGAGCGGGCTTAGTCTGCTGAAATTCGAACTGGTGGTCGAACGTGAGTTGTTGAAGCCTACTGAAAGGTTTGTGCCCCAATGAAAGCCCTGCTGATAGCCAAAGTCTGCGGTCGTCGTGTTCGTACTGGTGGCGGCATTCGTGAACGAGTTTGAACCAAGGAAACGATTTCGGTCGAATTGCAGTGTACCCGTCAGGATCGGGTCAAATGACGGTATCGCCGCGCCCACACCGGTTGTAGACGTTACCAGGCCGGCTGAGCCGGCTCCTGCGCCACCGGCACCGGTCGTGGTACCGCCGGCGCCGCCGCCGGTCGAAGTGCTGCCGATGCCGGTGCCGGTGCCGCCCGGGGTCCCCTGCACCACGCCCGTATTCACGCCGCGGGTGGCCGATCCGGCATTGGCGCGCATGATGTCGGTGTCGGCAATATTCAGGTTGTAGCGCGCGATCGCGATGTCAAGGTTGTTCTCTAGCGCCAGCGCCACCGCATCGTTCATAGAGATGTAGAGCTTGCCGTCGCGCATAAGCTGCTCAATGCGCCTAGTGTTGGCCAGACTGGGAGGGGCTACACTGCGCGGTACGTACGGCCCGACCGGACTAGGGAAATGCTTGACCGGCTTGCTGTAGTCCTTCATCTCAAAGGGCTGCGACACCGACGGCACGGCCTTCGGCACCTGCGCCGACGGCGCATTGGGCATCTGCGAGGCATCCTGCGCCCATCCGGCAGGAACCATTACGCCGGCAACAAAAAGGGCAGCCGCCCGCCGGCAAGCGGAAGTCAGAGTAGAGCGTTGCATTCGTGTCATCTCCATCAATCAGGCCTGAGAGGAACTGACGAGGTTGTCAGGACGTTTCTTGGTACGTAGAACGTGGGGCAAGAGTTCCTTGCGATCCACCGACGAAGCGAGCTTCTTCATTGATCTTAAGTGAAATATTATAGCTGACGCGCCCCGCGCCGTTCTGCGGCTGCACGCGTAAAACTTTGTAAATCTTATGGATGAAGCTCCCGTACTCCTGGACTCGGAAAAGATCGCGCGCAATCTCAAACTGATCCTTTCCTACGACGGTTCCGAGTTCGCAGGCTGGCAGGTGCAACCTGAACGGGCCACCATCCAGGGCACACTGGCCACAGCCATTGGACGGTTGACTGGAGAAAACGTACTGCCCCAGGGATCGGGCCGCACCGACTCCGGCGTGCATGCTCTGGCGCAGGTGGCCACGTTCCAGACCGCATCGCCGATACCGACCGAAAACTGGATCAAGGCGCTGAACGACATCCTGCCCGCTTCCATTCGCGTACTCGAGGTGACCGAGGCTGCGCCGGAGTTCCATGCCCGCAAATCGGCCCGCGCCAAGACCTATCGCTACCGCATGTATCGGGGCGCGATCTGCCCGCCGTTCCTCGCGCGCTATGTCTGGCACTACCCGTTTCCACTGGAGGAAGTCGCCATGGCGCAAGCCGCTCCGCTGGTGGTCGGCGAGCACGATTTCACTTCCTTCGCGGCCGTCGATCCCGAGCGTGTGGAACGGATGGCCGCAGCCGAAACCCATCACCACAGAGGACACAGAGGGTCACAGGGGGAAGCTCAAAGTCAGGAAAGCAATGTCCGAACGATTTTCTCTTCTGCCTGGACGCGCGAGGGCGACGAACTCGTTTACACCGTGCGCGGCAGCGGATTCCTTCACCACATGGTGCGCAACCTGGTCGGCACGTTCCTGCTGGTAGGAAAGAGAACGCTGACCCCAGAAGATTTCCGCCGCGTGCTCGCCGCTCGCGACCGCTCCGCCGCCGGACCCACCGCTCCCGCCAGCGGGTTGTACCTGGTCAACGTCGAGTATGCAGCACTTGGCACTTAGCATTTGGCACTTGGCCGGACTGCCGCCGCAAGTTTGTGCAAACTGCCTCTCGGATCCTGCATGACTGCACGACCAGCCAAATGCCAAGTGCCAATTGCCAACTGCTGTTCTAAACTGTCCCTGCGCGATGCCCACCGACCTCCAACTCGCCGTCTCCCGGATCGCCTCCGTCAACCCGGCGACCGGCGAGGTGCTGGGCGAACTGGACTGTGCCGGTCCCACCGAAGTCCGCGCCGCGGTGGCTCGCGCCCGCGCCGTGCAGCCGGACTGGAACGCCTGGGGCATCCGCCACCGCGTGAAGATCCTGCGCCGCTTCCAGCAGCTCCTTCTCGCCCGGAAAGCCGACGTCGCCCGGCGCATTACGCAGGAAGCCGGCAAACCGTACGTCGAGTCCCTTCTGACCGAAGTCCTGGTTGTGCTCGACGCCGCGCGCTTCCTGGTTGAGAACGCGTATACGATCCTGCGCGAAGAAAAGCTGCCGCACGGCAACCCCGCTCTCAAGACCAAGTCCGGACGCGTCCTGCACGAGCCCTACGGGGTTATCGGAATCATCTCGCCGTGGAACTATCCTTTCTCGATTCCGGCCACCGAAGTCATGTCCGGCCTGGTTGCCGGGAACGCTGTAGTTCTCAAGCCCTCTGAGTTCACGCCGCTGATCGCGCTCGAGTTGCAATCCCTGCTCCGATCTGCCGGAGTTCCCGACGACGTTTTCCAGGTTTTGCCCGGCGAAGGCGCCGCCGGAGCGGCGCTGGTGAAGAGCGAGATCGACAAACTGGTCTTTACCGGAAGTGTCGCGACCGGCCGAAGGATCGCGCAGGTAGCGGCCGAACGCCTGCTGCCGGTGGTGCTCGAACTGGGCGGCAAGGATCCGATGCTCGTCCTCGACGACGCCGATCTCGAAGTCGCCTCCAGCGCGGCCGTCTGGGGAGCTTTCGTCAATGCCGGCCAGGCGTGTCTTTCCGTCGAACGTTGCTACGTCCAGCAGAAGCTATACGCGCCGTTCGTTGACGCTTGCGCCGAAAAAGCCCGCAAGCTTCGTGTCGGAAATGGAATGGATCCGGCCACTGAAGTTGGTCCCATGATCAGTGAACAGCAAGTGCGCGTGGTAGAGTCGCACGTGGCCGATGCCCGCGCCAAAGGCGCTCGCGTTCTGGTGGGCGGCGCGCGCCTGCGCGAGTTGGGCCCAACGTTCTTCGCTCCCACCGTGCTCGCCGACGTGGACCACAACATGCGCGTGATGCGCGAAGAAACCTTCGGCCCGGTGCTGCCCATCGCGTCCTTCCGCGACGACGTCGAAGCCGTTCGCCTGGCGAACGATTCCGACTACGGCCTGGCCGCCAGCGTCTGGACCCGCGACCGCACCCGCGGCGAAGCTCTCGCGCGCCAGATTCAGGCGGGCACCGTGATGGTGAACGATGTGCTCTCGTGTTTCAGCATCAGCGAAGCTCCCCATGGCGGCGTGAAGTCCAGCGGCCTCGGCCGCACTCACGGGCGCTGGGGCCTGGAAGAAATGGTGCGTGTGAAATATCTAGACTCCGACCTGCTCCCGCGCATGAAGAAAATCTGGTGGTTCGGCTATGGCGGCGAGTTTGCGCGGGAGATGGAAGGCTTTCTCGACGTGATTTTCGTGCGCCCACTGCGCGAGAAAGTGAAGGCGGCGGTGCGTGCCTGCGGGGCACTGTGGCGGAGGAAGCTGTAACCATCTTCGTCGCGGAAAGGGCAGCGCTTAGCGGTAGAGACGCGGCTTGCCGCGTCTCTACACATTGGTTCTACGCCAACTTCTAATCCGCCGCCGCGGTGGTACCCGAATTCGTCTTAGCCGTTTCCGCCTGCCGCATCCGCAACGACCGGTTCGACGGCAAGCCCGCATCCCGAATCTTGTACAGCAGCGCCCGATAGCTGATGCTCAATGTCCGCGCCGTCTGCTTGCGGTTCCAGTGGTGCTGTTGCAGCGCCTTCAGGATCACTTTGCGCTCCAGTTCGCGCACCGCCTGGCGGGTCAGTTTCTTCAGCGAGATCGGGCCATCGAACGAAATTTCTGGATTGAAGAAGTCGGGCTCGCGCGCCACCAGGTCGTTGGTGATGACCTCTTCATGGCCCAGGATCACGTAGCGCTTGATCAGGTTTTCCAGTTCCCGGATATTTCCCGGCCAGTGATACTTCTGCAAAACGCTCATGACTTCGTTCGACAGAGGTCGGGCGCGGCAGTTGTACTTGCGGTTGTAGTACTCCAGAAAGTAGCTGGCCAGGTCCTCGATGTCGCCGCGGCGTTCCCGCAGCGCCGGCATGCGCAGATTCACGACGTTGATGCGGTAGTAGAGATCTTGACGGAAAGTGCCGGCCTCAATCTCCGACTCCAGGTTGCGGTTGGTGGCGCACACCACCCGCACTTCGACCTTTTTGTCTTCCTGGGCGCCGATCCGGCAGAATTGCCCATCCTGTAAAAGCTGTAGCAGTTTTGATTGCAGCGACAGATCGAGTTCCGAAATCTCGTCCAGGAACAGGGTGCCGCGGTGGGCCAATTCAACCCGGCCGGGTTTGGCCCCGAAGGCGCCCGTGAAGGCCCCCTTTTCATAGCCGAACAGTTCGCTTTCCAGCAGCGTACCGGGGATGGCGGGACAGTTCACCTTGACCAGCGGACCGTTTTTCCACGGAGACAGCCCGTGGATCAGCCGCGCGATGATGTCCTTCCCCGTGCCGCTCTCGCCATGAACCAGGACCGGAACGTTAGCAGCCGCCACCTTAGCCAGCTGGGAGCGGACCGCCAGCATCGGCTCGGAATGGCCGAAAATGATGTTCTCAGGGGGAATTTCGCCGAGGGACTGCGCCAGCGAGCCGAACTGAAGTGTGCTCATAAACCAGGTGCCTCAAAGGGTGAACATCACCCGCATGCACTAAAAGTGCATCCCGAGCACCAAACCGCAGGCAGGGCCCAGGAAGGGTGTGGAAATTGCCCTAAGCCGCTATCTATGTTTAGGTTAGAGATCGCGGCATGGGGTAACACTTCGTCGCCCCAAGATGCCGGGAAGCTCGTCCAGGGGAGGGCTCGAGAGGGAAAAACATTTCACACCGCAGAACGAGCTTTCCTCAATTGGGAACGAGGAACCGCCGCTGCGTCGGTGCTCAGAGGACGCGCGAACTTCAAGCCCAGAAGGTGATAATCGTTCAAATGGGTAACCCAAACCGTCCGCGCCCGAATGGCTCGAGAAGACCGACGAACGCCGTCGGCCGGACCGATCGGAGCGCTCGGAATTTCCAGCGAAACCGGGCTAGACTTGGCCAAAGAGCGCCGGACTACCACCAAAGCACCCCCAGCAGAAATGTTCACCGCAGTGGCAAATTCCAGCGATTCCTTGCCGTTCTCGTCCCGGCTGCGGACGAAAACCGGAATCGCAAGGTGAAGCCGGGCCCACTTGCGCTGTTCTTTTCTAGGGGAGTTCGTACTCACTTGCTGTCCGCCCGAAACAAGGATTAAACGCCTAAAGGTGCCGCAGATTGGGGGCCAAACCTCGGACCACCCTGAGGCCAGGGTGGAATCCGGCGAAACCTCGCTACCACTACGGGAATTACCGTAGTGCCTACTTTCTACCAAACTTGGGAATTCACCAGCTCAAACGGCTGCAAAGTGCAACGTTTTTCGCTTCCGTACCGGATCGTTTGCGTTTCCAATTGACAGTCCTCTGCGCCTGACATAGGATGAGTTCACTCTCGTTCTGCGGTAGTTCGTCCCCTCCCCTTATTGTTCACTAAATTGGGTTTCCCGATGGCCGCAACGCCTGACAAAAGTTTTGGTACGCCCTTTGGGGGCGCTCGTCCGGAAGAGCGTATACCTCCGACCGCTGCCAGTCCTGCCGTAACAACCGACTCTTCGGCTGACTTGATGCGCGAGTTCGAACAATTGCGCGATCGTTTCCGGCGCACTACCAACGCGCTGACCTCGGCCGCTCATGACCTGAAGACTCCTTTAGCGATCCTGAACGGCTACACGGAATTGCTGCAAAGCGAGAAGCTGGGACCGCTGAATGAACGACAGCGCGAAGTGTTGAGTGACATGTCTTCCAATGGACAGCGCTTGCAGCACTTCATCCAGGATTTTCTGACCTTCAGCGTGCTCGAGACTGGCAAGCTTCGCATGCAGTACGAGCTGGGCGACATTAACGTCGCGCTCTCCGAGGTCTGCCGCCTCTGGTCTCCTCGTTTTCAGGAGCGCGGTCTCGCCCTCTATTTCTTAGCCAACGAAAAAATCAGTCCGCTTCCGTTGGACTCAGCCAAGATCCAGCGTGTGATTTCCAATCTCCTTGAGAACGCCTCAAAGTTCACGCCCCAGGGCGGCACCGTCTGGCTGCACGCCGAGCCCTACATATGGGAGCGGCGCGCCGTCAGCAAGCCGACGGCGTCCGGAGAGCGCCGCCGTCAGACGACGGGCGCCCCCAACGCTGTCAAAGTAAGCGTTTCTGATACCGGGCCCGGCATCACCCCCGAGTACCATCAGGAAATTTTCGATGATTTCTTCCGACTGCCCGGCAGCGAGGCAGCCGAGGGCATGGGCCTGGGACTGGCCATTGCCCGCCGCCTCGTCCAGGGCATGGGTGGAAAGATCTGGGTGGAAAGCGAGCTGGGAGCCGGTTGCAAGTTCTCCTTCCTGGTTCCGCTCCAACCAATCCTAAGCAGTTCGTCACGAGGGTCGAGCAAATGAGCGAAGCCAACATCCTGCTGGTGGACGACGAACCAGGGATGCTGCGGTACATCCGGACGCTGCTGGAAGTGGACAACTACAAAGTCGAAACCGCCACGACCGGTGAAGAAGCGGTGGCGCGCATGCAGAAAGGTCTACAGCCCGACCTGGTGCTGCTCGACCTTCTCATGCCCGGGATCGACGGATTGCAGACCCTCGAGCAACTCCGCCAAATCAAGCCCGGCTTGAAGGTCGTCATGCTCTCCTGCGTGAACGACACCCGCAAGGTCGTCCAGGCCATGCGCCTGGGCGCTCACAACTACCTGACCAAGCCGTTCCAGAAAGCCGAACTCGACGCCGTGATTGACCAATGCATCGGCGAAGCCAAGGGCGAGAGCTACGCGGGCGATGTCGAAGAGCTTTGTGACGACGTCTTTTTCGTCGCGGCCAGCCCCGCCATGAAGAAGATCCGCTCGCAAGCGGCGCTCGTCGCCAACGTCGACATCCCGGTACTGCTATTGGGGGAAAGCGGCACCGGCAAGGAAGTGCTCGGGCGCCTGATTCACAAGCTCTCCCAGCGTGCCCACCGTACGTTCCTCAAAGTGAATTGTGCGGCGGTGCCCGCGGACCTGCTCGAAAGCGAATTGTTCGGCTACGAGGCGGGCGCTTTTACCGGCGCCACCCATCCCAAGCCCGGCAAGTTCGAACTCTGC
>ORMF010882684.1_pt1 | contig 53455 bp, 47 predicted proteins | sample 1779871 | NCBI WGS metagenome assembly ORMF01 (sample SAMEA104232316, study PRJEB22302) | groundwater metagenome | biome: forest; feature: aquifer; material: groundwater | place: USA | collected 2011-08-07 | depth 5.4 m | reverse complement strand
TCCGCCCGGCGACGCTGTTCGAGCTGAAGGATGCGTTCAACGACGCGCACGAGGACGGCGACATCGGCGTTGTCGTCCTGACCGGCGCGGGCGACCACGCGTTCTGCTCCGGCGGCGACCAGCGGGTGCGCGGCGACGGTGGCTACGTCGGCCATGATGGTGTGCCCCGGCTCAATGTGCTTGAGCTGCAGCGGCAGATCCGCACCATGCCGAAGCCGGTCATCGCGATGGTCGCCGGCTACGCGATCGGCGGCGGCCACGTGCTGCACCTGGTGTGCGACCTGACGATCGCGGCGGACAACGCCGTGTTCGGCCAGACCGGCCCGAAGGTTGGCAGCTTCGACGCGGGCTACGGAGCGACGCTGCTGGCGCGTATCGTCGGGCACAAGAAGGCGCGCGAGATTTGGTATCTGTGCCGGCAGTATTCGGCGCAGGACGCGCTGCGCATGGGGCTCGTCAACACCGTCGTGCCGCTCGCGCAGCTCGAGGAGGAGACCGTGCAGTGGGCGCGGGAGATGCTGCAGATGAGCCCCACCGCGCTCCGCTTCCTGAAAGCCGCGTTCAACGCCGACACCGACGGCCTCGCCGGCATACAGCAGCTCGCGGGCGATGCGACGCTGCTCTACTACCTCACCGAGGAGGCGAAGGAGGGCCGCGATGCGTTCGTCGAGAAGCGCCAGCCGGATTTCTCGAAGTTCCCGAGGTTCCCGTAGCCGATGACAGCAACAACGACGACGCGGCTGGGGTTCGTGAAGACGTGGATGCTCGCTGCGCGGCCAGCGACGTTGAGCGCAGCGGCCGTGCCCGTGCTCGTTGGCACAGGCGCGGCGATTCATGCGGGCGACTTCAACCCGTTCGTGCTGCTGGCCGCGTTGCTGGCCGCCCTGCTGATCCAGATCGGCACGAACTTCGCCAACGACGTGTTCGACTTCGAGCGCGGCGCGGACACCGACGAGCGGCTCGGACCACCGCGCGTCACGCAGTCCGGGCTGCTCTCGCCGCGCGACGTGCGGCTCGGCATGGCAGCGGTGTTCGGCATAGCTGCGCTGCTGGGGCTATATCTGGCGTGGGTGGGAGGATGGCCGATCATCGCGATCGGCGTCGCATCGATCGTCGCGGGCGTGGCGTATACGGGCGGGCCGTGGCCGTTCGGGTACCACGGCCTGGGCGATGTCTTCGTGTTCATCTTCTTCGGGCTCGTGGCGGTCTGCGGCACGTACTACCTGCACACCGGCGAGGTGAGCGGTCTGTCCGTCGCCGCCGCGTCCGGCGTCGGCTTCTTGATCACGGCGATCCTCGTCGTAAACAACCTGCGCGACCGCGCCACGGACGCGCGTACCGGCAAGCGCACACTCGCCGTACGGCTCGGTGACCGCGCCACGCGCTGGCAGTTCGCGGCGCTTCTTGGCGGAGCGTACGCCGTCGCCGTCGCGATGGCGCTCGCGTCGTCGCTGTGGCTCCTGCTGCCGCTTCTGAGCTTGCCGCTTGCCGTGCGTGTTGCGGCGCCCGTCATGCGCGGCACCGATGGCCGCGCGCTCAACCTGACGCTGAAGGGCACGGCGCGCCTGACGCTCGTCTACGGCGTCCTGCTCGCCGTCGCATTCGTGCTGTGAACCTCGTCGAGCTGCGCTGGACGCCGTACGCGGTGCCATTCACGGCGGAGTTTGCGACCGCGTACGGAGGCTGGCGCGTGCGTGAGGGAGCGATCGTGCGCCTGCGCACCGACGCCGGTGTGACGGGCGTCGGCGAGATCGCGCCCCTGCCGTTGCATGGCACGGCCTCCATCGCCGGATGCCTGTCCTTGCTCGAACGCATCGCGACGGGCCTTCTCGGCGAGGACATCCATGCTCTTGTGGCGAAGATGGATGCGTTGGTCGGCGAAGGCGCGCGTTACGCGCCGCTGCGCTGCGGCATCGAGACGGCCGCGCTCGACGCGCTGGCGCGCGCGGAAGACGTCAGCGTCGCGTCGCTGCTGTCGAGTCACGCGGCGCGCGACGTCGCTGTGAATGCACTCGTAGATGCGGCGCCCTGTGCCGATGCTTCGGCCGCTGCCGAGCGCGCTGTGGCGTACGGATTCCGTGACATCAAGCTGAAAGCCGGCGTTGCGCGCTCGATGGCGGAAGAGGTCGCGCGCGTCGCCGCCGTGCGGGACGCGGCCGGGCAGCATGTCCGGCTGCGGCTCGACGCGAACGGCGCCTGGACGGAGCAGCAGGCGGTCGCGACGATCCGCGCGATCGAACCGTACGACATCGATCTGGTCGAGCAGCCGGTGCCGCCAGGGGACATCGCGGCGTTGCGCCGCGTACGAGCCGCCGTCCGCATACCGATCGCGGCCGACGAGAGCGTTTGCGGCATCGACACGGTGCGTGCGCTCATCGACGCCCGTGCCGTCGACGCGATCGTCGTGAAGCTCCCGATTGCCGGCGGTGTGCGGCGCGGGGCGGAGAGCTGCGAGCTGGCGCTGGCCGCAGGCCTCGGAGCGATCGTCACGTCCGCGCTGGATTGCGGTATCGGCGTCGCCGCGGCGCTGCAGCTCGCAGCGACGTTGCCGCCCGCGTCGCGCGGGTGCGGGCTGGCGACGCTCGGCCTGCTCGAGGACGACCTCATCGTCGAGGAGCTGCGCATCGTGGACGGCCGGATGGAGGTGCCGAGAGCGCCGGGGATCGGCGTCACGCTCGACGAGGTCGCGTTGGCGCGATACGCCGCCGGCCCCGAGCGGGTGGTGCGCCCGGACGGGCGCCCGTCTGGGCGCGCATGAACGCGGCGATGTCCGTCACCACCGACTGGTTGCGCAAACGGGCCAAGCTGACGCCGTCCGCGCCAGCGGTCATGGTCGACGACGCGACGCTGGCATTCGGAGAACTCGACGAGCGGGTCGATGAAGTCGCCGCGGCGCTTGCCGCGCGGGGCGTCAACGCCGGCGACCGCGTGGCGCTGCTGCTGCCGAACGGCCTCCCATTCGTCGAACTCGTGCACGCCGTCCCGCGCGCCGGTGCGATCCTCGTGCCGCTCAACACGCGCCTGACGCCCGCCGAGCTGTCGTGGCAGCTCGCCGACGCCGGTGCGCGGCTGCTGGTGTTCGACGAATCCACGGGCGCGCTCGCTGCGGGTTCGTCTCCCGGTGCCGCGCTCGCGCATGCCGCGGAGCTGCGTGGGCACGGGCAGCGGCTGCCGGCCGTCGAGGACGGTGGCCTCGACCGCGTCCACAGCATCATCTACACATCGGGCACCACCGGCCGGCCGAAGGGCGCCCTGCTGACGTTCGGCAACCATCTCTGGAGCGCGATCGGCTCCGCGCTGAACCTCGGGCTCGACCCCGACGACCTGCTGCTCGCCTGCCTGCCGATGTTCCACGTCGGCGGGCTCGCCGTACTGCTGCGGAGCGCGATCTACGGACACGCGGCCGTCATCCACGAGTCGTTCGATCCCCGGCGCGTCAACGACGCGATCGATGACGGCGTAACGGTCGTGTCTGTCGTCTCCCATATGCTCGCCCGCATGCTGGAAGAGCGCGGCGATGCGCCGTACCCGGCGACGCTGCGGGCGGTCCTGCTCGGCGGCGGTCCGGCGCCGCGGCCGCTCCTCGAAGCATGCGCGGAGCGCGGTGTGCCGGTCGTACAGACGTACGGCCTGACGGAAGCAGCTTCGCAGGTCGCGACACTGGCGCCAGCGGACGCGCTGCGCAAGCTCGGCTCCGCCGGCAAGCCGTTGTTCCCGACCGAGATCCGCATCGACCGGGACGGCGTCGAGGCCGCACCGCGCGAGGCGGGCGAGATCCTCGTGCGCGGCGCGACCGTCAGCCCCGGCTACTGGCAGCTCGGGGACGAGACGTCGGCCGCCTTCCGCGACGGCTGGCTGCGCACGGGCGATCTCGGGCATCTCGATGACGAGGGCTACCTGTACGTGCTGGACCGCCGCGACGATTTGATCATCTCGGGCGGCGAAAACGTGTACCCGGCCGAGGTGGAGGCCGTGCTGCTGTCGTACCCGGGCGTCGCCGATACGGGCGTGTACGGCGTTGCTGACGAGCGCTGGGGCAGCGTGCCCGCTGCGAGCGTCGTCGCCCGCCCGGGCACGTCGATCGCCGCCGATGACCTGATCGCCTTCTGCCGCGAGCGCCTGGCGAAGTACAAAGTGCCGGTGCGCATCCGCTTCGTCGATGGGCTGCCGCGGACAGAGTCAGGCAAGCTGCAGCGGCGCCTGCTGCGCAAAAACGACACGGCCTCAGGCTCCGCGTAGTGGGATGTTGTCCCCTGCGGCATGTGCGCTCACGTACCCTGTGCGCGGGTTCGCACGACTCGGCGGGTGGCGCCGTACTACCCCGCAGGGCGTCTCAGAAAAGCCCTCGCTAGGTGCGCAATACGTTAACACGGTGCTGAAAAACGATTCTTGTTCTCGTGGCGCGGGCTTTCAGCCCGCGTTCGTAGATTCAGCACGCCGCTTCATATCGACGTTAAACGCCATCCGGCGACTTTTTCAGCACCCTGTTAACACCTGTGAGCGGACGCGGCATCTCTTCGCTCGGCCCTGATCCCGGATCCCGTAACGCAATGAAGCCGTATGACGAGCAACCGCGTGCGACCTGCGAGGATCCGTAGATCCGCGCCGGCTACGCGACATCTGCCGCCTCGCCTGTGAACTGAGCGTTGTACAGGTTGGCGTACGCACCACCACGGGCAAGAAGCTCAACGTGGGTGCCCTGCTCCACGATCTGGCCGCCTTCCATCACGAGAATGGTGTCGGCGTCGCGGATCGTTGAGAGCCGGTGCGCAATCACGAAGCTGGTGCGGTGAGAGCGCAGTGCCGCCATGGCGCGCTGGATGAGCACTTCGGTGCGGGTGTCAACGGAGCTGGTCGCCTCATCCAGGATGAGGATCGGTCGGTCGGCCAGGAAGGCGCGCGCGATCGTGATGAGCTGACGCTCGCCGGCACTTACGGAGCTGCCCTCGTCGTCGATCTTGGTGTCGTACCCCCCCGGTAGCGAGTGCACAAAGCGGTCGACGTACGTCGCTCGGGCCGCCTCGACGATCTGGTGCTCGGTCGCCTCGAGGTTGCCATAGGCGATGTTCTCGCGGATGGTGCCGCCGAACAGCCACGTGTCCTGGAGGACCATCCCCGTCTGCGAGCGGAGCTCATGTCGGGGCATGAGCGCGATGTCGCGGCCGTCTATCGTAATCGTTCCCTGATCGAGCTCATAGAAACGCATGAGCAAGTTCACCAGCGTCGTCTTTCCGGCACCTGTCGGTCCGACGATAGCGACCGTGCGACCTGGTTCGGCGACTAACGAAAGATCGGTGATCAGCGGCCTATCAGGGTCGTAAGAGAACGAGACGTGCGAGAACTCGACGCGCCCGCGCCGATCGCCGGCGGCCTCGTAGGTAGATATCTCCGGAGATTGCTCGTCCGCGTCCAGCAACTCGAACACGCGCTCGGCCGAAGCGATGCCGGACTGGAACGTGTTGACCATCGCCGCGATCCACGACAGGGGCTGCGTAAAGCTACGTGAATACTGAAGGAAGGCCTGAATGTCGCCGATGGTCATCGCACCGTTGGCGACGCGGATCCCGCCGAACACGGCGATGGCGATGAAATTGAGGTTGCCGACGAACATGGTCGCAGGCTGGATCACGCCGGAGATGAACTGAGCCCCGAAGCTGGCATCGTACAGGTGGTCGTTGGTTGCCCGGAAGGATTCCTCAGCGTACCGCTGTCGGCCGAATCCTTTGACGATGGCGTGGCCCGTAAAGGTCTCCTCGACCTGGGCATTGAGCCTGCCCGTGTGCATCCACTGCGCCGTGAACCGCGCCCGGGAGCGCTTGGCGATGGCGCTCATCATGAACATCGACAGCGGGATGGTGACGACGGCCACGAGCGAGAGCAACCAGGAGATCCAGATCATCATGGCGACGGTCCCGATCAGCATCAGCACTTGCGTCAGCATTTGGGAAAGCGTCTGCTGGAGACTCTGCGCGATGTTATCGATGTCGTTGGTCACCCGGCTGAGCAGGTCGCCACGCGGCGTCCGGTCGACATAGCTGAGCGGCAACCGGTTGAGCTTGTCCTCGACGTCTGCCCGCAATCGGTACATCGTTCGCTGAACAACGCCGGCGAGAATGAACGACATCCCGTACTGCAACGCCCATGAACCCGCGATCAGCGCGCAGGCGAAGCCTAAGATGCGGCCCAGGTGGCCGAAATTGAGCGCGCTGCCCTTGAACACGGACTGTACGACGACATCGGTGGCGCTCCCCAGGACCTTGGGCAACAACACGCTCATGCTCACGCTGACGAACGTCATGACAATCGCCACGGTGACCGCCCAGCGCTCACGCTGGAGACGTCGGAGCAGGCGTCGCGTCGCGCTACCGAAGTCCTTTGGTTTCTCAGCCGGCATGCCGAACGAGCCGAAACGGGCGCCAGGCTGGCCACCCGGCGGCGGCGGCCTCACGCCCTCAGCCGTCTTGTCGGGAGCGGTCATGCTGGCACTCCCTCTCCGATCTGCGACTCCACGATCTCGGCATAGGTCGGACACGTGTTGAGCAGTTGTTCGTGCGTTCCCAAACCCACCGCCTCGCCGTCTTCGAGCACGAGAATCTGGTCGGCGGACATGATGGTGGAGAACCGCTGCGCCACGATAATCACCGTGGCGTCCCTGGCATACGGCACGAGCGCGGCGCGCAATCTTGCATCGGTGGCCAGGTCAAGTGCCGAGAACGAGTCGTCGAAGAGGTAGATCTCCGGCTTGCGGACGAGCGCTCGCGCCATGGCGAGGCGTTGGCGTTGACCGCCCGACACGTTCACTCCTCCCTGTGAGATCTCAGCGTCAAGCCCTCCGGGCATCGCCCGGACGAACTCGGCCGCCTGAGCAATGGTCAGTGCCGTCCACAACTCATCATCGGTCGCGTCCGGCTTGCCGTAGCGCAGGTTGCTGGCAACGGTGCCCGAGAACAGGTAGGGCTTCTGGGGGACGATGCCGATGCGGTGCCATAAGATCTCCGGGTCGAGATCGCGGATATCGACGCCGTCAAAAAGGACGGTACCCGATGTGACGTCAAAGAGCCGTGCCGCCGCATTGATCAAGCTCGTCTTGCCTGATCCCGTGCTCCCGATGATGGCCGTCGTTTGACCGGGCAGAGAAGTAAACGAGATGTGCTGAAGGACGGCGTGCTCGGCGCCGGGATAGCGGAATCCCACGTCGCGCAGCTCAAGCCGCCCGCGCTCGGGCACCTCGGTGACGGGAACGCGGGGAGGTGTGACCGAGCTGAAGGTGTCGAGCACCTCCTGGATGCGCTCAGCCGAGACAGCGGCTCGAGGCGCCATCATCGCCACCATGGTCGCCATCATCACGGCCGACATGATCAGCGCGAGGTACGTAATGAACGCGACAAGGGAGCCGACGGACATCGCGCCACTATCGATTCGGTGGCCTCCGAACCAGATGACAGCGATGCTCGATGCATTCATCGCAAACATCATGGTCGGAAACATCAGCGCCATCAGACGCCCGGCTTTCAGCGAGGTCTCCGTCAAGTCCTGGTTAACCGTGCGGAACCGTTCCGTCTCGACTGGCTCGCGCACGAACGCCCGCACGACTCGCATGCCCACAATTTGCCCGCGGAGCACACCGCTGATGTTGTCGAGGCGCTCCTGCATGAGCCGGAACTGCGGGACCATCCGCGACACAATGATGCCCAGGAAGATCATGAGCAGCGGTAGGCTCACGGCCAGCAGCCATGACAATCCGAGGTCTTGCCGCATCGCCATGAGCACGCCGAACACCACGACCATCGGCGCGGCCACAACCATGGTGCACGTCATGAGGACGAGCATTTGCACCTGTTGCACGTCGTTCGTGATGCGCGTGATGAGTGACGGAGCGCCGAAGAGATTCACCTCTTTGGCCGAGAACGCGACCACTCGTTGGAAGAGCGCAGCCCGCACGTCGCGCCCGAACCCCATCGCCGCCCTGGATGCGCAGTAGACAGCACCGACGGAGAAGATCACCTGCACGGCACTGACCACGAGCATCTTCGCGCCGGTCGACCAGATGTACGCGGTGTCGCCCGGCAGCACGCCCTTGTCGATGATGTCTGCATTGAGCGACGGCAGCATGAGTGACGCCGCGGCCTGGACGCCCTGCAGAATGAGGACCGCAAGGAGCCAGTGGCGGTACGTCCTCAGATAGGTGCGCAGAAGCTGGATCACCCGCCATTCCTCCGTTGCGGCCGGCTGCGGCCTCGGACACGGATGCCGGAACCTATGCGCCGCGGCGGCGCGCGACGAAGACCGGGATGACCCGTCCGGCGCGTTGCTGGTACTCGGCATAGGGCGGAAACGCGGCGACCGCTCGTTCCCACCAGCGAGCCTTCTCGTCGCCGTCCAGCTCGCGCACCTCGGCGAGGAACGGCTCGGGGCCGTCCTGAATCATCACGGCAGTGGGGTCCGACTTGAGGTTCCAGTACCACACGGGGTGCTTCGGCGCGCCTCCCATCGATGCCACCAACGCGTACTCGCCGCCGTGCTCGACCCGCATGAGCGGCGTCTTGCGCACCTTGCCGCTCTTGTTTCCCCGCGTCGTCACGATGATGATCGGCAGCCCGGTGTCGCGCAGCGTGTTGGCTTCCCGGCCGCCCGTGCGCTCATAGGTCTCGACCTGATTGCGCACCCACTCCCACGTGCTCGGCTCGTATTCGCCTTCGATTGATGGCACCACGTTCTCCTGTTCGGCGAAGGTCAGACGATCCTATCCCTGATACTACCACCCGATCTTGTCTCGCCGACGGGCCGTCCCAACCAGTACCGGGGCGGCCCGTTTCGTACCTGTGTGTTAGGTCGTTGTACCAATGCGTCCCAACGCCGTACCAACCTTGCACGCGGAGTTGATTTGCAAATGATTTACAGATTTCGGGCGTCGACGATGGCTATTCCTGCCAACGCACTTCATAGAGCCGCACGGCATCATCGAAGCCCTTCATTTCGTATTCGCCACGGTCCGAGAACGTGAAGGCCTTTCCGGACAGCAAGTGGCGCACGGGCTCTGGTATGAGGATCTCGCCCGCACCAGCTTTCGCGGCGATGCGCGACGCGAGGATCACCGTGGCACCGAATAAATCGCCATCCTCCTCGATCGGCTCGCCCGCATTGAGCCCGACCCGCACGTTGAGGTTCTCGGTTCCAGGTTCTTGGTTCTGGGCATTGAACCCCCGCTGTAGCGCGATCGCGCAGTCCATCGCCGACGTCACGCTGCCAAACGAAGCCATGAAGCCGTCGCCCATCGTCTTCACCTCGGCGCCGCCGTGTTGCTTCAGCAGATCGCGCGTGATGCGCTCGTGTTCTCGCAGCACGTCGCGGCCCTTCGCGTCACCCAGGCGCTGCATCATCTCGGTGTGTCCGACGATGTCCGTGAACAGCACCGTACGAAATGCGCTTGCATGACGCGCTACTGGAGTCGAGCCCTCGTCGCCGAGGAAGTCGCCCATCGCGGATAACACGCTGTCCACGTCGCCCTGCTTGCCCTCCAGGACCGCGAGCCGCGCATTCGGTATGCGCATGGCCATCTCACGTGCGTCGTCCGCGCTCATATTGCGCAAACCCTGGTGCAGCATCACGAGGGTCGGAGCCTTAACGAGAGGCAGGAGGTCGGTGACATCGACTTCGGCGATCGCGCGCCATTGTCGCGCTGCTCCCTCCGGCGTCGTACAGGCACGGAGGTACTCCGCATAGCGCCGGGCATCTTCGCCGCCGTGGCCCTGCGACAGGAACGCAAGGTTCTCCGTCATGGCCTCCCAGTCCTCTGCGAGTAGCCCGAGGGCTACTCTCTGAGGTCGCTCCTGATAGGCGCGCCCATTCGCAAAGGCGTCATCAAGAATCAGGTGCGACACGCGCTCCGGGTGCTGCACGGCATAGCTGATGACGAGCGCGCCGGAAGAGCCGATGCCGTGGAGCGCGAATCGACTCAAGCTCAGGGTGTCGACGATGGCGTCGATGTCCAGCATGCGCGCTTCGAGCGAGTAATCCTCGACATTCCGGTCAGACAACCCCGTACCGCGAACATCGAACGGGATGACCATTCGATGGCGCGACAGGCGCTCGAAGAACGCGCCCTGCCGCCACTCCAGCTGGCAGTGACAAAATGGGGCAAAGGGCGCGCGGATAAGCGGCAAGCCGTGCCCGGCCGTGGCGAACGCGATGCGCACGCCGTCAGCGGTTGTCGTGTAACGCATGGTCAGTTCCATGGTGCCCCTATCGTACACGCGCTTCTCCAGCCCGAAGTCGTCGATCTCTCGGCCCGACAGACCTAGCAGGGTGTTGAAAAAGTCGGTTTTGGACTGATTATGGCTCGGGGGCGATCAGAAATCGATCCTGACTTGACCGAGCGTTATTCGAGAATTCGCTTTCTTCAACAACCTGCTAGCCCCTCGGGTCGTACCGAATCACGCTGAAGTGTCTCGCCATGCGTTCGAGGTGCGCACGTGAAAGCGATTGCTGCCACTCAAGCTGCAGGTGCGTATTGGGAACATCACTCAGGTAGAGAACGGTCGGGCCGGCCCCGAACTGCGTGAACGCAATGCTCACGCCATCTTCGGTCTTGGTGTACTGGATCTGCCGTTCCATGCGGGGATTATGCGCGATCGGCCGCAGCGAGGCCACGCGCGGCGCTTACCACCAGATCTTGTCTTCGATATCGCTCGGCAGATCCTCGTAGTCCGTCGTCCAAAGCTGCGTGCTCAGATACTTCCAGCCGCCATCGGCGAACAGACAGACGATGTTGCCCGCGTCGAGGCGCTCGGCCACGCGCTGCGCCGTCTTGACGACCGCCCCGGCGGAAATGCCGGCGAAGATGCCCTCTTTCTGCGTCAACTCCTTCGACGAAGCGAACGACGTGTGCGAATCCACGACGATCTTGCCGTCGAGGATCGACTCGTCGAGCACCGGCGGAATGAAGCCCTCTTCCAGGCTGCGCAGCCCCTGCACGAGGTCGCCCGGATGCGGCACCGCCGCGACGATCTTCACGCCAGGCTTCTTCTCCTTCAGGTAATGGCCCGTGCCCGTCAGCGTGCCGCCGGTCCCCATGCCGGCGACGAACACGTCGATCTCCGGCAGGTCGCGCAGGATCTCCGGGCCCGTCGTCTCGTAATGCGCCCGCGGGTTCATCTCGTTGCCGTACTGGTACGGCATGAAATACGACGGGTCTTCCGCCGCGATCGCGTTCGCCCCCTCGATCGAGCCGTTCGTGCCCCGCGCCCCGTCCGAGTAGACAATCTCGGCGCCGAACGCTGTCAGCAGTTCGGTGCGCTCGGCGCTGACGCTCTCCGGTATCACCACCTTCAGGCGATAGCCCTTGATCCGGCAGATCATCGCCAGGGAGATGCCCGTGTTCCCCGACGTCGGCTCCAGCACGATGCGATCCTTCGTCAGGACGCCCGTGCGCTCCGCCTCCTCGATCATGTACTTGGCGATGCGATCCTTGACGCTGCCGCTCGGGTTCTGTCCCTCGAGCTTCGCGTACAGCCGCACCGCCGGATTCGGCGACATGCGCGGCATCTCGACAAGAGGCGTGTTGCCGATGGCATCGATCAGGTTCTGGTAGAGCATCAGGAGTTCACAGCTCTCAGTTCAAGTCCACTATTCACTATCCGCTATCCACTATTCACTACAGCCACCCGCAAGCGCGGGCAGGATAGAGATCGTGTCCCCGTCCTTGAGTGGCGTGTTGAGTTGACTCAAATACCGGATGTCCTCGTCGTTCAGATAGATGTTCACGAAACGGTGCAGGCTGCCCTCCTGCATGATCTGGTTCTTGAACCCCGGATACTTGCCGTCCAGATCGACCAGCAGTTCGGCGACCGTCCCGCCTTCGCCCCGCACCATCTTGGCGCCGGTGATCTTCTGCAGGACGGATGTGACTTTCACGTCTACGGCCATGTTCGTTCCTTTGCTCTGCGGTCGGCGCCCGGTTGCCGCCGCAATTGTCCTAGCGTAGGTGCGCCGGTAGGGGCACGCGGTGGCGTGCCCTCGGCGCCTAACTCCTCGCCGTGGCGAGGGGTTAGGTCCTACACCTTCGCCTTCTCGCGCAGGGCCGCCGCGGCGTCCGCGGCCTTCTGCTCCTCTTCGTTCGTGTGGCCGAACGCGCCGCCGCACCACGCGTCGTAGTCGATCAGTCCCGTGACGCTCGGGTTGTCGCCGCACAGCACGCAGTGCGGGTCCTTGCGGATGCGCACCTGGCGGAACTCCATCGCCAGCGCGTCGTACAGCAGCAGCCGGCCGTGCAGCGAGTCGCCGACGCCAAGGATCAGCTTCAGCACCTCGGTCGCCTGGATCGTCCCCACCGTCCCGCACAACGCGCCCAGCACGCCGGCCTCCGCGCAGCTCGGCACCATCCCGGGCGGCGGCGGCGCGGGGTAGAGGCAGCGGTAGCAGCCCTGCCCCGGCAGGTACACCGTCACCTGGCCATCGAACAGCAGGATCGAACCGTCGATCAGCGGCTTCTTCAGGAAGTGGCAGGTGTCGTTGACCAAATAGCGCGCGGCGAAGTTGTCGGCGCCGTTGATGATGTAGTCGTACTGGGCGATGATCTCCATCGAGTTGTCCGACGTGATAGGCACACCGTGCGTGACCACTTCGACGTCCGGGTTGTAGGCGTTGATCGTCTCTTTCGCCGAGACCGCCTTCAGCTTGCCGATGTCGTCGTTCTGATGCAGGATCTGCCGCTGCAGGTTGCTGATGTCCACCGTGTCGAAATCGACGATGCCGATCTTGCCGATACCGGCGAGCGCGAGGTACACCGCGATCGGCGAGCCGAGGCCGCCGGCGCCGATGATCAGCACGCTCGACTCCATGATCTTGCGCTGCCCCGATGGCCCAACCTGCGGCATGATGATGTGCCGTGAGTAGCGATCGACCTGCTCGCCGGTCAGCGCGCCGATGCGCTTCCGCGCCGGGGGCTCGTCCGACGATCCGCCCGCCATCGCCGGAATCACCGCTACCTCGTCGCCATCCTTCACCACCGTCTTCACTCCGTCCAACGAACTGATCTCCTGCTTGTTTACGTAGATGTTGATGTGCGCCGGCACTTCGGTGCCGCTGCCGAAGACGAGGTGGTGGAAGCCCGGAAACTGCTTGTCGACGTTCGCCAGCACTTCGCCGACGTCCTTCCCCTCCGCCTCGACGTTCTGGCGGTTGCCGGTCAGCTTGCGGAACGGTGTCGGAATGTAGACGGAGATAGCCATATCGCCCTCGCACGGGTTCTCGGGTGGGAAGGCTTCGCGCGACGCGGGGTCGACGACGCCGGTAGCTCTATCGATGTGCAGGTGTCCGTGGTCCATGGTGCCTCTTGTAGTGGCTAGTGAATAGTGGTTAGTGGATAGGTTGCTCCGCGCCCACCGTGACGCGCTGCCACGAATTCAATCACTGCGTTCAACATGTCCGCTGTTCACTATTCACTAGCCACTATTCACTATCAACTCGTCACAGATTCACACTCAGATACCGCTCCCCCGTATCGCAGAGCATCGTCACGACGCGCTTGCCGGCGCCGAGCTGCTTCGCGACCTGCAGCGACGCCCAGACGTTCGCGCCGGAGCTGATGCCGACGAGCAGGCCTTCTTCGCGCGTCAGCCGTCCCGTCATGGCGTACGCATCCTCGTCCTTCACGGCGATCAGCTCGTCGTAGACATCGCGATTCAGCACGCCCGGCACAAAGCTGGCGCCGATGCCCTGGATGCCGTGGATGCCCGCTTTGCCGCCGCCGAGCACGGGCGATTTCGCCGGCTCGACCGCGACGACGAGCACATCCGGGTGTTCGTTCTTCAATATCTCGCCGACGCCGGTGATCGTGCCGCCCGTGCCGACACCGGCGACGAACGCATCGATGCGCCCCTCCGTCGCGGCGAGGATCTCGCGCGCCGTTGTGCGGCGGTGCACGTCAGGATTCGCCAGATTGTTGAACTGCTGCGGCATGAAGAACGCCTTGTTCTTCTCGACGCGCTCCTGCGCCGCATACACGGCGCCCGTCATCCCTTCGATCGCCGGCGTCAGCACCAGTTGCGCGCCGTAGCGCGTCAGCAGCCGCCGCCGCTCGACGCTCATGTCTTCCGGCATCGTCAGGATCAGCTTGTAGCCCTTCACGGCACACACCATCGCAAGCCCGATGCCAGTGTTGCCCGACGTCGGTTCGACGATCGTATCGCCTGGCTTGATCAGCCCCTGCTCCTCGGCGGCCTCGATCATCGCCAGCGCGATGCGGTCCTTTACGCTGCCGCCGGGATTCAGCGACTCCATCTTGCCCAGCACGTCAGCCGATCCCTCCGGCGTCACGTGGCCCAGCCGCACGAGCGGCGTGTTCCCAATGAGGTCCAGGACGCTGTCGGCGATCAGCATGCGCACGCCCGCCGTGTTAGATGGCATAGCGGGCCCCGATCCGGTCGTACTCCAGCTCGCGCGACGCGAGGTCACGGATCGTCACGCCGTCGAGGATCTCCTGCGTGGCCTCTTCGACGGCATGCCAGACCTCGTGCGCGGCACGGCACTGGTAGCCCTCGTCGTGCAGGTGCGACACGGGCGATAGCGACCCTTCGAGCGCGCGGATCACGTCGCTGAGCTTGATCTCCTCCGGTGGGCGAATGAGCGCATGACCACCCTGCGGCCCGCGTACGCTCCGGATGAAGCCCGCCTTTCGCAGCGTAGTAAGCAGCTGGTCCAGATACGGCTCCGGGATGTGCTGCCGTGCGGCGATATCAGCGCTCTGCATCGGCTTCCCCTGCCCGTAGTGGTGGGAGAGCGCAATGAGGGCGCGGACGCCATAGTCACCCTTGGTTGAGATGCGCATTCGTAGCTATCCGGCGGGAAGTCCGCAAAGTTAAGTGATTACATCAACAATCGTAGCAAGGGGGGTCAAGGGGACGCAAGCAGGCCAATTGACGACCCTCGCTCAGGGGATGCAGGCGTGCCCAGGGGCTGCTACTGCTCGTCAAACATCGGTTCCAATTCCACCCTACTCTCCTTTACCGAAACGGTAAGTCGGAGGTTCTGCGCTCGCATCCAAGACGCCATGCTTGCCCCACCCCGATTTCGTCGCCACAATCCCCACCGACGCCAAACGCGCCCCCGACGACCGGAGACCAAGATGAAAATCCACGAGTTCCAGGCCAAGCAGATCCTCGCCAACTTCGGCGTCCCCGTCCCCAAAGGCCGCGTCGCGAAGACCGCCGACGACGCGAAGGCGATCGCGAGCGAGCTTGGCGGCAAGGTGGTCGTGAAGGCGCAGATCCACGCGGGCGGGCGCGGCAAGGGCGGCGGCGTCAAGCTCGCCAACTCGCCGGACGAGGCCGCCGCGACGTTCTCCCAGATCATGGGCATGCAGTTGATCACGCACCAGACCGGCCCGCAGGGCCAGAAGGTGAAGACCGTCCTCGTCGAGGAGCAGATGTCCATCGAGCGCGAACTATACCTGGCCGTGCTGATCGATGGCGCGACGGGCCGTCTTGTGATGATGGCGAGCGCCGCGGGCGGCATGGAGATCGAAGAGGTCGCCGCGAAGACGCCGGAGGCCATCTACCGCGTCAGCATCGATCCCGTCACCGGCTTTCAGCCGCACCTCGCGCGCGAGCTGTGCTTCGCGCTCGGCCTCACCGGCGATGCGATGAAGTTGGCGACCAAGCTCATGACCGGCCTCTACGACACATTCCTCGCCAGCGATGCATCGCTCGCCGAGATCAACCCGCTCGTCGTCACGAAGGACGGCCGCGTGCTCGCTCTCGACGCGAAGATGAACATCGACGACAACGCGCTCTTCCGCCACAAGGACATCGAGGCGCTGCGCGACAAGGACGAAGAGGACCCCAGCGAGGTCGAGGCGTCCGAAAAAGGCATCAGCAACTTCATCAAGCTCGACGGCAACATCGGCTGCCTCGTCAACGGCGCCGGCCTCGCCATGGCCACGATGGACAGCATCAAGTTCGCCGGCGGCGAGCCCGCCAACTTTCTCGATATCGCCACCGCCAACGACGTCGATCTCGTCGTCGATGCGCTGCTGATCATCTCGCGCGACCCCAACGTGAAGGCGATCCTCGTCAACATCTTCGGCGGCATGGCGCGCGTCGACATCATCGCCCAGGGCATCATCAACGCACAGAAGAAGATGGCGAAAGCCATCCCAGTCGTCGCCCGCCTGGCCGGCACCAACGTCGAAGAAGGCGAGCGTCTGATCAAAGAGAGCGGCCTCGCCATCATCCGCGCCGACAACCTCGGCGAAGCCGCAAAGAAAGCAGTCGAGGCCGCTCGGGCGGCGTAACCTCACCTCCTCGCTGCGCGATGGTCCTCTCCGCCGGGCGGAGAGGAGAGTTGCCGAACCGGCCATCATTCCAAGTAGGGGCAGTCCGTAGACTGCCCTCGTCGGTGTACGATGCTGTCGTACCCACCGACGACCGACGACTGAAACACCATGCCCGACACCACCACCGCCGCCCGCATGACCGCCGCCGCCACGGCGCTCCTCGCCGCGCTCGACGACGCGCAGCGCGCGAAGGCGTCCTTCGCCCTCAACGACGACGCCGAACGCCGCGGTTGGGCCTACTTTCCGAAGGATTTCCACGGACTCGCCCTGCGCGAGATGGACGGCGCGCAGCGCAAACTCACGCACGCGCTCGTCGCCAGCGGCCTCAGCATTCACGCCTACGCCCAGACCACGACGATCATCGCGCTCGACGATGTGCTCGGCGAAATCGAAGGCCGCGGCATCAACGCCGTGCGCGACTCCGGCCGCTACTTCATCAGCGTCTTCGGCACGCCCGGCGCCGCCGACGTGTGGAGTTGGCGATTCGAAGGCCACCACGTCTCGCTGCACTTCACCATTGCTGACAACGAACTCGTATCGCCCACGCCGATCTTCCTCGGCGCGAACCCCGCCGAGATCCGCCACCACGATCGTGCTGTCATCCGCCCCTGCGGCGAGGAAGAAGATCTCGCGCGCGACCTGCTCGCGTCGCTCGACGCCGACCAGAAGCGCATCGCGATCATCGGCGGCGAAGCGCCGCCCGACATCGTCCTGATGAACCTGCCCGAAGTCCCCGACGTGCGCGAGTTCGCCGTCGTCCCCGATCTCGGCCGCTTCCGCCCCGTGCGCGCCGCCTTCGAGGCGACGCCGCAATCCGTGAAGGACGCCGTGCGATTCGAGCGCGCCGCCCCGCGCGGCATCGCCGCATCGATGATGCACGCACAGCAGCGCACGCTGCTCGCCGCGCTCGTCGCGGCGTACGTCGAACGGCTGCCCGACGATCTCGCCCGCATCGAGCAGGCGAAGCTCGAACGCGCCGGTCTCGACGCCATGCACTTCGCCTGGGCCGGCGACCAGCGCCCCCGCCACCCCCACTACTACCGCCTGCAAGCCCCAACCTTCATCGTCGAATACGACAACACCCAGGACGGCGCCAACCACGTCCACACCGTCTGGCGCGATCCGGGCGCCGACTTCGGCGCCGATCTGCTGCGCGGACATTTGCGGGCGGAGCACTGAGGGGGACGGAGATATGTGGAGCGTGCCGTTCGTCGTAGTCCTCGTCGCGATCGTCTTGGTGGCAAGACGGCGCGGCTTCTTCGAGACGCAGCGTGATCAACGCCTGGCCGGCTTCTTGGCAGTCGGCACCTTTGGGGCATATCTCATCGACAGGATCTCGGCAGGGTATTCTCCCTACGCCTCTGTTGTCGGAGCGCTCGTGGTCAGCGTCGTTTTAACGGCGATCGTCCTTGTTCTAGTTCGACTTCGAGGCAAGCGATCCTTGTGAGATCAAAGTGACCGATCAAGACGGCGAGCGGCCGGACAACGACTTCACGCCACTGTGGCTCTTCAACGAATACCAGGGCTACCGCTGGCTCGACGCCGCTGAGGTCGAGGCGTATGAACAATCGATCCGGCCCGATCCCGTCGCCGAGCGCGAGCTACTCAAGACGCTCGGCGTTTCGAAAGAGCACACACTCATCGATTTCGGTGCCGGCACCGGAGCGCTCGTGCTGGAAGCGGCGCCACTCTGCCGCTCCGTGGTCGCCGTCGACCCGTCCGCGGCGATGCTCGACTACATGCGCTTGAAGGCAGAGCGCCTGGGTATTTCGAACATCTCCTACGCACAGACGGGATTCCTGACGTACGAACACGCCGGCGATCCCGTCGACTTCGCCGTCACGAGGCACGCCCTCCATCATCTGCCAGACTTCTGGAAGGTCGAAGCGCTCCGCCGGATCTACACCATGCTCAAGCCAGGCGGCATCTTTCATCTGCGCGAACTCGTGTACTCCTTCGAGCCCGCGGACGCCGCAGGCGCGATCCAGCGTTGGATCAACGGCGTCCCGGCCGAGTCTAGCACCGGCCTGACGCGAGCCTTCTTCGAAGAGCACGTCCGGGAAAAATACAGCACCTACGCGTGGCTCTTCGAGGCGATGCTTCAAGAAGTCGGTTTCGAAATCGAATCCGTCTCCTACAGCGAAGACCAAACACACGCCCGCTACCTCTGTGTCAGGCCGCCGCGCTAGTCGACCACTCGCCCCCCACCCCACCGACTGCTAGTATCCACACCGGCGCCATCTTGAGTGCGCCCAGCGACCAGCGACGACCGACGACCGGAGACCAACGACATGTCCGTCCTCGTGAACAGCGAAACCCGCGTCCTCGTGCAGGGCATCACCGGCAAAGAGGGCAGCTCGCAGACTCAGCGCTGCATCGACTACGGCACCAAGATCGTCGCCGGCGTCACGCCGGGCCGCGGCGGCGAGAAGACCGAGCACGGCGTGCCCGTCTTCAACACCGTCGCCCACGCGGTGCGCGAGACCGCTGCCGACTGCTCGCTCATCTTCGTGCCGCCGCCCTTCGCCGCTGACGCCATCCTCGAAGCGTTCGATGCCGGCGTGCCGCTCATCGTCTGCATCACCGAAGGCATTCCCACACTCGACATGGTGAAGGTGAAGCGTGCGATGGCCGGCGGCGCATCGCGGCTCATCGGCCCCAACTGCCCCGGCGTCATCACCCCGGACGAGTGCCGCGTCGGCATCATGCCCGGCCACGTCTTCTCGATGGGCAGCGTCGGCGTCGTCTCCCGCAGCGGCACGCTGGTGTACGAGGCCGTCGACCAGCTCACGCGCCGCGGCATCGGTCAGTCGACCTGCATCGGCGTCGGCGGCGACCCGATCATCGGCACCGTCCAGCGCGAGGCGCTGGAACTGCTGAACAACGACCCCGATACCGCCGCCATCGTGCTGATCGGCGAAATCGGCGGCAGCGCCGAGCAGGAAGCCGCCGATTACATCAAGAAGCACGTGACGAAGCCGGTGATCGCCTTCATCGCCGGCGCCACCGCCCCTCCCGGCCGCCGCATGGGCCACGCCGGTGCGATCATCTCCGGCAATACCGGCACCGCGGCGTCGAAGAAGGCCGCTCTCGCGGCCGCCGGCGTCACCATCAGCGACTCACCGGCGGAGATTGGCGCAACGACCGAGCGCGTGCTGCGAGAGCGTGGGCTGTTGTAGGAGAGTCGCTCAGTCTGTCGGTCTGTCGGTCTGTCGGTCTGTCGGTCTGTCGGTCTGTCGGCTAGGAATGCTCGGGCGGCAGGCCGGGCTTCGTACAAGTTGTAGGGGCACGGCGCGCCGTGCCCTCGCTGTTTCTCGAAGGCGGCCGTCGTCTCGGAGGATGCATCGATGCCCATCGTCGCCGTCGCCTTGTTGCTGGCCGCCGCGGTGGCGCACGCGACCTGGAACTACGTGGCCAAAGGCGCGCGCAGCAGCTTCGCGTTCATCTTCCTCTTTGCGCTCTGCTCCGAGATCATCTATCTGCCGCTCGCCGTCGGCGTCTTCCTCTGGACGCGCCCGTCGCTCGGGCTCGACGCCCTGCTGTTCGTCATCGTTTCGGGCCTGCTCAACTGCGTGTACTTTGTCTTGCTCACCGAGGGGTATAAGGTCGGCGACCTCTCCGTTGTGTATCCGCTCGCCCGCGGCACCGGACCGGCGCTCGCCGTCGTCGGCGCCATCGTCTTCTTCGGCGAGCGCCCCAGCGGCCTCGCACTCGCCGGAGCGGCCATGGTCGTCGCCGGCATCATCGTCATGTCGTGGGGCGGCAGCTCGTCGAAGGGGGCGGACGTGTGGCGATCGATCGTCTTCGCCCTCGGCACCGGCGCCGTCATCGCCGCCTACTCGCTCTGGGACAGCAAGGGGGTGACCATCGTCACGCCGGTGCTCTATTCGTGGGGCCTCGACTTCGCGCGGATGCTCTTTCTCGCGCCGCTCGCCATCGCCACGCCCACCGGACGCAGCGAGGTGTCGACGATCTGGCGCGAGCAACGGCGCGCGATCCTCACGATCGGCCTGCTCAGTCCCGGAGCCTACATCCTGGTGCTGGCCGCCTACACGCTCGCTCCGGTCAGCTACGTCGCTCCCGCGCGCGAGATCAGCATCCTCTTCGGCGCCATCCTCGGACTGCGCTTGCTGGGCGAGTCGGACGCGCCCCGCCGCCTCGCCGGCGCCACGGCGATCGTGGTGGGAGTCTTCGCGCTGGCGCTTGGATGAGCGCCGCGGCCCTGTGCGCCCGACGCGGCGTTGCTACCATGCGATGGAGGAGCCGATGAAGAACCCGGAACTCGAACGTGCACTCGACGACATGGCGTCGGCGCGACGCGAGCTGCTCGCGCTGGTCAGCACCGCGCCGCCGGACTCGGCCGGACTCGCGCGCCCCGGCGGCTGGACGCTCGGACGCGTACTGCACCACGTGATCGAGTCCGAGGCCGTGTACGCGAAGCTGCTCGCGCATCAGCGTGGCGTAGCGGCGCCCGACCTCGACGCCGGCGAGCCGTCCGATGGCGCCGACGCCGCAGCGAAGCTCGCGGCAACGCGATCAGCGGTTGAAACGCTCGTCGATGGCATCGACGATGCCACGCTCTACCGTCTCGTCCGCTTCGGCCACGAAGAGTACAGCCCCCTGAGCGTGCTCGAGAACATCGCCTCGCACGACCTCGACCACTTCGCTCAGGTCGCCGAGCTGATCGGCGACGCTCCAGCGGAGCGGCATACGCCGAAACCCGCATCGAACATCGTCGTCCGCCCGGGCACGCTCGACGACCTGCCGCGCCTGACAGAGATCTACAACCACTACATCATCAACACGCCCACGACCTTCGACCTCGAGCCGTTCACCGTCGAGCGTCGCCGCACCGAATGGTTCGAGCACTACGCGCTCACCGGCCGGCATCGGCTGCTCGTGGCGGAGCAAGACGGCGTCGTCGTCGGCTACACCACGGCCAGCCGCTTCCGTCCGAAGCGGGCGTACGACACTACGGTCGAGATGACGATCATCAGCGCTCCGGAAGCGATAGGCCGCGGCATCGGTCAGCGTTTGTACGAAGTGATATTCGACGAGTTGCGCGGCGAGGATATCCACGTGGCCATGGCCGGCATCACGCTCCCCAACGACGCTTCGTGCGCCCTGCACGAGCGCTTCGGGTTTCGCCGCGCCGCGGTGCTCCGCGAAGTCGGCCGCAAATTCGGTCGGTACTGGGACGTCGCCTGGTACGAGAAGCGCCTGGGGTGAGCGCCGGCGACGAACAGCGACGAGACGGACGCGGCTACACGGCCATCTCCGCCGGTTCTTCAATCCCGCCATCATCCCGCTTCCGCCCAAACGAGAAGACGTCATCGACGCTCAAGCCCAGCGCCCACATCGCGATGAAGCCCGCACCCGTGATCCAGGCGATGTTGAAGACGTGCGCCGCGATCGCGAACCCACCGGCAAGGCCGGCATCAACACCGAGAGCCTTCGTGAGCTCGGTGATCGCGACCTCGTAGGCGCCGATGTTCGATGGCGTGATCGGCACCGAGCTGATCATGTTCGCCGCCACCATGATCAGGATCCACGCCGGCATCGACAGATAGATCCCGAAGGCCAGCCCGAAGAGCGCGAACATGGCGACTTCCAGCAGCCAGATGATGAACGACAGGGCGATCGTCTCCGCCCCCAGACGCGGGTTACGGAACACCGCCAGCCCATCGATGAAATGCGGCACCGCTTCTTCGAGCGCGAGGCGCAGGCGGTCCGGCAGCCGCGGCATGATGCCGCGCGCCGTCCACCCGTCTTGCAGCTTGAGGTGCGAGAGCGGGATGACGGCGACGAGTCCACCGGAGACGCCGCCGAGCACGCCCCAGAAGATCGCCGTCGGGAAGTTCGGCAGGTCGATCAGCGCGAGCCCGATCAGCCCGAGCACCGCGAACGCGATGCCATCGAGGAGCGACTCCGTCGCGAAGACGGTGGCCGCGAGGCGAGCGCGGCTCACGTCGTAGCGCTGCGCCGGCACCTGCACGCGGATCAAGTCGCCGATGCGCGCCGGCACGATATTGTTCGCCAGGTTCGACACCAGCAGGATGCCGAACAGCGGGGGCAACGGCACGTCGGCGAACGTCGACATCATGATGCGCCAGCGCTGCGCGACGAGCAGCTTCGCGAGGCCGAAGAGCGCCAGGCCGGGGATGACGTAGAAGTAGTTCGCGTCTCGGAGCGCGCGCCCTGCCGCGGCGACATCGACGCGCCACAGGAGCAGCCCGAGCAGCACCACGCTTGCGGCGATGCGGATCAGCATTCGGCGTTCGAGCAAGCGCGTCATCCTGTACAGCACCCTTGGCGCAACGGTACCATGCAGGCGCTTATCGCGACCCTTCCGCGCGGCTGAGCGGATGGCGCCGGTGGCCCCTTCCGTATCCCGCTGGCATAGGCTATAACAATCGTAGCTATAGACACGACTGGTGCATAGGAAGCTGCGGCGGCCACGTATGGGGCCAAAGCGTCGCAGAGTGCAGAGGAGGTGGAAGATGGTCGTCGCGACGAAGGTGAACGCCGAGCGGGTCTACTACAACTACGACGGCAATCTGCCGCCCGTCACGCTCGAACCCGAGCCGGTGACGCCACCGTCGATGCAGGATGATTTGCCGAAGTTGATCACCGACACGACGCTCCGCGACGGCGCGCAGGACAGCCGCTTCGCCGTCTTCCCGCCGGAAACGCGGCTGAAGTACTACGACCTGCTGCACCGGCTCGACAATGGCACGGGCGCGATCTACGCCGTCGAGGCGTTCATCTACCAGAAGCGCGACGTCTGGACGCTGGAAAAGCTGCTGGAGCGCGGCTACGAGTGGCCGCGCGTGACGACGTGGACGCGCGCGACGCCGAAGGACATCAAGCTGCTCGTGGAGGTCTCGCAGGGGAAGGTGAAAGAGACGGGCATGCTCGCCTCCGCCTCCGACCACCACATCTTCGACAAGCTCAACTACGCGTCGAAAGAGGACGCGATCGAGAAGTACCTGCAGCCGATCGTCACGGCGCTGGAGAACAACATCGTGCCGCGCGTACACCTCGAAGACTGTACGCGCGCCGACATCTACGGCTGGGGGATCCCATTCATCCAGCGCGTGATGGACGAGAGCAAGGGCATCGCGAAGTTCCGCATCTGCGACACGATCGGCTGGGGCAGCCCCGACCCGTACGCGTCGCTGCCGTGGGGCGTACCGCGCCTGTTCACGGTGCTGCGCGCCGAGACGGGCGCCGAGCTCGAGTTCCACGGCCACAACGACTTCGGCCTCGCGACGGCAAACTCGATCGCGGCGTGGCGCTATGGCGGCAAGAAAGTCAACGTCGCCTTCGCCGGCCTCGGCGAGCGCACGGGCAATACGTCGCTGGAGCAGACGATCGCCGCGCTGATCCGCCACTACGGCGACCCCGGGTTCGACCTGCACGCGCTCGAAGAGATGCGCCAGCTCGTCGATACGGAAGTGATCGAGCTGAACGACCGGCTGCCGCTGATCGGCGAAGTGTTCACGACGACGGCCGGCATCCACCAGGCGGGCGTCGGGCGTCAGGGTGCGGCGCCGGGCGGGCTGATCTATCTGCCGTTCGCGGCGTCGTTGTTCGGACGGACGGAGGTCGAGCTGAGCCGCGTCGGCTCGCTGTCCGGCTCCGAAGGCATCATCTCGGTGCTGAACCGTGAGTTCGAACGCATGGGCAGCGAGACGCGCGTGAAGGAGACGAGCCGCGTCGTCAAGCAGATCTACGACCGCATCCAGGACGAGTACAACGGCCAGTTCGACGAGCAGCACGACCACTGGGTGAACGCGCGCCGCTCGTTCTTCACGTCGGAAGACATCATTGCGCTGGCGCGGGAGTTTGGGGCGCTGTCGTGAGTTTGTAGTTTGTAGTTGTAGGGGCACGCGGTGGCGTGCCCCTTTTTGGTGTGTGAGCGTGACCTCACCTCCGCGCTGCGCGTTGGTCCTCTCCGCCGGGCGGAGAGGAGGGATAGGGCCTCGTCTTGGATCTGCAGTTGCGGCGGCGGAGCGCCTCACAGCCGGGGACGGCTGTGCCACTTTTGTGCGGGCGCTTCACACCTCGACCCGGTAGTTCGTCCCCAGCTCGTTGCCGAGGCCGAAGTAGTGACGGAAGACGTAGAAGAGCGGGCTCCAGCGGCTCGTATCGATGTGGTTCGAACCCGGAATGACGATGGATTCGTGGGCGTGGACGCGCTCTACGCGCGTCTCTATCATCGCCACCGGGACGGGGCCATCGCCTTCTACGGGCGTCACGTGATGAATGGCCAATACGCGCGCTTCGAACTGGAGGGGGCATTCAGCCACGCGCGGCGGTACAACGACCGCCGACATGATCGGCGTGAGCCCCGCGCACTCGAACTTCCTCGGTTCGAAGCGATAGCCCATCGCCACCTTGTAGTCCGGCACGGGGCTGACTCCCGTCGTAGCAGCGATGCGCTCGACCTGCTTCCAGATCTCCGGGGAAGGCATATTGATGACGCATTCCATGGTGCGCTCGATGTTGAGGAACCCGCACCCGTTGGTCGCCATGCCGAGGACGATGCGGTTCCCGAGCGCCCATGAAGAGGACATCGGCGAGAGGTTGGGCGTACCGTCCGGGTTCATCGTGCTGATGAGCGAGACGGGCGTGCCATAGTAGAGGACCGACGGCTTGATGGCTCGATGTTCAGGTGCGCTGGTCATGGCTCCAACATACCTATCGCGGCGCCCCGATCGTTTCGGCCATGAACGAAGTGATCGTGGTTTGTCCACTGTACTATTGATCCATGACCGCGACCCCTGCACACCCGTGCGCGCAGAATGCCGCGCTCGCGGCCGTTGCCAGCCTTATTGGCGACCCTTCACGCGCCACGATACTCTCGGCACTCCTCGATGGCGGTGCGCTGACGGCGGGCGAGCTTGCGCGCGCCGCATCGATCGCGCCGCAAACCGCAAGTGGTCACCTTGCGCAACTCGTCGCGGGTGGACTGCTGGTGGTCGATGCGCAGGGCCGCCGCCGCTACTACCGGATCGCCGGCGCGGACGTGGCGCACGCGATCGAGGCGTTATCGGCGATCACCCCGCCGCCGCTCCCGCAACGCGCGCTCCGTTCCCGGCCCGCGGCTATCCGTTGCGCTCGCACGTGCTACGACCACCTGGCCGGGCAACTGGGGGTGGAACTGGCGGATGCGCTCGTCGCGCGCGGGATTCTCTCGCGCACCGGAAGGGAGTTCCTCGTGACCGCGGCCGGCGCCCTATGGTTCGCCGAACTTGGTGTGGATATCGAACTCGTGCGGCGATCGAGGCGAAAGTTCGCTACGACGTGTCTCGATTGGACGGAGCGGCGACACCACATCGGCGGCGCGCTTGGGGCGGCGCTTGCCACGCGGTTGTTCGAGCTGGCGTGGGTGACGCGGATGGAAGCTAGCCGCGCGCTCCGGATCACGGTTGCCGGCCGCATTGCGCTCGACCGTCTGTTGCGACTCTCCATCCGCGACCCGCTTAGCGACTGAGGCGGGCGCCTACACGAGCTGTTGCTCAGCGGCGACGATCGCCGCCAGCGTCTCCGGCGGAACGGCCAGGCGCGGATCAGCAGCGGTGATCTGCCGGAGCTCTTCGAGCGCGGCGGCGTCAGCACCGCTCGAAAGCTGCGCCAGGCGGTCGATGAGTTCCGCTTCCGTCTCGCAGGCTCCGTCTTCCTTGGCGAGGCCGTACCAACCCCACGGCAGAAGCTCGATGTTTTGAAGCGCGGCCAGGTCGAGCAACAGATCGCCGAACACTTCTATCAGCCCCCAGTTGTCCGTACCGCCGACTCCGAAGGTCATCGGATCCGCGGCTCCGCTTCGGCACATGGCCCAGGCGTCGCCGGCAACGAGAAAGCGGGTGCGGGGAACATCCAGTAGATGGAAGTCGGGCTTGAAGATTCGCGCCTGTAGCTCGTCTACTTGTGCATCGACGAGGATCCAGCGTTGCTCGACGGCGTTCCAGTACTCGCCGACCCAATGATCGACGTTCTTGCCTGGCTGGAAGTAGTTCGCAAAGCCACAGCGGGCGCGCGCGGGGATGCCCTTCCGCCGCAGGCAGGCGGCGAACAGCGTCGCGAAGTGCCGGCACACTCCGACGACGCGGCGGTCGGGTGGGCGCCGTTCCGCGAGCGGCCGATTGTCGAGGCGCGTGGCGCACCCGAGCATCGCTGACGCGCTGTGAAGCTGTTTCTCTTCGCGCCGTTCCGGCGGAAGCGTGACCTGGTATGCGGGCGCCAATGCTTCGTGGATGAGGAGCCCCTGGACGACCTTGGCGATGCCGCCGACGTCGGAGGGGAGGGCGTCGACTTGTTCGGCGAAGGGGTCGAGCGTGGTGAAGGGGCCGGGCGCTGTGTAGTAGGCGAGAAGTTCGTCGTGCGTCATCAGTCTGAGTGTGCGTTGCATCGAGGCGGATGGCAACAGGATGGTGACAGCGGGTGGCAACAGAATCGTGTCGACGCGACGAACAGCACAACCCCCGACCCGCTCGGAGTCCGGAGGCGTTCCCTCCTGCGGCTGCACCGTTGCCCTGCGGACTACTGTTCCAAGATCGCGAGCCATGCGCCGAGCGATCGCGCGAATCGCGGCAGTTGCGTGACGTTTCTTCGCACGACAGCGGCGCCGAGCGCTCGGTCCGACTCGTCTCGCACTCGCGCTCCCAGCGCGCGATGCACGTTGAACTCGAACCAGAAGAGCCGCACGGCGACCAGCTCCGCCAGATCCGTCAGGCGGAATGCCTCGCTCACGCCACCATCACGCCGGTAGCCGTCTACGAAGGCGCGCGCGACGGCGGGGTCCGGTTCGCCGCGATGCACGCCCGCCCACACCAGCGCTTCGTTCGCGAGATCATGCCGCGGATTCACGGGGCCCGCGGCATCCCAATCGACCAGCAGCAACTCGCCACCCGGGGCACGCACGAAGTTCTTGGGGTCCGTATCGCGGTGGCTCAACAGCAGGCCTGTACGATCGCCGTGCGCCGCGACGACATACGCCTCGAGTTCGCCGATCACCGGCAGCAGCCCTCGGAACTCCGCCGCCCAACCGGCGTCCGCGCGGTCAGCGCGGTCGACGAGCGTCCGCCAGTGTTCATCACCGAACACGTACAGCACTTCGCTGGCGGTCTGCCCCGGACTCATGCCAAGCGCGTGGATACGCGCCAGGATCGACCCGACATGCGCTGCTACTTCGTTGGGATAGGCAGCGCTGTTGTCCAGTGGCACGCCTTCAACCCACTCGTGCACACGCACGGTGATCGCGCTGCCGTCTGCATCCGGCACCTCGCCAAGGCAGCGGCCCGTCGCGGCGACGGGCACCGGCCGCGGCATCGGTACGAGGGCTGCGAACGCCGCCTGCTCGAGCGTGAATGCGCGGTCGAACCAATCGACGTAGCCGGCGCGGTGAATGTCGCGGTTCATCTGCTTGACGGCGAATGCGCCGCGCGTGGTCGTGAGCCGCCACAAGCGGTTCGTCAGGCCGCCTTCGACAGGCGTGGGTGTGCCAGATGGCGCCCCGAGGTCGAATAGTTCACAGATCGCGTCAGCGAGAGCGTCGTGCATGGGATGGCATTCTATGAAAGCCGGCGACCGCACGATACACCCACCGTAGGGCCAGAGGTGAGGCACTTCATCGAGCATAAAAGCAAAACGCCCCACAATCGGGGCGCTGCTCGTACATGCCATGACGCGGGGCCGAGTCCGCGCTTCCGGCGGTATCACGAACTACAAACTACGAACTACCGACTACCGACTACCGACTACCGACTACGAACTCCCACTCACGCCTTCTCCGTCACCTTGTACTCGAGGCGGCGGCCCAGCGCTAGGCGGATCTGCGCGTCGAGCGCCGGCATGGCGGTAAAGAACAGGGTGATGGGCGCCATCAGCGTCCACTGGATGAACTGTACCGGGTACAGCCACACCTTCCAGCGCTTCGGGCGCTCCGGGCGCATCATCATGTCTAGCACGATCATCATCAGCAGCGGGATGATGCACGGCATCAGAATCCAGTGCGACGTGGTGATGAACCACGTCGGAATGTTGTGCTGCGCGAACGGTTGCAGGTTCAATCCGACCCAGCCGCTCCAGCCACTGGCCGACATGTTGGCGGCGACGCCGGTGATCAGGAACCACTGCGACGACCACAGCACGTGGTTCTCGGTGAGACTCCATGTGCGGCGCAGCTTGCGGCGAAGCGGGATCTCCGGGTGGGCGATGCACTGCTTGATCGCGTACGGAATATCGGAGCAACCCCAGGCATGGCGGCGCGCCTGCTGGTAGTGCTCCCAGAACGTGCGCTTGTACGAGACCGCGCGTACCCCGTCGTTGCCGACGGGCAGCAGGATCGGCTGCACATCGGGCTCTCCGCCCAGCTCGAAGAAGCACTTCAGGAACATGTGCCAGTCTTCCGGCACAACATCGACGTCCCAGTAGTCGACATCGTGGCACATGCGCATGCTCAGGCTGTACGTCGACTGCGGGAACAGCACGGTGTACTTGCGCATCAGCTTGGCAAGGTGGTTGATGCCGCCGAGGCTGTTCTGGATGCGCAGCGGCGCCGGCACATCCCAGACGTTGTTGTAGTAGAAGATCGGGCCCTGCCAGAACGTCCGGTAGCGCTTCGGGTTCGTCGCGAAGTAGTACGTGAGGGCGCTGAAGTAGCGCGGGTGGAAGAGCGTGTCGGCGTCGCAGCTCGTCACGGTCATGTGGTCGAGGTCGTAGCCCATCTGGTCGCAGAACAGGCGCTTCGCCTTCTTCGCCGCCCACGCCTCGTTCGATGACTTGCCGCGCACCTCACCGGCGATGTCGCCCGGATGCGTCGTGCCGATCATCGCCAGGAAGCTCTGCCCGAACTCCGAGCGCAGGGTCTCGAAGCGCTGCGGCGCCTCAACGTCAGGCTCCTCCATCGCAATCACAACGAGCAGCTTCTCACGCGCGACCTCGCTCTCGGCAAGCTTGCCGAGCGTGGCGCGCAGCTTGTCGACCGACTCCTTGTACGTCGGGATGATGATCAGATGATGGATATCGTCCCAGGCGAGGAAGTCGCGCCGCTCCGAGCGCCCGTTATCGGCGGCGAACGGCCCGTACGGCAGCGTCTCCGCCTCGTACTTCTGGCGCCAGTCGATGAGTGATGTGGCCTTCATCGCCCGGTAGCCCCTGACCGTGTGGATGCCCATATTGAGCGAACGCCACGCCCAGTACACGTCGAAGCCGAGCAGCATGATGACCAGCGGGATCGGGAGGAAGTAGGCGCCCCAGACGAGCGTCGAGATCAGCAGCGCGGCGAGCGCAAACGGCAGGATCTCCAGCGCGCGCGTGAACAGCCGTCCCCACGTCGTGACGTGGACGCGTTGCTTGACCGCCGTCGCGGCATCGGCGATCGGATGCGCGACGCCGCCGAAGTCGATGACCGGCGCGTGGCGCGGCGCATCGAGCACGGCGACGGCAGCATCAGCGTGCAGAGTTCGCGGCGGCTCAGCGGCGGCTCGCATGAACGGCAGCGCGGCGCCACCGACGCGGTGCGGCGGCCCCTGCAGCTCGCCGAATTCGGGCGATACTACGGGCTCCCACACAGCGCGAAAGCTGTTGGCGGTCCGGGCACGGCGCCTGGTCGGTTTGATAGGACTGTTGCCTCCGTGCACGTCTGGTTCCGGGTACAAAAAAAGGTCGTCCATCTGGGTTGGTCCGACCTTCAAAGCCTACGAGGTTAGCTGGCGGCTTAGGGGAGAAGGTTCCCCCGGTCTCCACGCGAGACCTTCAGCCCGGGATCCTTTTCGGGTCCCCCGCTCCCCGCCCTGCGGCGGAGACTCGGCTGTCACGTATTCAGTTGTAACCCGATCTTAGGGGGGTGCCGCCAACCCTGTCAAGCGACAGATGTACCACTTGAGGCCGGCGTGCGGCGTCCGCCGCCCGCGCGTTATGTCCATTGCACGACGGCGGCAGCACGCTCGCCACAGCTCCCGGAATCGCCAGTGGCGCCACCGTCAGTTCAAAGCAAGCGGGCGGCGATCTAAGAGGGCAATAGCGCGAGGGATGCAGTTTCTCGCGCATGTACGTACCCTATCCCACGCGCGCTTGCCAGCCTGCTCCGCATCCCCCTACACTCGCGGCGTGACGACTCCCGCCGATCACCCGCACACGCCAGGGCTCATCCCCGATCTCGCCGCGCTGCGGCGCTTCTTCTGGCTTCCGCTAGTGTCGCTCGCCATCGCGATTGGCGCGGCATTGGTCATCGGCGCCATCAGCTCACCCTCCAATGAGGCGCGGTTCCGCGCGAACGTCGTCGTCGACGCGCTGCCGCCGCTGTTCGGTCCGGCCGTCCTGCCGGGGCCGTTCGACTACGCACGCATGGCGACGAGCGACGCCGCGCTCCAGAACGTGGCACAGCAGAGCGGCCTGACGCTCGAGCAGCTCAAGCCCCGGCTGAGGGCAACGGCGAGCTTCAACCGGCCGGAGATCGACTTCAAGGTGACCGGCGCGAACGCGCTGGCGATCACCCGTACGTGGCAGCGCGTTTTCAGCGATGCGGCGGCTCAGCAGACGCCGGAGCTCGAGCGGCAGCTCGTCGTGCCGTACGCGCGACAGCTCGAACAGGCGCGCACCGCGCTCCAGCAGCGCGCGGGAGCCGCGAAGTCCGCGCCCGATGACGCCGTCGCGCAGCAGCAGCTGAAGGCGGCCGAGGAGAACTACGCGACGGCGTCGAAGCTGGCGCAGTCGTACGAGGTCGTCGCGACGACGATGAAGGCGCAAGCGTTCACCGTCGTCGCCCCGCACGTGCAGAGCGCCGGCGTCGGCTCGACCAGCGGGCGCCTCGGTGCGGCCGTGGCGATCGGACTGCTGGTGGGCGTGGTCGGGGCGCTGGCGCTCGACTACACGGCGCAACGCCGCCGGCGCGCCGCCGTGACGCCCGACGGCGCGCCGGCGGCGTTGCGCCGCGAGGCGGAGTCTCGCACCAGCTCGCAGACTCGATGATCGCCGCCGTGCGGGCCGCCCACCCATGCGTCGCCGCGAAGCGAGGCCCATGCGCATCCTGATGATCTGCGCGCTCGACGTGTGGTCGCTCGACCAGGGCAAGGGCGCGCCGACGCTCGAACGCACGCTGCGGGCCTATGGCGAGGCGGGGCATCGGATCGACGCGGTGCTGCCGGATATCGGCGCCAACCACTTCTACCGTGGCCGGGCGGCACACGGCGAGGCGCCCGAGTCGCGACCGTCGATCGCGAACGTCACCTTCCACACGTTCCACATGCCGAGCCTGCGCGATCTGCCGTTGCCACGGCTGCCGGACGCGGTGGCGAAGGTCGATCAGAAGCTGCGGTTCGCGGCCGCGTTCCCGTGGCTGGCCGCGAAAGAAGCCGAGCGGCTGATCCGCTCCGCCCCGCAGCCCTACGACCTGATCTATGCGTACGAAGTGCATGCCGTGCTCGCGGCGCGGCTGCTGCGCCGGCGCGGCTACCGCCTGCCGCTCGTGGCGCGATACCAGGGCACCGTCATGCATCCCGCGCTCACCGACCGCTTGTTGTACTATCGCCGCTACGAAGAAGCGCTGGCGCTGAAGACGCCGGCGGATCTGCACATCATGACCGACGACGGCACGCAGGGCAACGACGTGTTGGCGCGGCTCAACCCGGCGTCGAAAGGGCGCGTGCGGTTCTGGCGCAATGGCCTGGACCTCGACCGGCTGCGGCCCGCCAGTGCGGAGCAGCGCGCGGCCACGCGTCGCGATCTCGCGATCCCGGACGATGCGTTCGTGATGCTCACGGCGTCACGCCTCGCGACGTGGAAGCGCGTCGACCGGGCGATCCGCGCGCTGCCGAACGTGCGGGCATGGGCGCCGCAGGCGATGCTCCTAGTGGTCGGCGACGGCGAGGAGCGCGCGCGGCTCGAAGCGCTGGCGCGCGAGCTGCGCGTCGAGGCAAGCGTACGCTTCGCCGGCGCGGTGCCGCAGGCCGACGTCATGCGCTACATGCACGCCGCCGACGTCTTCCTGGCGATCGCCGATCTGTCGAACGTCGGCAATCCGCTGCTCGAAGCGATGGCCTGCGGCATGTGCATCGTCGCCGTCAACGCCGGCGACACGCGCGAGCTGATCATCGACAACAAGACGGGGCGTCTCGTCGACAACTCGAACCGATCCGGCTTCGTCAAGACGCTCGAAGACCGGCTGGCGGACCTGCTCGTAAGCCTGGCGGGCGATGCGCCGCAACGAGCGCGGCTCGCCGCGGGCGCGGCCTCGTACGCCGGCGAGCACTTCTGGACCTGGGAGCAGCGGATGGCGGCGGAGGTCGAAGCGGTCGCCGCACTCGCCGCGAGCGGCAGCGAACGCAACTCCGCGACGACCGCTGGCTGACCGAGCGCCGGGCGGAGCTTCAGCTCCGCTGGTACTCCGTGTCTCCGGAATCGAAACGCCACCGCGATGCAGCATCAGCGACGAGGCCTGTCGCGGCGCGCGCCCGCGGTATCGATACAATCACTCGATGCTGGATCCTGAGCTGCAACTTGAAGTGCCACGCGGGTCGTTTCTCGGGCACGTGAACGTCGTGATGATCAGCTACGTGCTCGATGGCGGGCTGGCGTTCGCTTCCGGCGTGCTGGTCGCGCGGGCGCTGGGGACCGACGGGCGGGGCGCGTTCGCGCTGTTCATCGTGTCGGCGGCGATCGCTCAGATGGTGCTGGGGATCGGGTTCGGCAACGCCGCGGTGTACTTCATCAACAAGCGCGAGCTGGCGCTGACGGACGTCGTCAGCGCCGCGCACGTCGTGACGCTCGGCTCGCTCGCGATCACGGCGGCGGCCGTCGCGGCGATCGCGCCGTGGGCGGGCGACCGCATCCTGGGCGAGCACGTCTCGCCGTGGCTGCTGATCGGCGCCGTGCCGGTGCTCATCTACGCGTCGGCGCTGCGCGTCCTGCTGCAAGCGCTCAGCCGCTTCGCCGCGATGGGTGTCGCGATGATCGCGCAGCCGCTCGTGATGCTGGTGCTCGTCGCGGCCGACTACGCGTTCGGCGACCCCTCGCCGTCGCGCATGGTGTTGTTCTGGATCGCATCGAACGCCACTACCGCGGTGATCTCGCTCGCGTGCCTCGGGCTCGGAAGCGTAGATGTGGCGCGCGTGCTGCGGCCGCGCTGGGATGTCCTGCGCAAGCTCGCGCGGTTTGGAGTGCAGGGCGAGGCCGGCAACGTGCTCCAACTGATGAACTATCGCCTCGACCAGTACGTGGTGCGCGGGTTCGTCGGCCTGGCCGGCGTCGGCATCTACGCCGTGGGCGTCTCGATGACCGAAGCGGTATGGATGATCGCGAACGCCGTGGCGATCGTGCTGCTGCCGAGGCTCACCGCGGCGGATGACGACGACGTGCGCTGGATGGCGCCCGTCGCCGCGCGGAACACGCTGCTCGTCGCGGCGTGCGCGGCGGGAGCGCTGGCGGTCGTGGCGCCCGTGCTGCTGCCGGCGTTCTTCGGGCATGCGTACGACGACTCGGTGCCCGCGTTGTGGCTGCTGTTGCCGGGCACCGTGGCGCTGACGGGATCGAAAGTGCTGACGAGCTACATCTTCAGCCGGGGCAAACCGCTGGTGAACACGCTGATCACGCTCGTCTCGCTCGTGGTCACCGTGGTGGCGCTGTTTGCGCTCGTGCCGCCCTACGGTGTCAACGGTGCGGCCGCTGCGTCGTCGCTGGCGTACGCGGCGCACTTCGCCGCGGCGCTGTTCGCGTACCGGCGCATCTCAGACCAGCCGGCGCTCGAAGCCGTGCTGCCGCGCCCCTCCGACGTGCACCTGTACACCGACGCGGTTCGCGGCGTGCTGGCGCGAGTGACGCGCCGCCCAACACCGGCCATTTCGACGAGCGCGCCCACACCGCCGGGACGCGGCGGTTGAGCATGGACGTCGAACTGGTCGCGCCGGACGGGCGTTTGCGCATCGCCGTGCTCGGCGATTTCGACGGCGTGCACACCCGGTCGTGGCTGCGATGGTTCATCGAGCGCGGACACGACGTACATGCGATCTCGTACTATCCGCTCGCGGCGCCGCTCGATGGCGTCACGCTGCACGTGCTACGCAACCGCGCACGGCCAACTCAGCCTCCCGGCACGCGGACGCGCAGCGATCGACAACGGATAGCGGTCCCGCGCAGCATCCTTCGACTCGCGCACGGGGTGCGATACCAGGCGGCCGGGCTGCGGCGCGTGCTGCGCGAGATTCGGCCGGATGTGTTTCACGCGCACTTTCTCGTCGAGCACGGCTTCTACGGCGCCCTGGCCGGCTTCCATCCGTATGTGATCACGGCGTGGGGGTCGGACGTGCTGGTCGAGCCGCAGCGCGACCCCGTATCGAAGCTCATCGCTCGGTGGGCGCTCCGCCACGCGGATCTCGTGACGTCGAACAACGCGTACATGGCGGAGCGTATCGTCGCGCTTGGGGCCGCGCGATCGAAGATCGAGGTCGTGACGCTCGGGGCCGACCGCTTCTTTCTCGAGCGATTTCACGCATCGGTGAACGTGCTGCCGCCCGACCCTGCACGCGCGGCCGTCGTGCTGAGCACGCGCGCGCACGAACCGCTGTACAACATCGGCGAGATCATCGACGCGTACGAGCAGGTGGCGCGCGCGCGTCACGACGTGAGACTCGTCATCGCCCACAGCGGCTCGCTGACCGCCGATCTCACGCGCCGGGCAGCGGCCAGCGCCGGGCGCATCGAGTTCATCGGGTTCGTCGGGCGCGAGGCGCTGCGCCAAGCCATGACGGAAGCGGACGTGTTCGTGTCGGTGCCGTCCTCGGACGGGACGTCCGTGGCGCTGCTACAGGCGCTGGCGGCGGGCTGCTTTCCGATCGTGTCGGACCTGCCGACGCAGCGAGAGTTGATCGAGGACGGCGTCAACGGCTTCCGCGTCCCGCTGCATCGCCCGGACTTGCTCGCCGGGCGCATCAAGCAAGCGCTGGGCGACAGCGACCTGCGCCGGAGCGCCGCCGAGCGGAATCGCGCCATCGTCAGCGAGCGCGGCCTCAACGAAAACGAGATGTTGAAGATGGAGGCGCTGTACCGGCAGTTGGCGGATCACAAGGGCGGTGCGGCGAACGCGGAGCGGTAGTGGCGCACGGCTGTGCGCCCCCATTCGGCCACCAAATGCGTCTCGGGCGGGAATCCCAGCGTCGCGGCACATCTCCGCCGCGCGTGGCTGGCCATCGTATCCGTACGTGGCGCACAGCCGTGCGCCCCAACAACGTGCGCCCCAACAACGTGCGGCATGTCGCAGGCAACGACGGCGCCGCACAGCCGCCCCGCGTGGAAGCCAGATATCCTTAGCGCATGACATCGCCATACATGCTGCGCGCGCTTGAGCTTGCGGACGCCGTCGCTGGCTCGACGAGCCCGAACCCGAGCGTGGGCTGCGTCATCGTCCGCGACGGGCGCATCGTCGGTGAGGGCGCGACGCAGGCCGCCGGCGGCGCGCACGCCGAAGTGATGGCACTGGATGCCGCCGGCGACGCTGCGCGCGTCGCGGCAGCGTACGTCACGCTCGAGCCCCATGCGCACCAGGGGCGCACGCCGCCGTGTACCGATGCCCTGATCGCCGCCGGCATCGCCGAAGTCCACGCCGCGATGCTCGATCCAAACCCCGAGGTCTCGGGGCGCGGCATCGAACAGCTGCGGGCGGCGGGCATCACCGTCACCGTGGGCGACGGCGAGGCGGAATCGGCGCGGCTGCTCGAAGCGTACGTGAAGCATCGCACGACCGGGCTGCCGTTCGTGATCGCGAAGTTCGCGGCGACGCTCGACGGCAAGATCGCCGCATCGAGCGGCGATTCGCGCTGGATTGCGGGCGAAGAAGCGCGCGCCTGGGCGCACACCTTCCGGACGCGCGTCGACGCGATCATGTGCGGCGTCAACAACGTGCTGCTCGACGACCCGCGGCTCACGGCACGGCCGGGCGGCGTGGCCGCCGATCGGCAACCGCTGCGCGTCGTCGCCGACTCGCGCGGGCGCACGCCACTCGACGCGAAGGTGCTCGGTTCCGGCGGCAAGACGCTGATCGCTACCACCGATGCGTCACCGGCGAGCTGGCGCGCATCGGTCGCGGCGGCGGGCGCGGAGGTGGCGGTGCTGCCGCCGGACGCCAACGGCCGCGTCGATGTGTGCGCGCTGTTGCGACTGCTCGGCGATCGCGGTGTTCTCTCGCTGCTCGTCGAGGGCGGCGGCGTGCTGCACGGCAGCCTGTTCGACGCGAGGCTCGTCGACAAGGTGCACGCGATTATCGCGCCGAAGATCGTGGGCGGAAGCGCGTATCCGGCGGTGGCGGGCGCCGGCGTCGCGCGCATGGCGGACGCGCTGACGCTGCGCGACGTCGAGGTGCTGCGCCTGGGTTCTGATGTAGCGTTCGTCGGGTATGTTGATCCGATGCGGTCGTGAGGGACGCACGGTAGCTTTGAGCGTCCGCATGAGATCTGGATGCGCGGCGGTGGACGCCTGGCTGTGAGGCGCGTGATCGTCGAGTGGCGCAATTCGTAGCCTGGAGCCCACTGGCTGCGATTTCATTAGCCTTCGCCTAAATGATTGACGGTTTGCAGACTTAGTGTTAGATTGACACCAAGTCCCGCGCACCCCCGCTTCGGAGGGAAGATGTTCACCGGCATCATCGAAGAACTCGGCACCGTGCGCTCGAATGCCGAGGGCGAGATCGCCATCCAGGCGAAGGTCGTGCTCTGGGGCACGAACCTGGGCGACAGCATCTCGGTGAACGGCGTGGACCTGACGGCGAAGTACTTCGACGAAGAAGGCTTCGTCGCCAACGTCATGCCCGAGACGTACCGCCGCAGCAACCTGGGCGACCTCAAGGCGGGCGACCTCGTGAACCTCGAGCGATCGCTGCAACTGGCGGGGCGGATCAGCGGCCACCTGGTACGCGGCGTCGTCGAGGAGACGGGCACGATCGACTCGTTCACCAACGAAGGCGAAGCGATCATCCTGCGCGTCAACGCCTCTCCGGACATCCTGCGCTACATCGTGATGAAGGGGCCGGTGGCGATCGATGGCATCAGCCTCACGGTCATGGGCAAGGACGATCACTCGTTTTCGGTATCCCTGGTGCAGTACACGCAAGAGCACACGAACCTGCACACGAAGGGGCCGGGCGATCGCGTGAACCTGGAAAGCGATCTGTTCGCCCGCTATGTCGAGGCGATGCTTGAAGATCGGCGCACCAGCGCCGGCGTCTAGCGCTAGTTCCTCTTCGCGACGAAGCGAGAGGATGCGGGTAAGGCCCAGACATGCAAGAGGAACTGCCCCAGATCTCCGAGAAAGAAGTCCGCCGCGCGAAGGGCCTCGCGACGATCGAAGAAGCGATCGATGAGTTCCGGAACGGTCGCTTCGTCATCATCATCGATGACGAAGATCGGGAGAACGAAGGCGACCTGACGATCGCGGCGCAGTTCGCCACGCCGGAAGCGATCAACTTCATGGCGCGCTACGGGCGCGGGCTGATCTGCGTACCGATGACGCACGAGCGCCTCGAGCAACTCCATATTCCGATGATGGTGAACCACAACGACTCGCATTTCGGCACGCCGTTCTCCGTGTCGGTCGAAGCGCGCGCGGGCGTCACCACAGGCATCTCCGCCGCCGACCGCGCTCGCACGACGCAGGTGCTCATCGATCCGAAGGCGCGGCCGAACGACCTCGTGATGCCGGGCCATGTCTTCCCGCTACGGGCTCGCGATGGCGGCGTGCTCGTCCGGGCAGGGCAGACGGAAGCCACCGTCGACCTGTGCAAGATGGCCGGGCTCTACCCGGCCGGCGTCCTGTGCGAAGTGATGAACCAGGACGGCACGATGTCGCGGCTGCCGCAACTCAAGCGCTTCGCCAAGCGACACCACCTGAAGATCATCAGCGTCACGCAGCTCATCGAATACCGCATGCACAAGGAAAAGCTCGTGCGTCGCGTCGCCGAGACGAAGCTGCCGACGGAGTACGGCGAGTGGGAGTGCGTCGCCTACCGCGCGATCACCGATCCGGACGAGCACATCGCGCTCGTCTATGGCGACGTGCGTAGCGACGAACCGACGCTCGTGCGCGTACACAGCCAGTGCGTGACGGGCGACGTCTTCGGCTCGCAACGCTGCGACTGTGGCGAGCAGTTGCAGATGGCGATGAAGATGATCGCCGAAGCGGGCAAGGGCGTCATCGTCTACATGCGCCAGGAAGGGCGCGGCATCGGGCTGCACAACAAGATCAAGGCCTACAAGCTGCAGGATGGCGGCATGGACACCGTCGAGGCCAACGAGGCGCTCGGCTTCCCGGCCGACCGGCGCGACTATGGCATCGGCATGCAGATCCTCGTCGACCTCGGCCTGTCGAAGCTGCGCCTGCTGACGAACAATCCGGAGAAGCGCGCCGGCCTCGAGGGCTACGGCCTCCACGTCGTCGAGCGCGTACCCGTACACGCCACGCCCAACGAGCACAACGTCCGCTACCTCGAAACGAAGCGCACGAAGATGGGGCACCTGATGGGGTAGGCGCGCGAGTTTCGGAGTTCTCGGTTCACAGTTTGCGATTCTTCGCGCGCCTCGCTCTCCTAGATCCACGACCGCAACACGATCGTTACATAACTTCGCTTCGACGATCGGCCACGCCGCGAAGATAGTCCATACGTACCATGTTGCGTTCCACCCGGCTGCGCGATCATGAACATGCGGGATTCGGTAGACTGACGCATCCCGGGAGGATCATTGCCAAAGGGCGGATTCAGCTTCGAGGGTGGGCTTGACGCGTCTGGCCTGCGCTTGGCGGTGGTTGTCGCGCGCTTTAACGCGCACGTAACAAGCAAGCTGTACGATGGCTGTCGTGACGAGTTAGCGGAGCGCGGCCTTGAACTCGATACGCTGACGACGGTCGAAGTGCCCGGGTGTTTCGAGTTGCCGCTCGTGGCAAGAGAACTGGCTGCCAGCGGGCGATTCGACGCCATCGTATGTCTGGGCGCGGTGATTCGCGGCGACACGCCGCACTTCGACTACGTGTCGTCGGAGACCGCGAGCGGCCTCCAGCGTGCGGCGCTGGACACCGGTGTGCCGGTGGTGTTCGGTGTGCTGACGACGGACAACGAAGAGCAGGCGGTCGAGCGCGTAGGCGGCAGTGAAGGCCACAAGGGCCGCGATGCGGCGCTCACCGCGATCGAGATGGTGCACACCATGCGGCGCGTGCGCGGCGATTGATCCGGCGCGCGGCCGTTCACGACACAGAGCGCAGCGCGGCCTCGCACCGGGATCAACCGGGGCGCCGCGAATGGAGGCGGGCACATGGCAGTGAAAGCAGACGACGTACAGCACCCTGACCAGATCGAAGACGACTTCGACTGGGCGGCCGTGGCCGAAGGAGAGCCGGTCGATGCGGAGACGCATCGGACACTCAATCTCGCGCACCGCGCGGTAGCGAAATTTCCGGAGCTGAAGGGTCACTACAAGGCCTATGCGGGCGCTGTCGCCGTCGTATCGAGCGCGGCGACGCTGATGGCCGCCGTGGCGATCACCCGCAAGACCAAGCGCGGCATGAGCGCCGGCCAGGCGCTTGCGTCGCTGACGGCTGCCGACATCGAAGCGGCGGTACATGTCGCGGCACGCGACCAGCGCTACAAGCGGCTGCTGCGCAAGCTCAAACTGCGGCGCGGCAAGAAGACGTTCGGCGGCTAGCGCGTGCGTTTCGGACGCGAAGGCAGCGTCTTCTACGCGCAGTGGAAGGGTCCCGAGGCCGAAGATTTCGGTCTGCTGGGCCTCGCGGTGCGCTTCGTCATCAACGTCGCTGCCCTCTGGTTCTCCCAACTGATCATCCGCGGCTTCGACATCGACAGCCTCGCGGCGCTGGTCTTCGGCGCGGCCATCTTCGGCACCGTCAACGCATTCCTCAAGCCGATCGTCTCGATGCTGTCCTGCGCGCTCACCTGCGCGACGCTCGGCTTCTTCGCGCTGATCGTCAACACGCTCATGCTGGCGCTCACCGCATGGATCGCCGGGTGGTTCGATCTGGCGTTTAGGGTGGATGGCTTCTGGGCGGCGTTCCTCGGCGCGCTCGTCATCTCGCTTACCAGCACGCTCCTCAGCATGTGGGCGGATCGCGCGATCCTGCGCCCGGCGCGGTTGTAGTTCTTAGTCTGTAGTTCGTGGTTCGTAGTTCGGCGACCGGATCGGTGTGATCGAAGCGAAGGATCTCGCCCGACCAAGCAAGATGCTTCGCGTTGCTCAGGGTGACAGCTCCTTCGCGCCCGGCTTTCTAGCCCGCGCGGATCCGCGCTACGTGGCAGCGACGGGCAAACGGACCTGGCCCGAACGAAATCCTTCGCTCCGCTCGGAATGGCGGCGAGGCGCACTGTGAGCCGTCAACTACGAACTACTGACTACGAACTCCCTTTTATGGCAAGATCAGATTGCAAATCGATGACGAATCTGTTATCGTTTCGATCCCGGAGTTCCCTCAGGGAGGTCTCGGTTCTCAGATGCGGGTCCGCATGAGCGGGCCGCCGGATGGTGTGCGCGTCAAGCGCCGCCCGAAGCGGATGGAGGTTCGTCGGCGTGCATGTGACTGAAGCAGCTTGCGAGGCACTCAACAACCTTTTGTCTCGCGCCTCCGCTGACCGGTGCCTCCGCCTGAGCACCATCCAGGGAAATTACCGCTTCGTCGTCGACGAGCCCATCGAGCAAGACATCACCTACAAGTACGAAGAGCGCATCGTCCTCGCGGTGTCAGACACGGTCACGCGTGACCTTTGGGGCATCACGGTCGATTGCACGCTGGAAGCGGGCAAACGGAAGCTCATCTTCCGCAAGGCCGCCCAGGGCGAGCCGATGGACGCCACGCGGCCCGAGACGGACCTGGTGCCGCCCGGCTGGCGCGCGGGCGAGCACGAGCGCCTGCTCGCCGAGATCGCCGATATCGGCCGCCAGATATCGTCGCTGCGAGGCGGCTCGAAGAGCCTGGTGCGCGAGCAACTGCACGTGCTCGAAGCGGCGAAGCAGCAGAAGTGGGACGCCATCCGCGCCCTCTGGGCAGGCGATGGCGGCTGGCACAAGAAGAACGGCATCGTCCCCGGCGGCAACGGGGCAACAGTCGCGGCCCGCGCGGCCAACTAGATCCGGCTCCGCGGACGGTCGCGGGCGAGATTGGAGCGTTCATGACGGCAGTAGACCTTCGAGACGGCGAATCGGGTGAGCACCTGCTCACGCGCTTTCGCCAGGCCGTGCAGCGCGACGGCATTCTGCGCGAGATCAAACAGCGCCGTCATTTCATCCCGAAGAGCGAGCGCCGGCGCATCGCCCGCGCGAAGGCCGCACGCCGGCGCCGGCGTGCGCTGACGAAGCGCCCCGTGGCCGCGTAGGCTGCCCAGCACCGTCTTCGAAATCGAGCAGCGCCCGGCGGGCGCTGCTTCTTGTTGCGCCTGAGCGGCCAACGCTGAGGTTTACAAACCAGCCGCCGAGCCCATACACTCGCCTGCAAGAGCCTGAGGGAAGTACGACAAGGGGAGCATACCGATGCAGAGGCGAACGACCTACGTGGCGGCTGCGATCGGCGCCGCAATGACACTGCTCGCCACGTCGTGCGGGGGCGGCGGCTCCGGCGAGGTGAAGTCGGAGGATATCGTGCCGAAGTACACGAACTCCGCGGTGTTCATCCTCGCCGAGGGCGGGTTCCAGGGTGGGGCTTCGTCCGGAAGCGGCATCGTGCTGGATACCAAGGGCCACATCCTCACGAACAACCACGTTGTGCAAGGTGCGGGCAGCGTCGTCGTCCGAAATCCGGCGACCAACAAGAAGATCAGCGCCAAGATTATCGGTCGCAGCCCATGCGATGACCTGGCAGTCATCGAAGTCGCCGACGCCTCGCCCTTCAAGCCCGCGGAACTTGGTACGACGAAAGACGTGAAGCAGGGATCGCAGGCCTACGCTGTTGGTTTCCCCGGCACACCGAGCGAAGAGTTCGGCTCCGCACGCATATCGATCACGGGCGGTCTGGTGAGCAAGCTCGATGCGGCAAACGAAGAGTACGGACTGCAGGATCTTATCCAGATGGATGTCCCGATCAACCACGGCAACAGCGGCGGGCCGCTCATCGACAAGCATGGCAAGGTGATCGGCATCAACACGCTGGGGTTCTCTGGCTCAGGGCTTGAGAACGTCAACTACGCCATCTCGATCGACCAGGCGAAGTCGATCTACCAGGAACTGCTACAGGGGAAGGACATTCGGTCGATCGGGGTGAACATCGTCCCGAACATCCAGTCGTACGAGACCGACTATGGGATCCCCTACTACGCGAACACCGCGGTGATCGTTGGCATCGAAGACGCCAGCCCGTTGTTCGCAAACAAGTGGCGCACGAATGACGTCATCGCGACAGCCGACGGCAAGCAGATCCGCCACACCGGCGATCTCTGCTCGGTGCTGCGTTCGCATCGCTCCGGCGACAAGATCCGCATCGAGGGCGTCGGACAGTTTACTGATAATGCCACGGGCAACGCGTTCTACGACAAATACCAGAGTTCGGTCGAGGCGCCGTAGGCGGCGCAGCGTGGCGATTCAAGTTTCGTCGTAGCAGTAGCGATCAATTCGGGCCGCGCGTTATCCGCAACGAGCATCGAGCCCGCGCGGGCGGCCACACAGGGCCGCACCTACGACATCCGGGCCGTCGCAGCCGATGACGCGGAGTGCTACCGCCGGGCAGCCGCGGACGACCTTACGATCTTGTAAGGGCGGGGCTCGCCCCGCCCGCGTGCGGGATCGATGCTCGTTGGGACAGGGATGATCTTGTAGGGGCGGCCCCGTGTGGCCGCCCGAGTACGGGCACGATACTCGCTGCGGGCCGCCCGCGGGCTGAAAAGCCCGCGCTACGAACGACAAAGGAACGTTCCGCGCTACGGATCGATGCCCAGCAGGCGCGCGGCGTTCGCGCGCAGGATCTTCGGCTTCACGCTGTCGCTGAAGCCGGCGCCCTCGAAATCTCGCAGCCAGCGCTCCGGCGTGATCGCCGGATAATCGGAGCCGAAGATCACCTTGTCGCTGATCATGTTGTTGGCATACGTAATCAGCGACGGCGAGAAGTATTTCGGCGACCAGCCGGAGAGGTCCATGTAGACGTTCGGTTTGTGGACGAGCATCGCGAGCTGCTCCTCCTGCCACGGCCAGGCCGGGTGCGCCATCACGATCGTCAACGCCGGGAAGTCGGCTGCCACGTCATCCATGTACGGGATCGGCCGCGCGTAGCCCAGCTTGACGCCGCCGCCGCCCGGCTTGCCCGCGCCGACGCCCGTGGTGCCCGCGTGAAACAGCACGATCAGCCCCAGCTCCTGCGCCATCTCCCAGAGCGGGTAGAAGCGCGGGTCGTTCGGATAGAACTGCTGCGATGACGGGTGGAACTTCAGCCCCTTCAGGCCGAGATCCTTCCCCTTCCGCGTCTCGCGTACGGCCGCCGCGCCCTTCCACGGGTCGACGTTGCCGAAGGCCGTGAACGTGTCTGGCCAGCGCTTCACACAGTCGGCGAAGTACTCGTTCGGCACGGGCGGCCGGCCCGTCGCCGTCTCGGTGTCGATGGCGAAGAGCACCCCGAACATGTCGAGCTTCTGATAGTAGTCCGCCATCTCCTCCGTGGTCGCCGGCGGCGGCGCGCCGCGAAAGTACGCCGCCATCTCCGCCTGCTCGGTGGCCGACATGCCGCCGGGCCCCGGCGGGTGGATGTGGAAGTCGATGGTCTTCACAGCAGTCTCTCAGTCCTTCGGTCTCTCAGTCGTTCAGTCGTTCAGTCGCGAGAAGCGTTGGGGCGCCGTGTTGCCGATCCCGTGGGTGCTGGGCGGAGTTTGCGTATCAGCGATGCAAGCATGCTCTTCACGGCGCGTGTTTCGTCCGACAGGCGGTCGTGATCCTCCATGTCCAAGAATTGGAGGTCGCGGCTCAGCAGCAGATGATACTCCAGTTCGCTGGCTGATCCCATCGCGATCGCCAGGAAGCGCACCAACTCGGCGTCACCGATGCGTCCGCAGCCCTCGGCGATGTTCGCGGGGATCGAGCTGCACGCGCGTCGGATCTGGCTCGTGAGTCCGTATTGTTCCTTCGACGGAAAGGCCTCGGTTGCACGGTAGACATCCAGCGTCAGGCGATGCGCTTTCTCCCAAACCTTCAAGTTCCGAAAGTCCTGCATGACTCACCTTCAACGCGACAGCGACGTTCGCGTCTTCTCGAACTGAACGACTGAAAGACCGAAAGACCGAGCGACTCAACCCTACTTCATCACCCCCACCTGCACACCGCGGAACCGCGCCGCCGAGGCGCCGTGGCCGGTGTGCGCCACCTGCTCCGGCTGGCCCTTGCCGCAGTTCGGCGTGCCCCAGACCACCCACTCGTCGCGGTTGGCGATGGCGTCGCAGCTCCCCCAGAAGCGCGGCGTGATGCCGGTGTAGGTGGGGTTCTTGATCAGATCGCCCAGCTTGCCGTGCTTGATCTCGCGGCCGATCTCGGTGCCGAACTGGAAGTTCAGGCGCTTGTCGTCGATGCTCCAGCTGCGATTCGTCTCCATGTACACGCCGTCGTCCGTGTCGGCGATCATGTCCGCCAGCGTCCACGCGCCCGGCTCCAGGCTGACGTTCGTCATGCGGATCAGCGGGATGCGGTTCCAGCCCGACGCCCGCATCGCGCCCTGGCTGCGCTGGCCCAACGCCGCCGCCGTCTCGCGCGAGGTGAGGTAGCCGACGAAGCGCCCGTCGCGGACGATCGGCGTCGATTGCGCCGGCACGCCCTCGTCGTCGAAGCCGAACGTGCCGAGACCGCCGGGGATCGTAGCGTCCGCCGTCATGTTGACCTGCTCCGAGCCGTACATGAACGAGCCGAGCTTGTCCGTGGTGAGAAAGCTCATGCCGGCAAACGCCGCCTCGGTGCCGAGTACGCGGTCCAGCTCGATCGGATGCCCGCACGATTCGTGGATCTGGAGCGCCACCTGACTGCCGTCGAGAATGAGCGTGGTCGTGCCGGGCGCCATCGTCTTCGCGCGCAGCAGCGCCGATGCCTCCTCCGCGACACGCTGCGCGTTGCCCGCCAGGTCGTAGCGTTCGATGAACTCCCATCCCTCGGTGCCCTGGTGGCGGCCAACGCTGTTGGGATACGAGCGGTTCTGCACCTCGCCCTCGTCCACCGCCGTCGCCTCCAGGCCGCAGCCGGTCTCGTACAACTCCTGCTCGACGTAGGCGTCCTCGGTGCTGGCGAAGATCTTGTCCTCGCGCTGGCAGTAGATGTTGCCCTCCGCCGCGACGATGTTCGGGACGGCGTTCATCGTCTCGTTGGCGCGGATGAGCAACGCGATCTTGTCGTCGAGCGATACGGCGAACGGATCTTTCCGCCCCGGCGTCCGGTAGGCGCCGCTCACCGACTGCGGCGGTCCGATGTCCGCGCGCGGGCCGCGCACGAGCCCGGACGCCTTCGCCACACGCACCGCTTCGGCGGCCACCACCGACGCCTCGTCGAGCGTGAGCTTGTGGCTCGCGGCGAAGCCCCAGAACCCGTCGACGATCACGCGTACACCGAACCCGAGCGACTCGTCCGCGGTCAACGCTTCGACGTTCTTGTTGCGGACAGTAACGTTCTCGGACTTGAATCGCACGATGCGGACGTCGGCGTAGGCGGCGCCGCGCGATTTCGCGGTATCGAGCGCGCGCATCGCTATGTCACGCATCGAGACCCTCCATCAGGCCGCCGCGCGGCGCCCGAACAGCCGCGACCAGAACGATGGCCTGCGCTCGTGTGGAAGCGGCCTGGCATCCACCTGCGCCAGAAAGGCTAGGATGGCCGCGTTCGTCTCGTCAGGCTTCTCGGCGGTGAATCCATGCCGCTGGCCCGGCAGCATCACCAGCTTCGCGCCGGGGATGCGGCTCGCTAGGAGCGGCGAGTTGCGCGCATCGACCAGCATGTCGGCGTCGCCGGCGATGACCAGCGTGGGCGCCGTGATCTTCGGTAGACGGTCGTACGTATCGTGTGCACGCACGGCCGCGAGCTGGCCCTTCATCCCGGTAAGCGTCTGCGGGTAGAGCATCGCTGCGCTGCCCATCTGGAACAGCCCGGGCCCCGGATGCGCCAGGAACTCCGGCGTGAACATCAGGTCAATGCCCTCCTTCACGCGTTCCGGTTTCAGCATCTCCGAGAGGTCGGTCATCGCCAGCCCGTCTTCCGACGTCGCCATCATGGCCTCGTAGCCAACGGAGTGCGGCCCGCCGGGCGTGGTGCACGCCAGCACAAGCACGCGGACGCGCCGCGGGTAGCGCAGCGCGAACTCCTGCGCGATCATCCCGCCCATCGACGCGCCGACGATATGCGCCGACTCGATGCCGAGGTGGTCGAGCAGCGCCGCTGCGTCGGCGGCCATCTGTGCGATGCTGTACGGGCCTTCGGGCTGCGCGCTGCGGCCGGCGCCGCGGTTGTCGAAGGCGATCACGTGATACCGCTCCGCCAGTGTGGGGATCTGCGGCGCCCAGGCCGCGGCGTTCATCGTAAATCCCATGATCAGCAACAGCGGCTCGGCATTCGGGTCGCCGTGCTCTTCGTAGTACATATCGATGTCGTTGATCTTCGCGATGGTCATCGGTCCTCCCTGCTTCAAGCCTACTTCGCCGCCACGTCGCCGCCCTGGAGGAACGCGACGATGTCGGCGTTCAACTCGTCTGCGCACTCCATGAAGAAGAGGTGGCGGCCGCCCGGGTACAGCTTGAAGCGCGCGCCGGGAATGCCGGCGGCGAGCACGCGGCCGTTCTCGGCTGGCACCGTCCCGTCGTCGGCGCCATGCGCGACGAACGTCGGGCGCGCAATCTCGCGCAGTCGCGCCTGCGTGTCGTGCGCGAGCACCGCCGCAAGCTGCGTCGCGCGGCCTTCGGACGTCGAACGCAGCTCGGCATTCGCTTGGGCGCGCGCGGTGATCTCGGCATCATGCGCAGCCACGTACGCGTCGCTGTAGTTGAGCGCGTAGGTCGATCGGACGGCGGCGACCGGGTCAGTGATCTCGCTGGCCGCGTTGAACTTCGCCATGTTCTCCGGCGGCGGCGAGACGTGCAACGGACCGCCGGCTGACGTGCACCCCAGCACCAGGCGGCGTACGCGCGCCGGATGCGCCAGCGCGATGTGTTGCGCCATGAAGCCGCCGAACGACGTGCCAAAGACGTGCGCCGCCGCGATGCCCTCGGCATCAAGCACCGCCGCGGCGTCGTCCGCAAAGGTCTTCGGCGTCGTGGTCGCCGGATCGCCCTCGCTCGAACGGCCGGCGCCGCGCGGGTCAAGCACGATGACGCGAAAATGCCGCGCGAGTTCGGGCGCGTTGGCCCAGTAGATCTCGACCGTGCAGCCGAAGCCCGGGTGCAGGAGCAGTGGGTCGCCCTCGCCATGGACTTCGTAGTAGAGGCGCGCGCCCGGGGCATCGGCGTACGGCACGTGCACTCCTTCGGGCTGCTCGCGCCGCGCCTTGAGCGACGCACGGTACAGAAAGGGTATCGACTCAAGTGGGCGCGGGGTAGCGCCGGGCGCGAGGGACTACTCGTCCGGCTCAACGTCGCGAGGCACAACGGCCGCGCGACCGCGGCGCCGCTCCAGTTCGCGGCGCACCATGCGCTCCTCGACGTCGCGTCCCCAGAGCATCGGCGAAACAAAGGCGCTGACGAATTGGAGGACGAGGATGGCGCCCCAGATGCCGGCGACCCACTGCACCCACCAGCCGCCGCCCGTCAGGTAGTCGACAAGCGTCAGGCCGCCGACGACCACGGCGAACGTCACGACGTGGCGGAAGAAGTCGAGCCGCTGGCGCACGCGGCGCCGGATGCGGCGGAGCTCGGCGTCGCCGCCGTCACGATCGCGGTAGCGGCCGGAGCCGATGCGCACGCCGCCCCACGGGCCGTTGATGTCGATGCCTTCGAACTTGTCGCCGTCGTCGTCGTCGACCATGTCGCACCTCCAGCGCACTCAGCATAGCGCCGCGTGACGGCGTCCCGCGACGCGCCAGGCGCTGCGGATTCCGCAAGACGGGCGGGTGCGGCGCACCATCGAGAGGCGGATGCAACCCGGCGCTAGTGTAGTGCTTCCATTTTTCGTTGGTTTCGCTGGATAGTTTTGGCCGCCGCGCAATTGACTTGTGCCGGGCTCCCCTTCCCGCGCCGGGAAGGGGCTGGGGGTTAGGTCGGTGCGGGGTGCGGCGAATCAACTGCGGGTCGCCGTTTTCCAGCGAGCTAACGAAGTGTTGGAAGCACTGCGCTAAGGGCAGCTGCTTACATGATCCGTGAAGAACGCGGCAACGCGCGTGAGGTCAAGGACGCTGATCTTGCCGTCGCCGTCCTGGTCGTACCGCGCCGGCGCCGGCGGCACCGATTGCAGGAACTTCGAAGCGATCATCGTCAGATCGAGAATCGAGATGACGCCGTCGCCGTCGACGTCGCCGCGCATGATGCCACAGTAGGCGGAGCCGTTGCCTCCCTGTGGAAGCGCGGCTTCCTGGCCGTCCGTGTAGCCGTCGCCGTCGGTATCGGCCACGCACGGATTCGTGCCGCGCTGGTACTCCTGCAGGTTCGTCAGCCCGTCACCATCGGGGTCGGCCGCGGCGTCGTTCGTGCCGACGAGCAGGCAGGGATGCGCAGCCTCGTAGTCGTCCGGGATGCCATCGCCGTCGGCGTCGATAACCGGACCAAGGCTCACTGTGAACGTCTTTGCGACGGCGACGTGGTGAAGATCGCTCGCACTGACGCGAAGCGTGTACGTGCCCGACCACAGGTAGGTGTGGCTGGCCGGAACAGCGTTATACGGCGAGAGCACCTTGCCAACCGTCCCGACCGTGCCGTCGCCCCAGGTGATCGCGTAGTACACGGGCTCATTCTCCGCATCGCTGAACTGCGCGCTCAACGAGACGGCAAGCCCCGGCGAACCGCTGATCGGGCCCGTGATGCCGCTCACCGCTACCGTTGGCGGCAGATTCGGGATCGGCGTGCTCGTCGGCGGCGGTGTGTTCGTCGCCGTCGGTGTCGGCGTGCTGGTGGCCGTCGGCGTCGATGTGCTGGTGGCCGTCGGCGTGCTCGTCGGCGTCGGCGTGCTGGTGGCGGTTGGCGTGCTCGTCGGCGTCGATGTGCTGGTGGCGGTTGGCGTGCTCGTCGGCGTCGGCGTCGGGTCGACGAACGTGGCGGTATACGTCCCGCCGGCGTTCGCGACGATCGTGTGCTGCTGCGATCCGGCATCAGACCACGCGTTGAAATATACGGGGCCGCCCGCCAGCGTCTGCGGCGAAGGTGCGAAGATCACGTGTGACGACTTTCGCGGCACGGTGTGGGTGAACGGCGCGATCTGATTGCCAGAATCAACCGTGATCGATGCTCCGGGCCGGTCGGCCGTGAACGTGAGGTCGACGGTGTTCGCCGTGATCTTCACCATCTTGGTGTCGGTAAGGCCGCCGCTATCGGTCGCCGTGAGGAAGATCTGGAAGTAGACGAAGTCGCCGTGGTCGGAGATCGTGAACTGTCCGCCGGCCCCGGTCGTCGTGTAGTGCGGATGCGTGTGGCACGTGGTGTACGTCCCATCGGCGCAGTGCACGAGCGTCACGCTCCACGCCAGCTGCGCGGGCGCGATGGCGCCATCCTGCGCATCCGTGGCGCTCCCTGCGAAGCTGATGATGTCGCCTACGTCGTAGTGGGAGAGGTTCGCGGGCGACGAGATGGTCGCAACGGGCGGCGTGTTTCCCACCTGGATCACCACGGTCGCCGTCGACGAAAGCAGGTACGGATCGGTGACCGTGAGCAGCGCGGTCTTGTTACCCGCGGTGGTGTACTGATGCGACGGGTTCGGCTGCGCCGAGTGCGCGCTGCCGTCGCCGAAGTCCCAGTCATACGTGAGCAGTGCGGTCTGTCCGGGGTCGGGGTCGTTCGATCCGGCACTGGAGAAATTCACCGTCAGCGGCGCGGGGCCGTACTGCGGGCTCGTCGCAGAGGTGACGGCGACGGGTGGGCGATTGTCGCCGATGAAGCGGATGTGGCGGAGCGCACCCGCGTTGATCGCAAGGTAGTACACGTCGCCTTCCGGGCCGATGTTGAGCTGCACGGGGCCGTTCGCGGCGGTGCTGAAGATCTGCACGCTGCCCGGGACGAGGTTGTTCGACGCATCGACCTTGAGCGTCCAGATCTTGTCGACGGCATAGTCGGCGAACCAGTAGGTGTTCTGGTACGCCGCCTTGTACGTGTTGGGCGGATTCGACGATGCGTCCCCGGTAAACACGCCTCCGATCGCGGCAGCGGTGCCTGCGGCGTGATCCCACGTGTAGATGCCGAACGTCGTACCGCCGGCGCTGTAGAGAGCCTGGCACTGCGCGAACGCGGCGTATCCGGGCTGCTGGAAGTTGCCTTCGTAACACGGCCAGCCGAGGTTGACGCCCGGCGTGATCACATTGATCTCTTCCCAGGTGTCCCAGCCAACGTCACCGCTAAAGATCACGTTCGTGCCCGGCTTGAAGTTGAAGCGGAAGTCATTGCGCACGCCGTACGCCCACCCCTTCGCACGGGACGCGTTGACGCTGCCGGTGTAGAACGGGTTGTCGGTCAGCCCCTGGCCCGTGGCGGGATCGACGCGGAGGATCTTGCCGGCAAGGCGATTGAGGTTCTGGCTCCGAAGCGCCAGCGGGTCGACCGAGGAGTAGCTCGCGCCATCGCCTGTGGCCACGTAGAGCTTGCCGTCCGGGCCGAACTTCAGCTGGCCGATCGAATGGCTCAGGCCGTCGGACGGGATGCAATCCCCATCCTTCTTGGTGATCGATCCGCTGCCGCCGGCGGTCGCGAGGCTCGTGATAGCCGTGACTTTGAACTTCGTCGCGGCGGGTACAGAACTGACGGCGTAGTCGCCCGCCGGGATCGGCGGCGACGCGGCGCCGATCGCCGAAGCGAGCGTCAGCGTGTCGCCCACGACGAGCTGGTGCGCGCTCGCCGTCGTCCATACGCCGGCTGTGCTGACGCTGGTAACAGCGACATCGCACGAGGGCCTGGCGGCGGAACCCGCGTCGCTGCCCAGCAGCACGAACTTCGTCGCGGGACCGGCGACGTCGCCTGCGGGCGTCGTCGCATTCACCCGGATGACCTGCGCCGTCTTGGCGCCGCCGAGGTTCGTCGCATCGCTCTCCCACGTGTAGGCGAGATAGACGTAGCCGTTCAACGCGAAGTTCGGGTCGATGGCGAGCCCGAGGAGTCCGCGGTCTCCATAGTTGTTCACGTTCGAAATGGTGTAGTACGGCGTCGCGAGCAGTGCGCCATTCTTGAAGACCTTGATCGTCCCGTCCTTCTGCCCGATGAAAATGCGGCCGTCCGGGGCGAAGGCGAACGTGGTGGGCTGTACAAGCCCGGCGACGGCGTCATTCGTCACGAATCCGCCGAGGTCCGGACGGAATTGCAGATCGAAGACCATCATCGCGCCGCCCGCGTTCTCGTAGTACTCGACGACGACCGTGTGCGGGCCGGCGGTCATCTGCTTGTTCACCGAATGCGTGATGCCGCCCTGATCCACCCAGAAGTTGAGGATCAGCTGGCCGTCTACGTACACGCGCGCGCCGTCGTCGCTCGTCGTCGTGAACGAGTACACGCCGTCGTTGAACGCAAGGGACCGCGTCCAGCGCGCGCTGAAGCCATCCACCGGGATCACCCCGGGAGCGGGGGAGCCAAGATACCAGTCGAAGTTGATCGCGGGGTCGTTGCGCGTGAGTGCCGGCGGCCCGCTGAGATTCTTGTTGGTGAAGTACTGGCCCGTCCATGCCACAGGCAGCGACGCGACGTCCTGAATGGTGACCTGCGCGGTCGCCGCGTTGACCGCGTTGTAGAAGTCAACGATCACCGTGTGAGGGCCGGCGCTCAGCGTCTTGTCCGCGTAGTAGGTCGTGGGCGCCTGGTCGAACCACGCATCGATCACCCGGTTCGTCACGGCGGTGCCATCGACGTAGATCCGCATGCCGTCGTCGGCCGTGCCGGTGAAGCGGTACGTGCCGGCGGGATAGGTGTCGGTGCGCTGCCAGCGGGCGCTGAACGGGGCGGCATTGACGCCGGCGCCCGGCGAGGCTGTCCAGAAGCAATCGAGCGTTGGCGCCGCGGCGAGAATCGGGCCGGTCGCGCACGACGAGCCGACGCCGTTCTCTGTGCGTGAGAGCACGATGGCGCCCGTCGGGCCGGTCGCGTCATAGCTGTTGTAGTAGTCGCCCGACCAGGCGCCGTTCGCCGCCTCGGCCGGGGCGGGCGTCAGTGGCGCGGCGAAGCCGAACGCGGCCACGGCGAGCGCGGCGACAAACGCGAGGATGCCAATCAGCTTCACCGGAACTCCATCCCGCGAATGAGCCCGGACGCTCGCTGCCAGGGCGATCGGTCGCCCGGCCAGCGTCCTGTATGTATGAACGGCGTTGTCAAGTGCATTGTTGCGTGTGCGGCGCCATGGATTCGCGGAGGGTGCGCTGGCGGATCAGCTTCGGCCTGTTGCCCGGCGCTCGCCCGGCGACATGGTAGCGCGAATAGGGGCCACCAGCCGCACGCGGGTTGAGCGGATGCTGACGAGTCTCCGTAGCCGTCAAGAAGACCCTGACCAGCGCCAGGTAGCGCGCGGGCGTCCTGTTGGGTAGAATCGCCACCGACCGCACTCAAGGAGCATATCGTGGCCGAGTTCGTACGCGTCGCCAGGCTTTCCGACATCCCGCCAGGGACCATGAAGGGCGTCAAGGCCAAGGGCAAGGAGTTGCTCGTGGCGAATATCGACGGCGAGGCGTACGCCATCGGCGACCGCTGTACGCACCTGCGGGGCCATCTGCACAACGGCCAGCTCCAGGGCACCGTGATCGAGTGCCCGCTGCACGGCGCCAAGTTCGACGTGACGGACGGCGGCATCTGCGGCTGGGGGACGCACCCCGCCGCCTACAAGCTGCTGATGGACGCGACGTTCCCCGGCTTCCTCAAGCGCGGCGTCGCCTCGTACCCGACGCGGGTCGAGGGCGACGATGTCTACGTCGAGGTGTGACGGGGCCGGTCAGCTCTTCAGCCAGTCAGCATGTCAGCTTGGCTCTTGGCTCTTGGCTCTTGGCGTTGTACGCCAGAAGTACCCGCGTAGCTTCAGCTACGTC
>ORMF012165802.1_pt1 | contig 53547 bp, 55 predicted proteins | sample 1779871 | NCBI WGS metagenome assembly ORMF01 (sample SAMEA104232316, study PRJEB22302) | groundwater metagenome | biome: forest; feature: aquifer; material: groundwater | place: USA | collected 2011-08-07 | depth 5.4 m | reverse complement strand
TTTAGAAAAGCCATGGGTAAAAAAATTCCCTCTGAGATGGCCAAACAAAAGGGAAAATTTGTGGATGGGTGTGTGGCAAATGGTATGAGAAGGGATAAAGCAGAGGTAATATTTGCCTTAATTGCCCCGTTTGCAGCTTATGGATTTAATAAGGCTCATGCTGCCTCTTATGCCATGATTGCTTACCAGACTGCTTATATGAAGGCTAACTTTCCGGTTGAATTTATGGCAGCTGTTATGAGTGCTGAATCAGGGGACGCGGATAAAATAGCTTTAGCAATTGATGAATGTAAAAGAATGGGGATTATTGTTTTGCCGCCTGATATAAATAAATCAAAGGTAGGGTTTACCTTGGAGGCTTTGCAGAATTTATCAAAGGATGATTTGGAAAGAAGCTTGAGCGGAGATGTTGAGGTAAGGGTTAAACAAGGTATTAGGTTTGGATTATCTGCTGTAAAAAATGTGGGGGTTTCGGCAATTGAATCAATTATTAAAGCTAGGGAAAAAAGCCCTTTTGTATCGCTTTCAGATTTATGCCAAAGAGTTGATACTAGACTTGCTAACAGAAAAACATTGGAAAGTTCAATCAAGGCTGGGGCTTTGGATCATTTTGGTTCAAGAGCTGCCCAACTTTTAGTTTTAGATCAAGTTTTGGAGGAGAGTCATAAAATTAATAAAAACAAATTATCAGGTCAAGTTTCTTTGTTTGGAGATTCGGAAGAAGAGCAAATTAATTTGGCTATAAAATTACCAGACGTTTTAGAATTGCCTTTGGAACAGCTGTTGATATTTGAAAAAGATTTATTGGGATTTTATCTACATGAACCTCCGTATTTAGCTGATCTGCAAAATATTATTCAATTTGTATCCTTTAAGATCTCAGAAATTACAGATGACCATATAGGAAAAAATTTAGTTTTAGGGGGAGTTATTACAAATATTAAAAAAGTGATTACCAAAAAAAGTGCCAAAGAGATGGCCTTTATTGAAGTTTCAGACGGAATATCCTCAATTGAGGCAGTTGTATTTCCAACCACCTTTGAAATTTCAAAACAATTTTTAAACAAGGATGAAGTAATTTTAATTATTGGTAGGATAGATAAAAGAGAAGAGGAGTTATCCTTGGTTATAGATAAACTAATAAAATTTGATTCAGGTAATATTCCAGCTGAATTTTTACAAAAAAAGGGTGGAAAGATTATTGAGATATATGTACCTAAGGGCACTGAGGTGCAAATTCTACAAAATGTAAACCGAACTTTAAGGAATTATCCGGGTAGTATTCCTGTTTCTTTGCTTTTACCAAATGGGGGAACAGAGCTTAGAAGACTTGAATTGCCCTTTACTGTTAATCCTGAACAGGACTTGGAGATCGAGATTAAAGAAATGTTGGGAAATGACTCCTACAGGGTGCTTTAGAGGATACGCTTGTGTGCGTAAAGTTTCTGTGTTAAAATTCTTGCATGATTTCAGGCAAGTATAACGAAACAGATATTCATATAGGCGATATTTTAAGGGTGCACTCAAAAGTTATTGAGGGTGCTAAAACCCGTATTCAGGTTTTTGAAGGAGTTTTAATAAGACTTAGAGGTAGAGGAGAAAATAAAACTTTTACTGTGAGAAAAATAGGGGCTGCAGGGATTGGGGTGGAAAGAACTTGGCCTTTGGATGCAAGAACCATAGATAAGATTGAAGTTAAGAAAAAAACCAGCGGGGTTAGACGTTCCAAGTTGTATTTTCTCCGTGAGACTGGTACTAAGATATAATATTGTTCGAAACGATAGTTGAGAACTTCTCGCTACGCTTCGAAGAATATTTCATGATATCCCCTACACTTGAATTTGAAACCCAACTTTGGAAAAAAGGTTATTTATATGTTTGTGGTATAGATGAAGTTGGTAGAGGTTGTTTTGCCGGGCCTGTGGTGGTTGGAGCAGTTATTTTTCCAAAAAATTTTATTTTCATTGAAGGAGTTGCTGATTCTAAGTTACTCAAACCCAGACACAGAGAAAGATTGGTGCAGGAAATTAAAAAACAATCAGAGTCTTGGGCAATTGCAGAAATAGGGGTTTCTGTTATTAATAAAGTGGGGATAGGAAAGGCAACCCAGATGGCTTTTAGGAAAGTTGTGAAGCTTCTAGATAAAAAAGCAGATTTTATTTTGATGGATGCTTTTTATATTAAGCACTTGAATAGAAAAAAACAAAAAGCCATTATAAAAGGTGATCAAATTTGTTTCTCAATATCAGCTGCCTCAATTATTGCCAAAGTTTACAGAGATAAATTAATGAAGGATTTAGCAAAAAAATACCCCAAGTATGGATTTTCAAAACACAAAGGGTACGGGACAAAGCAACATCAAGAAGCAATCAGAAAATATGGCTTGACTAGAATACACAGAAAATCATTTAACTTAACTAAGTACCAAGTATCCAAATAACAAGTACCAAACAAGTTCTAAATTTAATATTTAGCATTTATATATTTGGTTATTGTTTGGATTACTTGGATCTTGTAACTTGAAATTTATGCCAAATAAACAAACTGGAAATTATGGAGAAGAGTTGGCAGTAAAATATCTTAAAAATTTAGGGTATAAAATTTTAGAAAGAAATTACAGAATTAGGGGAGGGGAGATAGATATTGTTGCACGGGATAAAGACTACATTATTTTTGTGGAGGTAAAGACTAGATACTCCCATGAATTTGGATTACCCTCAGAATCTATAACTTTCTTTAAGATAAAAGCTTTACTTAAAACAGCCCTTTTTTATATTCAGGAAAAAAAGCTAGGTGATATTGGGTATAGGATAGATTTAGTAACTGTTGATTTTTCAAATAACCCCCAAAAACCAGAGATAGAATTAATAAAAGATATTACTGAATAATTTTAGAGGGCTTTTCTTAGAGCAATTAAAGCTAAGGCTCTTGCACCTGCTTCTAAATGTTCTGGTTTTGTGTAAGCATCAATGTTGTGGGCAATTCCTTTTTCGCTTGGTACAAATATCATACCAGCTGGAATGTCTGCATCTATCGCACTTTTTGCATCATGTCCAGCTTTTGAAGGCATAAACATAAAAGGGTCTAATCCAAATTTTTTAAATAGCCAGGCCATAGATTTTACAATCTTAGGGTCCATTTTAGATGGGTCACAGCTTCCTGCTAATTGTTCCCCGAAGTTTACTTGTGAATTTTTAGACGCAGAAAATTCCATAATTTGTTGAAGAGCTAAATCTCTCCACAATTTGTGAGTTCCCCTAACATCTAAGCCTAAAGCAATTCTCCCATCTGCTGTTGTTTGATAAGTTCCCACAGTCCCAACAACCTCCTTGCTTGAGTATCTTTTTGTCATATCCTCTACAATTCTAATTACATTAAATGCATCTATTTGCCTAGGTTGCATTTCAGAAGGATCAAAAAATCTTACCTCAGATTCCCCAGTTTCATCCACAGATGCAGGATAAGTAAATCTTGGATGATTCTTTAAGAAGCGGAGTTGATTTAGTTTGTCTGCCTCGTTATGGACTTTTTGAAGTAATTTGTTAACTTCATCTGGATTTTCTCCCCAAATTTTCAAAGCAGTTCTTACAATTCCTGGGATTTTGTTGATGCTTCCACCTAGTATGGAAATGTCTCCTATAGCAATTGAGGCCGCCCCATTTTGATTTTCTAAAACATTCCCTAAAATTTCAGCTGTATGTACAAGTCCGTCAGCCCGGTGAGCATTTCCCATAGGAGTTGTGCCGGAATGATTTTCAACACCCTTGACTGTTAGAAGTAAATATTTTGTGTTTGGGTGATTTTCTAAATCAGGTTGCAAAGATTTATCCCCCACAAATATTTCGTGTCTGATAGGTGCAGCAATCTCAGTAACAATCCCCAATGTTTTATTTGCTTGTTCTAACACTTTCCCTTGTTCAACATGTACCTCAAGGTATGCTGCTGGTTTTTTAAATAATCTGCCTTCTCCAAAAACTGGCTGCATTGTCTGGAGTCTTCTTGATCCCAAAGCCTCTCCTAAAGTTATGCCTTCAGTATCTTTTAGAGCATGATCCCTTTCTGTTAAACCCAAAAGCATCCCTCCACTACCAAATAATGCTCTCTTGAATCTTCTGGATTCTTCCCCTGTAAATACAGCAAGCATGATGTCTCTTGTGTGCTGAACCCTCAATAAATGTATAGCTTCTAAAAAATGTAGAGCAGCTACTACACCGTATACGCCATCATACATATCACTCCTATCAATGGTATCAAAGTGAGATCCTAAGAGAATTGGATCAGCATCAGGATCCAGACCTCTTTTTACCCCGACTAGTCCTAAAGGTAAATCATAAATATCTAAACTCATAGCCTCCATTCTTGGTTTTATAAACCAATTTCTGGCAATAGTATCTATTTCTGTTAGTGCTGATCTATCTGCAGTAAATCTGATTGGTTGATCTGGTCTAGGAGGTAGTTGGGTTCCACCAAAACTTGCAGCAGTAATTAAGTCAAGTTCCAATTTTTTCCCTTGCATAAGTTCTAAGACTTCTCCTGCTGTTTGTTGGAAATATGCTTCTTTAGTACTGATTGCCATTTTGATTAGGCAGGGGTGTTTTTATTTTTTTGATTTTGAGCCAACCACAAATGGGATTTCCTCCCAGTCGTGAACTTTTCTAATTTCCTTGTTATATTTCCAAATAGTTTCAAGTAAACTTCCATCTACATCTGCTTTTTTAAATTCTCCAATCAAAGCCACTAAATCTTTAGGGAAACATTTCCCCCCAAATCCTCTGTTGGTGGTTACATCTAAATGAGAATCTACAATCCTAGGGTCTTTGGCAGCCATTCTTTTTACCTCTTCATACTTAATCCCAATTCTTTGACAATAATCATAGAAAAAGTTGGCAAAAGTAACTTTCATGGATAAATAAGCATTTGCAAAATACTTAACTGCCTCAGCTGTTGTGGGGTCTGTTTGGAAAATTTGGGTTTTAGGGAATCTTTGTCTGTAAATAACTGCCACTCTTCTTGAAACTAAATCATTTGATGCCCCAATCACTGTTCTGTCTGCATTTAAAAAATCCTCCAAAAAATTGACCTCTGTTAAAAATTCTGGGTTAAAACAAAATTGAGTTTTAGGATGAGCTTTTTCTAAAGCAGCTGTGGTACCAGGGGTGATTGTAGATTTTAATATTACAATTTTATCTGTGCCATCTGTATATTTGGCAACTTCAGCAACTACATCTTTAATGATTGTTAAATCTATCCCAGATTCATCCTCTTTCATAGGAGTAGGTAGCCCTACAAAAATAAACTCTGATTTGCTAACTACTTCTTCCAAAGATAGAGTATCTTTGTACTTATCATAAAATCTGATTATATCTTTGCCTCCTGAAGCCACATTAAATCCATTAGCCACAGCTTGGCCAACAAAACCATATCCTACAATGCCTAAATTTATGGGAACTATCAGGTCTGAAGTTTGTGAATCCACGTCAAAGAGTATAACAAAGGTTGAGAAGATAAATCAATTCGAGTATAATCTGTAGGCACGCCGCGTTCGTCTAGTGGCCTAGGACGTTGGGTTTTCATCCCAGAAATCACGGGTTCGACTCCCGTACGCGGTACTTAAGTCCTATAGTTTGATTTATACTTCAAATTCATCTATAATTTCTCGATGCGTGGAGAATTAAGAGCATACATAAACTCTGACTTTATAAAAGAAGTAAGAGATTTTAAGTTGCGTCATCCTGGTCCAATGCCTCAAAGCGATGATTGGAGCGAGGATTCGGATGATGTCCCTGAACATAACCCAATTTTTGAAGCAGTTCCTAGAATAGCTGAAAGGCATGGAGTTGGAATCATTGGTCATGGAGCAGAAAGAGTTATATTACCTTATCCAAATGATCCAACAAAAATTGTAGCTATACATTATGGTCGAACTTCACCTGTTATCGCTAGGTTAACCTATTATTCTCATAGATTCTTTCATCATTTATTCCCTCAACATTTTCCAAGAACTTATGCTATTTTTGGATCAGAATTTGATGATAGGGATAGACCTTCAGGAAGTATCCGACAAAGGATTTACCCTAATGAGCCAGTCACAAAAGAACAAATCCTTGACGGGCCTTTTAAAAGATTAGCCAGAGAATGTACAAACCTAGGAATCTTTTTAAGATTAGACTACAGTAGAGGCAACTTCATGAATGGAACTGATGGAAATTTCTATTATCTTGAGGAGATGCATAGCGGTAGTATGCCTTTCGAAAGAGATCGAGGAAGAATCGAAAACTATATAGCTGCAAATGGTTTCCCAAGTAGCCAGGAAAGGCATGTTCTTGGTAGTTTTGATACCTTCTTTAGATTACAAAAAGACTTTTATAGAAACTTAGGTTTATAAATTTACAATCAAAGTGGTTAGAATAGAGTCTAGTAAGCGGTCCTTGTGTATTATCTCAATAGGTATATACTGTTTACATCACTACATTAATTAGCCTAGCTTTATTTGGGATTGTTGTTTCCTACTTGGCTATTCAAAATACAGCTCTTGTTACACTAAAATTCCCTGGATATTTGTTTGAAAACATACCTCTATATTTGGTTATACTTGGATCTTTATTGTTTGGATTTCTTATAGCTGGAGTTTTAAGTTCCATAAATTCCATGTTTTCTGCATTTAAAATTATGGGTAAAGACAGTGCTATTAACAGTTCTCAAAAAGAAGTAGAGAATCTAAAAGAACAAATTCATCAATTAGAACTTGAGAATGCAGAGCTAAAAGGTTCAAAAGCCTCCCGTTCAAGCAAATAATTAGAGTTAAACAGGTTCTGGGGTTGGTTCTCTCAATCCTGCCTCTAGCCTTTCAAGCTCCAAATTAATCAGCCAAAGCAACCTTTCTCCTGGTCCAGGGAAATCTTTTGCTCCCATCTCAAATAAAGGCATGAATAATTCTCTAGTTTCATCTACTTTTCGTCTAATTCTGTTTGGATTGTCTGATGGAAGAGTTCTTAAATTGTGTAGTCTATCAAATCCTTTGACTGGTCTACATGGGGCTGGACCTTTTCTTATCTTTTCTACATGGGTTCTTTCAGACATTCCTTTGCTTTTTGTTAGAGCATGAACAATTTTCGCTGGGCTTGTTCCAAACTCTTCAGCTATTAAAATAGAATTACCATATTTCAAACGTTCGTTTACGAGTTCAGATTTAGGAACTCCACCTGTATCTCCTCTTCTTACCTCTTCCATGGTTACTTCTGCAGTTATTAAGTACCTTAAACTATCTTCTTGGACATCGTGCAATAAGGTGGCTATGAGAAGAGAAGGTTGGGTAAACCCTACCTCAATTGCATATATAGTACACATTAAAGGGTGTTCAAAATAGGGTCCTCCTGTATCTCTAGGTTTTCCTGCATGGGCCCTTTTTGCAACACTAAAAGCATAAGCAATTTCACCATGAGCATAAAGGTCGATTCCTCCCAAATATTTTTTTGCAAAAGGGTCAAAATCTAAAGAATCAGGGACAGTGGCAGTTGTTATAGGTTGAAATTCTTTTCCAGGAAAATTCATTTGTAAGATTATATTAGGAAAGCTGGTTTCTTACAATAATGACCATTTTCTGTCTTTTTCCTTACATAATTTAGAAAAATATATGCCACAATATATAAATGAGTCCAACTGTTATTGGTTGTTGTTTGTTGGTTTTTAATTTTTTTAATTTTAATTTAGATCAAACTTTTAATTTTTTAGAACCAATTAAATTAAGCTTTGAATCTTTTTTTCACAAAAATCCTTTACCTATTCAAACAGAAAAAGCTAAATCTTATACCATTGCAATGGTGGGAGATTCTATGACCCAATTTTTTGGCTCTGCAGAAGTATTAAAAGCATCACTTAAGAAATATTACCCAGATAGAGAATTTGGGATTTTAAATTTTGGGATTGGTTCTACAAATATTTTATCTGTTCCAGACAGATTAACCAAAGAATCCAAAAGGGAGAATGAAACTTTACCGCCAATATTAGATACAAAGCCGGATATTTTATTTTTAGAGTCTTTTGGGAATAACCCTTTATCTCATCTTAAGATAAATGAGGGTTTGAAAAAGCAAACAGAAACTTTGGATCAAATTGTAAAAATAATTAAAGAAAAACAACCAAATACTGTTTTGGTTTTTGTAGCAACAATTGCTCCTTCCAAGGAAAGATATGCAGAAGGAGTTACAAATTTAATGCCAGATCAAAGAAGGCAGTGGGCAGAGGAAAGAATGAGTTATATTGAAAACCACATAAATTATGCTAAATCTCACAACATCCCTTTGGTTAATGTTTATAAAAAAAGTTTTAATGAAAAAGGGGAGGCTAATATTGACTATGTAAACTCTGTTGATTTTATCCACCCTTCAGTAACTGGCATCCAATTTATTGGGGATCAAATAGCTGATAAAGTTTACAAAGACCAAATCATCCGAAACTAAAAAAATTAAGGATAAATTCCCTCTTGATAAGGCTAATTTAACCTGTTAGATTATGTAATTCATGAGTGCTAAACCCGATATATCGCCAGGAATTGTAAGTGTTATGGGTCATGAACCAAAAATAGTCTTAGACCAGACAAGCGTAGGACCATATTTTAGGAACGAATTCGAGGTAAGAGATGCTAAAGCTACTTTAAAAAAACATCGTGGTGAACAATTTGCGGGACTTATTGGTAGAAGATTAAGTGGAGTATTTACTTATGATCAGTACAATCTATTGAGAGTGCTTTATGTAGGAGGTTTACGTCTATCCGGGAATGAGGGGGCTGCTTTTACCCTGTGTGGTGATATCCCAAGAAGATTACAAGAGCCGTTAGCTGAACTAGAGCTCTTTTTAGCGCAACAGCAAAGAACAGTTAAAAATTTATCAGGTATTGATATTTCTCCTTTACCTAAATCACTCAGAGAGATGATAGCTCAACCTAATCTTGGAACAACTGCAGATTTGTTTCCTGGTATTGACATAGTATTTTGGCAAGAACCTCCAGCAGTATCTGCTCCTATCTCGCGGACATCCTTAGGATCTAGAAGTGGTACAAATTTTACCGTTCATTCCCTATATCCGATAGAAGCTTATGCTTATGGAAGCCAACAGGAGGCTGATGCATTAACTCATATGGCACAATTTAGGCCTTTTGGGAGGTCTCAGTCTTTTTGAAGAATAAATAATAGGTTACTGGTACAAATAGAAGTTTGATAGCTCCAGAAAATAGTAGTCCTGCAATAATTGCTCCACCTAAGCCTCTCCACAAAGGATCAGATAAAGTGATTGGTACAAGTCCTACAATGGTTGCCAAAGAGGTTAGGAGAACTGGTTCCAACCTTGAACCTGCAGCATCAACAATTGCATCTTTTAGCTCCAGTCCCTCTCTTAAATTATCATTAATTTTTTCAATAACAACTATGGCATGGGTAACTACAATTCCAAACAATGCCAAAATTCCAATCAAAGCAGGGAAGGACAAAGGAGTATTGCTTAAAGCAAAAACATAAAATACCCCTGCCACAGATAAAGGAATAATTAAAAGGGCAATAATTGCTTGTCTAAATGATCCAAATTCTATAACCATGGTTGTTAAAATTAATAAAAAAGAAATTAACATGGCTTGTAAAATGGAGTTAACAGATTTTTGGTTTTCCTCATTAACCCCTCCTGTTTTCCAGGTGTATCCAGAAGGCAAATTTAATTTTGTTTTAACAAAGTCTTCCAATTGTTTATTTTTTTCTTGAACATTAAATCCCGAAACAACAGAGGCAGATACAGAAATAGATCTTTTCCTGCTGTCACGGGTAATAATTGTTGGGTTGGTTGATAAAGAAAGTTTTCCCAAAGAAAGTAAGGGGACTAATCCTTTGGAGGTTGGTACGCTAAGTTGCCCCAAATCTTCTGGTGTTTGTGAAGAGGCAGAGGTTCTAAAATTAATGTCCTGTTCATCTTTGTCGAATTTAATGCTATCCAAAGTAAAACCTGTGGCATAAGTTCTAAGCCATAAAGAAATACTGTCCACTGTTAATCCGTACTCCAATAATTTATCCTTGTCTGGAGTAAAAACTATTTTACTTGTGCCTGGTTTTACGGATTTGTCAGCATTAGTTATCCCAGGTAAGGTTTTTAAATATTCCACAACTTTGGAAGCTAAAGTATCTAAAGTAGTTAGATCATCTCCCAGCAAGGTTACTTGTACATCTGCTCCTGCAGGAGGTCCACCTGATAATTCTTGAACTGTTATAGTACCTTTGGAATAATCCTTTAACTTTACCCTATATTCTTGGGCTAAATCAGATGATGTTTCTTTTCGCAACCCCTTTTCAGTTAAATGAAGCGTAACTAAAACATTGTTGCCTCCTGAGGAAGATCTTCCTTCTCCTCCAGAAAACCCTACCCCAGATTCTGCAACAGCAAATTTAACTTGGGGGAAGTCTAAAACTTTATTTAATAAAGATACAGTTTCCTTATTTGCAACCTCAACATTAGTACCTGCAGGAAGTTCTGCACTTATGTATAAAAGTTCAGTATTTTCTTTTGGAAAGAATTCATTTTTCACAAACCCTAGAGGAACTAACAGGTATCCTACAAGTGCAAAAACAGTTAAGGCGATTATGACATTTCTTTTGCCATGTTTTGAATTTAAAACTCTGGAGATAAAACTCATATATCTTTTACTTAAAATTTCTATATCCAGCAGCCCTTTTTCAAATATTTTCTGAAAAAAACTGGGGATTTTTTTGGTGAATTTATTTTTATTAATTGTGAAAGTAGTTGTTTGCCAAATCTTTTGTTTGGTTTTGTAAAACACTCCAATTAAAATTAAGGTTGTAATTAAAATAAAGGGGAGCAGTATATTTTTAGGAAGTAAAATTATATAAAGGGCTGTCAAAATTATTATCCCCAAAATAGTTACCAAAATTTTGACTCTCCTTGGCATTTGCAGTTTTAGGAAGATAATCATCAAAGGCAAAGTTATTAAAACTGCAATCGAAGTTGAGGAAATCATGGTGGCAGTAACCACAATTGGGATGGATTTAATAAATTCTCCAATAATTCCAGAGGCCAAAAGCAAAGGTAAAAATGCCCAAATTGTAGTGATAGTAGTTGACCAAAGAGGAACAATAAAATCTTTCCAAACCAAAATTCCGGTTTGGGCAGGGGTAAATTTACCTGTGGCAAAATATCTAGTCATGGCAGCTACAGTCACAATTGTGTCATCAATAAGCAACCCTAAGGCAATCAGAAAGGCAAACATGGTTAAAAAGTTTAGGGAAAGTCCCATGGCATTAATAATGGCAAAGGAGGATAAAAATGTTAAAGGTACAGTAATGCTTGAGATGATGGCTTGTTTTAGTCCCAAAAATAAAAGGAGCAAAATAAACACTAAAAGAATTGTTGTTAAAAAATCATTGGTAAGTTCTGCAAATTGTTTGGTTATTTCCTCTGCACTGTTTGAAATAGTTACTAAATGAAAGCTATCTTTCCTTTCCAGAAAACTTTCAACTTCCTTTTTAACTTCTTGTTCTGCTGCATCTATGTTGGAATTGGATGTTTTGTAGACAAAAAATTGAACAGCATTTTTGGATTTTTCATTTTTTTCCCCAAATAAACTTAATTTTTGATTAGGGGAAGAACGGAAAGAAATAGAGGCAATATCCCCCAACCTTACTGGTTTATCTTCAATATTTATTCTTAAATTTCTTAAATCCTCTAGAGTAAAAACATCCTTATCTATGGTTAAAGGGAAGGAAAAAGATCCTGTTTGGACTGACCCTGCAGGGTAGGAACCAGCTGCTTTTTGAATAAGTTGTGAAAGGGTAATAGGATTAATGTTGTACTCCTTAATTTTTGCAGGAGATATTACTACTTCAACTTCCTGGGTGTCAGAACCTGAGGTTGAAACCCTATCTACTTTAGGTAAATCCTCAATTCTTTTTTTCAAATCTTGAGATAACCTCATTAAGGATCCAATATCTGCATCTGTTGTTAGGGCAAAATTCCAAATGGGTTGGTTCTCAAAATCTAATTTATTAACTGATGGGGTTTTGGCATCTTTAGGTAAATCAGTAACAGAATCAACGGCAGATTGGACTTCATCCTTGGCTTTATCAGCATCTTTTTTTGACAAAAATTGGATGGTGATGTTGGAACTGTTTTCTGAAGATGAGGAAACTAAAGCATCAATATCCTTGACACTGTTTATTTTATCCTCCAAAGGAATGGTGACCAAGCTTTCAATATCTTCAGGTGATGCCCCTGGTAAAAAAGTTGAAACAACCACAATTGGGATTTTTACTTCAGGGTTTAATCTTCTGGGTAAGCTAAAATATCCATAAAGTCCCATGGCCACAATTCCCAAAATAAGCATGATAACCAGCCTAATTTGAACAAGATATTTGGCATACCATCTATTTAAAAGGTTGGGATTAAACTTTAAGCTATCTAAATAAGAGGTGATTTTAGCCATAGAAAAAATTATTTACTTTGGGTAACTTTATCCCCATCAATAATATTTCTATTTAAAATAACCTCATCTGAGGAAGTAATTCCAGATTCAATTTCCACAAACCTACCTAAAATTTGTCCCAAAACTACCTCTTTGGCTTTGGCTTTCTCACCATCAACTACATATAAATAAGAGTTGGTTCTAGTTTGGTAGATACTATCGATTGGTACAAATGGAACGCTAGCTGAAGTATCAGGGAACCCAACAGGTACATCAACTGTAATAAATCCTTCACTAGTTAAATCAGAATTTAAACTATCAGGAATAGGGTAGTAAATTGCATAAAGTGTTCCTTGGACAGCTTCTGTGGATACAAACGTTGGTTTTGCCTCATAAGTTTTATCTTCAATATGCAAAATTGAAGGTTCAAGAAAAGAAACTCTTCTGGCAACATCCTTTGAAACATATGCAACTGCTGTGATTGGGTCTTCTTCTGCAACTTGGCTTAATATCAAAAGAGGGGAACCAGGATTAACTGATTCAAATTCTTTAACAAAAACTCTTTGAATTGTGCCTGAAAAAGGGGATACAGGATAATACATACCCTCATTTATTCTGGCTAAAGTAAGCTGCAAATTAGATACTTCCTTATTTACATCCAATTGTTTGTCTTGGATATCAAGTTGTTTTAGGGCAACTTCTCGGGTTAAATCAGAGATTTGAGCACCTGGTTTGTCTGAGGCAGATGAATATTGGTTAGATCTTAAACTGGCTCTAGCTGCGTTTATAGAGGCTGTGTATTGGCTTTTTAATTGTTGGGCAGATAAAATATCTGCTCTGTTTGCCACAGGATCAACCTGTAGTGTGGCAATATTTTCATTAATTGTAGTTAGGATTGTTTCATTTATAGCAATTAAGGCATTTGTTTCATCATTTGATTTTGCAGTAATGTCTCGGAGTTGGTCTGAGTTATCATCGCTTTTGTTTGCGAGTTCCTTTTGCTTTTTAATAATTTCTTTTTGATCTGGGTAGGTAGAATTTGTTAAATCAGCCTGTTTTTGGGTGATTTGGCGGGAAACTGAGGCAGAATTACCACCATAATAATTAGTACCTATTTCTAAAAGCAAAGCTCCTCTGCTAACTTTTGTGCCTTCAAAGGAGTGAATTTTATTTACAATTCCAGAAGTCTGGGAGTTAATCGCAATTACACCTGATTTTTTAATTTGGGCTTGAACAGAAATTTTAGGTGCAGTTCCTATTCTGTAAACCTCCACGCTTTTAATAACTTCTTGTTTTATAACTTCTGTTTTAGGTTTAGGTAGTAAACTGGAAATAATAATTAAAGCCAAAACCAATCCTAAAGCTATAAAAAAGCTTCTTAAAGGGTGTTTATTTATATGTTTAACTACTCTGACCCTATAAATTCTTGATTTTGTAACAAAATAATCTTTGATTTTAGTTACTTTCTTAGGGACTCTGGGTCTTGAGAATTTTGGTAATCCAATACGCATGAGCAGAGTATTATAAACTATCTTATAGGATATATCAATCCTTGGGTGTGACTGCTGAAGTTAAGCAGCTAAAAAGTAAGTTCTTTGTCTCAAGTCAGGGGAAGTAAGAGTTCTTATTATTACCTGTTCTAAAACTTTAATGTCAGTAGTTCTAACACATTCATCAGGTTTGTGAAATAGTTCAGCAATGCCTACTCCCCAGATTACCCCAGGAATCAATCTTGCAATCTCTCTACCTCTATTTAAATAATTCATCAAGATAGCAATTTCATCAAAACCATGCTCTCCATAGTTCCATTCAGGCACAATAGTAAGCCCTGTAACTTCTCTAACAATATTTTCTAACCATTCTCCTTTTGCTTTTTCTGAAACCCAAGCTGCTCTTTCTGATGGAATATGAGCACTTTTAATAGTTGCTCCTGCACCAGTTATTAACCTATTTAATATTTTTAAGGTATTTTCTCCATTGATTGGTTCGTCTGGAGCATAAAATCCTCCATTTGTTCTAATTTCTAAGTTTGAAAGAGCAATATCAGGTACACTATTGTATCTTTTTATAATGTTTCCAGATTGATCTCTTAAGCCATGTTGTCCTGCTGCATTATTTAGGGTAGCTTTTCCTAAAGGTGTTGGGTCCAGCAGTGATAACATTTTTTTTAATTCCAAATAAGCTGAAATGTTGGCATCGTAAGCACTAATAGGGGGTTCAGAGCCCTTCTTTCTGATGCCTGAATGGCCAGTTTTTCCGCTAACCTCTAGATCAAGTTCAAATAAACCCCTACAACCATAGCTGATTTCATTATTACTTCCATTTGTTGAGAAAATAAATTCAGGTTGATATCCTGGATTATCTCTCATTAAACGAGCAAAGTGTTTCGTTACTACATCTATTCCCCCAAAGCGAGTTTCTTCATCAGAGGTAAAAGCTAAAGCAACTGGATCTAATTCTTGATCTTTTCTTTTGAACCTTGAGATAGCAGTAAGCATGGCTGCAGCCGCTGATTTTGCATCTGAGGAACCTCTACCGTACAGCATTCCATCAACAATTGTTCCGCCATAAGGATCATATTGACCTTGACCATCCTGATTACCGGTAACCCAAGCAGGAGTGGTATCAATATGCGAAACAATAACGAGTCTTGGAAGAGGATGATTTGCAACTAATAAGCTTGGCCTATATTGTTCAGCAGTCTCCAGTACTATAGACCTAAAGCTGGTTGGAGCGTTTTGGGTAACATAGGCATTCATGTAACCTACTAAACCACCTTCTGTTTTGTCTGACGGGATTTGAATTAATTTTTGAGTTAATGCAATAGGATCATTAGGAAATTCTCTGCTCATATTTGATTTGAAAGATTCTAACATAAATAAGGAATTATTTCAATACTATAAGCTTGCATTTATTTGAGTTATACCCTATAATACTGTCAATGCAATCTGCTCGATTTACTATAGATATATCTCCCTCAGAACTTGACTTAAGGAGTATAATTAAGGAATAAAATTAAATAAAGGTACTGGAGCACTATGGGGACACCCAGGCTCTATTTTTTTTGACTAACACTTATGAAAACAATAAACAATTTTAAAGAAATAGTAGGAATAATTGGGGGTATTGGACCTGAAGCAACCAACTATTTTACCTCACTTTTGGTTAAACTCAGACAGCCTTATGTTCAAAAAGACCAAGATCATATTCCATATTTTGTAATGAATAACCCTCAGATTCCTGATAGGTCAGAATTTATATTGGGTCAATCTGCCGAAAGTCCTCTTCCAGAACTTATCCGCTCAGGGAAGCTTTTGAAGGAAATGGGTGCAACTTTTTTGGTTATGCCTTGTAATACCTCTCATGCTTTCACAGAAGAATTAGAAGAAAAAACTCATCTTGAAGTTTTAAATATGATTCATTTAACTGTTAAACATATTGGGTATACCTTAGGGCAGGATTTAAAAGTAGGACTTTTGGCAACAACAGGTACAGTTAAGGCTAATATTTATACCAGAGCATTTAAAAAGATGGCTCCTCAAATCAAAGTAATTCTTCCAGACGCAAAACTTCAAAAAAATGTTATGAAAGCAATTTACAGCATTAAAGCAAATGGGGTGAATAAAAGTAATGCGATTTTGCTTCAAAATGCAGCCAAATCACTAATTAAAAAAGGTGCAGATGTTATCATTTTAGGATGTACAGAAATTCCCTTGGCTCTTCATGCAGATAATCAAAATTTTATAGATCCTATGGAAATCTTAGCCCAAAATGTAATTGCTAGATCCATCTCAAGCAAAGCTGAACCCCAAAAATCTCCTAAAAAGTTTTGGAATCTCTTTAACAATCCTTAAACAAAACCTCCCCTCCCATGAATGAAAATGACCGTAAAATACATGCTCAAAACTTAGGTTTATCCTTAGAAGAGTTTGATAAATTAGTTTTATCTGCAAATCAAGCCCATGCCAAAATAGCAGAATTAGGGCCATTTTATGGTAAAGAAGAGATTAAAGATCCTACATTTAGGATTACTGCTGAACCTGTAACTTTACCAAATGGCTCAAAGCAAACTTATGAAATATTAGGAGGGGATTTTTTGGAACTTGCCAAAAGTTTACCCAAACTTTCAGAAGATATTAAAACAAAACTTGGAGACGATTTATCTTTTAGAGTACCTTTAACTTGGAGAATCGATTCAATTGTTGATCAAAATGGATATATTAGGGTAAATGAGATAGAGGGTAAGGATGGAGCTAACGCTTTAATGATTGCAGAGCAGTTGGCATACGGATTACAGGATTTATCAGAGTCTACTGCCTCCCAGTTTGTAAAAACCTTAAAATCCCTATTTCCTGATGAAAAAATAATCAAAATAGCCTTAATCTTGACTGATATTCCAAATTATCCTCATACCCCAAACGCCAAGCGTTTTGTCAATTTTTTACATGAGCTTTCAGCCAGTACAATTCAAATAGATTTGATTGATGAAAATGACATAAGAAATAATGGTTTAAAGCCTGATTGGAGCAAGTATAGTGCAGTTATTAATGAAACCTCCCTTTCACCAAAAGAATTATTTAAATTAGAAGTAAAACCAGAGCAATTGATCTCTGCTGGAAATCATACAGCTTTGGTGAATAAAGGCTTGTTTGCCTTAATTTTTGATAAAGAATTGGACAATTTTTGGATTGAAAATTTAGGGCAGGAAAGTCTAGAAAGATTGAGAAAATATTTAATTCCTACAGATTTTATTGAAACTAAAGAAGAGCTAAAAGAGGCCAGAAAAAAGGGAAGGGTTGTGAAAGTTTCTTGGGCAGGGATAAATACAGCTTTGGTTAATAGATCAAGAGGGGTTGCCATCCCTGTAGGGGATGTGGAACAAAATACTGAGGAAAGATGGGAACTTTTAGAAGATTTATTGAAAAAAGGGTTAAGAATTGTTGCTCAAGATTTTGTTGAGCCTCAAAAAATCCCTTCATTTCTTCGAAAAAGAGGCATAACTTTGGAAAAAGTTGATTGGTATAACAGGGTTTGTGTGAAGTATGTTGTATCTGCAAATCCTGATGCAGAAGTATCACCAAATGTTGTTTTAACAGCAACTGAGGTAACTTTAGGACCTGGGATTGTACCTGCAACTCGAGAGTGTGCCTTCACTGCCGGAAAATTTGTAGATTAATTTGTAAACTCATTTAACTTCAGCTAAACTCATTTGTAATGATTATTCTAGGTATTGATCCTGGTATTGCCAGAGTTGGCTGGGGGGTAATTAAAGAGGAAAAAGGTCAAAGAACTGCCTTGGACTTTGGGGTTTTTGAAACCTCCTCAAGTTTGGATATAGATGAAAGGCTTTTAAAGGTTCATAAATTTATAACGGATTTAATTTCCAAGTTTGATCCTGATGTTTTGGCCATAGAAGAGTTATTTTTTGGAGCAAATGCCAAAACAGCCTTAACTGTTGGTCAAGCAAGAGGGGTAATTATTCTGACTGCAGCTCAAGCAAATATTAAAACTGTCTCATATACCCCTTTGCAGGTTAAAATGTCTATCACAGGTTATGGCAGGGCAGAGAAAAAACAAATCCAAATTATGGTCAAATCCATCTTGAAATTAACAAAACCCTTAACCCAAGATGATACTGCAGATGCTTTGGCAGTTGCATTAACATACGCTTTTTCGTATAAACTGACAAGTAAGCTACCCAAACTATGATAGGCTATTTAAAAGGTACAGTTTTAAGCAAACTTTCAGGTCAGGTTATAATTTTGGTTTCAGGTGTGGGGTATTTGGTAACTTTTCCTTCAAACATAATTTTAAAATTAAAAGAATCTGACAAAGTTGAGGCATTTATTTATCCTCATATAAAAGAGGATGCTTTTGATTTATATGGTTTTGCCTCACAAGATGAATTAAATCTATTTAAACTCGTAATGACTGTTTCAGGAATTGGGCCTAAAACAGCTCTTTTGGTGGTTGATCATGGAGTAAATTTGGTTGAAGGGGCTATCAAAAATGCAGATGCAGATTTTTTTACAAATATCCCAAGATTAGGCAGAAAAAATGCCCAAAAAATCATTATAGAGCTCAAAAATAAACTAGGAGGCTCAAAAGACCTAGATTTAAGCGGCGAAAGCGAGATCAACTTACAAGTAATTGAGGCCTTAAAAGGTATGGGATATTCAAAACAGGAAGCCTTAAAAGCAGTTCAAGAAATTCCTAAATCTTTGGAAAAAATAGAGGAAAAAATCAGCTATGCTTTAAGGCAAATGGGAAAAAGTAATGGCTAAAAAAAGTATTGACCCGGAAAATATAATTGAAGAAGAGAAGCTATTTAATACTTTAAGGGTTAAAGAGTGGAAGGAATTTGTAGGTCAAGCCAAGATAAAAGAATCTTTACATATTGGTATAACCGCTGCCAAAAAACGAAAAGAAGCAATGGAACACACACTGTTGTATGGTCCTCCTGGTTTAGGCAAAACTACTCTGGCTCATCTTATAGCAGCTCAAATGGGTAGTAATATTAGGATAACCTCAGGGCCAGCAATAGAAAGAGCTGGGGATTTGGCAGCTATTTTAACCAATCTGCAGCCTGGGGACGTCCTATTTATAGATGAAATCCACCGGTTAAACAGGGTTGTTGAGGAGACTTTGTATCCTGCAATGGAGGATTTTGCCTTGGATATTGTGATTGGGAAAGGTCCTTCTGCCCAAACTGTTAGGCTTGATTTGCCTAATATTACTATTGTAGGTGCTACCACCAGAATTGGGTTGATCTCAGCCCCATTGCGGGATAGATTTGGGGTTACCCATAAGTTATCTTTTTACTTTCCAGATGAATTATCAGAGATACTCTCCCAGGCATCTAAAGTTTTAAAATTGCCTATTTCCTCGGAAGAAGTCAGTCAGCTAGCTTCAAGAGCCAGAGGTACTCCCAGGATTGCTTTAAGACTTTTAAAAAGAGTGAGGGATGTAGCTCAAGTGCATGGGGAGGGTAAAGTTACGCAAAAGCTGCTTGACCAAGCTTTAGATTTGCTGGAGGTTGATCCTTTAGGTTTGGATGATTCTGACAGGAAGTTTTTAGAAACAATTATTGATAAGTTTAAAGGAGGACCTGTAGGGATAGAAACAATAGCAGCAACTCTGTCTGAAGACATTGGTACAGTTGAGGATGTGATTGAACCATATTTAATGCAGATAGGATTTTTAAAAAGAACCCCCAGAGGCAGAGAAGCAACTCTCGCAGCCTACAAGCACCTGAATAAAATTCTTCCTAAAATAAACCCATAGTAGTTTGATATTCTTACATTTTCTTGATATAATATTTCTTTATGGCTATTGAAGATAAAATTAAAACATCTTTAGAAGCATTTTCTATTCAAACCCAGGGGCAAAATTTAAAAAATGGAAAACATCCTGGAGAGTACCTCAAGCCTGTTTCAATTGCAGATATAATTGTGTTACCCCCAAATGGTGTACATCCTTCTGGTGGTCTTGCTAGGGTAGTTGATGCCCCAATTAGTGATGGAAAAGCTTTAGCTAGAAAATATATTGATCCTCCTTCAGAAGCTTTAATGGGGGGATTGGATACGGTTACAAGAGGACAAGCAACCCCTGATCGTTTGACTTGGGCTGGAGCATTTTTACATCTTACAGGGACTGTTTTACAAGAACAAGCACACATAGATAATCACAGATTGACTAAACAAGAGGTGGGAGTGATAGCAATTTTAAAAGGTCTTGGTTTATATCTTGATAAAGCTGACGGTAATATGGCTGATATTTTTGATATAAGGCATCCCGGAAAACATGATAGGGCTAAAGGTCAGATTTTGGATTCTACCTTAGATAGAAAACAAGAAGCTGCATCAGCGCTTCTTAGAGCTAGAACAGCTTATCTTAAAGGTAGTTTTGTTGGGGAAATGGCAGCATATGCTGCTGCACTAACAGCTATTATGCCATCTATCGAGCGAGCTAGAATAGAAACACTAGGTTTTAAGCCTGCTGAAACAGGTGAATCTTTTTGGCAATCTGTAGGAACAAGAAGCAGGAGAGCCATATTAACTGAGGTTGCAGGCATAAGAACAATTGCTGGTTTTAATATCCAGCCTGGGGTGGATTTAATTGGAGCAACAGCAAATATAAATACAGCTCGGGTTAGAAGAAGAATTTATGATAAATATAAAGATGTTCAACTGGTTCCCCTAGCAGATAAGAAAAAGGAAGAAGCAAGGGCTCTTACTATTGAGTATGCTAACGCAAGACTTACAGAAATAGAGCAAGTTCAATCAGAAATTATTTTGGCAACAGGAGTTACCTTCATTGTTTTACGTAATCTACCGTTCCAACCTAAAATAGCCTAAGGATAAAGATAATCCTGGAAGTAGTCTTAAGTGAATTTTGCCAAGATATTTATCTTTTTCTACCTGAACAATCTCATCTAAAATAAATCTTAACCAGATTGGATTTTGGGGGATATTATAATCAATTTTTAAAACATCTAAATTTTTATTTTGTAACCCTTTTCCAAAATATGTTTTAAAAGGTAAGACTTTTTTATCTTTAACTAAATTTATCCCAGAAGATGAAGAGGCATTAAATTCTTTTCCTTTCCAAGGGGTGTTTAAATTTCCAGTAGACCCTTTATATTGGCCATTAGGTAAGGGGGAAGGAAGACTGCCTTTTGAAAATTCTTTTTGATCAGGGGAAGATTGAGTTTTCCAATTCTTTAGAAAAAGTAAGGTAAAAAGTATTACCAGAAAAATACCAAGAATTACTAAAACTTTTTCAGTCACCAATAAATATTAACATCCCTTAGATGATGGTACAAACTCCTTTTTTGATTGACAAAATACAGAAAACCTGATATACTATGGGACTTAAATGGAAAGATCACCGTTAAATATTTTAGCTACAAAAGTAAGGAGAGTTGATTCAGCAAGAACTCGAGCTTCAAGTGTCATAGCAAGCCTAGGAACAGAAGTAGGTCCCTCACGGCTATCTCTTGAAGGAGAACTTCCCGCGAATGAACGCTTACATCGAATTGCAGAAATTTCCGCAATAAGATATCACTATGAAAAAGCAACTCAACCTATTTTAGAATCTTTTAGATCTACATACGATCGTGATTTAACAGAATATGTAGGTTTGCCTGAAAAAGAGGCTGAGTTTGAAGCATTACAAAATCAAAGACTCGATCTCAGAGAAACTGCGATTTTTACAATTAACGAAAGCGACCCAGAAGTAGCAGCAATTGGTGCAAAGGGTGAAGAAATTGTAAAAATAAAAGCCGCTGTTTATCGCAGAAGAAAAATTAACCGTACTAGCCGAGGATTAGACTATACTTTAGAAACAAGAGAAATTTATGCTGTGCCACTTCCAAATGGTAATGAAGTGCGAATAACCAATCCGTTAGGTGCGTATGTTCTTGACCATCTACTTCAAAATGGTCAGGCAAATCATTCTCAGTTGGTTTATGAAATGTTTGGATATAGAGGAAATAGAACAAATGCCCGAGTAAGTGAGGTTTATCGTAAATCCTTAACTACAGAATTTAACGGAACTGGCTTTAGGGTGAGACGATTTAGAGATCTTGCCATTGGAAATGCACAAGGAGTAAGCACAACAAACTATGCATTAGAAAGAACTGAAGATGAGCAATTATCAGCAAATGCATCTTTTGAAGAAAACAAACCTGCTATATCCCAAAAGAGTGAGCCAAATGGAATTGAAAGAGAATTTTACGAAACAATCCGTACAGCCGCGCGAGATATTCTCGCGATTAGAGCTCTTAAGGAACGAGGAGCTGTTGATGATGAGACAAATCGTATAGCTGAAGAAGAATATTCATACTTTATCTCTACCAGGCCGCTAGGATTAGCAGTAGATGCTGTCGCTGATGTTTTAGTGGAACAAGGTAAGATTATAAGCTCTGAACGAAGAGAGCTTTTAAATGTATTAAAAAATGCAACAGTAGATCATCCTATCCGTTCAGATGAAATAGCAAAAGCTAGATATGGAAATTCAGATGGAGAGTCTATATACAAAGCAAATGGATATATGTTTACTGTAAGTTCAAGACTTCACCTGAATAATTTAGGAATAGACGTTAAATCAGTTTTAGAAGGAGATTCAATGACTAAAGGTAAATGGACGGCGTTAAGAAGACATAGACCAACTACGACATTCTCAGCACCACACACATATTATATAGTTTTTAAACCTACTATTGATACTGTAGATACCCGGGAGTTACGACAACCTGCGTAAATCTCATAAAACTGCTTAAAATAATTAAGCTTGCTCGAATAACCCCTAGATCGTATAATATCAAGGTTCGCACAAACTTCTACTGTTTTGTGCTGACTAGTCTTGACTTAATTGGGACTAAGAGGAACAGGCATCCTATGCCTGATTCCGATGGGCCGGTAGCTCAGCGGTAGAGCAGGAGACTTTTAATCTCTTGGTCCTGGGTTCGATCCCCAGCCGGCTCACCCTTCGACAAGTCCTTCGATAAACTCAGGATAATGAGCTCGTCGAATTACTCAGGGTTTTATTGATAGGATAAAATCATGACTTGGTATATTTATATTCTTCTTTGCAATCAGAAAACTTATTATGTGGGGTTAACTCATAATTTAGAACAAAGATTAACTTCACACAAACAAAAGAGAAATATAGGAACAAAAGAGTTTTCTGATTTACAGTTGGTATATCATGAAGAATTTGATACTAGGGATAAGGCAGAAAGAAGAGAGAAGCAACTAAAAGGTTGGACTTTCGCAAAGAAGAAGGCCTTAATTGATGGAAATACAGATCTATTAATACAGTTGAGTAAAACCCGAGCTGTTGAAGGCTAGTTGCCTGATAAATCTATGGTGAGCTTGTCGAACCATCCCCAGCCGGCTCACCCGAGTCAAACTTGGCTATGCCTCGTCAGAAGGGGTTAGAGTTTGATGAGGAATTAGGCAAGTCTGACTTGCCATTTTATTTTATATATCGAATTAACCTCAAATTTTTAGAACCCGTCGGTGACTTCGAACTAAATTAGTCTATATACTCAATTTCAAAAGGTGCCTCGTACTGGCCTTTCCATGTTTCTTCTAAACCGCTTCTTCGAGCTAAAATACCATCTGGAAAATAACCAGTCACAGTTTTTACATAATGACCGGCATAAAGAATGGCTTCCATTGCAGCTTGTCGCTTCGCTTCGGGTTGATGTTTTCCAATTCGGTTATTATTCATAGTGTCCTGCCATTCGTGAAGTTGTCTATAGAGTTCCCCATTTTCTAGAGATGTAAACCCATCACTAAATAATACTCTCTTAATTCCTTCTTTTCTTTTTGCAATACCAACAAACCACTCAATAGGCGGGTCTTCTGTATAATGCTCATATGGGTTTACAAGGTAAACTGGAAAAGGTGCTTCTGTTTTTCCTTCGAATGCACTAAGTAATGCACTACTCTTTTCTGCTATTGCTTCTGGAGTAAACCCAGTAAGAGATTGAACTGCCGAACTAGTAGCAGCAAGAATTCTCTCTAGTTGCTGCTGTCTCCTTGCTGGAATTCCTGGAAGAAGAGATGCTCTATTATGAGCCCAATTACCATAGACAGTGGTTACTCGTCCATCTGCTATAGAATTAAATTCATGACTAAAGTTGAGTCCGGTAATTCCAGTGTCTGTCCGACCATATCCTGCATACCAGACTGTTGGTGGGCCTGATGCAAGTATTTCTTCAAGATTTCTTTGTGGCGCTTCGTGACTCATAGTATTCCACATTCTAGTTCTTTTATGGCTTGGAGTCAAAAAAGTCATCTGAATCACCTTAAGATTCTTGATATAATAGGTTGAGGTGGTTGAGCCAGGCTAATGTTGGTTCAAATAGAAGGTCATTCGGCTCACATTTTTCAATATGCCTAATTTAGAATCTATATTTTGGTATAATTTTATAAATGGCTGAAGCACCATCCCCTTCCGAAATAGTTAAAAAAGAATCACTCTCAACCAAGGAGATGGAGAATTTAATTGCATCTGTAGGTAATAGTGAGTCAAAAGCAGCAACTCTTTTGGTAATGAAACCCGGAATTATTTATTCAGGTTATGCACTTCAGCAAGAACTGATTAAATCTCAAGGACCTAACCCAACTTGGAAAATGGATCATCAAGGGGTAATGCATTATTGTGAACGATCTTTTGAGCCGATTGGCCTTGTCGCCGGTGAAGTTACAGATGAATTATCCCGAAGAGTTGGATTCGTTAAGACAAAATATGGCGAAGAAGTCGGCGATCCTTTTGCAGCTCTACTTGCAGATTATTCTCTAAGACATCCAAATCTTTCTTTATATACTCTATTCGGAGCAACTTTATCATCAGGAAAAGGAAAAGAAGTAACAGATGACACAGAATATAGAAAGCGTGCAGTAAGTGCACGCCTAAAGTTATTTTGGGAGCTAACAACAGCAGATTTACCATTAAGAGTGGCAAACTTAGGAGACGAAACAGGAGAAGATAGAGTTCAGTTAGCACAGCATCTTGCAAATTTAGGTCGATATGGGGTGCTGCAATATAATGCCGTAAAATACGGCCAACATTTTACTGGATATAAAGTAACTGAACAAGGAGTAGGCTTTATGAAGTCTGATGTTAGAACAGATATTCCGAACATTGGTCCTGTTCTAGCGGAAATTTTTGTAGGTAACAAAGAAAGATGGTTGACTCGTGGTGATGTTTCTGAAGAAGCAATGAAAACTGCTTTTAAAAAACATGTGGATAACAAAACTGACAGAAAAGTACAGATTGAGAGGCAGATGGGAGGGATAGTGCAACGTTGGGTAAATAAAGGTTATCTAGTTGTTGGGGGTTTCCATGATGATTTAAGATCTACAGTCAATTTAACAACACAGCAACGAAATGACTTAATTGAGCTACTTGAGATATTGGATAAATTCCAAAAACAGTCTCCTGATATAGTTCGGACAGGCATAGAACTCGTTAATCAAATGACACCCCAAAAGGTAGCTTTACTTATGGCAAAGGCTAAACAAGCCTCCCCTTTCGCTAATCGAGAATCTGTTGAAAATTTTGCGGATGAGCTATCTCTAATTTTTTCTGTCCAACCCGCTTTAACCGCTGGAGAAATTACCAAAATCCTCAATGAACAGGGTAAAAATATTTCTGCAGATGGAATTCGAGTAAGATTGAACAAATTGGAACAAAGAGGCCTTATTGAAAGGTCTTCACCAGAAAAAAACGCAACCTGGTCCTTAAAAACTCAGAGTAGTAGTAACGTTCCGTTATCATCTTAAGCATCATATGGAGGTGGAATAAACTTTAAAATAAGGGGTTCCAATCACCGGACAGGCGGGTCACATTTTTAAAATATGCTTGAAAGAGTCGATAGAGAACCATTTGAAGAAGATCCTACTTCTGTTTATGGATATGAGCTAGATGATCCAGATGATACACCCGAAAAACACCTCGAATTCCTAAAATCTTGTGTGGAAGCTTATAGAGCTGGAGAGTTTGACTTAGAAGCATTATTTTCAAGTGCATGTAATGGTCCTTTTGAGGGTGATGTAGACAAACGCGGCGTTTTTGAACAGACTGGTCATGTGATTTATAGACTTTCAGATTATGTAGATCCTGATGTTCGTAGGGGAATTGCAATTTATCCTGCTGCCCCTGAAATTGGTTTCCGGGGAGAAATTATTAGGCATGGTATTCAGTGGCAGAGTTTAGAACAATGGAGAAAAGAATGGTCAGAAAGTCATCCAGTTATTCCAGAGTTCGTTAAAAAACTTGCTGAAGGGTTTCAACTAAATCCTGGAATTGATAATTCTCAATTTGGTTTGAAAACGGAATAAACTTTCAAATACGGGGTTCCAGAGAGTAATTCGTTTGAGTTCTTCATATAGTAAGTAACATTATCTAACGATAACTTCAAGATTGATAACCTTCAGACCATACTTTAAAAGAGCTTCCAAGGAGCGGTTTTCTGTAAAGGGATCATGTTCATTGCATAGATTTTTTAAATATCCAATTTTGACATAAACTGGGCTCTTGTTCTTCGATATAAATAGGCTGTATACCATTCTGAAGGAACATCACGCCATCTTCTTGAAAATAAAGATTGTTTAGCTAGATTATCAAACAGAGTATCGACTCTTTTTAATCGAGTCGGACTACTAGCACTTCGTTCTAATAACTCTCTTTGTTTAGCAACAATCTCGGATATTCCCCAGACGTGTAGAGCACCTGCTATAGAAAGCCCATTTATGATGTAATCATTTTTAAGGTGTTGAGTGTCCCAAACAGATTCGCTTGTGCTTACATAATAGATACCCGCTGCCAAGAATAAGGCACTCCCAATCGGGTCAAACATCACTCGGTTAGCTATCTTTTCAACCATGGTTCTATTTTAACAAAAAATGCACCCAATTTGCAAACTATAGGACTAACGAGTATAATTAGCTGATGGGATTATCTGAATATGAGGTCTATCCTCCATTAAAAAAAGATTCTGATGAACAGCTTGGACTTCATAGAGTTGGAAGAGTTGAAGGATGGTACAGAGGAATATTATCAACGAGCGTCTTAGGCAATCCTGAACTATTAACTGATGAGATTGTAGACGCTTTAAAAATAGAAACTTCTAGCGCAAGACCACGTGTTGATAGGTTTTTTAAAGCTAGAGAAGCAAGGTTTTATGAGTTATTTATGTTTAAATATGGTAAGTTTGTGCCTCAAAACTCTCTAGACTATATAGAGAAATTAAAAGGCAATAGAATAAATGTACAGAACGCTGGTCTAATGGCTGCTATATATAAATACCCAGAACGATTTGAAGCAATTCAGGCAAATTATGAAAATCTTGATATAGGTTCGAGTGCTCTTTTGGAGGAGTTTGGGTTAGGGTTTGTTAAAGTAGATGCCTCCCCACCATCCACGCAGGAATTTTACCGAAGTTTAGTTGCAGAACTTATTGCTAAAGGAAATTTAGATGATAGACTTCGTATTTCATCTTGCGCCATAGATTACTACTCCAATATGATAGCTCTAGCTTTACCCCCTAAAAAAGGAAAGTCTCTTAATAAATATCGAGAAGAAGTAGGATTTAGGTGGTATGAAGGAAAAGTCGCTAAATTTGGCGATGATATGCATAAAATAACTTTTGGGTTAAGTGTCGGGCTTAAAAAGGTAAGTGAAATTTATGACGATATTTTTGCAACATCAAGTTTGACTTCAGATGGTCAATTACATCTTTGGTAATTTAGCCCAGATTTAATGATTTTTTCACAAGCTCTGATCTAACTGGGGTCACAAAACAACATTTATCTTTTTTTAGATTGGTGTTGATATTGCAAAAGACTTTGTTATAATCAGAAACATATGACAGCTGAAGCTAAACCAGTGTTAGATTTAAGAACCCCAGGAACAATTGATTCTTTAGTTGCAGAAAATCGGTTGCCGCTTATTGTTACATCGCCATCAGTAGACACTAGGGATGGATCTTCAAGATTTTTAGTATTAGTTCCTAACACAGCTTTGGAACCTGGAGACAGATGGTGGGAAAGCATGGGAGGTACTTTTTCAATAGCACGCCGTGGGAGAGTAAAACTTGAAGCAGTTGATCTTTTTGAAGTTGGCGAACAGATGATGGTTGATATTGCACAGCAAATTAAAGACGCTCAATCAAGAAGAAGTACTCAAGCAATCTAAGTCCAGATCCGAAATAGGATTCATCGGGTCACAAATTTTAATTAAGCTTTTTAATTTTCGAGGATTACTCTCCAGCGATCCACTATGTTTATATGATCCAGCTTTCTTGGTATTGGATCAGGTTTTAATGCTTGAATTTGAGCAATCCGAAGTAAATTATCTCGCATAACGTGTGTTATTTTATTCTTTCCTTCATCAGAGTAAGCCATAGTTAAATTCTGAAATCTTTGATTTACTCCTTGTTCTGGTCTGGACATATGAGATATTTACCAAGTGGTTAAAGCAACTCTTACTTCAGGGACATTTAGTCTTTGGTTATACAGAAAATTTTCCAATCCATTAGGATCACTAGGATCAGTATATTTCCGTGCCAAAGACCTTTCCAGTTGAGTTTTTAATTTTCCCAAAGCTTTTTTCCTTCCAAAACTTAGGGAATCGCTTTCCGGGCCATTTAGTATATGTAAAATACGAGCATAAGGAGTAAGATCTTTTCTTAAGCTTGGAGAAAGACCGCTAACAAATTCCTCAGCAGAGCTTCTAGCTGCAATTTCTTGCTCCACTTCTAAAGCTAATATTGGTCTTGAATGATCTGGTTCAACCATAGGTGCGTATTATACTAAAATACGCAAATTTAAGTTGGATTAAGAAGAGGATTTGAACAAACTAGAATACGACTTAGATTCCTTCTCTAAAACGAAGATAAATTTTAAACTTTTATTTTGAATCTTTTAATATATTTACTGCCTGATTTGGTTGTATAGGAAACTTCCAGCTTCATATTATTTATACCTGTGTGATACCTGCAAACACCCTTAGAACAAGTTCCAAAAAGTAGTTCTTGAGAAGAGGTTGAGGAATTCCCAAAATTAATTCCTCCCATAGCTCCTTCTTCCTGCTGCGAGGTGCCATAAGTTAAGGAATAGGAGACTGTTCTGGCATTTTGCAGATTTCCAAAATATACAATTAATGCTCTTCTATCTGCGCGCAGTTTAGGGGAAACAGTAATGCCTGTTGATTTTGTGACAACTGCTTTTCCAAACTTAGAAGCTTGAGGCAATACTTTGGCCTCTAATGTTTTAGGCAAAAAAGTAAAAGTAAAAAGGAAAAAAAACAGTATCAAAAATTTACGCATAGGGTTTCTCTAACTTTATCATAAATGGTATACTGATTCCAGGAAAATGAAAAAAACAGTTATTTTGTTAAGTTTAATAGTAGTTTTAATAGCAGTTGCAGTGAAGTTAATTTTTTTCCCTTCAAAAAGCTCACTTTCTTCACCTTCCACTAATACCCAAGAGCAAAAAATTAATGTTGAACCTTCAAAAACAGTTAAAGCATATGCTGATCCAACTGGGTTTACTTTTAGTTACCCTGATAATTTATCTTTGCTCCCTAATGAATTAAAAGACGCAAATACTTATGCAGATATTCAACTAACTGCCAAAGGGGTTGAAGGTAGTTTGCACTTAACTATTTCAGACTCTAAATTTAAATCTTTGGAAGAATGGATTAAAAGTACTGATTCCAAAGAGAAGCCTCAAGAAGTGCAATTAGGCAACTTAAAAGCTAAAGAGATTGTATCAACTGACTCCTCAAGTGGAGCAAGTAAATTAATGTTGGGGGCTTTGGATTCAGGAGTGTTATTTAATATAGAAATTCCTCTGGGTGCAAATAAAGTTTTTTGGATGAGTGTTTATAGTAGTGTTTTGAAAGATTTTGCCTTTACCACCCCAGTTGAAGCAACAGCTTCCCAAGGAAGCTCTGATGATATTTCATTTGAAGGTGAAGAAGTAGTTAATTAATTTTGTATGAATTGGGTTGACCTGGCAATAATTGCTTCTTTAATATTTTTTGCCTTAGAATCTTTGGGCAGGAATATAATCTTGGAGCTTTTGGATTTAGTTAGTTTTTTAACAGCTTTTTTCCTATCTTTTTCCTTTTATAACTATGCTTCTAAATTTTTTGAAGCTCAATTTCAAGCTGCTCATGGATTATCTTTGGTTTTAGGTTTTATGTCTGTTTGGTTTATAACTGAAACTTTGTTTTATTTATTGGTCAGGATTATTGCTCCCAAGTTGCCCCGCATAAAAATACCAAAAATGGGTATCTTAACCATGGTACCTGCTGTTTTACGGGGTTTAATATTTATATCTTTGTTTTTGGTGATGACCGCCACCTTCCCAATCCAACCCTCAATTAAAAAAGCTGTTCTAAATTCAAAAATAGGCAGTCAAATTTTAAAAAATGCCTATGCTTTAGAACAACCTGTTAAAAATGTATTTGGAGGGGTGGCTAATGATTCGTTAACTTTTTTAACAATTAAGCCTAAAACAGATGAAAAAATTAATTTGGGGTTTAAGACTATTGAACACACAATAGATTATGAATCAGAAAAAGCTATGATTGGTTTAGTAAATAAAGAAAGAGAGCAAAGAGGTCTTAAAATTTTAGTTTTTAATGAAAAACTTGCTGAGGTTGGAAGAATGCATAGTAAAGATATGCTTGAGAGAGGTTATTTTTCCCATTACTCGCCAGAAGGCGAGAGTGTGGCAGATAGAGCTCAAAAAATGGAAGTTGATTTTTTGGTAATTGGGGAAAATTTGGCTTATGCACCTAATTTGGAAGCTGCACACAAAGGCTTAATGAATTCAGAAGGACATAAAGCCAATATTCTATCAACTGATTATGGGAAAATTGGGATTGGGGTTTTGGATGCAGGGGTTTATGGCAAAATGTTTGTCCAGGTATTTAGTAATTAGTTTTCAGTTGTTATTTTTCAGTTTTCATTGAAAATTGTAAATTGAAAAATGAAAATCATCTTTAATGTTCAATAACACTAAATTATTAGCTATATCTTCATTTTTATTTCTGGTTTTAGGTTCAGGATTTCTGTGGTTTGGATTTGAAACTCCCTTATCATCACCTTCACCTGTTCCAACTCTTGAGACAGTCTCGGTTGCTACATCCTCTGCTACTGCAGGTATAGAAGGGGAGAAGGCTGTTGTATTAAAAGTGGTTGATGGTGATACTTTAGAACTTGAAAGTGGTCAAAGTGTTAGATTTGTGGGTATTGATACTCCTGAAACAGTTGATCCTAGACGTCCTGTAGGTTGTTTTGGTAAAGAGGCTTCAAATGAGACTAAAAGGTTGCTTACAGGAAAAACAGTAATTTTGCAAAAAGATATATCAGATACTGACAAATACAAAAGGCTTTTGAGGTATATTTATTTGCCTTTAGAAAATGGAAATATTTTGTTTGTAAATGATTATTTGGTCAGAGAGGGTTTTGCCAAGGTTTATACATACCCCCCTGATGTAAAATTTAATGAACAATTTAAAGAGGCAGAAAACTTTGCCAGGATTAATAAAAAAGGACTTTGGGGAAGATGTTAGCACTTTGCATGATATACTAAATTTATTATGAAAAAATTTCTGATTCAGGTAGTTTTGCTTATGGTAGTGATTGGTATAGGGATTGCCTTTTTTATTCCAGGAAGTACGTCCACCATAAGCTTGCCTTTTTTGCCTCAACCTACCAAAACAAATGAATTACAAATTAACGATGCAGTTTTTAAGGTCGAGGTAGCTGATACTCCAGAAAAAAGAAGTAAGGGTTTGGGGGGTAAAGAGAGTCTTTCAGACAATGAGGGCATGCTTTTTATTTTTGACAAAGCAGACAGACATACCTTTTGGATGAAAGGATTAAAATTTTCCTTAGACTTTGTTTGGATTAAAGGTGATATGGTTGTTGATATTTTAGAGAATGTTCCCCAGCCTGCTCAAGGTCAAACTGATGCATCTTTGCCGATTTATACTTCCAAAACAGAAGCGGATAAGGTTTTGGAGTTAAAGGCTGGATCCGTAAAAAAGTTTAATATTAAAGTTGGGGATAGTATAAAAAATAAATCCTAGTAAAAAATGATTGAAGTTCTGCCTATAAAAACTCTGACAGATGAAGATGCACCTATTTTTGGTGCTTTAAATGTAACTTTAGGTAAATTATCAAGATTGTCTTTTCCTGTTGCAAATGGCATTGTAATTACTCCCCCTTCATTAAAATTAAAAACCACCTTGGAACATTTTGATTTTAAAAATAAAGAAGAATTTGTGCAATCCTTAACTCTTGTAAAAAAGGAGATCAATTCAATACCAGTTCCTGAAGTTTTACAAAGAGAAATAGGTAAACATAACTTGTTTTTACTTAACGGACAAATCATAAAATCCCAAAAAGAGCTTTGGCTTAATCTTTTAAATAATTGGATTGAACAAATAAAAAAAAGGCTTTGGGAGGGAGGGTTTTATAAAGGGTTAACAGAAAGTTTAACTCCTTTGGTTGTAATATTTGTAAAAAAGGTGGAAAGCGCGGGTTTGGCATATTTTGACTCTTTGCAGTCTGATACTGTAATTAAGGTTGCCTCAGGTAAAATTCACCCCAATGATTTAAAAAAACTGGATGAACTTGTAAGGCAGGCCAACAAAAAATTATATATTCCTCATGAGTATGAGTGGATTATAGATAACGGGCTTAAGATTATAAAAGTTTCCCCCTATACCCACGCTCCTTTAATATCTGAAGTTGCCCCAAGGCTCTCACAGGCTATAGAGGAGCTTGCTCCGAGGCAGCCGAGGAGTGCTGTGAAGGTCTTTTTTGATCTTTCCACAGGTTTAACCATTGAAAAAAAAGTGGATGGGATTTATATAGCTGCAGAGAAAATATTTGATTTAAATAAACCCAGAGAGTCTTTTGAAGAGATGGTTTTTAAGTTGGTAGAATCATCGAGTGCTTTTCCTGATTCGCCAGTTTTATTTAAGTTGGCAGATAAGTCTGAAGGCATGGGTAAAATAAGAGGAGCTTTAAGGCTATTGCATCAGCAAACCTTATTTAACCCTATGATTGAGGCTTTAGATTTCCTTAGACATAAAAGAGGAATTAACAATATCCATATTGTAGTTCCTTTTACCAGGGGGATCACGGAATTTTTACAAATTAAAAGAGAGTTGGCAGTTAAAAAATTGGGCAGAAAAAATTCTTTACAGCTTTGGTTGGAGGTGGCTGTGCCTGAAAACATAGTTAATTTGGAGGATTATTTGATTGCAGGGCTAGATGGGATTGTTTTAAATCTGGATGAATTGATTGCCCATTTAAATGGTTTTGACTCAAAAGAGGAAGATTTAATGTTTTATAAAAATGAAGCAAAGGGTCTAATGAAGTTTTTAGAAGACGGATTAAAACTACTTCACAAATCTAAGATTCCCTTTATAGCTTATGGAAGTTTAAGTATGTATCCTGCAGTTTTAGAGTTTTTAATAGAAAAAGGGGTTTATGGATTAGTGGTTGAAAGATATGAGGCCGTCTCTGCCCATGACTTATTACATCAAACTGAAAAAAGAATGATCTTAAGAAGAAGCTCTTAGATTAAAAAGCAGAATATATTCTCCTTTAGGTCCGCCAGCTGGCGGATTTAAAACCTTTAACCATTCTGAGATTAATTTTTTCTCAACATTTTGGTGAATTTTTGTGAGTTCTTTGGCTAAGACTACTTCTATATCTCCAAAAACTGTTTTTATATCATCTAATGTTTTTACTAATTTGTGTGGGGCAACGAACATGATGTTAGTAAAGTTTATTTTTTCACTCGGCAAAGATTTTAAATTTTCTAACCAATTTATTCTTTGACCTGGTTTATCAGGTGGATATCCTAAAAACATAAATTTATCAGGAGGTAAACCTGAGAGGGTTAAGGCAGTAATAACTGAAGAAGGTCCAGGGAGAGAATCTAATCCAATTCCTGAATTTATACACTCCCTAACCAATTTATACCCAGGGTCAGAAACAAGTGGAGTACCAGCATCAGAAACTAAAGCCATGTTTAATCCTGTTTGTAATTGTTGAATCAGTTTTGGGATTTCGTTTACTTCATTGTAGTCATTTAAAACTTGCAGGGGTTTGTTTATTTGGTAATGATTTAAAAGAAGTGCTGTTCTTCTGGTATCTTCACAAATAATTACATCAACCGATTGTAAAATTTCCAAGGTTCGGAGTGTAATATCTTTTAAATTCCCAATAGGTGTAGGGATGATGTAGAGCATAGTATCAAGTATTATGTATCAAGTATTAAGGTAATGCAATTAAACCCCTACTACTTGCTACTTTCTACTAATTTTTTTGACAATACTTGCTCTTATTTCGGCATCCATTAAAATATGGTGTAATCCAGGTAAAATTGAAACAAAAATAATTCCCCCCACAATAGGCAATAAATATTTATCAACATCAGGGATTAAAGACCCCAAATAATAGCCTGCCAAAGTAACGCCAATTGCCCAAAGAACTCCTCCGACTAAATTGAATGTTAAAAACCTTTTATAATTCATTTGTCCTGCACCTGCCACAACAGGAGCAAAAGCCCGTATAACAGGCACAAATCTGGCTAAAATTATGGTTTTTCCTCCATGTTTATCGTAAAACTTTTGGGCAGTATCCAGGTGTTTTTTATTAAAAAGGACAGAATCGCTTTTTGTAAAAAGCCTGGGGCCTAAACTTTTTCCTATATGAAAGCCAATAGTATCTCCTAAAACAGCTGCTATAAATGCTCCAGCTGTAAGTAAGGTAATATCCAAAAATCCTTGGGATGCTAGGAAACCAGCTGTAAAGAGAAGTGAGTCACCTGGGAAGAAAAAACCAATCAAAAGGCCTGATTCTAAAAAAACTATGGCAAAAACTCCAAAATAACCAGCTGTTTTAACAAGGGAAACCAAATCAAAATGCATAGGAAATTAGTATACAGTTCTTACCTAAAACATATCAAGTGGTTATATAATAAACTTGTGTACAAAATTATTCTTAGTATTGTTGTTTTCTTAATTCTGATTGGTATTTTTGGCTTTAAAAATTTTTATTTAAAAAACAGCAAAGGAGAAAATTTTAATCCTCAAATTGATCAATTACTTAAAGGCTCACCATCACCAATGCCCTTTGAAGAATTAACTATTCCCTTTTTAAGGAATAAAGAATACAAAAGTACTTTAGGGCAGTTGGAAAAGGTTTCTGAAAATCAAAACTATACCTCATATTTAACCAGCTACACATCAGATGGGTTGAAAATTAACGCTCTTCTAACCGAGCCTGTGGGTGAAAAACCTGAGGGTGGCTATCCGGCAATTGTTTTTATTCATGGCTATATTCCTCCAAAGCAATATCAAACACTTCAAAAATATATTGAGTATGTGGATTATCTGGCAAGGGAGGGGTTTGTGGTATTTAAGATAGATCTGAGGGGGCACGGGGAGTCTGAGGGAGAACCTGGAGGCGGCTATTATTCTTCTGATTATGTCATAGATGCACTAAATGCTTATAAAGCCTTGCAGGATAGCGGTTTTGTAAATCCTAAAAAAATTGGACTTTGGGGTCATTCTATGGCAGGGAATGTAGTTTTAAGGAGTTTTGCGGTAAAGCCTGAGATTTCGGCTGTAGTTATTTGGGCAGGAGCTGGATATACATATGTCGACTTAAATGAATATAGACTAAGGGATTCAAGTTATCAAGCTCCGCTTAATAATACTGAAAGGGTTAGAAAAAGACAGCAACTGCTGCAAATTTATGGTGATCCAAAAGAAGGGAATCCTTTTTGGAAATTGGTTGCCCCCACAAATTATCTAACAGATATAAAAGGGGCTATCCAATTAAATCATGCAGTGGATGATGAGGTGGTGTCGATTGAATATAGTAGGAATTTAAATAAACTTTTGGATAAAACTTCTGTTGTTCATGAACTTCATGAATATGTAAGCGGTGGACACAATATAACAGGGGAAAGCTTTACCCAAGCCATGCAAAATACAGTAGAGTTTTTCCACAAATACCTTAAGTAGTTCCCAATTCTTACAATTATTTCACTTAGTTATTACACCTATAAGGTACATTTAGAATGTGAAAATAAGAAGAAAGAATGCAGCTCGGAAAACTGATAAAACCAAAGTGGAGCAGCTGTATAAACTTATAAAAGTTATTATCCCTTAGATTAAATTATTGAAATCTTCTTATAACGCCAACACATTTTCCTTGGATTTTGACATCTGTGGTATAAATTGGACTCATTGTGGAATTGGCTGGTTCAAGCCTGATTCTGTCAGCCTCTTTGAAAAATCTTTTTAAAGTGGCTAAACCGTTTTCTAGAAGCGCTACTACAATATCCCCATCTGTAGCTGTATTTTGTTCCTCAATAATTACATAATCACCGTCTAGTATCCCATCTTCTATCATAGAATCACCTTTAACTTGTAAAACATAAGAACGTTTTTTACCTGAAACCATAGAGGGTGAGACTTTAACTGAGGCATCAGGGTCTGTATAGGCCATGATTGGTTGGCCTGCAGCAATATATCCTAAAATTGGTAATTCAATTCCTTGAGGTAAGGCAGATTCAATTTTATTGTCTAAAACCTCTATACCCCTAACAGCTCCTTCAAATCTTTTAATTACGCCTTTGGTAGAGAGAGTTTGTAGATGTTCATGTACAGTGGCTAAAGATGAAACCCCGATGGCCTCTGCAATCTCTCCCAAAGTTGGGGAATAACCATATTTTTCAATATATTGTTTGAGGAAACTTAATATTTGTTTTTGTCTGCGGTAGAGAGTGATTGGCATGAGTTATACCATATACTCTACCAACAAAACCCGAATATCGTCAAGTAGTACAAACTAGATCAATCCCGATTCAATCGGGGTCAAATTTAGTTGATTTCTCCGCCTTGGCTGGAATGTATCTCCTCAATTTTTGAAATTAATTCAGGAACATTAAAGCTGGAGGTATCAAGGTTATGGCCTGCAAGTGTACGCAGTCCTTCAATAATCATTCGGGCTTTTACAGCTTTCTTTTTGCTTAAATTCCCAATCTTAATATCATTTTGGATAAAGGTTCTTGAAACAATTTGTAACGTGGCATAAAACAAAGAGGACTCAATAAAAACATTGGAAATATCTTTTATATCTACGCTGTGTGATTGAGAAGCCAGAAATTGACGGAAAATGAATGTTACCCTTTTTTCTTCTACATTTATAGTACTGGGGAAGAAATCAAGTGGAAATGAAGAGGAAACACTGTAAATACATCTATTAGAGGTTTTTACCAATTGATCAACTGATTGTCTGTCTGCTTCGAATTTAATGCTTTGATTTTTTGTTTGTTCATCAATGCCTTCTTCTTCAAGCGTTCTTTCAGGTTCTGGAACGTTAGTTAAAGGAATATTGGTTGGAGGCGTGATTTTTTTACTGGTTAAGCTGTGAAGTTTTGCCAACCAATAACTTATTTTCTCATTTTCGTTTTTTTCTGGTTTTTTTAAGGGTGATGGGGAATTAAAATACAGAGTGGGAAGTTTATTGAACATGAGCTTGCTGTATGGTACGCTTTTACCGAAGAAAAGTCAAAAGAAAATTAAGCTGATTTAGGGGGTCTTAGTGTAAGTGGGCTATCGGCGGTTTGCTTGGGTCTCCCAAACGCCATCTGCTAGAATCTGGAGCTTTTCCTGTATATCCCGGTCTTTGGAGTATTGGTGGTTTGCCAGGTGTTGCTTTACCAGTATTGTCTTTCTCAAAAGCAGCCATGAACCATTTCGGAGTTTCTTGTTTATCACCAATACCTTTTCCCGCAGCAAAGTCAACAGTGAAGATATATGAGGAACTGGGTAAGTTAATCACACGTCTGTCTGCATCATTAAAACCTAAATCTTGCCTCAAGCCTCCTATTCTTTGTATTAAGGCAGGAATTTCTATTACTGCTTTAACTTCTGCATGGCCATATGCTTTTACTGCTTTAACTTCTGTAGGACTTGAGGGTGGGTTTATTGGGTAATCTTTAATTCTCGTATTCAGCTCAGCCCAAGCAGCGTCTAATAATAGTCGTTTATTTTCTTCGCGTGTCCTTGCTGGATTTTCCTCATAATCAACCATGATTGAACAAGTATATCATAATAAAACTCTTTCGCCTTTCCTTTGGAAGTGGTAAAATTACAAAACCGGCCAAATTATGAGCAATTTTAAGATTTCTTCTGACTTTAAACCAACAGGTGATCAACCACAAGCTGTTAACAAGCTTGTGGTAGGCCTTAACAAAGGTAAGGAGCATCAGGTTTTGCTGGGAGTAACAGGCTCAGGTAAAACTTTTACCATGGCAAATGTTATACAAGAAGTTCAAAGGCCTACCTTGATTATTTCCCACAATAAAACTTTGGCAGGGCAATTGGCCCAAGAATTTAAATCACTTTTTCCCAACAATGCTGTTGAATATTTTGTTTCCTATTATGACTATTATCAACCTGAGGCATATATTGCCCAGTCAGACACATATATTGAAAAAGAAACTCAAATAAATGAAGAAATTGAAAAATTAAGACTTTCTGCCACCACTTCTTTGATGACCAGAAAAGATGTAATTGTTGTAGCTTCTGTTTCTGCCATATATAACTTGGGTAATCCGGTTGAATACCAAGGGGCAATTTTAGAGATTAAAAATGGGGTCAAATTAGGATTTGAATCCATAATGAAAATGTTAACCAAGATGTTTTATTCAAGAAATGACATTGATTTTAAAAGGTCAACTTACAGGGTTAAAGGGGATACTTTGGATATTTTTCCAGGATATAGTGATCAAGCAGTTAGGATAAACTTTTTGGGGGATAAAATCGAAAGGGTGTCTCATTTAAATCCTTTAACAGGTGATGTTATCCCCACTCCTGAAACAATAACCCTTTATCCTGCCAAACACTACATAACTCCTGAACAAAGATTAATGCCTGCTATGAAGCAGATAGAGAAGGATCTAGGAATTAGGTTGGAGGAATTAAGAAAACAAAATAAGTTAGTGGAAGCTCAAAGACTTGAACAAAGAACCCAATATGATTTGGAAATGATCAGAGAATTTGGATACTGTAATGGGATTGAGAATTACAGCAGATATTTTGATGGTAGAAAGCCAGGTGAACCTCCTTATTCTTTGATGGAATACTTTCCTAAAGATTTTTTGTTAATTTTGGATGAATCACACGTAACTTTGCCTCAAATTAGAGGAATGTATAACGGAGATAGATCCAGAAAAGAAACTTTAATAGATTTTGGTTTTAGACTTCCTTCTGCTTTGGATAACAGACCTTTAAAATTTGATGAATTTCAAAGGAAAATTAACCAAGTAATTTATGTTTCAGCAACCCCTGATGAATATGAGCTTTCTTTGGCAGGTCAAGATAATGTAGTACAGCAGCTTATAAGGCCAACAGGTATTGTGGACCCCGTAATTTCTGTTAGAAAAACTGAGGGTCAAATTCAAGATGTATTAAAAGAAGTTGAGGTTAGGGTTAAAAGCCAGGAAAGAGTTTTGATAACAACCCTAACCAAAAGAATGGCAGAGGACTTATCTGATTATCTAAAAGAAAAGGGCATTAAAGTAAATTATTTGCATTCTGATATAGAAACCCTAAAAAGAGGGGATATTTTGCAGGCTTTAAGACTTGGGGAATATGACGTGATTGTGGGAATTAATCTTTTAAGAGAGGGATTGGATTTGCCTGAGGTATCTTTGGTTATTATTTTAGATGCAGATAAGGAAGGGTTTTTAAGGTCTAAAACATCCTTAATTCAAACCATGGGAAGGGCTGCAAGGCATGTAAAAGGCACTGTTATTATGTATGCAGACAATATAACAAAGAGTATGAAAGCAGCCATGGAGGAGGTTGAAAGAAGGAGGGTATATCAGACTGAATATAATAAAAAACACCATATTACCCCAAGATCTATTGAAAAAGCTTTAAGGGAAAGATTGATAGAAAAAGTGGAAGAGTTGGAAGAAGTTTTGGGTAAAAAAGATTTTACTATTGAAGAAATTCCGGTAAAAGAAAGGCAAAAAATGGTAAATAATTTGGAAGCCCAAATGAAACAAGCAGCAGAACTTTTAGATTTTGAAACAGCAGCAAAACTACGGGATCAAATAAAAGAATTGTCAATCTAAGTTTAGCTTGCAATCCCAAGGTTACTGCACAAATTTATCAAATTCCTTCTTACTCATACCAGCTTGTTTTAAGATACTATTAAAAGTGCCAATGGCAATTTCTTTGTGATTTGGGACGATTGCTGTAAAAGATTTTTCACCTTTTCTTTTATGTACTTTAATATGGCTTCCCTTTTGAGAAATGATGGAAAATCCTGCTCTCTGTAGTGAAGAAAGTACTATTCTTGCTGAATAAAGTTTAGGCATTCACTTGAATGGATAAATCTTGAAGTTTAGGTTTATTTACAGGAGATAATTCTACTTGAGTTTTATCTTCGAAATACAATTCTAAAGCCTCTTTAAGATTCGTTATAGCTTCCTTTTCTGATTTGCCTTGACTAGCTATCTCTACTTCAAGAGCTTTAGCTACAAACCATTTGTCTTCTTTCCAAACTACAGAATGAATTCTTTTCATGAAATTATTATAGCATTTTTAGATTTTGAAACAGCAGCCCGCCTTAGAGATCAGATTAAAGAGTTACGAATTTAGCTGGTGGAGAATAGGAATAAATAGTTTCTCCATCCAACTTTGCCCAAGTATATTTAAGATCAACCCACTTAGCTTGTAAAGTGTGGGGAGTTGTAAAGTCGACAGGTTCAATTCCTGCTCCCCAGAAACTGGAAGATCTGCCTTGACTAACTTTCCCCAAAGCTTCAGTGAACTCCAATCCTTTTCCAACCTTATTTACCACAAGCGAAATTCTAAAATCTAAACCTTCCAGACTAGATACATCAATATATCCAGCTTCTCTTAGAAAAAAATTAGCTGGAAAACTATAAGTACTTAAACCTGAGTCTGGGTTGTTCGGTGTATCTAGCTTTATTAATACTTCTGCTTTTGGTTGAGCACAAGCAGCAAGCAATACAGGCAATAAAATGCCTGTTCTTAAAACATCTCGCCTACTAAGTGGTTTGTTAAAATAAATTTCAGATTCTGGATACATGTAGCTTATAGTATCACAGGTAGGGGTTTAAATCAATTATATTTTAATATTAGGGGTTTAAAAATCTTGCAAAAGGGAATATAATGGAACCTTGTTTTTCGGGAAATATTCGTCCCCAAACTATATGGCTACAGACCCTCCTTCGCCAAGGCTTCGGAGGGCAAGCAAAATTATGAGTACAGATAAAATTATTATTAAAGGCGCCAGAGAGCACAATTTAAAAAATATTGACCTAGAAATTCCCAAGAATAAATTGGTGGTTTTGACAGGTATTTCAGGCTCAGGAAAGTCTTCCTTGGCGTTTGATACTCTTTATGCAGAAGGTCAAAGAAGATATGTGGAATCTCTTTCTGCCTATGCCAGGCAATTTTTAGGGGTTATGGATAAGCCTGATGTAGATTTAATAGAAGGTTTATCCCCTGCAATTTCCATTGACCAAAAAGGTGTTTCTCATAACCCTCGTTCAACTGTTGGTACTACAACAGAAATATATGATTATTTAAGGCTGCTTTTTGCAAGAGTTGGTCATCCTCATTGTCCAATTTGTGGTAGAGAAATTTCCAGAATGTCTGTTGAGCAAATTGTGGAGCAAGTCATCAGTCGACAGTCTACAGTCAACAGCAAGAAGGGGAATAGGGTTATGATTTTAGCGCCTGTTGTGAAAGATAGAAAAGGTGAATATTCATCCCTTTTTGAGGATTTAAGGAAAAAAGGCTTTTCTAAAGTCAGAGTGGATGGCCAAGTTAGAGATTTAACCGACGACCTGGTTCTCATTAAAACCAACAAACATACAATAGATGTCTTAGTAGATCGTTTAGTTTTGGATAATAAAAGTGTTCATGAGCAAACTTTTACCTCAAGACTCTCACAATCTATTGAGACAGCGCTAAAACATGGTGAAGGGTCTATGATTTTATCCGAAGTAAAAGACGCCTCTTTAGAATTTCCGGCAAACCCTAAGAAAATGGAAGATCACTTATATTCTGAAAGATTTGCTTGTCCTGTTGATAACATAGCTTTATCCGAGGTTGAACCTAGGCTATTTTCCTTTAATTCTCCACACGGGGCTTGTCCGACTTGTCATGGATTAGGATCACTTTTGGAAATAGATGCGGATATTGTTTTAAACCCAATTTTATCTATAGCTGAAGGAGGAATTCTACCTTGGCAAAAAATGGCCACTCATGAAACTTGGTTCTCACGTTTAATTGAAGCTGTTGGTAAAGAGAATAACTTTGATTTAAATACTAGACTTGGACAATTAACTGAAGAGGCTCGGAAAATACTGCTGCATGGGGCAGGATCTGAAGAGTTTAAAGTTGAGGGTAAAAATAGGCAAGGAAGATGGACCCATTTTTACTCCAGCTACCAAGGATTGGTGCCCTATTTGAAGGAAAGATACCAAGAATCTGAGTCTGACTTTGTAAAAGCTGAGATTGAAAAATATATGTTTAAGGAAATGTGTCCAAAGTGTAAGGGAGCCAGGTTAAAAGATGAAGCGCTTTCCATAACAATTGATGGCTTAAACATAGCAGAACTGACAACTCAATCTATTAGGGAGGCTTTGGAGTGGGTTAAAGATATTAAGTTGACTGAGAGGGAAACCCAGATTGGGAAGCCAGTTTTAAAGGAAATTCAACAAAGAGTTCAATTTTTAGTAGATGTGGGGTTGGATTATTTAACTTTGGATAGAGCTGCTATGACTTTGGCTGGAGGAGAATCCCAAAGAATTAGATTGGCCTCCCAAATTGGTTCTGGTTTATCAGGAGTTTTATATGTGCTTGATGAGCCTTCTATTGGTTTACATCAAAGAGATAATTCCAGGCTGATTGTAACTTTAAAAAAATTAAGAGATTTGGGTAATACTGTGGTAGTTAATGAACATGACGCTGAAACAATGGAGGCTTCTGATTTAATGGTTGAAATAGGGCCAGGGGCAGGTGAGCATGGAGGAAGAATTGTGGCAATTGGTACCCCAGATGAAATTAAAAAAAATCCTGACTCTTTAACAGGTCTTTATCTTTCTGGAAAAAAGAAGGTGACCGTCAGCGGTCATCCTGAGCAAGCGAAGCGAGCCGAAGGATCTCTTAAAATAATAGGTGCATCTGAGCATAATTTAAAAAATATCAATGTTGATTTTCCCTTGGGGCAATTTGTGGCAATAACCGGAGTTTCAGGTTCTGGTAAATCTACTTTAATTCACGATATTTTATACAAAGCTTTGGCCCAAAAAATATATAAGTCAAAGGAAAGGCCGGGAGCACATAAGGAAATAACAGGATTTGAGCATGTTGATAAGGTAGTTTTGGTTGATCAATCCCCAATCGGCAGAACTCCCCGTTCCAATCCAGCCACCTATACAGGAGCTTTTACTTTTATTAGAGAGCTGTTTGCTGAAAGCCCTGAAAGCAAAATTAGGGGATATGGACCTGGTAGATTCTCCTTTAATGTTAAAGGAGGAAGGTGTGAGGTTTGTGAGGGGGAAGGAACAATTAAAATTGAGATGCAATTTTTACCAGATGTTTATGTAACTTGTGAGGCGTGTAATGGAGCAAGATATAACAGGGAGGCTTTGGAGATTCATTTTAAGGATAAAAATATCTCAGAGGTTTTAGATATGACAGTTGAGGAATCTTTAAAGTTTTTTGAAAACATCCCAAATATTAAAAATAAACTGCAGGTATTAAATGATGTAGGGTTAGGTTATATCAGAGTTGGGCAAAGTGCCCCTACTCTTTCTGGAGGAGAAGCCCAAAGAATTAAGCTATCTTCAGAGTTATCCAAAAGGCAAACCGGTAGAACAGTTTATATTTTAGATGAGCCTACAACTGGGTTACATTTTGCAGATATTGAAAGGTTGCTTACAATCCTTAGAAAATTAGTTAATTTTGGCAACACAGTAATTATCATTGAACATAATTTAGATGTCATAAAAAATACAGATTGGATTATAGATTTAGGTCCTGAAGGTGGAGTTGGGGGAGGGAAAATAATTGCCGAAGGTACCCCAAAAGATATTGCTAAAGCTAAAGATTCCCACACAGGTCACTATTTAGCAAAGATTATTTAATTAGCTTCCCAAATCATATTTTGTTAGAATATTAGAATGTTTAGACGAATTTTTGTATTTGTTTTTTTGTTTTTTACTTTTGTTTTTTTGGCTCCAAAAGTTTTTGCAGCAAATGAATTTGCTACAACCTATGATGTTATTTATGACGTTGACTTAGAAGGTGTAACTACAGTTACTGAAAAAATAAATTTAAGGAATTTAACTTCAGAATCTTATGCCAATCAATTTAAATTAATTATTGGAGCCACCCAAGTTTATGACATAAAAGCTTCGGATGGCGGGGGTGCAATGCAAGCTACGTCAGAACAAAAGGATACCTCAACCATTATTGGGGTCAAGTTTAATCAACAAGTGGCTGGGTTAAATAAAGTTTTATCTTGGACTTTGCAATTTAAATCAAAAGATTTTGCCCAAAATTCAGGCAAAGTTTGGGAAATAAGGGCTCCCAAAGTAACTTCAAGCACAAATTTGGAAAGCTATAATTTAACATTGGCAGTTCCATCAAGTTTTGGCGAGCCAACAATCATTAACCCCACCCCCAAAAGTCAGACCACCTCTGAAGGTAAGATGTTTTTAACCTTTAGCAAAGACCAACTTATCTCATCAGGAATATCAGCCAGTTTTGGCGAACATCAATTATTTGATTTTGATTTAATGTATCATCTAAAAAATGACAATTTAGTTCCAATTTTAACCAGCATTGCCTTACCACCTGACACAGCATATCAGGATGTAATTTTTCAAAGAATTGATCCAAAACCTATAAATGTAACCCTGGATGATGATGGTAATTATTTGGCTTGGTATAGGTTAAGCCGCGGTGAGAAAAAAGATATTAGGGTGGTTGGTTCATCCAAGCTCTATACCTCAAGTAAGGTCAAAAATCCCAATTTAGATTCAAATTTAAGAAAAAAATATACTGAAGGTGCTAAATATTGGGAGAAAGATCATCCTCAGATTCAAACAAAACTGGCAGAAATTTTAGGACCAAACCCGCCCACAGATTCTACAGAAAGGGCTAGGATGATATTTAATTATGTTGTGGGATTTTTGAAGTATAACCCTTCAAGGCTCACTGATAATACTGATAGATTTGGGGCAGTCACAGCTTTAAATAACCCAACTTCTGCAGTTTGTATGGAATTTACAGATCTTTTTATAGCCCTTGCAAGAGCTGCCAACATTCCCACCCGGGAGCTGGATGGATTCGCCTATACTTCCAACACCACCTTAAGACCCTTATCTTTAAATAAAGATATTTTGCATTCCTGGCCAGAATATTGGGATGAGAAAAAAGGGTGGGTTATGGTTGATCCGACTTGGGAAAATACTACAGGGGGAGTGAATTATTTTAATAAATTGGATTTAAATCATTTTGTTTTTGTGATTAAAGGTGCCTCAGCGCAGCAACCAATACCAGCAGGATCATATAAATACGTTGGTCAATCATCCAAAGATGTGAAAGTGGAATTATCAGAGAATGATTTTTTGGGTAAACCTCAATTGGATGTCACAATTGAAAATCCAAACCCTATTTTTGCAGCTTTTCCGAGTAAGTTAAAAGTAAAAGTGGCAAATGTAGGGAATGGGGTGTTTTCATCCAATAATTTTGCAATAAGCGCCCAAAAGTTAGCTATTTTAGAGGGTGATAACCAAAAATTGGGCAGTATTCCTCCTTTTGGAGAGGCAACTTTTGAGTTAAATATCAGAACTAAAAGTTTGTTTGATAACTTCTCAGATCAAATTGTGGTTTTGGTGGGAGGACAAAAATTTACTAAGGATGTAACTGTTAAACCTTTCTTAATCTTCCAATCCTTCCCAATCATAGGCATTTTTCTGGTTTCTTTAATAGGAATAATTTACTTTATAATTTTAGGTACCCATATTTACAAAGCTAAAATTAAAAATAAACCCAAGAAAAGTAAAAAATGATCCCCTCATTTTTTGATAAATCCAAACTGCCCCAAAAATCGGGTGTATACCAATTCCTAAACAATGAGGGAAAGGTGATATATGTTGGGAAAGCCATTAATTTATATCACAGAGTTGCCTCATATTTTAATAATGATGTTTCAGGAAAAACAGCTGTTTTAGTTTCGCAGATTGCCCAAGTTGAAACCATAATTGTTGAATCAGAACTTGAAGCCTTAATTCTAGAGGCTAATTTAATAAAAAAATATAGGCCCCTATTTAACATCCGTTTGATGGATGACAAGGATTATCTTTATATTGCAATCACAAAGGAAGATTTTCCCAAGATTATTACAACCAGAAAGCAGGACCTGCCTGCCGGCAGGCAAGGTCTAAAAAATGTTAAAAAATTCTTTGGTCCTTTTCCATCAGCCAAAACTGTAAAAGATACTTTAAAGCTTCTAAGAAGAGTTTTTCCTTGGTGTTCAAATCCAATTGGGTTGAGGAATAAAAATCAAAGAGCCTGTTTTTACTATCATTTAGGACTTTGTCCAGGTGCTTGTTTGGGATTGATAAGTAAACAAGATTATATTAAGACCATAAACAGATTTTCTAAATTTATGGATGGGAAAAAAGAGGAATTGGTAAAAGAAATTTCAGATGAGATGAACTCTCTTTCAAAAGACCAAAAGTATGAGGAGGCAGGCAAGCTTAAAAAAATACTTTCAGGGATTGCCTATTTAACTCAATCAAATAGAACCGAGCTTTATTTAGAGAACCCTAATTTTTTAGAGGATGAAAAACAACTTGCTTTATCCCAGCTGCAAAAGGATCTAAATTTACCCAAACTTCCGGAACGAATAGAAGGATATGATATTTCAAACATTGGAGGCAAAGAAGCTGTAGGGTCTTTGGTTGTTTTAACAAATGGCGAAATTGATAAATCTCAATATAGAAAATTTAAGATGAGAGTTTCTGGTAAACCAAATGATGTTGGGATGCACAAAGAGATGATTGGTAGGCGTCTAAATCACCCTGAATGGCCAATTCCTGATCTGATTATTGTAGATGGTGGTAGAGGCCAAGTTAGGGTGGTTCACGCTGAACTACAAGCTACCAACTACAAACTACCTGTGTTTGGTTTGGCTAAAAGAATGGAATGGCTATACCCTCCTACAGGTGAAATAATAAAGTTGCCAAAGAAAAGTTTATCTTTAAGACTTCTTCAAAAACTGCGTGATGAATCTCATAGATTTGCAGTTTCTTATCATAGAAAATTGCGTGATAGAATAAAGATGTAGGAGATAAGTAATAAGTGATATGTTAACTTATCACATATTTCGTATCACCTATCACTGACTATGAAAACTTTACTTCGTCATTTTTTAATTAATTTGGTGGCTTTGTTTTTTACTACTCGCTATATTCCAGGTTTAGCATATACAGGTGGAGTTAAAAGTTTGCTTATTGGGGCAGTTGTTTTTATGTTGATTAATTTCTTGCTAGTACCTCTTTTAAAAATATTGTTTCTGCCATTAAATTTATTAACTTTGGGAGTATTTTCCTGGCTGATTAATGTTTTAGCTTTGTATGCACTAACCACAATTTTTTCTGATTTTGTTTTAATGCCTTTTTATTTTACAGGGGCAAATATAGCAGGTATTTCCTTGCCGGCTATGAATTTAACAGCTTTTTGGGTGGCAGTTTTGGCCTCTTTAATGATTGGTTTAATTACCCAATTCCTCCAATGGTTGGTTCATTAAGATACTTTTAGTGTATAATCTATCCTTAATGAAACCAGTTATTTCTTTAATTCAAATTATCTTAGGAATTTTGCTGATTGTGGTAATTATTATCCAACAAAAGGGAACTGGAATGGGCAGTGCTTTTGGCGGGGATTTAGGTTTTTATAGAACCAAAAGAGGAGCAGAAAAGTTATTGTTTTATGCCACAATTATATTGTCAGCCGCTTTCATAATATCTTCCCTTGTCGGGTTGCTATTTTAAATTAAATAAATGCGATTTTTAAACTCCAGGAACTTAAAACTATGGTTTCTCATATCCGTAGAAGTTATCAAAAGAAATAAGTTGGGGATTCTTTTAACTTTGGGTGCAATATTTATCACTATTTTTGCCCAATATAAGTTTAAGATTTTTTATAACTCCAATTCCATAACTTTAGGCTTTATTGGTACCTATCAGGAACATGATTTACCAAAAGAAGTAACCCGTCTTTTATCCCAATCTTTAGTTGAAGAAGGTGGAGATGGGCGTATTCATGGCAAATTAGCAGCAGGTTGGGATACCAACAATGATGCAACTGTTTTTAAATTTAAATTAAAAGACAATTTGACTTGGGCTGATAATTCACAAATAAAGGCCCAAGATTTAGCAATTTCTATACCCAATGTTGAGATAACTTCACCGGATGATAAAACAATTCAATTTAATCTAAAGGAGTCCTATTCGCCTTTACCCAGTCTTTTAACAAAACCTGTTTTTAAGAAAAATTCACTTATTGGTACAGGTCCATATAAGATTTCAAAGATAGAAAAATCCCGGATTTTTATCACCAAAATAGAGCTCGAAAGCACGAAGGGGGATTTGCCTAAAATATTTATCCGTTTTTACCCTAATGAAAAAGTGGCAATCACAGGGTTTAATTTAGGTGAGGTTCAGGCCTTATTTGGATATACTAATTTAAAAGCTTTTTTAGGCAACCCTGGGGTGGGTTTAAGGCAAAAAACTGATTATTCAAAGGTGGTGAATATTTTATTTAACACCAAAGATAATTTGCTTTCCAACCGATCCTTGCGTCAAGCTTTAGGGTATGCCACTCCTAAAATTGAAAATGAACAGGAGGCAAATAATCCTTATCCTCCATACCATTGGGCCTACAATCCTGATTCCAAAAAATATTTGGCAAATCCTGCAGAAACTAAAAGTGCAATGGAAAGGGCCAAAGCAAATATTCCGGATGACAAGTTAAAAGGAGGCGAACTTATTTTAACCAGCACCTCAAATTTGGAAGGTGTGGCAAATAAAATAGTAGCTGCCTGGAAGGAATTGGGTTTTGATGCCAAAATCAGGATTGAGGAAGGTATTGCCCAAAATTTCCAATCTCTTTTGATTACCCAAAGCATTCCTTTGGATCCTGATCAATATTCACTTTGGCATGCCACACAAACAAAAACCAATTTAACCAAATATGATTCCAAAAGGGCTGATAAAGATTTAGAGGATGGAAGAAGAATTATTACTGAGGAAGAAAGAAAACAAAAATATTTTGATTTCCAAAGATCACTTCTGGAAGATGCACCAGCCATATTTTTATACTTCCCCAAATACAATATTGCCTATCTAAAAAAGAAAGAAGCTCTGCTAAATAAAATTTTGAGCTTGTAGTTAAAATCCTTTTCTTCTTTTTCTTTTAGCGTTTGGATCATTAAGATTAACCGCTTCAATTGAACCTCGAACTTTTGCTAAAAGAGGGGTTGGTGTGGACAATTCTACTAGATTAATGGTTCTTTGTCGTACCTGTGATTCATATCCCTGCACAGGGATCTTTGAGTTGGGGGCTGAGCCGATAAGAGCAATATCCAATAAGCCATTATCCTTAAGATTTACAATCATTATCCCCGCATCCAGATCAAGTGGGGAATTTTCCATATAGGGCTTTATTAAGTGGGAGATTTCCTCTTGCTCAGCCAATTCTAAAGCAGAAATATTTTCTTTTGGTTTTGATACAAATACAAAGTCGGCTAGTCTGATAAATCTGGCAAGGTAAGAGGTGTTTCCTATTTCTGGACCTGTATATAAACCCATAGTTTTATGTATTATAACTTTTAACTTCAAAAAATCAAATATTGACTAAATATTTTTATTTATATAAGATGAATATGTTCTTTCGGGGTTTTTGTGTAAGTCAAAATCGGTGGTCAATTCCGATCCAATCGGAATAAACTCCACGAGGTCGCCTCGGCGACCATGAGTTGGTGTAACTCCAACAGCGGCCGTACAGTCGGAATGAAAGAGGGAACTATGAAAAATTTAAAAACCTTTGGTCCGCTATTTGTAATTATTGCTGCACTTCTTTGGAGTCTTGATGGACTTTTAAGAAGATCTCTTTATTCGCTTCCTCCTTCAGTTGTTGTTTTTTATGAACATATAGTGGGGCTTTTAATCCTTTTGTTGTTACTTCCTAAATGGGCTCCTGATTTGAAGAAAATGACCAAAAAAGAATGGATAGCCATAGGGTTGGTATCCTTGTTTTCAGGGGCATTAGGAACTATTTTTTACACCTCAGCTTTAGGAAAAGTAAACTATATTCAGTATTCTGTAGTAGTGCTTTTACAGCAACTCCAACCTATTTGGGCAATTGGAGCTGCATCTATTTTACTTAAAGAAAAAATCTCTCCCAAATTCCTCCTGTGGGCTTTTGTGGCCTTAATTGCAGCTTATTTTGTAACATTTAAGGATTTGACTGTAAACTTATCAACAGGTGGGGGAACAGCTGTTGCAGGGCTTTTGGCTCTTGGTGCTGGCTTTCTTTGGGGGTCTTCAACAGCCATCTCAAAATATGTTTTAAATAAAGTGTCTTTTTTAACTGCAACAGCTTTAAGATTCATGTTGGCTCCTTTTTTTGCTTTTGGGTTTATTGTTTACCTTGGTCAAACCGCATCTTTGTCCCAAATCACAACTCCTCAGTGGGGAACACTTTTGTTAATTGCCTTCTCCACAGGAATGTTGGCTTTAGCAATTTATTATTATGGTTTAAAAAGAACTCCTGCAAAAATAACCACAATTTGTGAACTTGTTTGGCCCGCATCAGCAATTTTTATTGATTATGTTTACTTTCACCAAACTTTAAGTTCAACCCAAATTTTGGGGGTAATTGTTTTGCTTTTCGCAATTTATCAAGTGGCTTGGAAAGAAAAGAAACTTACTTAGTAGCAGTAGAAACTGGGGCGCTTGCAATATTTTCTGTGGGTAATGCTCTTGCAGAAGATGACCAAACCTGCATAAATGGTTCTCTGCGAGAGCTAACCCAAACCTCTCCTCCAATTTCAAATTTTTTATTCAGTATTTCCGGATCAGATGTTCCATCAGCATTTAGCTTTTCTCTATTAATAAGAAATGGTTGGATCGCTTGTGGTATTTCATGTTTTCCGGGAACTCTTTGAACTAAAACAATTGAGTCAACTGATTGTTGATTTGCTATTTCTGAAAAAGGGGTAGTTTGAAGTTGGTAGACAATTTCTGTTTCATCAACTTCTTTAGTTCCGGTAGTCATGCCAGGAGGTAAACCGGATGTATAACTTCCAAAAAAAGGATCATAATTAAATTTATTAACTTTTTTCGCTTCATAACTGACCATTTTTACATATCCTTCTGTTCGGACAACTTGCTCTCTGAACTTTTCAGGGTCTTTTTTCAAATCTTTAATATTAACAGCAGGAAATCTGGCATAAAAAAATTCAGGTGTTTTGGCGGCTAATTTTTCAGGGAGGGGGAAAGAAGTCTTTTTATCCAAGACCTTATTAACTTGGGTAGCTAAAGGATTAGGAGGGATATTACTTGTTTGTTCCTGGCCTGCAGGAGTTTTAGGTAGATGAGTGAGCTTCTCATAAACGTTAGCAGCACCAAGACCGACTGTCGTAGCAAGTATTCCTGCAGATATAGCCAGATGAACATTGGTGGATCTTGACTGTCTCCTTGGTCGTGCAAGGACCTTCTTAGGAGGTTTTTTATCTGTTTCTTCTTTGCTTGGATCAAATCCCTCTCCTATTTCGCTCATATAGTAATTATAGTAGATTATTTAGCTTAATTGTTCAACTCTTGATAAAACTTACACTTCTCTTACTCGGGTATTATTTGTTTTTAACTTTCAAATGTTTTAATAACAGCATACCTGCTGGGTTAGTAAAAGTAAGACAGCAATCAATATTAAATAAAATTTTAGATGCTGATATTTCCTTACAAACTTCCTAAGCAGGTGATATGATTAGTTCTCTAATCCCGCCCCAAAAGGCGGGATTTTTTTGATTAACCGTTTAGATCAATCTTTCTAATTCGGATGTTTTTAGGGGTCACTTCAACCAATTCATCATCACCAATATATTCGATGGCATTTTCCAAAGTCATAACTTTAGGAGTATTAAAATGCTCAGCAGTTCCTTCACCTGAAGATCTATGGTTTGTTTGCTGTTTTTCCTTGCAAACATTAATTCTGATATCATCTGGCCTTGAATTTTGACCAATTACTTGTCCTTTATAAATGGTAACCCCAGGTCCGATAAACAAAGTTCCTCTTTCTTGGGCTCCAATTAATGAATGAAGTTTTGAGACACCGCTTTCATGTACAACCAAAGATCCTTGGGTTCTTTCAACTTTAATTCCAGGGTCAACCCTATATTCTGAAAATGAGGAGGAAATAATCCCTAAACCCTTAGTGTCTGTCACAAATTGGCTTCTGTAGCCAAAAAACTCTTTTGTAGCTATTACAAATTCCAAATAGATTATTCCATTTTCATTTTGCATATCCAAAAGTTCACCATGTCTTAGACCCATTTTTTGCATAACAGAACCTGAATATTGTTCAGGAACCTCTATTGCCACTTTTTCATATGGGGTTAAAATTTTCCCATCTTCTTTTTTCTCTATTACTTGAGGCTTTCCAACTTGGAATTCATAACCTTCTCTTCTTAGTCTTTCAATCAAAATAGCCAAATGCAATTCACCACGACCTGAAACAATCCACTCAGATCCAGCATCTTCCACTTTTAAAGCTACGTCAGCTTCTTGAGCTTTATAAAGTCTATCCCTAATTTGTCTGGCAGTTTTAAACTCACCTTCAAGTCCGGCAACTGGGGAAGTATTAACTCCAAACCTAATACTAACTGTTGATTCTTCAATTTGGAGAACCGGTAAAGCAATTGGGTTTGCAGGATCGGCAATTGTTTCACCTATTGTGATATCCGGAATTCCTGAAAGGGCAATAATATCGCCTGCATGAGCCTCTTTAATATCTATTCTTTCTAGTCCCTCAAATCCCATCAAAGAGGTGAGTCTGAACTTTTTAGCAACACCTTCCCGGTTTATGTGAATAACATCTTGGCCTGTTTTAACTGTTCCTGCATAAACCCTGCCTGTAGCAATCCTACCTTTGAAATTATCATATGCAGTATTTGTGATTAAAATCTGTAAGGGTTTGTTGGTTTCTGCCAAAGGTGCAGGGATATGCTCTAAAACTGCATCAAAAACAGGTGAAATATCATCCATTTTAGATAAATCTGCTTGAAGACCAGCTTTGCCGTGTTTGCCTGAGGAATAGATTGTTGGGAAAGTTGCGGTATCATCATCAGCTCCAAGTTCTAAAAATAAATCTAAAGTTTTGTTAATAACATATTCAATTCTGGCATC
>ORMF010619058.1_pt1 | contig 53547 bp, 54 predicted proteins | sample 1779871 | NCBI WGS metagenome assembly ORMF01 (sample SAMEA104232316, study PRJEB22302) | groundwater metagenome | biome: forest; feature: aquifer; material: groundwater | place: USA | collected 2011-08-07 | depth 5.4 m | reverse complement strand
TTTTTTAACATATTGGAGCAGAATTAGGGAAAAGGTCAAGTTGTTGGTATATAATAATTAATATGATGTATTCAAAAAAGTTTAAAGTTGTCTGGATTATACTTTCTGTTGTTGCGGGGCTGGCAATTATAATCTTTTCCCTTCTGCCTCTTCTAACAGCATTTTAAGTATATAATATGCTCTATTATGGACTTAAAAACGCCTATATCAAGTCTTTCTGGTATTGGGCCTTCGTTATCTTATAAATTAAGTAGGCTAAATCTAAATACAATAGAGGATTTAATTTATCATTTTCCCTTCAGATATGATGATTTTTCCAACTCTTCATCAATAAAAGATGCCCAAGTGGGACAAGTAGTAACACTACAGGGGGAGATCTGGTCAATTAAAAATATCTATACCAGATCCAGAAAAGTTTTAACCCAGGCTATCTTTAATGACAGCACCTCACCAATTGAATTAACCTGGTTTAACCAAAACTGGTTAACCAAGCAAATCCAAGTGGGGGACAGGCTGCAAATTTCAGGAAAGCTGACAAAATACAAAAATAAGCTGTCCATTATCATGCCAAGATGGGAAAAATCGAGCGCACACCTTCCAGGTGTAAGCACAAACCACCTGGAAGGTGGAATCCATACCGGAAGACTGGTACCGGTTTATCCTGAGACCGAAGGGCTAACTTCCAAATGGGTAAGAACCAAAATAGATCAGCTCCTACCTCAAGTTTTAAACCAAATCCAGGACCCTTTGCCTGATTATATTAAGAACAAAATGTTAAGCCTTCCAGATGCTATCAAAAAGATCCATTATCCAGAGTCTTGGAAAGATGCAGAAAAGAGCAGGGAACGCTTAGGTTTTGATGAACTTTTCTATGTGTCTTTGGCCACTCAAAAAGCAAGAGCGGAGTGGAAGAAAAAACCCCTTATTCACCCTTTAAAAATTAACCAGAAAGACCTATCCGGCTTTATAAAAAAACTGCCATTTCAGTTGACAAATGCCCAAAATAGAGCGTTAAAAGAAATATTAAGCGACCTTCAGAAAACCGAACCTATGAACCGGCTTGTTCAGGGTGAGGTTGGTTCCGGAAAAACAGTTGTTGCCGCAATTATTACCTACCTGGTTTATAAAAACGGACTGCGAACTCTATTTATGGCTCCAACAGAAATTTTAGCTTTCCAGCATTTTGAAACTATAAAAAAGTTTCTCGAACCTTTTGGGGTCAAGATAGGAATTTATACCGGAAGCCAAAAAAAGGGCGAAGATCCTGATGTAATAGTTGGTACCCACGCTCTTTTGTCTGATAAGTTAAATACAGAAAATGTAGGCTTAATTATCATAGATGAACAGCAAAGGTTTGGAGTGGCGCAAAGGACATATTTAAGGGGAAAAGCAAAACCTCCGCATTTTCTGACCATGACCGCCACTCCCATCCCCAGAACTATTGCCCTAACTTTGTACGGGGATCTGGACCTTTCTGTAATTGACGAGCTGCCAAAAGGCAGGCCCCATATCTCAACTCACCTGGTTCCGGAGAAAAAAAGAAAAGACTCTTATAAATTTATTGAAAAAAAGGTTTCGGACGGGGATCAGGTTTATATAATAACTCCTTTAATAGAAGCGTCTGAAACATTAGTCTCTGCCAAGGCTGCCAAAGTGGAATTTGAAAAATTAAAAAGGGTTTTTCCAAAATTTAAGATCGGACTTCTTCATGGCAGATTAAAATCAAAAGAAAAAGAGCAGGTGTTGAAAGACTTCCAGAGTGGTAAAATCCGGATTCTGGTATCCACCTCTGTAGTTGAAGTTGGCATGGATATTACAAACGCCACCATCATAGTTATTGAAGGAGCAGAAAGATTTGGACTGTCCCAACTCCACCAGCTAAGAGGAAGGGTTGGCAGGGGAGTTAAAGCCTCATATTGCCTGCTTTACTCATCAAATGCAGAGGCTAACAGACACAGGCTTAAATATCTGGAAAATACATTTGACGGCCTTAAATTGGCAGAGCTGGATTTAAAAATAAGAGGTAGCGGGGAAATTTTCGGTAAAATGCAATCAGGCAGGTTTGAGTTTAAAATAGCTTCATTTCATAACTTGACTCTGGTTGAAAAAACCAAAGACGCGGCAAAAAAATTACTGCAGGATGATCCAACACTTGACAAATACCCACTCCTGCGGGCACAATTGGGAAAACTGGCAGCAAATGTGATGCCGGACTGATAAAAAAATGGCTAGTGAACCAAAAAGAAGACATTCTAAAGCAAGAAAGCGGACAAGAAGAGCTGCCATTAAATTGGCTGTTAACCTGATTACCTGCAAAAATTGCAGCGCCTTAACCAGATCTCATATGGTTTGTGTCAGCTGCGGATTCTACCAGGGTAAAATAGCTGCCAGCGAAAAAGTAACTGTTACCAAGGCATGAAGCTTAGAACTGACCCCAGACATATTAAACGCATTAAAATAATGCAAAGTCTCTTCACTTTTAACTTTCTTCCCCAAAAGCATCCCGGAAAAATTGAAGAAATTATCTTAAATCTTAAAAAAATTGATAAACTAATTCAAGCTTCTGCGCCCGGCCGACCTATTTCGGAAATAAACAGAATTGATTTATCCATCTTGCGTTTGGCGGTATTTGAGTTAATAATAAAAAGGGGGGAACCACCAAAAGTGATTATTGATGAGGCAGTGGAGTTGGGAAAAGAGTTTGGTTCAGATTCCTCCGCAAGCTTTATAAACGGGGCTTTAGGAGCAGTTGTTAAATTAAAAAAAATAAGGACCTAATGAATACGGAAGCACAAATTATTCAGGCAATAGCAGAACACTTGGGACTTTCCCCTGACGATTTAGACAGGGGAGCCAACCTTCGGGATGAACTTAATTTAGGCCCGATTGAATTAAATGATCTGCTGTCAACTCTTTCACAAAAATTTAATATCACATTTAAAACAGACGATGTGGGATCAATACAAAGAATTGATGATTTAATCGTTTTAATTGAGGATAATTTACTGGATTAACCTAAATGAAACAGGATGAATTTCGAAATCTTTTAAAACTTCTTAATATAAACTTTAAAAACATCAGCCTTTTAAAACTGGCGTTTATACACAGATCCTATTTAAACGAGATTAAATCGGAAAAGCAGTCTAATGAAAGATTGGAGTTTTTGGGAGATTCTATATTGTCTTTAGTCGTGTCTTTTTATCTTTTTAACTTAAGAAAACAGGATGAGGAGGGCGAGCTTACCAATTTAAGAGCTTTTATTGTTAAAACCAAATCATTGTCAGAAGCTGCCAAAAGAATGGAATTGGGAAACTATCTGAAATTATCCAAAGGGGAGGAGATAGGGGGAGGCAGGGAAAATCCCCAACTCTTAGCCAATACTTATGAGGCACTTTTGGGAGCAATCTTTTTGGATTCGGGTTTGGAAACTGTCCAAAAGGTTATCCATAAAACTTTATTGTCTCTTTTTGAAAAAGAATTACGGTCAGGCCCGCCAAAAGATGCCAAATCAAATCTGCAGGAGAAAGTGCAGGAAAAATATAAAGAATCTCCTTACTATAAAATCCTCTCCACTCATGGTCCGGATCATGCTAAGAAATTTACCGTGGCAGTTTATATTAGAGGAAAAGAATATGGTAGGGGAGAAGGAAACAGCAAACAAGTAGCAGAAGAACAATCAGCCAAAGAGGCATTAGGAAGATTAGCAAAGTAATTTGTGTTAAAATAAAAATATGCCTTTCATTTGGGATTATGATATCAATGAACTAAAGAAAACTAAGAGTGGACGATTATTAATTCTGGAAAGAATGATAAACTACGGGCCGGATGAAGGAGAAAAAATCCCCTTAAAAGAGGTTAAAGAAAACTGGGATAAACTGCATCTTGATCCTCTTAATAAGAGATTAATGGAACTTTTAATATGGGGAAAATAGCCAGAGCTTCTGTTAACAAGATACGTCTTACTCCAAAACAGCAAATCATTTTTAATGAGGTTAGATTAAGCAATTTTTTAAAAAATAACTTCTATTTTACTGGTGGAACCGCTCTTTCATCAGTATATTTAAATCACAGAATTTCTGATGATTTAGATTTTTTTTCACAAGAAAGATTTGATATTCAACCTGTCGTAAACTCAATAAACGAGTGGGGAGAAAAACATAACTTTAAAACTACAATTGAGGATAAAGAAGTAGTAAAAATTTTTAATTTACAATTTTCTGATGGGGAGAAACTAAAAGTAGATTTTGGATATTACCCATATAAACGGCTTAAGAAGGGGGAATCTATTGATTATTTGGAGGTAGATAGCCTACTTGATATTGCAGTAAACAAACTGCAAACAATACGCCAAAGAAGCGAGGTTAAGGATTTTGTTGATCTTTACTTTTTACTTCAAACATTCACTCTTTGGGATTTAATGGAGGGCACAAGGATTAAATTCAGAATGGAAATTGATCCTTATCTGGTTGCTATAGACTGCTTAAAAGTTGAACGTTTTGAGAACCTGCCGGTTATGTTAAAACCTTTGAGTCTGGATCAAATTAAAAAGTTCTATAAGGATCTGGCAAAAAAAATCAGCAAAAAAGCAGTAGAGGATTAAAACAGGTTGCAGAGGAACAAGCAGCTAAAGAGGCTTTAGAGAAGCTAACAGTAAATAGACCTATCTTTCTAAAATATTCAAAAACTCACCACCTTCTATTTGTCCTATAACACCGCCAACTTTTGCGTAATCTCTAGCAGTTAACTGAAAAAATCCAGACTGATTACTGGGAAGAAGGGTTACTGTGTTAATGTCAGGTCCACTAAGTAATTCAGGAATAATCCCACTTTTATTTTCATCGTCACCATCAGGTTCATCAATTATATATTCATTTGCTACTCTTAACTTTAAAGCTTGTCCTGAAAGATTAAAAAAATAATCACTATCAGTAGATTCTATTCCTCTTTCCTCTTTCTCTTCAGTGTCTGGATTTGTGTAGCTTAATGAAGCGTCATAAGGTAAATTTACTTCTAAGTGGACTAAAGGCAATTGAAACCAGTCAGGTAATTCGGTTTCATCGGAAAGTGTTAACGCTTTGAGCTCATCAAGATCACTCCTAATCTCTGCAACTTCTATTTGAATACGGTAGTTTGGAATACTTGCATGCCTTAAATAGTTACCTAAAATACTGCTGCCTGCAAGTAGCCATAACCTCTCAGCTATAGCCCTATTATATTCCTCTAAATGTTGAGGATTGCTTTCCAAATGATCAATCATGCGAGGTATAATACAGTCAAATCCTTCGGAACGCAAATCCAGGAGACAATTCCACACTTGATCTTATAACCTATAGTTGGTATAATCTCTCCAAATGGGTACAGAACAAGTATCAAGTCAAAATATACCACCTGAAGCTAGACAAGCTGTAGTTAAGAGAAGAAAAGTAGGCGGGCGTCCTTCAGCTAGTATTACTAGCGAAGTCACAGCAGAGGAATTAGAATTACAGCTGCAACCAATATTTACTGAACAAGAATTATTAGCAATTCAGGATCAGTGGAGCATAGAAAGAGTTGCAAAGGAACAAAGAAAAGTTGCTTTGCAAAGAGAAGAGCTACGTATTCAAAGTTTGATGCAATCACCAGAGGCTGAAAGAATAATTATTGGTTATGAGCAGGTATTTAACCGATCACCTTCGGGAATTCCAGCTAATGTCTTTTCATCAAGGGATGATTTAATCATTTTGTTACGCCATGTAGTAGATACTCGTTTTATTGGTATCTCCAAAGAAGAACAATCTTCAACCTCAATCAGAGAATCCATAATTAGTATACAACCTAAACAACTCAATAGTTCTTATTTACTAAAGCCAGTAGAAAGATTCTTCCCCTCTTTTAGAGAGGCATTAACAGTAGCTTATCCAACCCTTGACCTACAAATTTTTGAATTTAATAGAGTACCCAACGGTTATTGGGAAGCAGGAGATGTTAAAAGAAGATGTAGTCAGCTTATCAATTGGTTTGTAGATGAGTGTTTAAAAATTGATAAAATTGCTCCTTTTGGCTTCCGAGAACGTGTTTTAGCAGATGTTTCCCCGAAGCTGCATAGAAGTTCTTTTCGTGGAGCTATAAGCAAAGCCGGTTATAGTACTTTGGCCGATGCAATCATCGATACTTATCCAGAGTTAAAGCTTAAACCCTGGGAATTTAGGAAGGGGGGGGTATGGATTGGTGAGCGAGGCAAGCAGATGGCGGTAAAAGCAGTTAGGTGGCTTGTAGAAGAAAGGTTTGGATTATCCCCTCAGAGCAATGATTTTAGAGGTCAAGTTACTCGAATAAATGCTAGACACTTTTTTGCAGTAGGCCTTGCTTCAATGTTACAGGCTCATTCTCATATCGAAGCAATCATTTTTGCTTATCCCGAGTTGGACTTAAATGAACGAGATTTTCCACGCCTTAGGCGTAACACCTGGACTGGAGAAAGATCCCTACAAAGAGGTATGAATGATGTCCGCTCTTTAGTTGAAGATCAATTAGGATTAGATCCTACCCAACCTCAGAATAGGGCTAAGATACTTGAATTAGGGCCAGAGGTCTTTGTTGAACACGGACTAGGTGGAATGCTAGGTCCAGTATTCGATTACTCGCCAAGAATTGCCTTACAAACTTCCTATCCAGAGCTAGGTCTTAAAGATTGGGAATTTCCAAAAGTACCGGGTGGTTTCTGGAATGAAAATAACTATGCTAATGTTAGAAAGGCCTTAAGGTGGTTGGTAGAAGAAAAGTTAAAAATCCTCCCTGATAGTGAACAGTTTAGAGAACGTTTATTGTCTATCACAGAGAACCAGCATGATGTTATAAGGAAAATAACTCATGCTACGCGCTTAAAGTTCTTCCAAGTATTACGAATAGCATACCCTGAGTTGGATATTCAAACAGAAGAATTTATAAAAGCTAACCCTATGAGAAATAGCAGATCTATAGAAAATAATGTTGATAAAGAGGAAATCGCTCCAGTTTCCCCAGAAGAAGCTAATGAAGATTTAGATAGGCTTTTGGAGGGATAAATATGAGTCCTGAAAATCTCGAACTAAAAGATCAATATATTTTACAAAGACTCGGAAATAAACAAGAAGATATACCCTGGCCCTTAGGAAGAATAGAGATAGAGGCTAGAAACTTTTTCATCGCTAATGGGGAACTGACTTATCGATTATTACGTGAACGGGAGATGGAATCTTTGGCAAGGGAAATTTTACTGTATCCCGGTAAAATAACGCAGTTAAAGAGAACTTTGGATATATCTCCTGATGGAACTCATAAAAAGGGTGCTCCAAGTGAATGGGAATCTGCATATGCTTTATCTAAAAGACTAGGTATAGCACGAGAAACATTCCAGGTTTTAACTCAAAAAGCAATTCAAGAACATCCTGAGTGGGTAAGAGTATCTATTAAGAGTGGCCGCCCTAGAACTTTATATTCACCAGAATTATCATCCCTTACAATGAACCAACCCCAAACATTTATAGACAGAGAAGGTCGATTTAAATGGGCACTGGCATCTAAAGTTAACCTGGCGCTTGTCCAACGATATATTGAAGATCAGGTAAAACCTTATTTAGAAAATGGCGTCCCCTTAACAAGACATTCCCTAGGGGCCGCAATGGGCAAAGGTACCTTCCCGCTTATGATTTCTATTTATTACCCCGGTGGATACCAAATCCTTAAAGAAAGGTTTGGATTGAATCACAAAGGCTTAAAAGACTCTTCTGCTGACAAACCTAAGAGAAAATCTAGAAAATCTTGGACGTTTGAACAAATAGAATTAGAGAGCAAGGAGAGAATTAATCTATTTTTAGATTATATTTATCAAAAAGGGGAGGTAAACCCATCACAACTTAGGCCATTTATAGTAAAAGCTACAAAAAAATATTCAGTGCCCATTGTATCTGATGGCTATAAACCCATAGAAGTATTCATTCCGAAAAAAGAATCATTAGATCCTGATCAAAAAGTGCTGTGCCAACCTAAATACGATAGAGTTTTGGGTTACTTCTGGCTGGAAGGATTTACAAAAGACATTTACAAAAGAAGACACGTTTTTTCTAAAAGATTTTATCAGGGAGATCCTACTCCATATAGTTGGCGGGGACCAGAGATTCAATCATTGGTTGACTGGATACATGGATTAATTACTATAGATAAAGTCAAGCTTGTTGAAATCTCATTAGAGAATAAAAGCAAAACTTTTACTCTTGAAAGGACAGCTTCAAGTATAATTATCCTACAACTCCATGCAAACCCCAACTTATCGCAATTTGATAAAGTTAGCCTAATCCCCAATCAAGACGAATACGCAGAGTGGCTAGAAGTTCGGAGAGGTGACAAAAAAGGCAAAAATGAAAGAGTATTAACCTATAAGATTACTCGCGATAGAGAAAATAAATTAGACAGTAGTTGGTTGGGTCCAGAAAGGCAGCGTTTTAAAGAATTTTTGGAGGGTAGATTGCCTCCTGACCGACTTTTGCCTTTCATAGTCCCTATTAAATCCGAAGGCCGTTTTTATCCTGTTGTGCTTAATGGAAAAAGTGTTGAATTGCACTTACCGGCTAATTGGAAAACTCAACCCGGCGAACAAATCATTGCTGTTCCATCCATTAATGGCGATGGTGATCTAATCTTGAATATATCTACTGGTGAGGCTCAAACAGGAAATCTATATTTTATTTTCAATAAAGAGACATCCAGATTTTTTAAAGTAAGTGCACCACAGGAATCAACTATTTCCCCAGATGAAGCTAATGAGGATTTAGATAGGCTTTTGGAGGGATAAATATGGATAAAGAAAGGGTAGAGGTTAATGAAACTTCACTGGGAGAACCAGAGCAACTTAGAGGAGAAGTATTAGGAAATAATCGAGGAGGACTCAGATGGAAGCTTCCTAGTAATCCTGAAACTCAACTTTTTTTGGATTATCTAAAAGGAAGAATATTATTAGATCCCTCGCAATTAAAGGAATTTAAAGCCAAGGTTAATCCATCAAAACATATGCTTATTGGTAAGGAAGATGGAAAATCAATTCAGATTGGGTTTTCTAAAAATTTCCCTTTTGAACCATACGAGGAAGTCATTTGTAGACCAAAACATGATCCTAGTCTGGACTACCAATGGTTAGAAATTTATTCGATCCAAGAAGGTATTGAAAAGATGGTTGCCGCAAGGAGATTTTTCCCAAACGACACAAGATTTTATGAGTGGAAAGGGACAGAGATACAAGCTTTTATTGATTGGGTTATGGGAAATATTCCCTTTGATAAAGTGAAACAGTTCACTGCCACTATAGATGGTAAAATGAAGTCAAAATCATTTCACAAAACCTCGAATTTAGACGTTGTTATTGAGCTACATCTCATAGGCAGTAGTATTGTGTCTCAAGGAGACACGGTCTTAGTTGTACCAAATAAGGATGACTTGTATGAATGGCTAGAGGTATTTAAAGTTCAAGACGGGGTGGAATCAAATTCATTGCCTCATGTTATCTCATATAGGATTAATAGAGAAGGTTCATATAAACTTGACCGATATTGGTTAGGAACAGGCAAGCAAAGAATAATCGATTATTTAAATGGAACTGTAACAGCAGATAAGCTCAAACCTTTTAAAGTAAAGATAGGAGCCAAAAATCAAATTTATCTGTTTGTTTATAAAGACCAGAGTAGATCCATAGCTTTAATGAGGAGTGAGAAATTTTCGGAAAACGAAGAGGTAACTATAAACCCTATAGTGGAAGATGGGAAATTATTATTAAAAGTTTTTAAAAATGCTCTATTAGATCCAGTAGAAATTTTCGTTTTCGAAGATAGGAAAGCATGGTTTCCAAGATTAAACCAAACTTATAAACCACCACATTATTGGACTGAAGAGACAACTGAGCAAGAAGGTTTAGCTTTTTTTGAGGAAGAAGGAGAATTAACACAGAAGCGGCTTGCAGCTCGTGGAAGGAATGATCTACTTGGAGCAATTGCTAAATATCCTGGTAGGATTAGAGGGTTGAGGAGAAGTCTGGGATTAGATAATAAACCTGACATAAAACCACACGGTTACTGGAAGGATAATAATACAGCTGTGATTTCCCCAGATGAGGCTAACGAGGATTTGGATAGGCTTTTGGAGGGATAATATGGTTACAGAAAGAATTGAGGTTAAAAATCCTGAAATACTCCAACAGAGTATAGAAATCCCCAGAGACAGAAGGGGAAGAATTAGGTGGTCAGTATTAAAACAGAATCCAGAACGATTACTAGAGTTCATTGAAAGTGAAGTTTCTCAATTTTATCAAGATGTTGGTGAGATATCCGTGAATTTATTAACTCAACATAAAAGGAGCGATCTTCATCACGCCATATTTCGTCATTACCCGGGAAAGATGGGGAGTTTAAGAGCAAAATTAGAAATTGGAGATTTCTCTGTTAAACCAAATGGTTATTGGACGGCCGAAAGGATAGAACAAGAAGTACTGGAGTTTTCTGGTAGAGAGAGCGCAGTTACTGCAAAAAAACTCAAAGAGACAAGAAGAGGAGATCTTCTTGCAGCAATTCATAGAAATGGTCATCTACACGATCTTTTAACAAGAATAGGTATCAAACCTAGTGCAAATCCTAAAGGATATTGGACTGCAAAGAGGATTTTAGAAGAAGTTCGTGATATCTCTTTCCAAGAGGGAAAATTGTCCCATGGCTATTTAATTAAAACTAAACGCTCAGCCCTTAGTACTGCCATAGCAAGACGTTATCCAGGAGGGTGGAGACAATTGAAGGAAGATTTAAATATCAATCATTCTGTTCAAACTATTTCTCCAGAAGAAGCTAATGAGGATTTAGATAGGCTTTTAGAGGATAATATTTGACACTATAGGTTAATTTAGGTAAAATACGCATATGACTATAGAGGTAGAGAAACAGCATATTGAGGTCGAGAAAAAAATTGTTGCCTCAAAAGCTGCAATAGATAAGCTAATAAATTTAAATCCCACTGACCCTGAATATCCACTAGATAGACCCTTTGATGTCGATTACATGGCGTCAGATAACTACCAAAAAAAGTATGTAGTGGCTTTAGCATTAATTGAAGATGGCAGGTATAAAAATATCAAATTATTAGCCGACAGCTTTATTCCCACAGGAGCTACACCTACACCTGAAGCACTAGAATTAAAAGATAAATTAAAACTTCTTGTTACTGCAAGCAGAGTGCAAAGAGGAGAAATCAAATCTAATTCCATAGAAGCTCAAGAAGCAGAAGAACAAACTCTACGCTTTGTGGACCAAAATGAGCAATTAAGTAGGCTCAGAGGTGTTTTACCAATCCATATTATGGGAGCAATTACAAACATAGCTTTGTATGCAGATTTAACCGATGAGCAGAAAAGAGAAAAACTTCGATCTTTTACAACCAAAGCCTTACTACGTCCCTATTTAGGAGATTTATTAACTCAAAGACCTTTAGGAGACATAGATTTTAAAGATCTAGTGATGCTTATTCCAGAAGAAATATTTAAAAGTCGTGACGTGGTCGTCTCAAATTTGATAAGAAATTATTTTGCTAACCAAGCTATGCAGCTCTTTATCAAAGGAGAGGAACAAGGCTTTGCTGGATTTAGAGAAACAATTGATCAAGAGCAATCAGAAGTTAAAAGGCAGATTTTTGAACAAATTTATCAAGAGTTTGAAGAAGTTAGAGATGTAGCTATCCCTGATAAATTTAAGCCTTCTGTTGAAGGATGGTTTGAAGAAACATCACCACTACCTCTTTTTAGACAAAAGTATTTTGTTCATGAGTTTATGAAAACAAATAGAAAACTTCTTAATGGGGCTACTGGAGCTACCAAAACAGCCTGTGCCTATCTTGCTATGGAAACAGTCTTAGCTCAAAGAACTTTGGCAGATAGTTTAATAGAGGTAGATAGCGAAGAGAGAAAACAAGTTAAAGTTACTATCATAGGACCTGCAAAGGCACGAAATACCTGGCCAAGAGAAGCCCAAAAAATCTTTAAGGAAGACGAAATGCCAGATGTGTTTACCATTCGCTCAGCAAATGATTTAGATAACCCTCGTCTAGAAAGTGCTAAGTATGTATATATAGGTAGTGAATTACTCGCAAGAGCATGGGGTGATTCAGCTCTTTACAACAGAGTTCATACAGCATTTAGTAAGCGTCAAACAAATGGAGTAATTTTAGATGAATCAGATGAGTTTAAGCATAAAGATACCCAAATGAGCAAAATGCTGGTTGATTTAATTACTAAAATGGGAGGGGATATTCCAGTGGTGGCATTAACTGCTACCCCAATCTCTTCTTCTTTAGAAGATTTAGATATCACCATGGCTTTACTTTATCCAGATAGATTTGCTATGCCTCAAAAGTATGATGATAAGAAAAAGACCACCTTTAGTGTCCAAGCATTAAGAGACCCAAACATTGCTTTTTCTCTACTTTTTGGAGAAAAATTAATGATTCAGTCGACTTTACAGGATTTATTTGGTGACAAAGCACCTAAGCTAGATTATAAGAGACAACCCACCCCGATGAGACCTGCTCAACAAATTATTTATGAATTTGTAGCAGGGTTAGGGCTAGGAACTCTAGCTAAAATAAGACTTTTAAGAAGTGCTCTATTCAATCCAGAACTGATTAAAAAAACTATTAAGGAAAGAGGTCTTATTCCTCAGCCAGTTTATAATTCTAGGGAATTAGGAGAAAGACTATATGAACTTCATGATGCTTATGCTAATTGGATCTTAGACAAAGATCCAGCAATTCCTAATGAACCATTTAGTGCAGACTGGATTGCTAAATTTGGAGAACGAGATTTAATTTTGCAGTGCTTTTTTGACGAAAGTCTAATTGATGGTATTGAGTCTTTAGTCAAAAGATTTCCTGATATAGCAAGGAGTTGGCAAAGTGCCAGAGCCTTATCTGGTAAATATTTAGCCCTGAGGGATCATTTGGAAAGTAGAATTATTAGAACCGAAAATGGTTATACCTCAAGAGAAAAAACTTTTATAGTTTCTCCTTATCACAAACAGGGAGTTACCAGATGGTTAGAGGATCCCCAAATAAAAGAATCTGATCTAGCTGATAATGCCTGGAGTTTGTATGAGTATATCCGTTCAGATTGGTTACCTGGTTTACCCGCAGAATTAGCAATCAATTTGGATGGAACAAGATCTTTTGATTTCAGAGATAGACATGCAGTTTTATGGAGAGAACGAGGCGATAGAGACTTAATTACTGTTGCTACTATGGATTCTGTAAACGAAAGTATGGACTGGGCAATTAGAGATACTGAATCTACACAGAATATTGACTATATGAATGTTATTTTACTGGGTTGGCCTTTTGGCTGGGACGAATTTGTGCAAATTACAGGAAGATTTTCTCGTCCAGGACTGGCAAAACCTTTTGGAATTTCTGTATATGAATCTGAAGAAAGTATTGATCAGGGGATGTATGAACTTGTGAGGCTTAAGTACTTATTGATTCAAATGGCCCTAGCAGGAGTAGAGCTTTCTAAAGAGGATCAGGAGTTCTTTAGACGTTCCACCATGGCCAAAAGAATCCTTTTAGCTGAACCAAACTCTGGACAAGCTTTCTTAAAAAGTGTAGTTAGAAGGTTAAGAGGTGCAGGGGAGGTAGAAAGTGCAGCAGAGTTATCAAAAAATAAAGATGGTAAATCTTTTTTTGAATTATTTGCTGAAGTTTATTTTGATGAAGGAAGAGATGAGTTTAGGATTGTGGGAAATAATGCAGAACTGGTTAAAAATATAATCTTGCGTTCAAATCCCCGAAGAATTCTTTCTATTGGAGCAGGCAGCTGTTTACTGGCAAGAAAAATGATCCAATCAGGATATTCAGCTGAGATAGATAATTTGGATATGAATGATGCAATTTTACGCTTGGCTAAAGAAAAATTCGCCGAAGTTGGTCCGGTAATAAGAGGGCAAGCATCTAATTTATCGCTCCCATCTGAAACTTATGACAGTATCGATTGTTCGTTTATGCTTCCTTGGTCAAAATTGTTAAATGGTGAAAAACAAGGAAATAGTAATCCTAATGAACTGGAAAGAGTAAAGATGCTTCTGGAGATAAATAGAGTTTTGAAAACTGGTGGTACAACAATCCTGTCGTTTCCAGATAGCTCTTTTGACTCAGAAGCGTTTGTAAAGTTTACTAAAGCTCTCGAAACCCATTTTGGTTTTACGGTTCTAAATCCCTCTGGAATGTCTTATGCCACCGAGGTACAACCAAATAGACGGATAGGTTGGATAATAACTATACAAAAACAAAGTTATCCCAATCTTTCAGGTATTAATCCTGCTGATTTAATGTTGCTGACAGATGAGAGAACAACTGTTAGTAAGTATAAAGTTGGAAGAGATACAGATAAAACTACTATTGTAGAAGTTGATTATCCAATCTTTTCTTCAAAAAGATTTGAGGTGTATAATCCTTTAACAAACGAAACCTTAACAGCTGATAGTCCAACGCTTGGGGAAGATTTGTATCAATCTCCGAGAGATAGGGTATATCAATTGAAAGATCTGATGACTGATTTTCAAAGAGAAAAATGGGATGGTTTAAGGCGTAGAATTGAAAGAGAGTTAGATAGAAGGTATGAAGATGCAGAAGATTTATTGGCTGGAATGATTTTTAGGAGAGGCTATCAAAGATTATCCCAGTGGGATGATGTTATAGCAAGAATAATTAATGCAGATATTAATCGTCTGAAAAGAGAATTTGCTGGAAGGTAAAGATGGCAGAATTTGAAGCAAGAACAGAACAATTTTTTAGTCAGGATGTAGAAAGCTTAGCTGATCAGCTTTTAGAAAATGGTGGAATGGTGATTGCTTTGCAGGGAACAGATAGTCGTCTTAGAGTTAGGGATACGTATGCTTGGGCAAGCTTAACGCCAACTGCAGGTAAGAAAGCTGTCGGACAAAGATATAAAGATTGGGGTATAGGAGATCTAACTCAAGGTGATTTATGGAGTACTCCAACTAGAAGGATTCTACAATCCTTAGTAATTTCTCAAGATGAAGATGGGATTGGGGCATGCGTTCAGCTACTTTCTGCAGAGTTTTGGAATTCTTTAACTCAAAGGTTTGTTGATAAATTTATTACAGGAGGACAGGAGTTTAAACAAGGTAGAGAAGGAGATATTGCTAAGTTTTTTGGGCTACAGCCTTATGAAAGATCAGGGTTAAGATTTTTAGATGATTCTAATACTTTATATATAATTCATGCGGGACAAATATATAATAAAAAGAGGGTAGCTAGAGAAAGAGCCACTCCTGAAGAAGCAAATGAGGATTTGGATAGGCTTTTGGAATAATTCGAATAATTCGAACAGTTGACTATTCTGAGTTAATTCCACTATACTTACCTCCATGTTAAAAATTAGATTAATGAGAATTGGGGCAAAGAAGAGGCCATTTTATAGGGTGGTGGCTGTTGATGAGAGGAATAAAAGAACCGGGGGATATATCGAGCTTTTGGGAACTTATAATCCTTTAACTGAACCAAAGGATATTAAATTAAAACAGGATCGGATTGATTACTGGGTAAAACAGGGTGCGCAATTGAGTACAGGCTTTTTAAGAATTATCGGCAAAGCACCACAAAGACCACCTAGAAAACCTAAAAAGGAGAAGAAGGTAGAAGAGCCTACACCAGAACAACCGGAAACAACCGAACAGCCCACAGCAGAACCCGCAACCGAAACACCGAAAGAGGAGACAACGCGCCCCTCCGAGGGAGGTAAAAATGAAGGATCTGCTTAGTTATATTGTAACCAGTCTTGTTACCAAACCGGAAACCGTAAGTATTGAGGAAGAAAATATTGAAGGTGGTATTAATCTTAACTTAACAGTAGACCCTTCAGACATGGGTCTGGTGATTGGCAAAAGTGGCCAGACTATCAGGGCAATTAGAAAACTGTTAACAGTTAGGGCTATAGCTGAAAATGTCAGAATTAATCTTCAATTAATAGAACCGGCAGGTGCCATAGGCGACAAGTGAAAATCTCCATCATCACCCTTTTCCCGGAAGTTTTCGAACCAATCTTAAATTCCAGTATCCTAAAACGTGCCCAAAAAAAAGGAAAGGTCAAATTTGAACTTATCAACTTAAGAAATTTTGGAGAAGGAAAACATCAGGTGGTGGACGGGCGACCATATGGTGGAGGTGCGGGAATGCTTTTTAGAGCAGATATTTTAGCAAAAGCATTACCAAAAACCGGTCATGTTATCTTAACTTCAGCTTCTGGAAAACCTTATAAACAAAAGGGTGCTCAAAGATTATCCAAGCTTAATCATCTTATTATAGTCTGCGGTCACTATGAAGGAGTAGATCAAAGATTTGTAGACAAACATGTTGATGAAGAAATATCTATCGGAGATTATGTTTTAACCGGAGGAGAGATTCCAGCCATGATAATTATTGACTCCATAGTAAGACTGATCCCTGGAGTATTAAAAAAACCGGAGGCTGTAGAGAACGAGTCTTTTTCTACAAACTTACTTGAATACCCTCACTATACCAGACCCGAGAAGTGGGAAGGGAAAAAAGTCCCAAAAGTCCTTCTTTCCGGAAACCATGCCGAAATAGAAAAATGGAGAAAAGAGCAGTCGGTTGAAAAAACTAAAAAAATTAGACCGGATATCATTCAAACGGATTAGACTTACCCCTGGGGCCAATTATTGTCGGGGTTTGTGAAACATCAACAGTCACAGGGAAAAATGCGGATAATCTGGTAATTAACTCTTCATCTTTTTGGCTAATCTCGGGTAGCGGAGAATCAACCGATCCAAAACTGCCCGGGATAGAAGCATAAAGAATATCTATTCCCAAAACTACATTCACAGATTGCTGATCCCCGCTGCCGGATATTTCCACATTGCTTACTTTCATAAGACGGTTGGCGGATTCTATATTGGAAAGCAGAACAGATAATAAGGATCTTGCTCCCGAAGCCTCCATTTTAAGAGCATAACTTTGAGAATTGACCTGTTTTGTGGAGGATTCCCCAAAGTTAAGTGAAACAATATTAAACCCTGTTTGAGAAACAATTCCCTGCAGCAAACCTAAAGCATTGCCAAAATCTCGTTCAGCAGGATAAACATTTAAGGCATAGTTTATTTTACGGGATAAGTCAGTCTCGTCATAGCTTTCTAGAGCCTGAATTTTTGACTCCAAAAAATTAGCCCTGAATTTAAAATCGCTCTCGACTTTCTGATCTCCAATAAGTTTTATCATTTGAGGATAAATCACAAAAATTATCAAAATTAAACAGGAAAATGCAACAGTTGCCGGAAAAATATACAATCTGTAGGTTAAATAAAATTTTGCAATTACTTCTTTATTCATTGTGATTAATTAGATTTAATCTTCATGCTAAGCCTGTAAAAACCATCCCTTCCCCTACTTAAGCTTTCTAAGGCAACGGAGGCAATTTTACCCTCGTTATTTTCAATACTTGTTAAATTAGTTATTAAATTCTCTAAAACAACCGCATCTTGTACAAGCGCCGTTATCTGCGCATCGCCGGCTTTATCAACTGAAAAAGAGCTGACTGATAAAGATTTTGGCAGTAACTTATCAAGCAATCTAAAAACTGAAGTTTGTTTGGAAGGGGTTCCGATATGAAGATTTATGGCCGTTAATCTATCCTTTAAAAGTAGAAGTTGAGATTGCCTATCTTTCAAATCCACTATTTTTGCCTCGGATTGAGTTAGCCGCGATTGAATTTGTTCAATACTGCGACTTTGCAGTATTCTTAATGCAACGGTTAGGGAAGATAAAAAGATCACCAAAAGGATAGCTAAAACACCAATAGATTGAATTTTATAAAACTTGGCCCTTTTAACTTCCGCCTGAGTAAATTCCTGAGGAAGCAAGTTAATTGAAATTTTTGTCATATCAATCCTCCCTTAAAGCCAGTCCACAGGCCACAGAATAGGATGGCGCATCTTTGGAGAGTTTGGTAACTAAAGTTTGATCCTTGCCAATTGCATACCAGGGATCAGCTTCCTGAACTTCAAGCCCCAGGCTATTGGCAAGATAGACAACCAACCCCGGCATCTTGGCCCCTCCCCCTGATAAAACCACTCTCTTGATCGGGTTTTGCGGGTAACTAGCTTCAAAGGATTGAATCACTCTTTTCGATTCCTGGGAAATAATATCTACAATCGGCTTTAGAGCCTCATATACCTTACCTTCGAGTTGATCCTCCTGGATTCCGTAAACCTTTTTATATTCCTCAGCCTGCGGAACTTCAAAATTAAACTGTTGCGCCAAACTTCTGGTCAGCGCCAAACCTCCGGTAGAAATTGACCGGGTCAGCCAAATTAAACCCTTGGATACAACAGCCAAATCAGTAGTGGTAGTACCCAACTGCATTATCAAAGTTGAAGGCGAAAAAGGGTTATTGCCAACCAAACTCCTTGTGACTGCAATTGTTTCTGTCTCCAGCGCTTTAGGCCTGATTCCTGCCATACCCAATACCTTGATGTATTTATTAATTATATTTTTGGGAGAAGCAATAACCAAGACTACGGTTTTTGTTTCTTTCTTTTTTTCCTCCGACCTAAATAATATCTGCCAATTCAAATTAACATCTGATAAAGACATCGGGATAAATTCTTCGGCAGCGTAACGGATAGCGGAGGATAGTTCATTATCTGTTAAATAGGGCAGATCATCAATTACTCTGGTAAAAACCTTTGATTCGGGCAGAGCCGCAATAATCTCCTTTTCTTCTATTTTAGTAGCTGACATCAACCTCTTAATAGCAATACTTACCGCCTCAAGGTCTTCCTGATTATCTGATAACATTCCCGGAGTTGGAGCAGGAATAGAACCCAGGGAGATAAGTTTAGCCTGTTCCCTGTCTTTGGAAAGCGCAACTACTTTAATCGAATAAAAACCGATATCTAAACCAACACTAATTTTGGACATTATATTCAGATTAACATATTTGACGTAAAGCGTCACTTAATCTGGTATGTTCCTTTAACCAAAGAGTAAGTTCCAGAAGGACCGGAAGTAAAAAGGGTAGAGGATAAACCTGTTTCATAATCAATTGTAGATGAGTTGATAAGCCTTATTTTCCAGGCAGTCAGCTCTTTAAAAGAATTGCCTGTTCCAGGGGCTATAATGCCTGTTGAGGCATAGTAAACACCTGTATTACCATTACTGTTTACAGCAATTGCATCCAAACCGTTTGTTCTTGAATCATAGGCTGATAAAACCATCAAAAGACTGGATCCTACTCCTGTACCATTTAAGTGGTTATTACTGTTTAAAATAACCTTTCCATCTACAACTATCACACCTGATGTCTCCCCATATGATGAATCCAGTGTCAGGATGTTGTTACTGTTTAAAGTTAAATCACCGGTAATCCAGATAGGACTTTTCAAAATGACATTGCAGCCGCTGTTAAAAGTAACGTTGCCAACAATTTTTTGCGAATTTAAAATAGAAACACAATTTGTAATATCACCGGTGGTGACTCCGGCATTTTGTGGCTGCTGTTTCCAATCAGCAGTATTGGCATCCGAGATTGGGAATACTTTTGGTGGAGGATCAGCCGATCCTGGATGTGAAACTCCCGTCACAGTTGAGTCAGAGATTGTTTGATAATAAGCATCCTTACCAATTATTAATTTCTCAATAGTATTGGCATGAACATCCCCACCAACATTCATCTTATTTCCACCTCCTCTTATAACAGTTGGTGCCCCTCCCATGTAAGTTTTAAAACTTAAATCCCCGGAAATAGCAGTCCAGGTTGGATTTCCTGTCTTCCAATCAGCAGACCACTTAGGCTCCCCTCTGGTATAACTTGGAGCAAGATCCTTTTGCCAAATCCAGTAATTACTGCTACTCAATGTTGTAGAAATCATCAGCCAATAAGTAGTATCTGCGGTTAAGGCAGGTAGAGTAGTGAAGGCCACATCTATCCACCCATACTCACCTGTCACCAAGGATGAAAATAAAGTTCCTGTTGCCAAAACCCCGTTTTTATTTGGTTTGCCGGAAGAATCGGACAATATCCTTACTGTTACATCAGCCGGTGAGACTACTTTTTTAATATATACAGAAACTTTATTTAAAACCTCATTTATACTTGGTTTAAAACTCTGGGCAACATCAATTCTACTCTCACCATTAACACTTTTTCCAAATTCATAACCATAAGCAGGCTGTGTACAGTTTGGGTCCACACAAATTGCTTGCTGATCAGCTGTGGCTTGAGCACCTCCGGCAACCCAGGCATCCCCGGTTATAATATTGCCGTTACCTGTAATAATACTTCCGTTTGAGTAGATAGAACCTGTGATGGTATTACTGTTACCAAGATCCAAACCCCCTTCACCAACCTGTATGCCATAGACGAATGCTACACCTACCCCCCGGGAAGCGGTGATTTTAATGGTTCTTTTTGCCCTGGCCTTTACTTTAGACGACACATAGCCTGTGGTCTCGATCACTTTAGTGGCAGCATCTTTAGCAGTAACAGTCACAGAATATGAACCACCTCCCAAGCCGGTCTCTGACTCACCAGAATAACTCCCTCCTGTTTTATTTAGAGAAGTTATAGCCTTATCAATACCTGCCTCAGCCAAAGCAGTGGCTGCTTCCGCATCTACAGAGTAAGAAGAGTTTTGATAATAAATTTGGGCTCCGGCAATAATTGATAAAACAGTAAACAAAACCACCCCCAGAGCCACAAAAACTATCACCAAAATCTGTCCTGATTCTTTTTTTTTAATCATTTCGTAAATTTGTCTCCGATGTAGCACTACTTGTTTCAAATCTTTGGCCCACTTTTTGTTTCAATGACAAAAAAATCCTGACTTTGATGGCAGTAGTTGGTGCAACCTCATTAGGTGGAACAGTCAAATCAAAATATTGAAATTTTACACTATCAACATTTAAGGATAAGATTTGATCTTGGACTTTCCTGCTGCTTTGGGTATTAGGGAAGGATTTCAAACGCAGTTTATCTGTATCAAAAAAGAAAACAAAGTAATCGTATACATTTAAGACGATATTTCCATTACTATCAATCGAGGATAATTTCAAAACCAGTTGTGTTGAACCGGTAGTATAGGTTGGTGAAGCACTTTCCGGATAAGATACGGCAATTAGACTTGATTCTCTAATCGTCTCGCGGATTTTAGCAAGGGCATCATTTACCCCCAGTCCCTGTCCAACTTTTGAAGACTGGCTGTAAAATAGCCCCGCGCTATTGACAATGATGACTAGTAGAAGGGCTCCGACAATAACACTGATCCCCATTGCTATAAGCACCTCCACCAAAGTTAACCCCCTCATTGATTCAATCCTCCTTTTCCTATCAAAGTATTTAAAGTAGCTGTTTGTTGTTTGCTGTTATTTTTCCAATTGATGGTAACTATAACTTGTTTAATAGACTCTCCATTGGTACATATTTTCTCTGTATCACAATCTTCTACTACCACGCTTCCATCTCCACCTGGTAAAAGAGATACTCTGGAATCTAAAGTCTTAAGATCTTCAGTGCCTTTTGCCAGGTTAATATAACTTGTAGCTCTTTTATCTTCTATCTGTTTGGTAGCAATTTCTCTGGCCAGGCTTAACTCCTTGCTTTTGGTTATAAGATTCATGGCATTGGGCAAATTTGCCATCAAGGCCACTATAACACCGACTACTACTACCACCAGTAAGGATTCAACCAGTGAAACACCTCGTTGGTCAGACATTATTTCCTGATTTCTCCTGCTGAGAAGATGGCGTAATCAAAGTAAGGGGGGACTACTTTATCAAGCCTGAAAACGGAAACTTTTCTTTGAGTTTCTCCTGATGTGCCTGTTGATGTAAAAATTCTGGCTTGAGTTGGCAAATAACAACCTTCACTACAAGTCCCCACAGCTCCAACTGCAAACGGCTGGCTCTCGGAACTGTAGAGAATACGCGCCCGCAGTAAAATCAACCTGGGGCTTAATCCTTCCAGAGTAAACTTACAATAAAACGCCCTGTTGTCTCCGGAGGTGGTTGTGATAAGGGGGAGTGTGTCTGAACAAGCCGAAGAAACATTTCTAAAATTACTATCCTCCGCCCTTGAGCTATTTGGATCCAGATAAAAGGAGCGTGTATTATAAGCCCCGCTACTGTATTCAATTACTTTTATTTCTATGGCAGGGCTCTCTGCATCAGCTGTATTTGGCAACCCCCAGTAAATATCAAGGCTGTTTTGTGTATAAAAAGGATCCGGAGGATTGACACTGGAATAAAGATCAGCTAGCCAAACCTGGGCAGTCTCTTCTCTTGAAAGAGGGGGATATTCCAGAGCAATTTGGCGGCTGCCCACATCCGGTACAGCTGGTATGGCGCTTTTTTCCACGCCTTTAATTGTTGCTTCATTACCCAGAGCAACCGGAGAAGCGATGGGGCTGTCAACCTGAAGGGCTTTTTCAATCCCTGCCTCAGCTGCAGAAAATGCTCTTGAAGACTCTTCCACCTTAGTCGAGGTTGATACATCTGTTAAACTTTTTTGGACGACTGATAATCCAATGGCCAAAGCCACAGTCATCACCAGAATAAGCATTAAAATAACCTGACCGCCTTGTTTGTTCATATTTTTATCTTAACTGAATAGTTGTTTGGAATACAACCGGATCAATTTGGCCGACAATCACCTGTGGAGCTTCCACTCCAGGTTTCAAATCAAAATTGATTGTTATCTGATCTCTAAATCCGGCAGATCTGTTTCTGGTGAATAATTTCTTTCCTTCCCTTACCTCAACAGAAACTCCTGTTTGGGGATTTCGGTCTGTTAAAATAACAGGCTCAAGCATTGGATCAGTGGAAAGACACACTCTATTAACAAATTCAGGATCAGTTTCTTCTCTGAGAGGGATACTACCTTCAACATTTTCTTTAACAGGATTATCCTGTTGAATAAAACCATTAGCATTAAGGGGGGGTATAAATCCATAGCGGGTATATATCCCATTTTGTACAACTACTAATGTATCCTCAGAACAGACAACGTTATCCGAACTCCTGACTGTTTTATCTATATTTTCTAAAACTACTTGGCCGTTTTGTTTGATTGATGAGAGTATTTGAGATTTATTAGCCCCTCTAAGACTCCGGGTAAAAATAGTCACCACCAGAACCCCTATCAGGGATAAAACAGCCAAAACAACCAGAATTTCCGCTAATGTGAAGCCTTTTTTCATAAGTTTGGGTTTCTTAAAATTGTGGTCAGTTTTGAGGAGTGTTCACCTGCAAAATCAGTCCATAAAACTTTTACTGTGACCTTCTTTTGGGCAGCGGGATTAGCTCCTTCTTCCTCTATCTGAAATTGTCTCTTAAAATTAGGTTCAATATGTTCAAAACTAATTGAAGTACCACCAACCAATTTATCTTTTCCTGATTCGACTGTAAGGAAAAAATAACAATTATTTGGGCAAGTAAAAGTAATTCCCCACAGATCAGAAAATTTGGTAGTGCGAGTACTTGGATCTATTGCATAATCCAAAGGTCCATCACGATCCCTTAGACTCCTGACTTTCTCCAAACCTTCCTGGGCCAATTTTGTAGCCTGAAGCTGATTTTGGGCAAAGGAGGCATTTCGGATGGAGGCAATCGTGGCAAAAACCAGAGCTCCCACCACAATCACCACAACAGAGATAACCACCACCAGTTCCAGTAGGGTTTGGCCTTTATTGGACATCTACGGATCCTCCTTTGGACACTGTTATTGTCTTAAAATCCACGCTTCCTTCCTTTTTTCTAACTTTAATACTCATTCCGGTACTTTGAGCAAGGCAGTCATTTGCAAGTTCTGAAAAAGCCACTTGACCAGCAAGATATGAGAAAGTAACCGTAACCGGATTGCTAATGACAGAAGAGCAACTTAGCGTTCCGATTCCTTCAATTGAATCAATCTGGGCAGGGTATTTGATAGTCCATTCTCTTACCGGTGTCTCCTGCGTTTGACATTTTAATTTTATAGAAGTTCTATCAGTTATCACAATGGACCAGCTTGCTCCACCTGCCGAGCCACATTTTACCCCGGTTGTAGCATTTGCTTGGGCCAACCTCAAATAGCTTTGCAAATTAAAAGCCTCATTTTTTAAATTGGCATCTTCCTCAAAACTGCCAAAACTGACAATTACTACAGTTGCCACTATAGCCATAATCGATATAACCACCAAAAGTTCTATCAAGGTAAAACCCTTTTTCATTGTACAACTCCTGTATCACAATCTGGTGGGATTCCCCGGCTAGATGAGCGACAATACTCGGTGATACCATCTGAAAGCAGTGCACATATTTTAAAGGCCTGGGAACCACCTTCAGGGACTAAACAAAAATAATCTGTGCCGCCTGTATAATCCTCGGTTGTAAGAGGCTGATATGTTCGTGTCACTCCGTTATAGTTTAGCTCATAGGCTGTAGCGATGGCATCTATATCCTGTTTTTTTTTGGCATCCTGGGCCTTATTTTGCACTCCGCTATAAACAACTAAGCCAATTGTAGAAAGAATGCCAATAATAGATATCACTACCAGAAGTTCTATAAGGGTAAAACCATCTCTCATATCTTAAAAGTAACATATTTTGATTGGTTAGAAAAGAAGACTACGGTTTTGAGACAGAGAAATTATAAGAGTCAACAGGGGAACACCTTGAATCAGAGGAGGATAGGGTACCTTCAATCTTCACAAAGATACAATAACTTGTACATTTATTGGTTGAACTTACGGCATTGTCGCAGTCTACAGGTTTGGCTTCATAGCTATATTGAGGCTGCGAGGATTGCGATTCGGCAGGAATTTGGGCCAGATACGTTTTGTTTCCTAAAGGATCAGTTAATGGACAGTTTATTCTTAACTTTCCATCTCCCGCAGTGGGGCAATTTCCAGATCCTAAGGTGGGGTAATACTTCTGGTCAGCATGATATTGCTCCAAAGCAGACTGAATAAACTTTAAATCAGATTGTCTTTTGGCATCTCTGGCATTTTTCAAAAAAGTTCCATAAGCCACTAAACCAATAATTGATAAAACACCAATTATAGATATTACTACCAAAAGTTCAACTAAGGTAAAACCAGACTTTTTAAGCATTAACTTAATTATTGGCTAAAAGAGAGCGGGAGTCAATATTTCTATTGAGCGCTTTGTCTGCAGAATATATTGTTAGGATTTAAACCTGTTTCTAAAAGAGCACAAATTGTCCAAGACTTAGCAGTGGCTGCCGGATAAGTAATACTAACAGTAGCGTAACTAGTTGGGCAAGCTGAGGTGTTGGACCAGGCAGTTGGTACTGCAGGTGGTGAACCAGCAGTTGTTGAGGCGTTAGCACAATAAGTGGCACTACCATTACCCGAGTCTGTGGGAACTTTCCCTTGAGCAAACTGAGTGTCTACCAGGACATTATAAGTATCCAGCCCTGGATTTTTATTTACTTCTAAAGCCTTAGAAATAGCATCAATATCAGATCGACGACGAGTATCCCGCGCATTCTTTTGGGTATTACCAAAAGCAACAATGCCAATCACGGATAAGATTGCAATAATGGAGACCACTACCATTAGTTCTATTAAGGTAAAACCAGAAGGATTAGCTAAAGATTTGGGCAGGAATTTTTTCATTAAATTATTTGATTAATTCATTATTGATATAAAAAAATTCACTTGTCAAGAGACCAATTAAATAGATCCAATCAAGCATTTAGGTTTACACCCCAAGGGTGTAAATGGAGGTTTACATTTCCAATCAGATATGATCTAGTAAATATATGCCTTCAAGAACTCATCCATTAGTTAATGGGGGGTATTACCATATTTTTAATAGGGGAGTCGACAAAATGAATATCTTTAGGAATTCATATGATTTCCAGAGATTCCTCAAAACTTTACTTTATTATCAAATACTTGGCCCGAAACCTAGATTTTCTCTTTTTGCACCTACCACAAATTCACTAGACAAAACTAAGAAAATTATCGAGGTTATATGTTATTGTCTAATGCCAAATCATTTTCATTTCCTTCTCAGACAATTAGTTGACGGGGGAATTACAGAATTTATCAGCAAATTAAGCAATAGTTACACTAAATACTTCAATATTAAACATAAAAGAATAGGCCCGCTGCTGCAAGGAGAATTTAAGTCAGTGCTAGTAGAAAGCAATGAGCAGTTACTTCACCTTTCCAGATACATTCACCTAAACCCCTCAGTCTCAGGACTGGTGGATAATCTGGAGGAATATTCACGATCGTCATATCCTGAATATATAGGCACAGCTGCCAAGGTAATTTGCTCTAAAAAAATTATTCTGGATCAGTTTAAATCAACAAAAGGTTACCAAAAATTTGTGATGGATCAAGAAAGTTACGGCAGGGAACTGGAGATTATCAAACATACCCTACTAGACTCGGATGAATAAGTTACAATTACACCCCAAGGGTGTAATTGATGGTTAATAACTAAAACTGAGATACCAGTTAAGAATTTTTTCTCCCCAAAAAATGGCTATTAAACTTCCCAATACTAAAAATGGTCCAAAAGGGATTACTTGCCCAAAATGTTTTTTACCCAGAATGATTAAAATAATGGAAAAAACGGCTCCTGTTAAAAAGGCAAGCATCATTGCCACCAAAGATAAAGGAAATCCCAACCCCAGCCCCATAAAAGCACCTAATTTGACATCTCCACCACCCATCCCTTTTCCTTTAGTGATGATAATTAAAGCCATAAAAAACCCGCCAATTAAAAGCCCCATTAAAACCCCGTAAAATAAAGGCTCAGAGACCATCAGGGCATGCCTTTGAAAATAATCACTGTATGGGGGAAGAAGTTTTTGACCGATTGGGCTTTGAGAAAGATAGAAGTAGAGATAACCTATCTTATATATGGTGATTGCCACAAGGTATATAAGGCTAATCACTATAGCAGGTAAAACAATCCTATCAGGAATAAACATTTTCTTAATGTCCGTGATAAATAGTACTGATAAAACAGTGATAAAGAAAATCTTAAAAATTAGATCAGGAGCTAAGCCAAAGGACCAAAACAAAAATCCCACCAGGATACCCATCACCACTTCTATGAGCAAATATTCAATACTGATTGCTTTTCTGCAGTAACGGCATTTTCCACCAAGTATTAGATAGGAAATAACAGGAATAAGGTCGTACCAGTGTAACTTATTCTTACACTTTGGACAGTACGACCTTCCCCAAAAAGATTGCTCTTTTAAACTACGATCAGCCAAAGCTTTAACAAAACTACCAAGTATTATTCCTGTCACAAATCCTATCAAAAAAACACTAATACGCACAACCTGAAACTGTTAGATCAAGCGATAAGTCAGAGCCTATCTCATACCTGGCAGTATCGTTGCCACCGTCCTCTCCCATCCTCTTTTTTTGTTGTTCTGACTCCAATGTGGCAAAGATTTCCCACTTGGCCCCGCCACCGGTTGTATCAGCACAATAAACATAATGGTAAGGGACACCATTTGACGGATCTATAGGTAAGGTTGGTACTGAAACAGCCTTTTGTGTGCTTAAATCAACCTTAACCCAGCCTGTACCATCGGCCTTTCTGGTCCCGACATTACTTTTTGCCGCACAGGTAGCGGTACCGACACCTTTACAAAGTATTTCCTGTGCAGATTCAGTTGATTCCTGAACTGCCACATTAATGGCGTTTTGAAGATTAGCCAAATCTGTAAGTCTGGCTGCATCTCTACCCCGTCTTGTCAGCTCAAGCGGATTAATGATCAAAACCACCACTGCTGCCAAAATGGCAATAATTGCAATTACAACTAAAAGTTCCACCAAGGTAAATCCCCTGGTAAAAACATGAGCAGATTTTCTCAAAATTTTTCACCCCCTTCCATAATCTTTATTGTATTCACATTAAAATGAAGTTGTCAACTTGTATATCGGCAATATGATGGAAATTACTAAAAACCCTACTCCTACACCTAAAAGTATCAGCACTATCGGTTCAATGGCCACTGTTAAATTTTTCACCATATGATCAGATTCTGATTCAAAATACTCCGCCAGTTTAAAAAATATTTCATCTACCTTTCCTGTCTCTTCACCCACCTTTACCATTTGACCGACAATTCTGGGAAATACATTGGCAGTCAAAAGAGCGGAGAAAGGTAAACCTTTCTCTACCCCTGCGTAGCTTTCTTTCAAAGCCTTTTTAAAAACCGGATTCTCTGTTAAATCGGAAACTATGCCTATTGATTCTAAAAGCGGAATGCCTGCCGAAGTTAAAAGTCCGAAGGTGCGGTTAAAATTTGTTAAAGTAACAGAGGTTACAATTTTACCTACAATGGGAATTTTAAGAATCAACCTGCCAAAAAAAATGTTTCCTTCAGGTGTTTTATTTATTCTTTTATAAGCAAAAAAAGTCCCTATTAATAAGATAATGCCTGCCCACCAGTAATTGACAAAAAGGTTGGATGTGGCAATCAATATTTTGGTAGGAAGAGGAAGATCTATTGTTGATTGTTCATACAGACCGACCAGTTTGGGGATGACAAAAATCATCATTATAACAACCACTACCATCATCATTGTTAAAATAACAATCGGGTAAATCATGGCGCCTCTGACTCTGGCTTTAAACTCCCGGTCTTTTTCCAAACCGTCAGCCATCTGGATAAGAACCTGATCCAGCTTACCTGAAGCCTCACCGCTTCTAACCAGATTGGTATAAATGCGGGGGAAAACTTGCGGGTGTTTACCTAAGGCTTGAGCCAAAGTAAACCCGCCTTTAATATCTGAGGAGACCTCCCTTAAAACCTTTTTTAAAGCTTTATTGGTCTGCTGTTCTTCTAAAATATCTATTGCCTCAGATAAAACCAAACCCGCTGAAACCATGGTGGCAAGTTGTCTTGTGATAATCACCAGTTCGGAAAAACTGACTCTGTTAAAGAAGCGGTCAAAAAATTTTATGGCTGTTGAGCCTTTGGCGGTCAAAGAAATAACAATCAACCCCTTTTTCCTTAAGGTAGCGGCAGCAAGGCGCAAATCTGCGCTTTCTATGCTCCCGCTATGATCTTCTCCTTTTGTATTTTTTGCCTTATAGACAAACTCCGCCATTTTTATATGTCCTTTTTGTCTAGAACTTGTTCATAAAGATATTCCATCTACTTTAAAAGCTTATTTAAAAATTCAGGTCTTAATGTATATTTTTCAGCCGTTTCCTGAGAAATTTTGCCTTTTTTAACCAAATCTGCAAGGGATCTTTCTAAAATCTGCATACCCCTCTCAGCTGAGGTCTCAATGATATTATCTATCAGATAAGATTTTCCTTCTCTGATCACATTTCGGACAGCCGGTGTGGCAAACAACAATTCTGAGGCCAAAATCCTCCCCGGTTCTATAGTGGGAATAAGCCTTAGAGAAATAATTGACTCTAAAGTTGAGGCCAGCTGTAATCTGATCTGTGGCTGTTGTATTTCGGGAAAAACATCAATAATCCTGTCAATAGATTGGGCAGCGGAGTTGGTATGTAGAGTTGCAAAAACCAAATGGCCTGTTTCGGCAATCGTCATGGCTGCCGCAATTGTTTCCAAATCCCGCATTTCACCAACCAGTACCACATCCGGATCCTGCCGCAAAGCAGAGCGCAGGGCATTTCCCCACGTCTTTGTATCCCTAAACATCTCTCTTTGATCAATCAGTGATTTGCCGGTAGGATAGACATATTCTATTGGATCCTCAATAGTGATAATGTGAGTAGCCCGGCTTTGGTTGATTCTCTGGATAAAAGATGCAAGGGTCGTGGATTTTCCATGACCGGTCGGACCTGTCACAAGCACAAAACCCTGTTTTAATTCGATAAGCTTGCTGACGACTAGAGGCAGTCCCAGCTCCTCAAGCGGCAGAATGCGATAGGGGATAAGCCTTAATGCTGCTGCCGGATGACCTTTTTGTCTGTATATATTGACTCTGAAACGCGCTTTGGATTCAAACTCAAAAGAAAAATCAAGCTCAAAAACCTCTTGATAAATTTTTTTTTGAGCTTCATTAAGAAGGGGAGCAATTAAGCTCTCAATTTGTTCCGGACTAGATACTCCTTCTCCCGGAATTTGAATAAGATCGCCATGAATTCTTATGGCTGGGGGGAATCCAACAGAAAGGTGTAAATCAGATGCGTTTCTTTGAACTGTTAAGTCTAATAATTGCTGTATATTCATGGCTTAATCCTGAGCAACGCGAAGGACTTCTTCCAGTGTTGTTATGCCTTCTAAAACTTTCATATAACCATCCTGTTTCATAGTCACCATTCCTGATTCAACCGCTGCCTGCTCTATGCTTTGGGCAGAAGCATGATCCAAAATTAATTTGGCAATTTTTTCAGATATAACCAAAACCTCAAAAATGCCTATCCTTCCTAAATAACCGGTGTGTCCGCAAAAGCTGCAGCCCTGCCCTTTATAAAGCGAAATTTTATTCTGCATTGAGTTGGGCAACAATTTCCCTAAAATAGGTTTAATGCTTTCCAATACTTCATGAGGAGGGCTAAATTCCACCCTGCATCTTTGGCAAATCTTACGCACCACCCGCTGTCCTACCACGCAATTGAGCGCCGAGGTTAAAAGAAACGGCTCAACGCCCATATCCAAAAGCCTGGGGGGGCTACCTGTTGAGGTATTGGTATGAAGGGTGGAAAAAACCTGGTGGCCTGTCAAAGCTGCCTGAATTGCCAAATCAGCAGTCTCGGTATCCCGGATCTCACCAACCATAATTATATTAGGATCCTGTCGAAGAAAACTTCTTAAGGCTGAGGCAAAAGTCAAACCGACAGCCGGATTAACCTGAACCTGATTAACCCCGGGAATCTGATACTCCACCGGATCTTCAATGGTGACTATATTAACTTTAGTGGTAGAGACTTTAGTTAAGATAGAGTAAAGAGTTGTGGTCTTGCCGCTGCCGGTTGGCCCGCAAATAATAATAATTCCATGCGGTCTTAAAAGTTGTGTTTCCAGATCTTTGACAGAAGTTCCGCGCAAACCTAATTCCAAAAGAGTGGGAGCGCTACTGGATTTAGGTAAAAGCCTCATGACTACTTTTTCCCCGAAAACAGTGGGGACTGTCGAAATACGCAAATCCACTGTATTTTGCCCATATGTAAAGGTAAATCTGCCATCTTGAGGCAGTCTTTTCTCATCAATCTTTAAAACAGATAAAATCTTGATCCTGGAGATCACGGCATCATGAACACCTCTTGGTAAAAGAATCTTTTCGTGTAAAATTCCGTCAATCCTGTATCTGACTCTGGTTTGATTTTCCTGAGGTTCGATATGTATATCAGAGGCCCGGGTTTTAATAGCATACTCCAGAAGCTGATTAACAATATTTGAAACCGGCGCCTCTTTTATTATTTCCGGACCACCCTCCTCCTCAATCGGCTTTACTGCCTGCACTTCTCTTAAGGCAGAGGTAACCTCCGTTGTTAAATTTTGAGAATACTGATCACTGATGGCTTTTAAGATATCCTCCGGCAAACCTAGGTATGGCTTAACTCTTTTACCTGATCTTTTCTCTATAAACTGGATTATTTGAACATCCAGAGGATCTGCCATCGCCACCTCAAGTTCCTCACCCTGGATTTCAAAAGGAATAATCTGGTAGCGTCTGGCAGCAGCTTCAGGAATAAGGTTTAACACTTCTGCAGAAATGGCTTTACCTTCAAGCTTTATAAAAGGTACATTCAGAAGTTGAGCTTTGGCCTGAGTTATTTTTTCAATGGGAACCAGATTGTGTTGGATGAGAATATTATCAACGTTAGTACCGGAATTAATACTTTCCAGTTTTATGGCGGAAAGTTGATCGGAAGTAAGATATCCTTCTTTAAAAAGGATATCTTCCAGGGTCTTCCCGGGAACATTTTGAGCAGTTATATTGGGCATAACTTTATTATGTTAAAATTGGCCCATGATTGCAAGGCTTTTGATTGGACCCCGGGAAAACAGAATAGAAAAAATTAAGAGTTTTTTAGAAGAAGCAGGGCTAAAAAATCCCCATCCTGATCTTTTATATTTTTCCTCAGATTCTAAACTGGGAATTGCAGAAGCCAGAAAAATGAAAGAGCACTTTTCGCTAAAACCTTATTCCGGTAAAGGCAGAGCAGTAATTTTAGAAGATGCTTCCCGCTTAACTGATGAGGCCCAAAATGCGCTGCTTAAAACTTTAGAGGAATTACCGGAAACTGCGCTTTTTATTCTGGGAGCAGATTCTGATTCCAAACTTTTACCAACAGTAGTTTCCAGATGTGAGATCACCATTCTCCCGAGGTGGAATCACGATTCCACCCCCGAGGTGGAAGTCAAAGAGATAGAAAAGTTGTTAGAATCCAGTATAGCTGAGAGATTTGAATATATAGAGAAATTAAAAGACAGAGAAGAGTTTTTTCATGCTCTAATTGCATATTTCCATAAAAATCTAGCCTCACACCTCGAAGGTGGGAACGTAAACTTTTTAAAAGAACTTTTGCAGGCTGAGGATTGGCAGAAACAGAATGTTAATATCAGGGCAATTTTGGAATATTTAATGCTGGTCATGCCCCAAAAATAATGTTAGAATAATTTCTCATGGCTAAGGATTCTTCAAAGTATTCAGCAGATCAAATACAGGTTTTAGAAGGTTTGGAGCCTGTCCGTAAACGACCTGGAATGTATATTGGTTCCACAGATAGTAGGGGTTTACACCATTTAGTTAAAGAGGTTGTAGATAACTCTGTAGATGAGGCGCTAGCTGGCCATGCCAATAATATCTGGGTAGTTTTACACGAAAACGATTACGTTACTGTGGCAGATGATGGGCGGGGAATTCCGGTTGAAATTCATCGAAAAGTAGGCAAATCCGCACTTGAAGTTATAATGACAACCTTACATGCCGGGGGGAAGTTCGGGCAGGGCGGGTATAAAGTTTCCACAGGTCTACACGGAGTGGGAGTTTCTGCTGTTAATGCACTTTCAGAGTATGCGAGAGCTGAGGTAAGGCGTGAGGGCAAAGAATATTTCCAGGAATACCAAAAAGGTAAGGCGAAAGGTAAAGTTTCAGAGAATCCAAAAAATCCGGAATATCCTTTTAAAACCACCTTCAAATGGGGCGCAAAAACAGGTACTAAAGTCACCTTTTTAGCCGATAAATCAATTTTTTCCACTACAAAACCTGAATTTGAAAGATTAGAAAAACAAATAAAACAGGTGGCATATTTGGTGGCAGGAATTTTTTTCCACCTTTACGATGAACGAACAAACGAAGAGCGACACTACTATTTCCAATCAGGATTGGCCACATTAATTAAACATTTAAATAAGAATAAAGCCCTGATTCATCCTGAACCAATTTTAATCCACAGAGTTGTGGAGGGGGTAGATGTTGAGGTAGCAATCCAATATAACGACGGATTTAATGAAAATGTAGAATCTTTTGCCAATGTTGTCCCCACAACTGAGGGTGGATCCCACTTAACAGGATTTAGAATGGCTTTAACCCGGGCAATTAATGACTATGCCAGAAAATCCGAAGCCTTAAAAGAGAAAGATGAAAACCTGACAGGGGAAGATATGCGGGAAGGATTAACCGCAGTTATATCTATAAAAATGGATTCTGATCGAATTCAATTTGAATCCCAGACTAAGGAAAAGCTGGGAAATGCAGAAGTTGCTCCCATTGTTTCGCAAGTTGTTAAAGAGGGCCTGGATATGTATTTTGAGGAAAATCCTCAGGATGGCAGGGCAATTTTAGAAAAAGTTTTACTGGCAGCCAGAGCGCGTGCGGCAGCCAGGGCAGCCAAGGATGCGGTTATTAGAAAAGGGGCGCTGGAGGGGATGACTTTACCCGGGAAACTGGCCGATTGCCAAAACAGGGATGCTTCCGAATCAGAATTATATATAGTTGAAGGAGATTCGGCCGGAGGTAGTGCTAAACAGGGCCGGGACAGGAAATTCCAGGCCATTTTACCTCTCCGAGGCAAAATCTTAAATACCGAGCGGGCACGCTTAGATAAAGTTTTAGAATTTGAAGAAATTAGAGCTTTGGTGATTGCTTTGGGAACAGGAATAGGAGATACAGTGGACTATACCAGAACCAGATATCATAGGATAATTATCATGACAGATGCGGATGTAGACGGGGAACATATCAGGACCCTGCTTTTAACTTTCTTTTTCAGGTATTTGCCGGAAATTATAAATAAGGGTTACATGTACATTGCCCAGCCTCCGCTCTATAAAATCCAAAAAGGGAAGGACATCCATTATGCGTATTCTGATGATGAGAAAAATGAAACTGTAAAGAAAATAGGGGAGGGGCAAATTATCATTTCCCGTTATAAAGGTCTGGGGGAAATGAATCCGGACCAGCTTTGGGAAACTACCATGAATCCGGAGAACAGAGTTCTCAAACAGGTTACTATTGAGGATGTGGCGGCAGCTGATGAGGTATTCACCATGCTGATGGGAGATGAAGTACCCCCCCGCAAGCGCTTCATCCAAACTCATGCTAAACAGGCTATACTAGATATATGACAAGAGTTAAACTATACTCCATTATTATATTGGGTATTTTGGCCATAGTTCTTTTAGCCTCCATTAATGCCAATCCTGATTCTCCTGTTTTCGGGGTTAAAAGGCTTCAGGAAAAATTATTCTTGGGTTTGCAGTTGTCTACTGAACAAAAAGTAGACTATTATTACGCTTTACTTTCCAAAAGATTAAAAGAACTTGAATATTTAACCAACAATAAAAAAACATACCTTCTTTGGCAATCTTCATTAAGATATTCAGCCACAGCTGGCGAGGTAACTGATTTGATTACCAGCAACAACTTAAAAGTTCAGGCATCCAAATTTATAGATATATTTAAAAAACAACATCAGGCAATCAACTATTTACTAACCAATTACCCGGGAGACCTTGATCCCACTGAAAAAAATTGGAAGTTTTTGGAAGATGCTAAAAATTATCTGGATTTGTATATTGAGAAACTATCACAAGTTAAATGAGAGTACATTTCCTGGGGATTGGTGGGTCTGGGGCATCTGCTGCTGCTGCTATTGCCCAAGAACAAGGATTTGAAATAACCGGCTGTGATTTAGAACCTAATAATGAGTTTACAACCAAACTTAAACCCACCCAACTTTTAAAGGGACATTCAGCTTCCCACATCGTAAGTGGGAACGTAGATATTTTGGCAGTTACTCCAGCCATTTTCTCACTGGACCCACAAAATCCAGAGCTTTTGGAAGCAAAAAAAATAGGCATTCCTATTTTAACCTGGCAGCAGTTTTTGGGGGAAGATTTATCCAAAGACAAATTTGTCATAGCTGTTTGCGGAACCCATGGTAAAACTACCACTACTGCCATGGTTGCCCAAATGCTTGAAGACGCTGGGTTGGATCCCACAGTAGAACTTGGGGCAATTCATCCAAAATGGAAAACAAATTACAAGATTGGTCATGGAAAATATTTTGTAGTAGAAGCAGATGAGTTTAATGATAATTTTTTGCATCTAAAACCCGATATTTGTGTTGTGACCAATATTGAAATGGATCATCCGGAATATTTTAAAGATTTTGAGGCAGTCAAAAAAAGTTTTGCCAAATTTAAAAACCAGTCAAAAAAAGTCATTGATAAACCAAATCCCAACTTGATTAATTTTGCACTTCAAGTGCCCGGGGACTTTAATATTTTAAATGCCTCTTTAGCTTTTCAGGTTGGACTTTTACTCGGGATTAAACCACAAACCATCCAACAAAGTCTATCCAGCTACACCGGAGTAGGCAGAAGATTTGAGTATCTTGGAGACTTCCATGGAGCCCAGGTTTTTAGTGATTTTGGCCATCATCCCACAGAAATAAAAGTCACCATGGAAGCAGCAAGAGAAAAATTTCCCCACCAGAGAATTATTTTAATTTATGAACCACACATGTTTAGCAGGACGAAATTCCTCTTTGATGATTTTGTAAAAGTCTTTAAGGATTTACCAGTTGATAGAGTTGGAATTTTGGATATTTATCCATCCCGAGAGCTAGACACAGGTTTGGTAACTTCTAAACAATTAGTCGAGGCAATTAACAAGGAAAATATTACATATTTTACCTGGGAGGATTTAAAAATGGGGCTAGAATACGATACAACAAGTGGTGATGTTGTCTTTTTCATGGGAGCTGGGGATATAGACAAATGGGCAAAAGAATTAGTGGGAAAATAATTCAATATATTTTTTAAACTGGTTTCCACGATCTTCATAATCTTTATACATATTAAAACTTGCAGAGGCAGGAGACATCAGGCAAATTTTTCCAGGAGAAGTTTCCTCATATGCCAACTTTACTGCTTCTTTCATACTATTAACATTAAACTGTCTGATAGCTGACGACTGAAGTCTAACGACTTCTCCTATTTTTTCTCCTGTGTCAGGAAAAAGTATCAGCGTTTTTATTTTTGACTTGGCAATTACCGGCCCTAAAATTGAATAATCAACTCCGCGATCAAAACCTCCTGCTATTAAGGTCTCAACTTTATCTCCAAGCTTTTTCAAGCCAAAAATTGTAGCATGCGGATTAGTGGCCAGTGAGTCATTATAAAATTTAATGCCTTTTTTTTCTGCTACAAATTCTAACCGATGGGGGAGGGACTTAAAATTCTTGATAGCTTTATTAATTTTCTCCTCAGATATTTTAAATAATCTGCCGATTTCCCTTGCGACCTGCTCCCCATTTTTATTGTAAATCAAAATATCTCCTGATGTTTGATATTTAGTAATATTTTCTTTAGCTTTTTTGTAATTTTCAAAACCACCGTGCCAGTCCAAATGATCCGGAAAAATATTAGTTATCACGGCAATATGAGGACTTTTCTGAAGATCAGCTAGTTGAAATGAAGACAGCTCATAAACAACAATAGAATCTTCATTAATTGTTTCTAATAAACCTAGAGCAGGCTTGCCAATATTTCCAACCAGATATACATCCAAACCTCCATTTTTTAATACTTCATAAACGAAAGCAGTAGTAGTAGATTTACCTTTAGTACCTGTTACTCCGATTATTTTTCCTGGACAAAGATCAAAAAAAATTGATGTTGCTGAAGTTATTATTTTTCCCTGTTCACTAGCTTTTTTAATCTCCGGTAAATAGGGTATGCCCGGGGATTTAATAATAACATCATAATCATTTAGCTTTTCTAAATAATTTTCTCCATCTTTTGCATCAGCGGTTGAAAAATTTATGTGATTTTTTTTCAAAAAATTCCTGGTTGCAATGCCTTCTCTGCCCATTCCCAAAATTAAGATAGATATCTGATCCTTATATTTTTCCAGTAATTTTCTTTTCCCTTTTAAAATACCCAGTAGCATTGCATACTCAATTTCTTCTTTTGTTCCAACACACTCAAATGGTTTAAATTTACCCGGCAACTGCAGCAGCTCTTCCATGATAGGAGATAAGTTTTCATCATCCAACAAATCCCTGCCAAAAATTTCTTTTAATTTTTTTCCTAAAAAAGGATAAAGAATTAAATATGAGAATAAGCATTTTGAACACTGTCCACACCAAATACCTGTTTTTGATCCTTTGTTACAGCTTCTAAAAACTTTATGGAATTTTTCCATACCGGCAAACTGCCTGGCAATTTCCAGTTCATTGAACTTTCTTGAAAAACTATAATAGTTTGTCGGTGCTAAGTATTTTTGAGAGTAATTTCGAAAATCTTTTTCAAATTCAAAAGACTTAGAATATTGATGATTTATCTCCTGTCCTATCCAGTTAACATTTCCTTCGTTAGACGAGGACTCATTTGAAACAATAATATTTTTGTAATCATAAAGCATTCCTGACAAACTACCTAAAAAAGCTAAATATGCAGAAAAAGGAGTATGACCATTTAAAAACCCAAGTTTATTTAATTCCAAAAGCTTTGGATCTATTGTTCTTTTGATAATTATTGGATCGCTACATCCACCGACCTCTGTAATTTTTATTGCTGCATCTGTTGGGTTTAGTAATAAGCAATTAAATTCTTTTCCCGATTTTGCTATAGAATCTAAAGTTACTGCTGAATCTTTTCCACCGCCAATTAAAACTAAATCATGATCCTTTAGGTGTCCATTAAATTTATTAAATTTATTTTTTGACTCTACAATAAACTCAACTAAATCCTTTTGCATGAAATCAATTTCATTATTATAAAAAAACTCTCCCAGGCCTTTTATTAGAAGATTCTTCCAGAAAACAATTTGGTCTTCATTTAAATATCCTGCTTTTATAATAATTTGCGGAGAACAAGTTGCTTTCCAATAACTAAGCATCTCTATAAGTCCTAAGTTAAAAACTAAATTATCAATATTTTTATTTAAACCAACATTTGGTAAAACAATTTCCGGCCTAAACTTAATATCAGGAATAATTGTGAAATTAAAATAAATCCTTAAATTGTCCCCATCAGGCAAAATCTCAAACCCCTCGTAAACAAATTGTAGATACTTATTCCTTAACTGCTTAAAACCCATGGGGTAAATTATATCAGAATACCAGCCTAAATAATTTTTTGGGGAGGTATTTGTGAGAGAAATTTTGGATCAGTTCATATCCTCCAAAAAGTAAAATTGTGTATCCCAAGTCTCCAATTAGCGAATTTCTGAAAAAAGGGATAGCCATAGTATAGCTTTGGATTAAACCAGCAAAAGTATGCGGATACCAGTTATTTGGCGGAGCCCAAACGCCGAAATTAGTAATAATAAAAAATAATATAGAAGAGCTTAATGCTCCGCTAATCACAAAAAGAGGTTTTTTGCGTGACCTTAGCCATAAACCAATCAGTCCGGTCAAACCAAAACTCCCATAAACATAAAACATATCTGTTCCATAAAAACCTATAAAGAAATCACTTACCAGCAAAATAATAAGAGGCAAAAAGAAAAGTCTTTTTGGTAAATAAACGCTTCCAAATAAGGTGATTGCAGTTATTGGGACAACATTAGGAGAGTGCGGAATCAAACGAGTACCAACTCCAAAAATTACCAGAAAAAATGCCAAAAGTTTAAAATGCATACTTACCACAATAAACAAGATAATACTTTATGTCAATCCACAATATGTTGGATAAGATATAATATACATCTGTCTTAAAATAATGATCAATCGAATTTTGAGGATTTTTAAGAAAGAGTACCTTACACTTAACAGAATAGAGCTCTCACAGGAAAATCTTATTCATAACTATAAATATCTCTCATCCATAGATAGAAAAGTTAAAATTGCTCCTGTTGTAAAAAGTAATGGTTATGGACATGGAATCCTGGAAGTGGCCACAATACTTGATCATTTGGGGGCACCGTTTTTTTGCGTGGATTCACTTTATGAGGCCTATCAGTTACTTAAAACTAATATCAAAACTCCCATTTTAATCATGGGCTATACTGATCCGCAAAATTTTAAAGTTAAAAAATTGCCTTTTCCATTTACTGTTTTTGATTTGGAAACTGCAAGGGTTTTAAATGAGTACCAAAAAGGATGTAAAGTTCATATTTTTGTTGATAGTGGCATGCACAGGGAAGGTATACCCATTAATAAATTACCATATTTTTTAGAGGAAATTAAAAAATTACCAAATATTAAAATAGAAGGACTCATGTCTCATTTGGCATCAGCCGATAAACCTAAAGATCCTCTAAATAAAATCCAGATTAAAAATTTTAAAAAAGCTTTGGAAATTTGTAAAAGAAATAAAATCTATCCTAAATGGATTCATTTATCTAATTCTGACGGATTAATGAACTACGTTCCCACTTACGATGTGGGAATACAAAATATGGCCAGGGTGGGGTTGGCTTTATATGGAATTTCTCGAAACCAGAATTTAAAGCCTGTTTTGAACCTAAAAAGCAAAATTATTCAAATTAAAAAATTAGATAAGGGTATGAGAGTGGGGTATAGCGGAACGTTCACAGCCAAAAAAGAGATGTTTTTGGGGGTGCTACCGATTGGTTACTATGATGGAGTAGATCGCCGCTTATCCAACAAAGGTTGGGTAACTCTAGAAGGAAAACTGTGTAAAATATTGGGCAGAGTTAGTATGAATATGACAACTATAGATTTAACCAATATTCCAAATCCACACATTGGACAGGAGATAGTTGTTTATTCCAATAATCCAGAAGATAAAAATTCAATTGAAAATGTTGCCAGAATTTGTCAAACAATTCCTTATGATATACTTATAGGTCTTGCTGCCTCTATAAAAAGAGTAATTTTATGAAAGTCTTAATCGTTACGGGCGGAACCTCATCTGAAAGACGGATTTCTTTTATGTCGGCACGACAGGTGAGAAATGCTTTGACTGAGGTTGGACATCAAGTAAAAGTTTTTGATCTTAAAAAAGGGAAAAATGAGCTAAAAAAAATATCAAAAAATTTTGACGTGATTTTTCCGGTTATTCATGGGGAAGAAGGGGAGGGGGGAAGTTTACAAAAATTCCTCACCAGCTTAGGAGTACCATTTGTAGGTGGGGATCCCAAAGGATTTAAAAAAGGCTGGTATAAAATTTCTTTTAAAAAATTTTGTGATCAAAATAATATTCTTACATCTCCTTGGAAAAAAGTTAAAACAAAAAAAGACCTCATACGGTTTGGTTTCCCCTGTGTTTTAAAAAGTTCCTCCGGCGGATCATCTTTGGAAGTCGTTATCCTAAAATCAGAGGCTGACTTAAAAAATCGTCTACTTTACAAATTACTTAAATCCAATCAACCATTATTTGTAGAAAAATATCTGCCGGGAACTGAGGTGACAGTTGCCATATTACAAAACCAGGCATTACCTGTTATTGAAATTATCCCTTCCTTCGGATGGTTTGATTACCACAGTAAATACTCGCCGGAAACAAAAGAAATTCCCCATGCTCCATCAGTACCTGCCAGCACCCGGAGATTAACTCAGAAAATAGCCCTGAAAATTCATCAAACACTTAACTTAGGACCTTATTCAAGAATAGATTTCATAGTTTCCAGTGGCAAACCTTATGTACTTGAGGTAAATACCATTCCAGGACTAACAGCCAACTCTCTATTCCCCAAAGCAGCCCAATCAGCAGGAATTTCTTTTCCCAAACTTTTGGATAAAATGATCAAATCAGCTTAGGGTTTTTTGCCTTTCAGCTAACTTCTCATTTACCTTACCAAAAAAAACTAGCATTTGCGGAAGTAGCTTTCTACTCTCTTCAAACAAAGCTATTTCCCTTTCCATATCGCGGACTGCCCCTCGAAAAGACAAAATCATTTTGTGTATCTGTTTTACCTCTTCACGAGATATCACTCTGGGTACGGACAATTGACCGGGAAATAACATGGGATAAATTATATCAACAACTATGCTTCGCGCTTCTCGCTTCCTATCAAGATTATTACTATCTTGACGGTTGCCAAAATCAACCCATTGCAGACCTCCACTTGAAAGATTTAAAAAGGCAATTCCATCTCTAAGTATACCTCTTTGACCTTTACTCAGTTGAGGAATAGTGGCCGGATCGGTAAATCGGGCAATAACACCAATAATCTCCGGTGAAAATCCAAATCTTAGGTCCTCGCTGTCATGATTTGCAACAGACAATCTTCTTTCTTTCATACGCACCTAAATATATAATAAATCCTGGAAAAAGAAAATATGAAACAATTTGTTTTGCCGAACCATCCAATTTTAACAAAGCCTTCTAAAAAGGTTTTTCCTTCACAAATTAACTCCAAAGAGATTCAAAATATTATTAGTCAAATGCTTAAAATAGCTTCTGGAGAGCAAAAGAACAAAGCTAAACCAGTTTTAGTAGGTTTGGCTGCGCCGCAGATTGGGATTTTAAAAAGGATAATTCTGGTGGATGTAGCGGCTGATGGCAAAGGAAAAGTAGGGGATTTAAAAGTTTACATAAACCCAGAAATCACATGGGTTTCCAAACAAAAAAGGGAATGGTATGAAGGCTGTTATTCAACAGGAAAAGTTTGTGGAATTGTTTCCCGCCCAACCTCTATCAAACTCCAAACACTTAGATTTACACCCCAAGGGTGTAAACGGGAGTTTAAAAAGCATTCTGGCTATGTGGCCAGGATTTTTCAGCATGAAATAGATCATTTAAATGGCAAAGTTTTTGTGGATCATATTACAGATCCAAATAAACTCCACTGGGTTTTAAAAAAAGAATTTCCTTTATATAGAAATAAGCAGGCATGGAAAAACTGGCCCAAAAAATGTTCATTTGAAAAGTGGAAAAACATCAAAAGCCCCTTGCTTAAGAAAGCTTAAAAAAGGTATAATGAGCATAGAGCGCAAAGCTCATTTTTATTGTTTCCCAGATGCAAAATATCGGCAAAATACAACCGGCTCCAATTATAGAAGAGATGCAAAGGTCATACCTTGACTATGCCATGTCTGTGATTGTCTCTCGGGCGCTACCAGATGTCCGGGACGGCCTCAAACCGGTTCAGCGAAGAATAATTTTTGCCATGCATGAACAAGGACTGCACCACACAGCCAGGTATCAAAAGAGCGCTGCAGTTGTTGGTGAAGTTTTGAAAAATCTGCACCCTCACGGTGATGCCCCGGTTTATGAGGCCATGGTCAGAATGGCCCAAAATTTTTCCTTAAGATACATGTTGATTGACGGGCAGGGGAATTATGGCTCAATAGATGGAGACTCACCAGCCGCCATGAGGTATACGGAAGCAAGATTATCTGCTATAGCTGATGAACTTTTAAGAGATATCAGTAAAAACACAGTTGATTTTATCCCTAACTACTCTGGAACTGTCCAGGAACCCACACTGCTACCATCTGTTATTCCAAATCTTTTGCTTAATGGGGCCTCCGGTATTGCAGTTGGTATGGCAACTCAAATTCCTCCGCATAATTTGGGGGAGGTTTGTGATGCATTGATTTATATGATTGAACATCCTGATGCCACTGTTGAGAACTTAATCCAATTTGTTAAAGGTCCGGATTTTCCAACAGGTGCCTCAATTTATGATCAGAGTGAAATTTTAGCAGCTTATGCTACCGGAAAGGGCCGAATTGTGATGAGGGCAAAAGCTGAGATAGACGAGACACCTGCCGGAAAAATGCAGATTATTGTTTCAGAACTACCTTACCAGGTTAATAAAGCAACACTCATTGCCAGAATTGCAGACATGGTTAAAGATAAAAAACTGGAAGGGATTGCAGATCTGCGGGATGAATCCGACAGGAAACAAATGGTGCGGATTGTGTTTGATTTAAAAAGGGATGCCAAACCCCAATCTCTTTTAAATAATTTATATAAATCAACTGCCATGCAGTCTGTTTTTAATGTTAATCTGGTTGGTTTGGTTGACGGAGTACCTCACCTTTTAACTTTAAAACAAATCCTTTCAGAGTTTATAAAACACAGGCAAACAGTTGTCAGAAAAAGGTCTGAATTCGAACTGGCAGAGGCAAAGGCAAGAGAACATATTCTGGAAGGACTAAAGATTGCGGTTGATGCAATTGATGCTGTTATTGAAACTATCAAAAAATCCAAAGATGCAGATGCGGCCAAAGTTAATTTAATGACTAAATTTAAATTGACTGAAATTCAAGCTGTGGCCATCCTGGATATGCAGCTTCGAAGATTAGCTGCGCTGGAGCGCCAAAAAATCGAGGATGAGTTAAAAATGGTTCGTGAAACAATTACTTATTTAGAAGATCTTCTGGCCCACCCGGAAAAAATTTTACAAGTCATCAAAGATGAGTTGGTTAAAATAAAAGAGAAATATGCGGATGATAGAAGGACAAGAGTTTATAAACAAAAAATTGGTGAGTTTAGCGAGGAAGATTTAGTACCAAATGAGGTGACAATTGTCACAATCACCGATGGTGGTTATATAAAAAGGCAAGCTCCAATGTCTTTCAGAACTCAACAGAGAGGCGGCAAAGGGGTAATGGGCATCTCCACTAAAGAAACTGACGCTGTTTCTCATATTTTCTATACCCAAACTCATGACAGTTTATTGTTCTTTACAGACAAAGGCCGGGTTTTCCAAATTAAAGTTTGGGATATTCCGGAAACTCAAAGGGCTGCCAAAGGCCAGGCAATTGTTAATTTGATTAACGTAGAGCAGGGTGAAAAAGTTACAGCGGTTCTGACACGAAGAGAAAAAGGTGAGGCAGCCAAATATTTCTTTATGTGTACCGGCCGGGGGACAGTTAAAAAAACAGCTTTGGAAGAATATGCCAATATCCGCAAAAACGGGCTGGTTGCCATAAAACTTGATTCAGGGGATATCCTGGGTTGGGTTTGTCCAACAAGCGGGGAAAATGATGTGATAATTGTTTCCAAGAAAGGCAAGTCCATCAGGTTTTCTGAAAAAGGGGCAAGAGGGACCCATAGGGATACATCGGGGGTCAGGGGAATAAGATTAGGAAAAGATGATCAGGTAGTTTCCTTAAATATCGTGGGTAAAGTTGAAGGAGAATTGTTGGTGGTTATGGAAAACGGTTTAGGTAAGAAAACCGCCACCACCGGCTGGAGCAGACAGGGAAGAGGAGGACAGGGGGTAAAAGCTGCCCAAATTACTGCTAAAACAGGGGAAATAGTCACTGCTCAAGTTATTGACAAATCCATGGATACGCTGGTTTTAACATCAACCAGGGGACAGCTGATAAAAATGAGTCTTAAGGAAGTTCCAACGCTGCAAAGACAAACCCAGGGGGTAATTTTGATGAGAACAAGGCCTGGTGAAAAGGTGGCTGCGGCAACTGTTGTTTCATCCGGAGAAAAAACAGCTGATGCCAAAAACGGTGATTGATGTATGGATAAGGGTAAACTACTTTCCAATATAGCAATAGGTTATTTCATGATAGGCTTTATTATTGCCATACTTTTTGCAATCTATTACAAATGGCCTTATCTTTCCTTTTTATCCCCGGGCTTTTATTCTGTTATTCTAACCTGGCCCTATCAGGCAATTGGGTTTATGCGGGATCTTTTAACCTTCGGCCTTGCCGGAAAACCAATCTAGCTTGACACCTCGAAGGTGGGATCGTAAACTTAATTATATATGCCCGGAAGAATTACACCTTTAGTCAACGGCGAGTTTTACCATATTTATAACAGAGGCAGCGAGAAAAGAAGTATCTATCAGCAACCCCGGGATTACAAAAGATTTCAACAAACATTTTATTATTATCAATTTCCAGGTCCTAAACTAAGATTTTCAAATTTCACAAAGGAGGATCTGTTTAAAACCTCGTTCGATCCTAAGATAGTAGAGGTAATTTCTTACTGCTTAATGCCGAACCATTTTCATTTCCTGATTAAACAGTTGAAAGACAATGGAATATCAATTTTCATGAGCCAACTTTCTAACAGTTATACAAAATATTTTAATATTAGATACAAAAGGGTAGGGCCCCTACTCCAGGGAGCTTTTAAAGCAGTCAGGATTGAGTCTCAAGAACAATTAATCCATGTTTCCAGATATATCCACCTAAACCCTGTGGTTTCTGGTTTAACTAAGAAACCAGAAGACTACCTCTGGTCTTCATATTTAGAATACACCCAAACTAATAATCTATTTTGTATTCCCTTTGAAATTCTAAATCTATTCTCTTCCAGAGAAAAATATACACAATTTGTAGAAGATCAGATTGATTATGGCACTACATTGGAATTTATAAAGCATCATCTTGTAGATGAAGATTAGCTTTACACCTTCGAGGTGTAATCGTAATTATTTGCTACCTAGGATTTTTCTGACAAAGTCATTCACAAAGTTTGAACCCCTGGAAATTATAAAACCGGACAGAAGATAATCTAAAAAAGGGATTCCGCTTTGCAGGCCTAAAAGCGAAGTAAAGATATTTATTTGATAGGTAAATGTTAAAAGAGTAGCAGTTACAAGAGCCAAAAGCGGCAAATACGGCCGCAAGGGTTCAACACTGCCAAATAAGTATTCTATAATTGACTCATTCAAAGTAGAAAAAGCAAAAACTGTTGCTAAAGGCGAGATATTTAAATTTTCCAAATCAGCTTACCTTTCCGGGCATGAATACGAATTTGTATAAATTAAACAAGGCCTGAAATATTGTCAAGGTGGGATCTGATTTAGAACTAGACGGTTCATCTGTTGTTACAGGAAGATGATTCGTTCTACTTTTAAGATCTGCTATCTCTTTTTCTCTTTCCTGTAGCGTTTCCTGCAAAATAATAACTTGCTGATTAACTGAGGCAAGAGTGGTTTGTAAACTGTCCACCTGAGACGGCGCTCTTACTAACTGCTTGTGTTCTTCTGATTCCACCATGGAGTACATTATCTGATCTATGCTCATAGATCCATTGGTATACGAATGTAGCCCACCCATATCCGGATCCCTGCCTAAAACTTCCCTGTAAAGTTCACTAATTTGGGCACCTCTGTCTGGAGCAGAAGATCCACTTCCTTCCACAAATCTTACTCTCCATCCAGGCCAATTATCACCCGGGCAAGTGGTTGATTGACCGGGTAACTCCTTATGTCCTAAAACCACATCCCATGATTTCACATTAGAAAGATCCGGGTAGTTATTAATAAAGAAATCACACAATTTATGAGCAGAATCCAGCTGCTCATCTGTTGGGACTCTGCCGGAAGTAAAATTACCAGTTAAACAAATTCCAATCACAGCATCATTTAAATTAGCCACATTAGCCCGGGCTGTAGAAATATCACCCACATAATAAACTGTCCCATCTTTAGCAATTAAAAAATGGTAGCCTATTCCGCCCCAGCCATTACTATTGATATGGTAGTTGGCAATCTGCTCAGGCGTTTGGGTATCAGGACCAGCTGTATGATGTATGGCTAAATAATTTACCCCGGACAGTGACCTGACCCAGCTCCAGTTATATGAGTCGCCAGGAATGGTATCTCGCAAATCAATAAATTTATTTCCTAAGGAGGGAATAGTGAGATCAATTTTGGCCATGTTGGATAGGCAGCAAAGCTATACTACACAAACTATAATTTAGTTGTCAATCCTTCGACCATGCTCAGGATTGATGGTGAGCGAAGTCGAACCATCAATCAGCTCAATCTACTTGTTGCCTGAATGGAAGGCTTTGTGGACATCCTTAAGATGGGCATTAGTAACATGAGTATAAATTTGGGTGGTTTGGATAGAGGAGTGGCCGAGCATTTCCTGAACACTTCTTATATCCGCACCATTGATCAAAAGATCAGTTGCAAAAGAGTGTCTTAAAGTGTGTGGAGTCGCTTTTACAGATAGACCCAAAGACTTTACATATTTTTCTACAATTCTTTCAATTGATCTGGTAGTCAACCTCATGGCTTCACCATTATTACTGGGATTCACTTTCCCCTGAAATCTAATAAACAAGGGTTTAAAAGTATCTTTTCTTGCCATTAAAAATCTTTCCAGCCAGTCTGCTGCTGTATCTGATATAAATACAACTCTCTCTTTTCCTCCTTTACCAATAATCCCAAATTCACGCCTTCCCAAATTGATAGTGTCACGGTTTAGTGATGCCAACTCAGATACACGAAGTCCCGTGGAAAATAATGTTTCTAATATGCTTCTATCCCTGATCCCGTCTTTTTTAGATGTGTCAGGAGCTTCCAGAAGAGATTTGAGATGTGTTTCATCCAGAATTTTCAAAGGCCTGGGATCTGTTTCTCCAAGTTCCACTTTTTCAGGGGACAGTGTACTAATATCTATTCTTGCCAAATATCGCAAATATGCCCGCAAAGCAATCATAAAATAATTCTGGGTAATTCTTTTTAAAGGCTTTTTTGTTTTGGGATCAGTCCAACGGGAAAGGTGTAGTCTGTATTTTCTAATTAGATTCAAATCTATATCTTTTGGATTAATATCACCTGCGAACTCCAAAAAACGCTTCAGGTAATGATCGTAGTTTTTAATGGTCAGCTGAGAGGCATTACGTTCCAGTTCCAAATATTCCAGAAAATCAATAATCAGGGCAGACAAACTCATATTACAAAAGCGCCAATCCCAAAATTCCTAAAATAGTCAGCACAGATCCCACAATTGCCAGAGTATAGGTCAGCTCAGGCGAACCAGGCCCTTTTCCTGTTCGATCAACAAACTCATCAATTGTTTTGGGCTGAACAGCTCCCGAAGGAGTGGCCACAGTGGGAGCGCCTCTTGCCGGTCCCGGAGAAGGGGAGGAAACAATGCAGGTTCCGCTACCAACAGTATAATTACCGTTAACCACTGAGTTTAAAATATCCGCAATAGTCCCTCTTTCTACCACATTAGAGTCTGTAGTTTTACTCTTATCGTTGGAGTCAAAATCAAACTTAATTTGTGTTGCTCCTGCTTGAGCGTTTTCCTTGACGCTAAATTGTACTGTGGCCAAAGTACCGGTACCTGAAAAAGCGGATGAAACTGCAGCCAATCCTGAGACAGTTATTTTACCTGATGTCTCATCTATATTATTTCCCGGGTAATCGGGATAAATTGAGCCGGAGGAAATGGAGGTAGCAGAAAATCTGGCCGGATCATAACTTATAATGGCATCAGTCCCGTCTGTTTGAGCGCCCGATGTATCTAAATTTATCTGCAATGAAAAACTACAGCCTTTATTAAAAGTTCCGGAGGAAGGAGAAAGGGAAAGAGTGGAGGATTGGGCATAAGCTACTGGAGTTAATATAAAAGTTATAACAACTATAACTATTATAAGCATGATTATACTTTTCATGGCAGAATGTTTAATTCCAACTGATTAACTGTCTCCAAAATATCCTTACCTGTACCTGATTCAATCACATTAGTGTCAACAGTTACACCCAGGCTAAAATCTAAGCTTATCTTAGTTGTCCCTGTAGCCTTTACCAAAAATGCAATCCTGCCAAACTCTCCCGAAGGAACAATCCCGCCCTGTTGAGAGGTAATACCGGAGACAGAAACCTTACCTAAGCTTACATCAACCTTGTTTTGCGGATAATCGGAAAAAATGGTACCCAAAGTAGCCTCTCTTGCTGTCAATACCTTTGGGTCAAAACTTATTATCAAATCCGCTCCGTCAACTTTCCTGGATGAGGACAGAGTAACACTGACAATAACCTCATCACCCACCCGGTATTCACTCTTATCCGAACTCAAGGTAATGGAGGTAGGTTGAATTGCCGCTTGAGTGGAAACAACAGGTCGGGGGACATTTTGATTGCTTTGAATTAAAAACCACCCGGCCCAAATTACCTCAAGGGCAATAATTGCTCCTAAAGCAATAAATATATTTCTTCTGGTTAAAAGTTTACTAATTTGATTATTATCCATATACTTCTACATTATCATATCAAGTCGATATTCCGCTAGGTGACGACGTTGGTGACGGGGAAGGGGAGGGTGATTCTTCTTTAGTAATTTTTAACACTACATTAGGACTTTGGGTTTCTGTTATTATACTGCCGGTATCATCCACAAATTCAATTTTGGGGATAAAAGCAGCTTTGGACTGAAAAATTTGGGTTTGACGAACCAGATATAAAGTTACAGGAACAGCAGCTATAACTACAGCAATCCCTATTAAAATTAATGTTTGTCTTTGAATCATTTTATTTTCACTTCCTATAGATTAAACCTACTCTTACTATAGTGTCAACTTGGCGTTGTACAAGCTACACTTTTATCAGGCTGGATTTTTGTAGTAATCAGATTAAACTTACTTTCATTACGGACAGACTGGGGATTTTCTTTGGTATATTCCTGCCAAAGAATCAAACCCCATTCTTTAGAGTAATAGAATTTCTCAAAAATTCCACTGGGATCGGACAGGGATGAATCGTACTTTAAAACTATCACATCCTGTTTATTCAGATCCCCCCCAACATCAAAATCGGCAATATGACTTTCAAGTGTCATCTCAATAGGAAACGGACCGGACCTTTCTTTAATCTCCTGACAACTTTGGTCAAACACTTTGATTGTATTATCTAAAACAGTTAGTTTTTCCCCGATTTTCATTTGCCTCCTCATCCATTTACCCTCAGAAAAAGAATATATATCTACCGGCGCACTGCTATGATCTTCCTCAAGATAAATGAATTGATCGTCCCACCTGAATCTTTCGAATGCTTTTTCGTCCCATTTGACCAAATAAACAATCTGTCCTTCAACAGTCTGGCTGAAAGGATGGGTACCTGTTAAGCCTTGCTCAGGATGATCTGTCAAAAAATAATCCAAAGTATCAATAGTATCTGAAGGTGAAGGGGAGGGTGCCGCTTCTTTAGTAATTTTTAGCTTTACATTAGGATTTGTTGTTTCAGTAATAACCTGGCCTGCTGCATCCAAAAATTCTATTTTGGGGATAAATACGGCCTTAGGAGCAAAGATTTGAGTCTGGCGTACCAGATACATTGTCACAGGTATGGAAATAAGGATTATGACAAAACCTATGAAAATAAGGATTTGTTTTTTCGTCACTTTTCCCTTATCAGTTTAAAAGTATACTGGCTGTTTGAGGGGGTATTGGTCCCCAGGCGCCGTCTTCAAAAAACTGCACGTAAACGCTTTTTAACCCGGGGCCTCCTGTTAAAGTCAGATCCAGTGTCAAAAAAGTTTCCGTACCCATATCTCCATCCAGGGCAATTAAGGCAAAATCAGGATCAAAAGAAACCCTGAATGGCAGGATGCCTGAAGGCCCTCCACCTGCTGGAGGCGGACTGGTTGTACCCACTCCTACAGGTCCAGTTGTGCCAACACCCACAGGAGAAGGTGAAGCAGCAAGTGTAGGTGGACTAAACTCTTCATCCGACTGGTTAATATTCTGCCTCATGCAGGCATAATCAATAGAATTGATCCTGCCATCCTGATTAAAATCACCGCTTCTTTGAACATCCCGCACCAGACTCCACTGTCTGATCAACTCTGCCCTGTCAAATGCGTTAATTTTACCGTCTGCACTGATTACAGGCGCAATATCACCGGTTTGCAAAGTCACAGCATCCAAATTTCTGATCCCGCCTTTGGTTTCAAAATCAATTCTTTTGCTCAGCGTTCCCGGGGCCTTAACTATCAGGGAATACTTTTTATCTTTTTCCAGTTTGGGTACAAATCCCACAGGTTTTCCGTCTTTGCCCACCTTGATTTTTTCATTAATGATCGGATCAGGTTTTTCTGTTTCTATGGTAGTTAGAGCATTGGCAAAAATCTTAACCGATACGTTTTCTGCAGTGAAGTTTCCGGAACTCCTGCACTGACTTTGGGCTGTGAATGTAACAGAAGTTGTGCCCACAATACACTCACCCCGTGCCGTTTTGCCGTCGTCCCGGGTTATCTCAACCTGATTTTTGCCCTCAATCCTTTTGTCAATGGCGGCAGTAATGGTGCCATCTGTCTCATTCCAGGTGATAATGTTTGCATCATCTCCGGCCAGTTTTACTTTACCCCTTCCGCGTGAACCCAGGGCAATCCCGGTTATAGAAACTACACTGCCGGAGCCTGACAAAGAATGTGCACAGCTGACCTCAGTCAATCTTGGATCCGGAGCAAAATTTATCACCCTCTGGACATTGCGTTTCTGCCCGTCAGTTGAGATAAAACGGACAAAAACTGTTTTTCTGCCCGGGGTGGTTAAGGCAAGGGGAACAACCATTGGGTGAGTAGTATAGGCTTGGGCCCCTTCATCAGAGCAGGAATTTGCGGTGATGGGTTCATCATCCATAAAGAAACACTCTGTCTTCACAGCAGGGATAGGTGGAATAGACGGCGAAGGAGAAGCAGACGGGGAGGGGGAAGTGGTTGTTGTTGATCTGATTTCTAAATCAAATTCTGCTTTCTCCTCCAATTGACCGCCGGTCGGGTCATCAGCTCTTGCAATCACTGTAATTTTCCTGTCACGAGTACTGGCATCACTTGCAACTTCAATTCTTAATTCAGGGGTACAGGAATCGTCCGAACTGCCGGCACGTCTAAGAGTGCATGATGTGTCGGAAAAGATACGTCTCACCCCCCCTGAGGGGGATACGCTGGAAGAAAGATTAATGACCAGAGAACGGGAATCCTGATCCTGTCTTGTCACCTCAACTGTCTGGGTATCAAATGATCCCCGGGTAATTTCCATATCTCTTATTCTGCCCACCTTAAAATCAAAAGTAGGGGAGCCGGCAGAAGAAGGGGTGATATCAATGTTTGTTGGCTGGCAGGCCGCACTAAAAGTCTGTTCACCTTTGGCCATTATAAAATAAAAACCTACCTGTCTATGTTCACCGGCCCTTGTTGTTGGTGCCCGCACCTCCATGGGAAATGTCTTTGACGATCCCGGGTTTATATCGTTCCCAAGGCCAGGCAGTGGTGAGGCAATACTCCACAAGGTCATGGTATCTTCACCGGTTAACGAATCGTCTAAGGCTTTCAGTTGGTAGCGGTCTGTCTCCTTCCATATAGAACCTCCCGTATTTTTCATACTTATGTTCAGCTGATATTTTGTCCCTGATACCAAAAATCGGGGAGCAGTGCCTGTGTCAAGACTTTTGAAGTTGTAGCTGCACTCGCTACTATCAGCAGCAACCGGGGTATAGGTAAAATCACAGGATTGAGAACAATCACCGCTTCCCGCTACTTGTTTTTCATAATGAGAAAACGGGGCTCTGGTGTAACCGGCTATATCAGGGCCTCTGACAGCATACTCACTACTCACAGGTATTAGCCTCTCAGAGGTAAATCTGCCTGCACCATCAGTGGTGTAGGTTTTGGTTTGGGTAGGAACAGTGCCTGAAATAAAAACAGTTACCTGTTTAGAAGCTATTGGCCTGCCATCAGAGTATTTTAGGCTACCGCCAACACTGACCGGCGAACCGGCAGGAGAAGGAGATGTAACAGGAGATGGAGAAGGGGAAGTTTGAGCTGCAGCAATAACTTCAACCGAACTTGTAACTCTCCCCGAAGGAGCTTGCTCAGATAAGAATCTGACAGTTTTAGCACCGGCTGTTACCCTTGAAGAGGGGATAGAAAACCTCCAACAATATTGATAGCTTGACTGACCGCAATCAGAACCAGCAAATATAGCTGCATCAGATGAGCTAAACGAGCCATCAATTCTTACATTAGTATCGCCTTCTCGCCCTACGACAAAAATCTTTAAGGATCCTCCTGTAGTAGCCGGATCAGGATCAAACCACATACAAAATGTGCTTTCAGTATTGCAACTACTGGCTGCTTTGGATTTAATTTGGGTTTGCTGTTGAACTAACCTTAAGCCAACCAAAAGCCCTGCTGCCAATACAGCTAAAACTAACAAAGCCGCAATATTTTTTCTGGTGAAAAAGGCTATTAGCTGATCCATTTTATGGTCCTGCTCCAAATGGCGAATCTAAAACCACCTCAATTTGACTCTGGGTAGCAGTGCATTCACCGGCTGCCGGGCAATTCACCCCTTCTCCTCTGAAGCTCACCTCACCTGCTGCTGCCCGGGATTTCAATTGCTGTTGAGTTTGAACCAACCGTATGCTCAAAGGAA
>ORMF011838812.1_pt1 | contig 53677 bp, 44 predicted proteins | sample 1779871 | NCBI WGS metagenome assembly ORMF01 (sample SAMEA104232316, study PRJEB22302) | groundwater metagenome | biome: forest; feature: aquifer; material: groundwater | place: USA | collected 2011-08-07 | depth 5.4 m | reverse complement strand
TTGGGAGGGCAGATGTCGCCGCTTGAGCAAGGACTACGAGTACTGGGAGGAGAATAGTGCCGCCTTCATCTACATTGCGTCCATTCAACGGCTCGTCAAACACGCGGCTGCTCCGCCCTGATCATTTTCTGAACACGCTCTCAGACGTGCGTGGAAGGGAGGCAGTGATGCCCGGCAGCGCACGCGGTGTAATCGGTTGGCTTGCGGCCATGCTGATCATGACGGGCTGCACCCCTGCCCAGGCGCCCGGAGGGCATCAACCGCCTCACAGCCGAACCAACCGCCGGCCACACCGAAGCGGATTACGGCGTCCGTGGCGAGCAATATCAAACGCACTCTCCACGCAGATCGTGAGGAGCGGATCCGGCGTGCCGAGCGTCGAAAAACGGGCTCTGGAGACTCCTGCCCCACGGCCGCATGGAGACCACGTGGGACCTCCCAGCCGGCGCGCGGTGGCACGATGGGACGCCGTTTACCGCGAACGATCTCGCCTTCAGCACGCGCGTGGGTTAGGACCGCGAGGTTCGAGCGCTCCTCGCCTGGTTGCGTTGCCTATGCCGGGCACGACCCAGGTGGAGGTCCGCCGTTCAGCGCAGCCTGAGGCGCGCCTCAGGCTGCGACGGCTAGCGGATCGGCTTGGCGGTGAATCTCAACCGAGGCCGCACCACGCGTCGGCTTCACAACCCCTGCTACACTGCCTTCAACATTTCTGGTCGATGGCCAAGCCCCCATCGGAGGACGACAATGCTCACCAAGGCGCAGAACGAACTGCTCACCCAGACCGACGCAGGCACTCCGATGGGCGAGCTCTTTCGGCGCTACTGGATCCCCGTCCTCCTTTCGGAGCAGCTTCCCGCCCCTGACTGCGCGCCGGTGCAGGTACGCATCCTCGGCGAAGACCTGGTCGCCTTCCGCGACACCAACGGGCGCATCGGACTGTTGGACGAGCACTGCCACCACCGCGGGACGTCGCTCTTCTACGGGAGAAACGAGGAGTGTGGCCTGCGCTGCGTGTACCACGGCTGGAAGTACGACGTCGAAGGCAACGTGCTCGACACGCCGGCCGAGCCGGCCGGCAGCACCTTCAAGGATCGAATGCAGACCAAGGCCTATTCGACCCACGAGGCAGGCGGTGTGGTCTTCGCCTACATGGGGCCGAAGGAGCACCAGCCGCTCTTCCCGAACTACTGCTGGAGCGATCTCCCGGCGGACCATCACCTCGCGACCAAGAGCAGCCAGGACTGCAACTACCTCCAGGGGGTCGAGGGCGAGTGCGACTCGACCCACCTGACGTTCCTGCACCGGTTCTTCAACGGCGCGGACCCCCGCGGCGATCTGCTCCGGCATCCCGTGAGCGAGTACACGATCGAAGAGACCGACTGGGGCCTCCGCCTCGTCGCGGTTCGCGAGTCGGAGCCGGGCAAGGGCTACGTGCGGGTCTCGAGCATCGTGTTGCCTGCCGCGTGCTTCATCCCTGGCGCGACGAAGTCGGTTCACTTCTACACGCCGATCGACGATCACCATAGCTGGCGTTTCAACCTGAACTACCAGGTCGAGGCGCCGCTCGATAGATCGCGACTCTCGGGGCTGATCGAGCCGTGGTACGACGAGAACTACGTCAAATTGCGGAACATCAGCAACCACTACCTCATCGACCGGGAGCGGCAGAAGAACGAGAACTTCACCGGCCTCGGGCTGAACTTCGTCAACCACGACGCGATGGCGACCGAGACGATGGGCTCGCTCTTCGACCGTGGCAAGGAGCACCTGGGCGCGAGCGACAAGGCGGTCATCGCAATGCGCCGCTACTTCCTGGACCTGGTGGATGCCTTCCAACAGGGCGCCGCGCCCGTCGGGCCGGTGTTCGACGAGGTCGACAACGTCTTCACCCACGTCGACACATTCGGCCAGGTGATCGACGGGTCGGACTGGCGGGGAACATTCCCCCACCTGACCCGCACCCGGCAGGGAGAGCGCGCCGCCGCGATCGTGTAAGGCACCGACCGCACCCAGGTCAACCGGGCCAGAGCCTTCCGACGCTGCAGCGGGACCTCAAGGACATTGGGCCACGCCCTCACCCGTCCTTGCCCGCTGACGCGGGCCGCGGCCGGCCTCTCCCAGGGGGAGAGGCGACACGTCCGGGCCCTCGTTCTCTCCCAGGGGGTGAGGGTGCCCCACGAACGCGCCACGAATTGACGCGCCGAATATCTATTCCCGCAGGGGCGACGGATGATCGGGCGGGCGATCAGCTCCCAATACCCAGCACCTGGCGGGGGTTGTCTACCGTCATCTGGTGGATGGCTGCCTCGGAGAGGCCGTAAGCCCGCGCGTAGCGGACGAGGGTGGAGAGCGCATTCACCGCGCCCGGCAACAGCGGATTGCCGCCATCGCTCGAAAAGGTGAAGTGCTCGGGCCCGATCTTCTGGATCGTTCCCATCATCTCCGCGGGGTCGACGCCAAGGAGCGGCGAGATCTCGTCATAGGTGAAATTGAAGTGAACGCCCGCTTGCGCAAACGGAGCGAGGTCGTCGAACTCGAGCCCGATCTGCGGTCCATATGGATGATCGATGAACGCCTGGCGGAAGCCGATACGGTCGCATTCCTCCGCCAGCGCCTCCATCTCGGGCTTGGAGCTGTGGGCAAACGAGACGGCCACGCCGCGATTCATGGCGAGGCTCAGGATGTCCTTCGCGACGGGCTTGAGCGTCTCGTCGTCGTCCAGCAGGTATTGTCCCTGGCGGCGCGCCTCCTCCCAGGGAAGCGGCCACACCACCGAATCCGGGTACGCTTCCGCGCTGGCCAGCACGCGCCGCGGCGCACCGATGCGATGGATGCTGTGCGCGCTGCTGACGACCGGGAACCATATGACGCCCGCCCCCGCGTCGACGGCCGTTTGCACGGCGTCGAAGTCCAGCCCGCCATAGCCAGGATCCGTCTGAACACCATGGAAGCAGCGAACCGGTTCGAGCTGCTCGGCCTCCGCCCAGCGGTGGAGCTGATCCACGACCCGCTGGCACGCCTCCGAGCGGGGCCCCTGGCCCGAGAGGTTCTTGAACACCACCGCGCCCATGCCCGCTCGGGTCGCCGCCTTCGCGATCTCGAACGGATCCTCGGTGCCCGTCTGGGCATGCACGTGTAGGTCGACCGCGTTCGTGACGTTGCTTGGCTCGTCATCCGAAAACATCGACGCGAGCTGGTAGCGCACGTGATAGGACTGGACGACCCGGCTGGGCACTGGTTTCATGGCAGCAACTCCTTGGCCGGGCCGGCGACCGCCACGCGCAGGCCGGTGACCCTGCTCGCAGTGTAGTCCAAGCGCGCTTGGATTGACAGCATGGCGTGACCGCTGCTACGGTGGCGCTCAGTACGCGCGCGGCACCTCCATGAATAAGGCGAGGGCAGCATGCGGGTGCGGGAGGACGAAAACCAATGGCAAGCGAGACGCAGAGCCAGAGTCGCATCGAGGCCCTCAACGAGCGCGCCAGGCAGGCCAATTTGCGCGGGGCCTGGGATCGGCGCGCCGCCCGGGCCGAGGACGACGTCCGCCCCTGGGTGTGGCGCTGGAAGGACATCCTCCCGTGCTTGCTGGAGGCCGGCGAGCTGGTGCCGATCGACGACCGGATGCGCATGCGCACGATCGGATTTCAGAATCCGTCGTCCAAGGTCACGCTCAGCACGACGCCGACCGTGACCGTCACGATGCAGCATCTGGGCCCCGGCGAGATCACGGAATCCCACCGCCATACTCGCACGTCGCTCTACTTCTTCATTCAGGGCGAGGACACGGCAACAGTCGAGGAAGGCGAGCTCCAGACCATGGCGCCCGGGGACCTGCTCATTCAGCCGAGCTGGACCTGGCACGGGACGACGAACAAGGGCAAAGAGCCGGCGATCTGGCTCACGATCCAGGACACCGGGCTCATCAACACGTTTGACGCGGAGTTCCGCGGCTCGTACTCGGGTGGCGGCGTCCAGCCGGCCGCCAAGTCCGAGGGGTACTACCGGGATCGACTCGGGCTCTTCCAGACGAGCGCGGCCCTGGAGACCGAGGGCGCCAGCTTCCCCATCAAGTACCCGTGGCAGGACACGCTGGCAACGCTCGAGGCGCTCGCCGATGCCGAGGAGAGCGATGCCTTTGATGGCGTCGTCGCGGACTACCAGAACCCCGCGACCAGCGGTCCGGCGACGCTCACCATGGGCGCCCGGATCCAGATGCTGCGCCCGGGTGAAGAGACGCAAAGCCACCGACATACCGGTAACGGCATCTACCACGTGGTACGCGGCAGTGGCACAGTGAGTGTTGGTAAGGTGCAGGACGGCGAGGAGACGCTGGAGTGGGGCGAGCACGACACGTTCTTCGTGCCTCCGTGGCGCTGGCACCACTTCCGCAATGACTCAGCCACAGAGCCATTGATCCTGTTTTCGGTAAACGACCACCCTCTGCTGCACGCGACGAAGCTTTATCGCGAGGAGCAGGCCTAGCGCGCGGGCTGGCCCAGGCGCGCTGGACGCGGGCTCAGCCGCAGCGCCCGCGCGAGGAGCGCGAAATAGGTCCAGGGGGCCAAGAGTGTGCTCGCCCGGGGCGCGCGGCGGTGCCGCCGGACATTGACTTCGCGCAACATCGTCCAGGTGATTGCGCGTCGGCAGTTGGGGCACATCGGGAACGGGTCGCCTTCGGCAAGGGTGACCGGCGGCCGACAACTGCAATCACCACGATACGTTCCCCGCACCCCGCATGGCCGCGTGCTGCTCGGCATCCGCCCCTCCTGTACCCGCAGGTTCCGTGCAAACCTGTCATGGACTGGGCCGCCGTTTTGCTGCGGCGAGGGTAGCACGCGGTTACGGTCAACTTCAACCGGTTGTGTCTCACAAAAAGGTCACACAACCGGTTGTGTCTCGGCGAGGAATCATGAGCCCCTGACGTCCCACTCATGGATGACGTCGAGCATGCCACTCTCGTTCTTCGCCGTGATCGGGATTCCGATCGCGCGGTTCGGGACCAGCTCCGGCGCGATGAGGTGGTAGAGGCCGATCCAGCCCACGTCATCGGAGAGCAAGCGCACGATCTGGCGCCCCCACTCCATGCGCTCATCCCAGGGCACCGTCGTGAAGTACCGGTCGATGGCGGTGTCCATCTCGGGTCGGCTGTAGCGAGAGTTGTTGCCCGACACGAGGAAATTGTTCTGCGGAAGCGCGATGCCCCGACTGTGGTAGCTGGTGGCGTAATCCATCGTGCCGGCCTGGCGCTTGACGTCGAAGGCTGGGTAGGTGGCACGAAACTCCGCGTCGCTCGCGCGCTGCGGCGGGACGAGGAAGCGCTCGACCTCCGCACCAAGCCGCGCCCAGTTGTCCGCGCTGGCGAACATCGCCTTCTCCTGGGTTACGTCGCCCTGGCTGGTGCGAATCTGGAAGCCGAGCCGCTGGCCGGTCCGGTCCTGGAGCTTCCCCTCCGCGTTGCGGGTGTAGCCAAGGTTCTCCAGCATCTGAAGCGCCCGGTTCGGGTCGTACGCGTACTTGACGATGGCCGGCTCGACGGATGACCACTCGGGTTCGAGTGGGCTCAGGAACGAGTGGCCGAGCGGCACGTTCCCCGGTTGCAGCGTGTCCGCCATCGTCTGGCGGTCGAGGGCGTGGAGCATCGCCCGCTTGAATTCGACGTTCGTCACGATCGCGGGCGTGGGGTTGATGTGCTGGGGATAGATTTGAAGCATGCTGCTCAGGCCCGTCACGAGCTTGCCCGCCTGCCACTGGTCCGCGACGGTCTGCGCCCATTCGATATCGATGCGGCCACCCCACGCCATGTCCACCTCGCCGGTGAGGATGTTCGCGGCGAGTGTGTTCGGGTCAGGGATGAACTTCACGGTGATCTCGTCGATCTTCGGCCGCCCCATGATGTAGCGATCGTTCGCCTCGACGATGAGATAGCTTCCCGCTTCCCAGCGCTTCAGCTTGTACGGCCCGGTGCCGACGAACTCCGTACTCCAGTACGGGTGCTCGATGAAGTGTTCCTTGTCGGTGAGGTAGATCTCTTCGAGCTTGTGCTTTGCAACGGGGAGCGCGATCTCGAAGCTAAAGAGCTGATCGGCCTTGATGTACGGCCGGGTCCAGCGGGCGACGACCGTACGACTGTCGATCGCCTCCACGGTCCCAAGCGAGTCGTAGGCCACGTGGCCGAATATAGGAAGGCTCTTGTCGCGCACGACCATCGCGGTGAAGACGAGATCGTCGGTGGTGAACGGGGTGCCGTCCTGCCAGAGGGCGCCCTGCTTGATGGTGAAACGGGTCTCCATCTGACCGTCTGGCAGAAGCGCCCACCCGCCGTTGTCGACCGTTGGCGCTGCCTCAGCAAGTCGCGCCACCCGGGCGACTCCGTCCGCGGTCGGGACCGTCAGGCCCGTGCCGACGAGCCGCTCGATCGAGTCGATCCCTGGGATGTTGGAGCGGGGGTTGAGCTTCTGGTAAACGGTGTGCGGGTTGCCCCGCGTTGCGCCCGTGAACCGCTTGGGGCTGGTCTGCGCTGGCGCTTCAGGCCGCTGGCTGCCGCTGGATGGGGCAGCCGGGAGTGCGCAGGCCGCGAGCAGCACACCGAGAATAACCAGGAACGTCAATGATCTTCGCCGTTGCCCCACTGCGGCCTCCGTTCATTTTGCGTATCAGTCTATTTTTTCCGCGGCGGATCCGTCAAAAGTGCTGACGTGTTCCTTGTAGCCGCGGCACCGGGTGTGGGATACCGGTTCGGGACCGGAAAGCGATGCGAGGGCTACTGGGAAAGCGAACGTTGTTGACGTGGCAGGCCGAAGTCCAACCGGTCGTCGAGCGGGTGATGCGCAGTCAGGAGGTCCCAGACATTGGTCATCGCCGCGATTCTCGCCGCCGCGGGCAGGCGCTGATGCAGGACACGGTCGGGCTGCGCACTCTGGACTGGGCCACGGCCTGGGCGAATGCGTGCGAGGAGCGCTTCGGTGCCCGACTCTGTCGGGGCTGTGTCGCGCAAGGCCGCGTGCGCTGTGCGCTCGCCGATTACGCGCGGCGGGTCATCGCGGAGCGCTACGGAGGCGCTCCTGTTCGCACCGACGCCAGGCACGACAGGGAGCCAGATGCTGACCTTCCGCGGCGTCTCACCCTGGAGTAGCATCAAATTGCGGATGACTCTCTGCCGGGGCGATGGGGGAGGACCCAGCGTCGAGGGCAGTGAAGGAGCAGCCACCATGCTCACAGCCGAGATGAACGAACGGCTGACCCGGGTCGGGCCAGGAACGCCGGGCGGTGAGCTCATGCGCCGCTACTGGATTCCGATCTGCCCCGAGGCCCAGCTCGACCTAAACCCGGTTCGCAAGGTGCGGGTGCTGGGCGAGGACCTCGTGCTCTTTCGCTCCGCCGCCGGGGAGCTCGGCCTGATTGGGGAGCGCTGCCTCCACCGCGCCGTCGAGCTGCAGCACGGCATTCCGGATCCGGAAGGGCTGCGTTGCCCATATCACGGCTGGCTTTACGGGACCGACGGTCGCTGCCTGGACACGCCCCTCGAGGACCCTCGCAAAACGTTCAAGGAGCAGCTTCGCCAGACGGCGTACCCCGTGCAGGCGCTCGGCGGACTGGTCTTCGCGTATCTCGGGCCCCAGCCCGCGCCGCTCCTTCCTCCCTGGGACCTCTTCGTCTGGCCCAACGCCGTGCGGCAGATCGGCATCGCGGTTCTGGACTGCAATTGGCTCCAGTGTCATGAGAACACGGGCGACCCAACCCACAGCGTCTATCTGCACGGCCACTTCTTCAAGTACGTGCTGCAGCGGATGGGCGCCTACGACGAGCGCGCCGGCTCCGAGACCCACACGCTCCACAGCCGCATCCGCAATGCCGAGGGCATCAAGGAGCTTTACGCTCGCGCGACTCCCTACGGGATGGAAAAGGGCATCGTCTACGCAAAGGAGCTTGGGGCCGAGAGCGACTCGGTGCGCCGGCACTCGACCGTGATCTTTCCCTTCTATACCCAGACGGGCAGTGCGGGGAGCCCACGGAGCGAGTATCAGATCCGGGTGCCAATGGATGACACCCACACCTATCACATCTGCTATCAGGTCTACGCCGCGCCCCCGGGCGTCGATGCCCCGCCACAGGATGGCGTTCCGTTCTACGAGGCGCCGCTTGCGGATGCGGACGGCCATCCCATCCTGGACTACGTCCTGGCGCAAGACATGCTGGCCTGGCGCGCGCAAGGCACGATCACGGATCGCAGCCGCGAGCACCTCGGCCGCACCGACGTGCCGATCGCATTTCTACGCCGCCAGCTCGAGGCTCAGCTCCAGTGCGTTGAGCGCGGCGACGACCCAATGAACGTCTTTCGCGACGTCGGCGCTATGGGCTCGATGCTCCACGGCTCCGGAGCGCCGCCCGCGGTGCCTGAGTCCATGAGCGCCGCCCATGCGGGCGCTTCATCCGCACCCGCGACCTTCCGCGCGCTCTACCATCGCGGTTTCGTCCTCGACGACGCGGACCGCTACGGCCCCGCTGTGCCGCTCGTCCAGGAGCTCCACCGCCGGATCGAGGCGCATCTATTGGCCGATGGCGCAGCCAAGCGAATTGCAGGCAGGAGAGTACATGGCCCAGATTGACGCGTCTCAGCTTCAGTCCCTCGCAGCATCGTTTTCCGGGCCGCTGCTCCAGCCCGCCGATGCCAGCTACGGGAACGCCCGTCTCGTGCACAACGGGCTCATTGATCGGCGACCTGCGCTCATCGCCCAGTGCCGGACGACGGCCGACATCGTCGACGCAGTCGGATTCGCTCGGCTGAGCGGTCTGCCCGTCTCGGTCCGGGGTGGCGGCCACAACGTAGCAGGCCGGGCTGTGGTCGACGACGGCCTGATGATCGACCTCTCGCTCATGCAGGGCATCTACGTCGACCCAGACGCTCAGACTGCGCGGGCTCAGGGTGGGGTGCTCTGGCGCGAGTTCAACCGCGAGGCGGCTCTCCACGGGCTGGCGACGACCGGCGGCTTCGTTTCCACCACCGGAATCGCCGGTCTCACCCTCGGGGGCGGGCTCGGGGCCTTGATGGGGAAGTACGGCCTGGCGGCTGATAATCTGCTGTCAGTTGAGCTGGTGACCGCGGCTGGCGAGGTCGTGACGGCGAGCGCGAAGCAACACCCGGACCTCTTCTGGGCCCTGCGCGGCGGCGGCGGGAACTTCGGCATCGCCGCATCGCTGGAATATCGCCTCCATCCGTTGCGGCAGGTGGTTGGCGGGCTGATCGCCCATCCGATCGCTGCCGCCAAGGATCTGCTGCGCTTCTACCGAGAGTTCACGACCTCGGTCCCCGACGACCTCTCACTCATGGCCGGGCTGATTTCCGCGCCCGATGGGTCTGGAACCCCGCTCGCCGTATTCGTCATTTGCCACGCCGGTTCCTCAGAGCAGGCGGAGGCGGACCTGCGGCCGGTCCGGGAATTCGGCTCGCCACTGATGGTCGAGCTGGGGCCGATGCCCTACCCTGTGGTGAACACCATGTTGGACGCCGGCTTCCCGCGAGGCGGACTCAGCTACTGGAAGTCGAACTTCGTGCGTGGGCTCGACGACGACCTGCTGGATGCAGCGATCGCCGCGTTCGCGGGCTGCCCCTCGCCCCTCTCGGCGATCGTGTTCGAGCATTTCCACGGCGCCGTCACCCGCATTCCGGTCTCGGACACGCCGGTGCCCCACCGCGAACCGGGGTACAACGTTGTGATTCCTGGCGTCTGGACCGACCCTACGCAGACCCCAGCCAATATCGCCTGGGTGCGAAGCACCTACGCGGCCCTGGAGCCGTCCTTCGTGGCCCGGAAATGGCTCAACTATCTAGCAGACGATGAGGGGATCGATGCGATTCAAGCCGCCTACGGTCCAAACTACGCTCGCCTGGCCGAGGTCAAGCGCCGGTACGATCCCGACAACCTCTTCCGCCAGAACCACAACATCGCACCGGCTATCGCCTAAAAGGCGGCGCCTGGGCTCGGGACGCGGGCCCAGGCGCCACCGCTCAGCTCACGCCAGCGAGCGGAGAGCCCACCTTCAACCCATACAGCTTGGCCACGTTGTCACGCACGAGCTTCGCCTGATCTTCTGCGCTGAGGTGGCCCAGGTCACGGGCGATCACCTCACGGGAGTGGGGCCAGGTCGAGTTCGGGTGGGGATAGTCGTTGGACCACATGCAGTTGTCAACGCCCCACCAGTCGAAGTTGTGGCCGCCGGCCGCGTCGTCGAAGAAGGTCGAGTACACCTGGCGGGCAAAGTACTCGCTCGGCAGGCTGTCGATGGTGAGGGGCGCCACGTTGGAGCGCGGGGTCTCCCGATTGCGCCGGTAGTAGTAGTCCCACTGCTGCAGGAAGAACGGGATCCAGCCAACTTCGTTTTCCACGAAGACGATCTTCATCCGTGGGTAGCGGTCCAGTACGCCATAGAAGATCAGGTCGTAGAGCGCGGTGATCGCCTCGTACGTCTTGATGTTCACGCTCCCGCGGATTCCCTCTTCCCGGCTGCGCCCCTCGCGGTTCATCGCGTAGTTGTGGCCGGTCAGGATGTGGAAGTTGATCGGCATGTCGAGGTCCTGCGCGGCCGCCCATAGCGGGTCGTAGTGCTGGGAGTAGAGGGGGAGATCCGGGTGCGGTGCTTGCCAGACGAGAGCACCACGCAGATCGTTCTTCTTGCACCGCTCGATCTCTGCGACGGCGTTTTCGATGTTGTAGGCGGAGACGCAGCCGATCCCGACGAGGCGGTCGGGCGCAACCGAGCAGTACTCGCTGATCCAGTCGTTGTAGACTCGGAAGCATGCCTCCTGAAGGTCGGCCTCGTGCAGGCCGAAGAGCCGTAGTCCGAGCGTCGGATAGAGGACCTCGGCGCTCACGCCGTCGATTGCCATCTCCTTGAGCCGCTCATTGGGGTCATAGCCGCCCGCCTTCTCGGCGAAGCGCCCGTCGCCGACGTTGGCGCGCCGGTCGGGGAGCTTCAGATCCACGTCGCGAAACTTCGCCGGCAGGCGCTCTGCCCAGAGCTTGCTTTCCTCGGACACGTGCGAATCGGCCGAGATGATGATTTCCGGAAGCGTTCCCGCCATGCTGCTCCCCTTCCTCGCCGTGCCCGAAGGACGCGGTCACTGGAGCCGAGTATAGGCTCAGGTCGCGGGTGGCGCAAAGATGCCGACGAACCCATTACTGACTCATAACAATGAGTCATATAGACGACTGTTCGATATCCGGGTACGGAAATGGCTGCTACACTTTGCCCCAGTCGGTCGGCCGTCGATCGCAGCGAAAGTAGCGCGATGGTGCTCCAATTTGCTATCGCCAATTTGCTATGTCGAAGATGTGTGATGATTTCGATCGTCCGTTTGCGTTCTCGCGGATCGACGACTGGAAAGAACCTTGATGCATCCCCAGTCAAAGCATGAGAAGGGCACGTTGACGCACGTCCTCGTGGTGGATGACGACGCCGCATTGCGCTGGATGGTTGCGAGCTTTCTCGAGCAGGAGGGCTTCACCGTCCAGACGGCCGGGAGCGGCACGTCCGCCCTCGAGCACATCGAGCGTGAGCGCCCCTCGCTCATCCTCCTGGATATGCACTTGCCGGAGATGGACGGCTGGGAATTTGCCCGGTTGCTCCGTGAGCGGCAAATCGACGTGCCGATCGTCGTCATGACGGCCGCGGCCGAGGCGCGGATGTGGGCGTCCCAAATCGGCGCCGCCGCCTACGTCACCAAGCCGCTGAGCCTGCCTCTTCTTCTGTCGCGCATCGACGACATCGCCTGCTAACGGTGCGATAGCGGGATCACAGCCGCCAGAATTAGCCCTCCCGGGCCGCGCTATACTCGGCTCACGTGCTGCAGCCCTCGGCCAAGTGCCGGCGGTGTGCGATGTGGGGGTGTGATGGAAGTCTGGATTCGGCAGTCGATGGCGTACCAGTGCGTTGACGAGGGCCCGATGCCGTTCCCGGTGCCGGGGCGACTCTGGGATCGGGCACGGGGCCACGAGATGTACACCGAGCGGATGAAGTTCATCCGTCGGGTGGACCAGCTCGGCTTTGACGGACTGATCTTCACGGAACACCATTTCGGCCCCAACGGCGGCCTCACCCCTTCACCGGTCGTCATGCTCTCGGCTGCCTCCCAGGTCACGGAGCAGATCAAGCTCGTGACGATGGGCATCTCGCTATCCGTCTACGAGCAGCCGGTGCGGCTCGCGGAAGAGCTGGCGATGATCGACAACCTGTCGCACGGGCGGCTCGTGGTGGGCCTCATCACCAGCGCCGCGCAGAGCCTCTTTGCCTTGAGCATCCCCGTCGACGAGGAGCGGGCCCGCTACCATGAGGCCTACGAGCTGATGGAGCGCGCGTGGACCGACCCCGATCCATTCGAATGGCGCGGCCAGCATTTCAACTACGACTGCGTCTCGATCCTGCCCCGCCCCCTGCAGGAGCCGCACCCGCCGGTCTGGACCACGTGCAGCTCGGAGGAGAGCCTCCAGTGGGCGGCGCGCAACCGCTTCAAGCTGGTCGCGCCCGGCGTCGTGACCCAGACAGCGGACATCTTGAATTACTACAAGCACTATGCCGAGACCGAGTGTGGCTGGTCGCCGACCTCGGCGGACTTCGGGATGGCGCGCGAGTTCTACATCGCGCCCACCCAGCGGAAGGTTGACGAGTTGCTGCCCTCGCTCATTGCCCGCGATGAGGTGAACAGCATCAACCCGCGCTTCCGCGTCCCCGAGCTGACCGCGGTTCTGCACCGGCAATGGTCTACCCGAACGTACGACTACGGCTCCCACCTGGGCCGGCCCGCCGGCAGCGGCCTGAGCGCCGAGGGCTACGCAGGCGGCCAGTTCCTGGTCGGCGACCCGGAGACGATCACCCGCCAGATCGTCGAGCAGCGCGCCGCCTGCGGCAACCCCGGTGTCCTCGTGATCCGGCCCGAGATCGGCACGATGAGCCTGCAAGAGGTCGGCGATGGCCTGGAGCTTTTTGCCCGCGAGGTCCTGCCGATCGTCCGCAAGCTCGACTAGGCGCGCCCGGCCTCTATCGCGACCTACACCCGCATCTGGGCGAAGATTTCGTCCACCGTCACGCTGAAGCCGGGAAGCACGTCCCCACCATCCAGCGTTTCGCCTGCACCAAGAATGACGGCGTCTTCGGCGGGTTTCTGGACCGTGACGAGCGAAGTCGCCGGGTCAAAGATCCACACCGTCCGCACACCATGCAGGAGATAGAACTGAATCTTGCTCAGGAACTGCGCCATGTTCTGATCCGGCGAGACGACCTCGACCGCCAAGTCAGGTGCGACGTAGAGGTACTGGTCCGAGGAGAGACGTTCCTTCGCGACATAACACAAGTCGGGGACGAAGATTCGCGTTTGGCCAGGTGGGCCAAAAATGCATCGGAACTCGGGAAACACCCGGCCCAGATCGGTGCGCGCGAGGAACTGGTACAACACGACCAACAGGTAGCCCTGAATAGACGAGTGGTCGCGCGTCGGCATCGGCTTCTGAAATACCCTTCCGCACGCATATTCACTGGCAGGCTTGGTGTCGGGCCGGCCCAGAAATTCTTCGATTGTGGTAGTGGCCAACACGGTCATGTTCGTGCCTCGCTGGTGCAGTCTAGCACTTCGGGTAGCGGGTGCTGAACGGTCCCCAGTATCTACCGCAGCTCCCACTCGTGGATGTTCCAGTCATGGCTGGTCACGGGGTCGGTCAGGCGTGGTCCCGTCAGGGCGTTCACGAATGCCTGGGCGTTGAGCTTCCAGTAGAGGTTGATGACGACGCAGTCCTCGTTCAGGATGCGGTTCATCTGGATGACGGCCTGGGTGCGGGCGTTCTGGTCCAGGCCCGTCTCGTAGACGTCCACGAGCCGGTCATATTCGGCTGCTCCCGCCCAGCCACCGCGATTCGAGCCGCGCCAGCGATTCTGCTGCGTTGGCAGGCGGTCGCTCCGGTACTCGCCGAGCGCCGTCTCACCCGGCGGTGTGCTGGTCGTCGAGAGGCCTGGGAACCGGTTGCGGAACTCGCAGTCGCGGCCCTGCGCCGGGGGCCAGCTCACCTCCTGCACCTCGAACCCCAGCTTGCGCCAGGTATCCGCTGTCCGGTGACGCGAGCACGTTCGTCTCGAAGCTCATACGCCCGGAGCGCGGGTCGGAGCTCGCCCACACGCCGTCCGAGCCGCGGGCGAACCCGGCCTCCTGCATGAGCTGCTCGACCCGCCGCGGATCGTACGGGTACGTTGGGACAGCCTGGGAAAGCTGCCGGTAATAGCCTGCCGTTGGCGGGATCGGGCCGACCGCGGCGGTGGTCTGCTGGTCCTGGAGCGCCTCGTTGAGCGTGTTGACGTCCACGCCGTGGTGGAGCGCCTGGCGGACGCGCAAATCCGTGAACGCCGCGCTGCTCGCGAACTCGGGCCGGCGCTGGAACTGGACGATGCGGTACAGATTCGGGAAATTCAGGACCTTGCCGCGGTCGCCCCACTGCTGCTTGAGGGTCTGACCGTCCGTAAAGCGGATCGAGTCGCCCGCCGTGAGCTGGGCCTCGCCCGCGAGCATGTTGGCCATGACGGTGTTCGGGTCGCCGATGAAGCCCTCGCGAATGCGCTGAATCTTCGGCTTGCCGAGCACGTGGCCGTCGAACGCCACGCCCTCCAGGAACGCGCCCGTCTCCCACCGCTCGAATTTGTATGGCCCAGCGCCGACGTACTGGCTCACCCAGAAGGAGTTCGCCATAAACGCTTCGGGCTCCTGGCTCTGCAGGGCCTGGCCCAGGAGGTGGCGCGGCACCGGTGGGAAGGAATCGTCGGAGCTGTCGGTGCCCGTCGCGGCGAGCGCGTTCGCCTGCGGGAAGGTCTGCTTCCAATGAATGACAACGGTCTGGGGATCCGGCGCGGTCACGCGGTCCATCTGGCTGAGCGGCGGCGATCCCGCGAGCCCGAGCGTCGGCGTGCTGTAGACCTCGTGGGCGAAGACGAAGTCGTCGGCGGTCAGCGGGTGCCCGTCGTGCCAGGTGAGGTTCGGCTTGAGCTTGTACGTCGTCTCCATCGTGCCGTCGGGAGAGACGCGCCAGGCGTCTGTGTTGAGCTGCGGCACACTCTCGGCGAGATACGGAATGGGCGTGCCGTCATCCTTCCGGGTGGTCAGGCCCGCGTTGAACATGCGGCGCGAGAGGTCCGCCGTCAGGCCGAGCGAGCGGAACGGCTTGGCACTGAGGCTTGGGGGCTCGGCCCGCACCGCCACGACCAGGGTTCGCGTGGAAGGGGATCCCTGCTGGCTGGGGGCCGGCTGCCCAGCGGTGGGACCGCTCGCGGGGCTGGCGCACGCGGCCAGCATGGCGCCGAGCAAAATCACCAGGCTCAATGAACCTAGGCGGCTCACGGGTTTCCTCCTCACCCACCGCTGTGGGTTTGTACGCCAGCCGATGCTCTGCCAATGACTGGCTCGGCGCACATCTCTGTTACCGTTAGGATAGCCGGTCGACTGTCTACGAGGGACGACATCACGAGGCGGGTCACGACTACCCGTTCGGGTATGGACGAAGCGGCGTGAACCGTCTAGGATGGGCCTGAATTGCCGCAATGGAAACGCCCGCGGTTCCTGCCCGCGGGTCCTGTTGGATACGAGGAGGGTGCACGTGATCACTGTTGAGCAGAATAAGCGATTGAGCGAGACGGTTCCCGGCAGCCCGATGGGCGAGCTTTTGCGTCGCTACTGGTGGCCGATCGCGGCGGCGGTCGACCTCGACCAGGATCCCGTGCGTCCGATTCGCTTGCTCAGCGAGGACCTTGTGCTCTTCCGCGACGAGGCGGGCCGCCTCGGTCTCGTGGGCAACCGCTGCGCCCATCGCGGGATCTCGCTGGCGTACGGCATCCCGCAGGAGAACGGCCTCCGCTGCGCCTATCACGGCTGGACCTACAACACGCAGGGCCAGGTTGTGGACATGCCGTTCGAGCCCGCGTGCCTGCCGCTCAAGATCACGGCCTATGCTGCCGAGGAGCTCGGCGGGCTGGTGTGGGGGTACCTCGGCCCCGAGCCAAGGCCGCTGCTGCCGCGCCTCGAGCTGCTGGTTCGCGATGATCTCATCCGCGGCATCACGATGCGGCCGCTTCCCTGCAACTGGGTGCAGTGCAACGACAACTCGATCGACCCCGTCCATTTCGAGCATCTCCACGGCTATGCCGCGGACTGGTGGAACCGCAAGCACGGGATCGAGCAGAAGGTCGAAACGGCGCGCCACCTGAAGATCGATTTCGACGTGTTCGAATATGGCATCTACAAGCGCCGCCTCGTCGAGGGCGAGCCGGACGACGCCGATGACTGGACGGTCGGCCACCCGTTCCTCTTCCCCCACACGCTGGTCCAGGGCGTGGGCGACTCGTACGGCTACCAGATTCGCGTTCCAGTCGACGACACGCACACGCTGCACGTTCGATACCGCGGCACGCCGCCGAAGCCCGGTCAGGAAGTGCCGAAATCGGTGATCGTGCGGCACCTCGAGCTGCCATACGACGAGCTCGGCCGCGTCGAGTGGTCCGACATTCCGCTGCAGGACGAGGCGGCGTGGGTGGCCCAGGGGCCGCTCAGCGACCGCACGGGCGAGCACCTGGTGACTTCAGACAAGGGCGTCACCCTGTACCACAACATGCTGCTCGAGCAGGCGGAAAAGGTGCAGCGCGGCGAGGATCCGATGTTCACGATCCGCGACGTGGAAGAGAACACGCCGTTCATCCACTTCGAGCGCGAGCGGGACAGCGCCAAGATGGTGACTCGCGGCATCGAGCCCAACACCTTCGACTCCCGCGGCCTGGCGGGCACCCGGGCGTAGGCCACAACCTGGCAGGGTAAGGGGACTCATTGGTTCGCGCGCCCATTAGGCCTTTTGGGCAGCCTTTCCGTTGTGTTCTGCGAGGTGTGTTCTGCGAGGACACTATCCTCCTAGAAACTCCGCCGCCCACCGCTTGTAGTCGTCGTCGCGTGTGAGGCGCTTGAGTATCTCGTCGGATGCGATCCCGGGGATTTTGCTTGGGGGCCCTCCATCCCGGAGAGCCTGGAGGGTGTCATGCGCGGCCTGCATCGCCGCCATGATCGGCAGGTGGCCCTGGAGGGCGATGCGAACCCCGCGCTGGCTCAAGTAGTTCAGGTCTTCCAGGTCGGGAGTTACGCGGCCGAGGAGCAGCGGAATCTTGACGGCACCGGCGAGCGCGTCGAGCTGATCGCGCGTATCCACGCCTGTGAGAAAAACGGCGTCAACGCCAACCTCGGCGTAGGCGCGAATCCGCCGGATGGTTTCCTCGACGCCCCCGACCTGCATCGCGCTCGTCCGGCCCGCGACGACGAGCGTCGGGTCCTGGCGACCGGCCAATGCCGCCCGCATCTTGCCAACTCCCTCTTCAAGTGAAACGAGCTGGACCTTGCCACCGCCGGCGTACGGCGCTGGCAGCAGCGTGTCCTCGATCGTCAGCGCAGCGACGCCGGCGATCTCGAGCTCCTCGACGGTGCGCTTCACGTTCAGCGCGTTGCCGTAGCCGTGGTCCGCGTCGACCAGGAGTGGGAGATTGCCCGCGCGATTGATTCGTAGCGCCTGCTCCGCGAACTCGGACAGCGTGACGACGATCAGGTCCGGCGCGCCGAGCACCGCGAGTGAGGCAACGGAGCCGGCGAACATCCCGATTTCGAAGCCAATGTCCTCCGCGGCGCGCGCCGAGAGCGGGTCGAAGACCGACGCGGGGTAGACGCAGCGATCGCCCGCGAGAACGGCGCGAAACGCCTCGCGCCGGGCAGTCCAATGCATGGCGGTTCTCCTGCGGCGTCGGCCTATAATCGCGTACGGGAGGGGCCTCATGCCAGCTCAGCCGATGCGCCGCCGATTCACGGTGAAGGAATACCGCCGCATGGGGAAGGCTGGGATTCTCGCCGCCGATGAGCGCGTCGAGCTGATCGAGGGGGAGATTATCCAGATGCCGCCGATCGGGGGTCAGCACGCCGCTCGAGTCAACCGGGTGAGTCGGCTCTTCCACCGAACGGTAGGTGACGCGAGCATCATCAGCGTCCAGAATCCGGTGCAGTTGAGCGACCGATCCGAGCCCGTGCCGGACCTGATGCTGCTACGGCCTCGAGACGACTTCTACGAAACGCATCCCACAGCTCGAGACGTGCTGCTCCTGGTGGAAGTGTCGGACACCACCCTTGCGTATGACAAAGGCGTCAAGCTGCAGCTCTATGCCCGCGAGGGGATCCCAGAGGTCTGGATTCTGGATCTGCCGCATCGCGTGCTCCACGTCCACCGCGAGCCGGCCGCGGCAGGCTATCAGACCAGATTGACACTCGGCCACGGCGATCGCTTCTCTCCACTTGCCTTCCCGAACCTGGAGCTTGCCGTCGAGGACATCGTGGGTTGAGCCTGCCCTGACTCATCGAACGGCCCTGGTGTGACCCCTCTGGCGCGCGTGACTGCCCGACGCTGACCGGATACCGGAGATTCGCGATGCCAGGAATGCCACCAGGAATGTCCGTATATCCGAGCGGTGCACCACTCTTCGTCGCGATGAGTACAAAGCAGCTCGGCCCGGTGATAGACACGGTGGCCGCGGTTTGGCGGGGGATCAGCGGTTGCACCGCTCCACTTAGGGCGGCGAGCAGATACCCCTCCTGCCCCCCGCCGAGCGGTGGACTCCAGGTAAAGCTCGCTGTGTTCGACTGATCCAGCCGCAGCGTCAGGTTCTGCGGGGTGCCGAACCCCGTGCGGACCCCTACGACTCCGCACCGCAGGTCCGATACCGCTTGGAGGCTTGTGCCCAGGGGCAAGAGCAGGTAGCAGTCAAAGCCCGGCGGAACCGTCGCATCGGTAAATGCGACAGTGCTGGGGCCCAAAGGACCCGTGAGCGGAAGGAGCGTCGTGCCACCCCGGCGGTGACGCGGAAATCGTCGATTGCGACCAGACGAAGACGTCAAACGCCTCCGCGACTACTACCACCTCGACGATCCGATCGTGATGCGCTATTTCGGCTGGGCGAGTCAGGTGGTCCAGGGGCAGCTCGGGTATTCCCGCCAGTACAAGATCCCCGTCCAGAACCTGGTCCTGCCGCGACTCCAGAACACGCTGATCCTGTCCGTGCCTGCGCTCGTCATCGCGCTCAGCGTTGCCTTGCTGCTCGGCATTGTCTCCGCGGTCAAGCAGTACTCGCTGATCGACTACTCGTCGATGGGGTTTGCGTTCTTCGGCTTCTCCGTGCCGGGTTTCTGGCTCGGGCTCATGCTGATCGTGCTGTTCAGCGTGAACCTGCGCTGGCTCCCGCCCGGCGGAATCATGAGCAGCGAGGTCGGGCCCGGACTCTGGGCCCAGGTCACCGATCGCGCGAAATATCTCGTGGCGCCCGTCATCGTGACGGCGTTCACCGAGATGGCAGCCTGGACCCGCTACACCCGCAATCGCCGACGTCCTCTACGGCGTGACCGATCCACGCATCCGGTACGACTAACCCGCCCGGACTGCCCGGGCTGCAACCGCGCGCGGTCCACCAACCCCGCGGCCCGGGCCGGCGGGACGGCAGTGCCTCCATACTCATAGAGTTGATGCTCGCATTACGAGCAGCGGGAGGCCGTCCCCGTGGTCTGCAAGCTATGGTTTTCGATCTGCCTGCTGGTTGTCGCGCTCGGCCTTGTCGCCACTGGCTGCGGGAGCAAAGGGCCCGCAAGTGGCCCGGACCAACCCAGCGGCTCGCGCCCGGACTCATCCGCGCCGACGTCCGCGAGCGCGGTCCTTCCGACCACACCCGGCGATGATGTCTACACGCCAGTCGGAAACGTGGGCGAGGAGCTGCGGCTCGCGGCGGACTCCGCCGATATCAGCGCGCTGGTCGCCGCGGCCGTCAACGAGGCACGCCCCCTGCCGATCGACCCGATCTTCGCGATCTACCAGAGTAGCCGCAACCTGCGCGGCACCGGCCAGATCCGATCCCTTCGCGCCTTCGCTCGATCGGATGCGCCGGCCCAGACGTTTCCGGAGGCGGCGCAGTTCTTCGGCAACGCTGGCTTCCTGGACGAAGCAGTCACGGATGCCATCACCGCCAGTGGCTCCGCCACCGGGTACACAACGCTCCAACAGCAGCCGGCGGTCCAGCAGGCGGTTCAACGAATCCTGTACTACATGTCGCTCCAGCAGCTCCGTGCCGCGCTGCCCCGCGCCCAGGCTCGCGCGACCGACCCGGAGGCGGGCGCTCCGCACAACGTTGACGCTGCCTGGGCAATCTACGTGGGCCTGCCAGATTCGGGCACCCATTCGCGACCGCTTGCTGCCGTGGCCCGCCGGCTGGAGACGCGCTTTCATCGTGAAGGAGCCATCGACCGCCCGCTCCGCGAGGCGTTGCAGCGTGCGCAGCGCGCCGCGATGAATCGAGACCTGAGCGAGCTCGCGGAGGCCCAGCGGGTCGCGGAGTCACGATTCAACGCGATCTACTACCTCACCACGGCGCAGCTTCTCGATGACGCGATGCAGGCCGCGCAATCCGGTGACGCCAACCAGGCGGTCGTAAGTCAAGCCGAGGGCCTTCACGCGTACATGACGATCCAGCCACTCGTGGCGCGGGCGGACTCGGCGGCGGACCAATCCATCGTTCGGTACTTCCGCGCTGACCCGATCGCCCTCACCCCGACGACCCGCGACATCACGCTCAATGCCCTGAATCGGACGCTCTCGGCGCTCGGACTCACGGACCAGGATCGCCTTACCCGCGCGGACCTTCGCTGAGCCCGCGCAATTTCTTGCACCCGGCCTGGCCACGGCGCATACTCGACGCGAGATCGCCGGCGCCGCCGGCGCGTGGAGGAGACAACGGTATGGCTCTCGTCAGCCCGAAGGCGCTGGTCCACTTTTCGATGCCCGTCAACGATCTCGAGGAATCGCTGAAGTTCTATACCGACGTGCTGGGCCTCAATTTCCGGGGCAACGTGGGTGCCAATGGTCGCTGCGTCACTGTCGGGGATGTGAATATCATCCTGGTCCAGCGCGCCGAGAAGGTGCCGACCGACCTGCCGAACCGCCAGAACACGTCGCTGTGCCACCAGGCGTTCCAGGTCTCCAGCGAGGATTTCGACCGCGCCCTCGAGGGGTTCAGCGAGTTCGGGATCAAGATCGACGGCGAGATCGAATGGCGCAAGACGGGGACGTTCAACGGCCGCTCGGTCTACTTCATGGACCCGTCCGGCAATCGGCTCGAGCTGAACGATCCCAACCCGCCGTACTGGCCCGAAGGTGTGAAGTAGCAAGGAGCGGGTGGCATGCGTTTCGGCGCTCATTATCTGCCGACGTACGTGCCAGAGCTGGACGGCTCCGGCGCGGACTTTTATCGCAAGATGATCGAGCAGATGCAGGAGCTCGACCGGCTGGGGGACGCCGACGTCTGGGTCACCGAGCACCACTTTGACGTTTACGGCGGGATGATCTCAACGCCCCCCGCGTTCCTCGCGGCGGTGGCACAGGCCACCCAGCGGATCCACCTGGGCGTTGCGATCAGCGTTCTCCCGCTCCACAACCCGCTCCAAGTCGCAGAATCCTATGCCGCGGTGGACGTGATCTCCGGCGGCCGGCTGGAGTTCGGGCTCGGCCGGGGCTCGACGCTGCGCGAGTTCGCCGGATTCAAGATCTCCCATGACGACTCGCCGACCCGCATGCGTGAGTCCGCGGAGATCGTCCTCAAGGCCTGGGGGGACGGACCGTTCACCTTTCACGGCGAACTGTTCGACTACGAGGACATCGACGTGCTTCCCAAACCGGTACAGCGCCCCCACCCGACGATCTGGGTGGGCGCCTCCCGGAGCGACGGAACGTTCCGCTGGGCTGGCGATCACGGCTTCAACCTGATGACCTTGCCCTACATGTACGATCCCCCTGTGCTGAAGGAATGGGTCGATCACTACCGCGAGTCGCTCGTGGCGGCCGGGCACAATCCCTCCACCCGAGACATTCTCGGCAAGTTTCATATCTACGTCGCGGATTCCGACGCGAAGGCGCGCGAGGAGGCGCTGCCCTACCTCCAGAACTACCGCGACATCGCGAACCGGCGGAACTCAGGCAACATCGCGGGTGCCGGGGGCCAGTTTGACTTGGACGAGCAGATCCTCCGCGGCGACGTCATCGCCGGCGATCCGCAGCGTGTGATCGAGGTCATCCACCAGTGGCGGGAACGGCTCGGTCTCACGACGATCTCGGGCACCGTCTTCTTCGGCGGCATGCCGCAGGACATGGCGCTCCGCAACATCCGCCTCTTCGCGGAGCGCGTCATGCCCGCGTTCGCCCCGGCCGCCAGCCCGGCATAGGCGGGCTCCGGGGTACTTTCTGCAGTTAGAGATCCCACTCGTGCGCGTTCCAGGTCGTCGCGGCGAGCACGGCCGTCTTGCCGCTCACGTTCTTGACCTTGTTCGCCACCATCGTGGGTTGCGCGGTGTAGAAGAGCCCGATCGTGACGACCTGGTCCGTCAACTGGTGCACGATCGTATTGAGCACGTCCATCCGCTCGGTCCGCTGCACGGTGGCGAAGAAGCGGTCGATCAATCGGTCGAGCGCCGGATCCGCGTACCGGGCCTTGTTCCTGCCAACCCACCTGGTCTCGGACGTTGGCACCTGGGAGCTGTAGAGCCGTTCCAGCCACGTGTAATTGCCGCCAACACCACCGGACAGATCAAACCCGGGGAACGTCGCCCGAAACTCGCGCTCGCGGGCGCGCGATACGGGGATCGGCATCGTGTTCGTGCGGAGACCAGCGCGCTGCCAGTAATCCGCGATGGCGAGCATGGATTTGTTGTTGATGTCGGTCGAGATCACCGAACGAATCTCCAGCGCCAGCTCGCTCCCATCGGAGTTCCGGTACATCCCGTCCTGGCCGCGCACGAGACCAAGTCCATCGAGAATCTGCGCCGCTCGGCGCGCGTCGTAGTCGTACCGCACGACGCTCCTTTCTGTCGCGGCATATTCCGCCTCGTCCGGTGCGAGGAAACTGTGCGCGACCGGGGATTGGCCCGCGACCAGCGTCGCCACCATCGCCTCGCGGTCTATGGCGTGGACGAGCGCGCGTCGGAAGCGCGCGTCGCCAAGGATCGCCGGATTCGGATTGAGCTGCTGGGGATACATCCCGGTGGGGGCCCACAGCGCGACGTCCATGTGGCCATCGGCCCATTGATCGCGAATCTGGACCGCCTGATCCACGGAGAGGCCTCTACCCAACGTGACGTCCACCGCGCCGGCGAGAATGCCCGCGATGAGCGCATTGGGATCCGGGAAGAACCGGACCTCGATTTCGTCGAGCTTCGGCCGGCCCAGCACGTACCCGTCGAACGCGGTCAGCCTCAGGTAGCTGTCACGCTCCCAGGACTGAATCTTGAACGGTCCAGCGCCAACGAACTCCGTGCTGAAGTAGGGATTGTCGAAGAGCGCCGCCTTATCGTCCGCGTACGCCTGCTGGAGGAGATGTTTCGGCAGCGGCATGGCGAGCGCATTCGTGAACATCAGGTCGGCCTGGACGTACGGCCGGTTCCAGGTGACGGTGATCGTTCGCGCATCGCGAGCGGAAACCCCCTCGATGGCCTTTTGGGCGACGTCACGCGAGAGCGGCAGGTCCGGATCTCCCGCGACGTCGGCCGTGAAGCGAAGGTCGTCGGTCGTGAACGGCGTTCCGTCGTGCCAGGTCGCGCCCGAGCGGATGGTCCAGGTCGTCTCCATTCGCCCGTCCGGCAACAGTACCCATAGGCCGTTTTCGACCGTCGGCACCGCCTCGGCGATCACGGGCTCCGCGATCCCGTTCGCGGCCACGTGCGCCAGGCCGGTGTGGACGAGCTGCTCGATCTGGTCCAGACCGGGAACGATCCCGGTCGTGGCGGCGTTTACCGAGCTGCTGAGGGTATAGGGGTCCGCGGTCACGGCAACCGTTACCCGTTTGGCCCCGGCTGGTTTGACGTTTGGCGCCTCTCGAGCCGCGTTCGACGCGGGTTGAGCGGTTGCCGTGCAACCCAGCGTCAAGACGACAAGAACGGCGGCGGCGAGTGAGGCAAGATTTGGCGCACGCATGGTTCCTCCCCGAGGGCGTTGCCATTTGACTCCGAGCTTCCCAGCGAGGCTGGAACCGATGCTGGCGATTAAGCCCCATGCGGATTCTAGTCGGCCGGCGTGAGCTTCGGGTGAGGAATTTGTGAGATGACCTCACATTTGGCCCGACCGGAGCGTTTGCTCAGTATGGGTCAGCAACCGTTCGAAGCCATCGTCGCGCGGTATGGGCCGGTGGTGCTCCGCGTCTGCCGGGCCGTGCTTGGCCCGACGGCCGCGGAGGACGCCTGGTCTGAGACGTTCCTTTCCGCGATGCAGGCCTATCCCGATCTTCGACCGGAGAGCAATGTCGAAGCCTGGCTGGTCACCATCGCGCACCGAAAGGCTATCGACGCCGTTCGCGCCGAGGCGCGCCACCCGATCACCATGGAGGCGCTGCCCGAACCGCCGGCCAGCGATGGCGTGCCAGGCGGTTGGGGATCCGACCTCTGGGCTGCGCTCAGCACCCTGCCGTTCAAGCAGCGTGAAACCGTCGCCTACCATTACCTGGCCGGCTTGCGGTATGCCGACATCGCCAGCATTTTGGGCGGGAGTCCCGATGCAGCGCGGCGCGCGGCCGCCGACGGGATTGCCGCGCTCAGAAAGATATACACCGATCTGGATGAAGGAGCCCCGAGATGACGACTCAAGATTTCGACCGGGCGGATGCCAATAATCTGTTCGCTGCGCTCCCCGAAGTCGACGCCGTTGCTCAGGGGCGGTTGCATGATCGCCTCGCGGCCGCGGCGAGCGACGATGGGATTCTCGACATCGCCTACCGCACGCTGGATAGCCCCGTGGGCTCGCTGCTGCTCGCCGCGACCGAGCGCGGGTTGGTGCGCGTCGCATTCGCCTGCGAGGACCACGACCGCATCCTCGAGCAGCTTGCCGTCCGACTGAGCCCCCGGTTGCTGCGCGCCCCGGCGCGGCTGGATCCGGTCGCGCGCGAGCTTGACGAATACTTCGCCGGCCACCGTACGCAGTTCGAAGTGCCGCTGGATTTTCAGCTATCACGCGGTTTCCGACGCACGGTGCTCTTCCATATGAACCAGATCGGCTACGGCCAGACAAAGAGCTACGCGGCGCTCGCCGCCGCCGCGGGGAATCCGAAAGCCGCGCGCGCTGTGGGGAGCGCGTGTGCCACCAATCCGCTTCCGCTCATCGTGCCGTGCCACCGCGTGGTACGCAACGACGGCACGATTGGCCAGTATGGTGGCGGTACCGAGGCGAAGAAGCTGCTGCTGGCGATGGAGCGGCGGACGTGAGCGTTTGGGAAACCTGCCCCCGCGCTGCGAGAAGAATGGCGAACAAAGCCGTCGCCGCTCACCTGGGAGGCGATGCGTACGTACCATATAATATAAACGTACGTGCGCAGGAGGCGCCAGATGGCGGTCACCGCTTCGGAACTGCGACAGAACATCTACCGATTGCTTGATCAGGTACTGGAGACGGGGGTTCCGCTCGAGATCGAACGCAACGGACGCCGATTGCGCGTCGTGGCGACCGACCCCCCTCCCAAGCTCGATCGCGTCGTGGGCCACGAGGACTACATCGTCGGCGACCCAGAGGCACTGGTCCACATCGACTGGTCCGGCGAGTGGCATCCGTGATTCTATTGGACACCCATTTGCTGGTCTGGCTGTACGGCGGCCAGCGCAACCGCATTTCGGCTTCCGTTCAGGAGCGAATGAATCGCGAGCAGTTGGCTATCTCTCCGTTTGTCCAGCTGGAGCTCGCCTACCTGTACGAGATTGGAAGGGTGAAAAGCCCAGCGCAGGCGGTGATGGATGAGCTCGGTGCGCGTTTGGAGTTGATCGTCGCCGACGTGGCGGCGGCGGCGGTCTGCAACGCAGCGCTGAGTCTCACCTGGACACGTGACCCTTTCGACCGCTTGCTTGCCGCGCACGCCGTCGTCACCGGCTTACCGTTGGTCACGAAAGACGATACGATCCGGCACCACCTTCCCCTGGCGTGGTGGGTTGACTAGCTGATAGTCAGGAACCGGCATTTGAGTCTCACGGGCCACGCGGAGTCGCGATTTCGCCCGGGTCGCGGATGGGGCTGGCGCACCGGATGCCGAGCAGTTGCTCCACCGCTTTACTGGCCGGTAGAATTGAGGCTCTGCGGGCAAGTAGCTCAGCTGGTTAGAGCGCCACGTTGACATCGTGGAGGCCAGGGGTTCGAGTCCCTTCTTGCCCACCCAGACGAATATTCACGGCACTGACGAGGACGAGTAGTCGGCACACGGCGCGACCAGAGAAGCGGGGCCACCGGCTGAAAACCCCGCCCGCCCGTCCCGACGAAAACCACCTCCGAGCCGAATCGCGAACCCGCCTACTGCGGCAGTAGCGATCTCCCGCCGCCGGCGGTTACCCGGCATTCGAGGTGTGACCCGGCCATGTGCCAGGGTTGAACCTGGGTGGAACCGCGTGAGTGAGCCTCTCGTCCCAGGACGAGGGGCTTTTTTTTTTTGTTACCCGAGGAGGAAAGCCATGGCGACTGAGCAACGGATCGACGAACAGCACGCGGCGGAGCTGGACACCATGCGGCACAGCGCCGCGCACGTCCTGGCTGCCGCCGTGCAGCGCCTCTACCCGGGGACCAAGCTGGGCGTCGGTCCCACGGTCGAGCACGGCTTCTACTACGACATCGACGTGCCCGAGCGCATCACGCCCGACGATCTTCCGAAAATCGAGGAGGAGATGCGCCGCATCGTCGCGGAGGGCCATCCTTTCGAGCGTGAAGAGATGTCCATCGACGCTGCAATCGAGACCTTCCGCGGCCTGCACCAGGACTACAAGGTCGAGCTCCTGAGCGACCTCAAGGAGCGCGGGACGACACGCATCACGAGCCGCGAGGACGTGGACATCGACCCGCGGAACGCGACGATCGCGAGCCTCTACCGCACGGGCGACTTCGTCGACCTCTGCCGGGGCCCGCACGTCGCGAGCAGCGGCGACATCGGCGCGTTCAAGCTGACGAGCGTCGCCGGTGCGTACTGGCGCGGCGACGCCAAGCGTCCGCAGCTTCAGCGCGTCTACGGCACGGCCTGGGCCACGCAGGAGGAGCTCGACCACCACCTCTGGCAGCTCGAAGAGGCGGAGAAGCGCGACCACCGCCGCCTTGGCAAGGACCTCGAGCTCTTCATGTTTCACCCGTATGCGCCGGGCGCCGCGTTCTGGCTGCCGAAGGGCACGGTGCTCTACCAGACGCTGAGCGACCTGATGCGCAAGCTCCTCGTCGGCCACTCAGGGTACGTCGAGGTGCGCTCGCCCCTCGTTTTCAACAAGGCGCTCTGGGAGACCAGCGGCCATTGGCAGAAGTTCCAGGAGAACATGTACACGCTCGAATCCGAGGAGCAGGACATGGCCATCAAGCCCATGAACTGCCCCGGTCACATGCTCGTCTTCGGCAGCCAGCTTCGCTCGTACCGCGACCTGCCGATGCGCATCCACGACCAGAGCGTGCTGCACCGCAATGAGGTCTCGGGCACCCTCTCGGGCCTGACGCGCGTGCGCCAACTCTGCCAGGACGACGCGCACCTCTTCGTGCGACCGGATCAGATCGAGGAAGAGGTCACCGAGCTCCTCGCGCTCGTGGCAAAGGTGTACGGGTTCTTCGGCCTTGGCTACGACATGGATCTCTCGACCCGCAATCCCGAGAGCTACCTCGGCGATCTGGAGACGTGGGAGCGCGCGGAGGCAAACCTGCGTGCTGCCCTCGAGACAAACGGCATCTCGTTCAAGGTGCAGCCCGAGGAAGCCGCGTTTTACGGCCCGAAGATCGACATCCACGTCACGGACGCTATCGGGCGCCGCTGGCAGTGCGCGACGATTCAGCTCGACTACCAGATGCCCGAGCGGTTCGATCTGGAATACGTCGCGGAGGACCAACAGCGGCACCGTCCCGTTGTGATCCACCGCGCGATCTACGGGAGCTTCGAGCGCTTCATCGCCATGCTGATCGAGCACTACGCCGGGGCTTTCCCCTTCTGGCTGGCGCCGCAACAGGCGGTCGTGCTCCCCATCGCGGATCGCCACACGCCATACGCGGAGGAGGTAGTGGCGCGCCTGCGCGCGGAGGACTTCCGGGTGGAGATCGACAATCGCCGCGAGAACCTGAATCACAAGATCCGCGAAGCGCAGCTCCAGAAGATCCCGTACATGCTCGTCGTGGGCGACCGCGAGGCTGAGGCGGGCGCCGCTGCCCTCCGCAAGCGCACCGGCGAGAACCTGGGCGCGATCGCCGTGGACGCCATCCTCGCTCGCTTCCGCGAGGAGGCCGCCGCTCCCAACGTGCTCTTCAGCTAGTCGAGGTCGGGCAGGCTCTGGAACGGTGGTGTTGCGCCGTCGCCCAGGTAGGCGAAGATGAGCCCGACGTATTCTCGGGTCGGATATGAGTGGATCCGCACCTTGTCGGCGGCGCCCGGATCTTCGCCCGGCTGTACGACGCACCGGCCCGCCGCGTCGTACTTCCACCCGTGATAGCGGCAGCGGAGGTAGTCCTCTTCGACCCACCCAACCGAGAGCTGTGTGCCCCGGTGCGCGCATCGGAATGCGACCAGATGGCAGGCCCGCTTTCCCCACGATAGAGCGTGAACCGCTCGCACAGCATCGTCACCGGCATGGCCCGGCCCATGCATCGTCAAGGTAGCGAAACGGTCGGTCTCGTAGCGAAACGGTCGGCTTACGGTGGCGAAAGAGCCCGCCACAGCAAGTGCGCACGATGAGCCCCTCGTGCCGGCTAATCGACCGGAACGCCGTGCTGGTTCCAAGAGTTGAAGGGCCCGCGTGCCTCCCCTACGCTTGCCAGTTGCGCGGACCTGGTGCGGTGGCCGGGGCTGGTCAAGCCGTGGCTCATTCGCGGTCCCGGAAAAGTTCGATCTTCACCAGACTGATGCTCAGCGGGCACTCGCGTTCGGCAAGGGAATTCATTGCTGTATCGGGAGTGCGTTGGGGAATTCCGGGGCAAAGCTCGGCCTGTTGGAAATGGCTCGCGGCTACCCCAACTTGGAGCTTGGACAGGAGTCTGCCTTCCATCCGAACATCTCATTCAGGGGACCACAGTCATTGTGGATTGGCATTCCCATGAGACGCTTCCCGGAGCAATGAGCGTAAACCGTCGGCCGATTCGGCCAATGGCGGATCGGCACTTTGGCAACGTAGTGATGCGGCAGATGCCTTCGAAGATCGGCGCGCCTGTCCGCTCGGCCACCTGTTACCGCGTGCCGGCTTCCTGGCTACTTCATTGGCGAGTCCTTGTGGTGGCATACTCCGTCGTCGTCGGGCCAGGGACCCCGCGTGGCCAGTACAAAGGCCGGCGTGATGAGCGCGCGTGGCTACTGTCGCCATGATCGGCTCGCCAGTGAATCTCGTCGATGAGGCCGGCAATGATCTCCTGGGCTGCCTCCTAGATGGGCGGCCCAGGTGGTGCACGATCATCGCGCGAGCAAGGCGTCGATGTAGCGCTCATCGTCAGGTTCGAGGGGCATGGGGCTGGCTCCCCTCCATGGATCGATCGGCCGAAGGCGGGGCATCGAAGCTATCATGCCTGAGAGCCTGCACTTTACGCCATGACCGTCGCGCAGAGTCGATATTTCATTCTCGTGCGCCCACCGCACAACATTCGGTCATGTTGGGGGGTCGTGCGACTTACGACGGCTCGCTCCCGGGTGGACGCAGCTGGTAGGGGAATCGAGCGGGTAGCGCCATCCCCGCCGATGCGAAGGACCGGCTGGGGACTACAATGGGCGTGGCGTTCAGGATCGCTGCGAATCAGGCCCCGGAGGTTCATCATGGCTGTCATCGTGCACGTGCAATCGTCCGAGTGGACCCAGCAGCACTACGACCGGATTCTCGGTGAAGTCATGCCGGGTGGGCGGCTCATCCCTGGCTGCCTCTCCCACGTCGCCGGACCCCGACCCGACGGCGGCTGGCAGGTGATCGACGTCTGGGAATCCCCCGAGGCATTTCAACAGTTCGCCCAGCAGACCTTGATCCCGGCGGCCCAGCGCCTTGGCCTCCCGCAAATCAATGCACCCCAGATAGCGGAGGTGCACAACTTTGTAAAGGGGTAAGCGAGGCGCCAGGATTTCTCCCAGGGGTGCGGATCAGGAGTCTGGGCTAAACGGGTTGCCCAGCTCGCGGCGCCGGTAAGAACAGCCGCGGGTTTCCCCACCCCCGCGCAATTGCTGGGACTCGGCCTGCTAACATTGGTTCCCTTCTGGTCGGACAGTCGTACCCTCCCGCAACAGCCCTGCGGCCACCAACTCCGCTCGCAACGCCGACGGCATCCGCTTCCCGCCGTGAGTCAGCATGGACAGCTCGACGCGCGTCTTGGCCTCGTGCGGATCGGCGCGGCTCGGGCCGATCGACTCGAGGAATCCGTCCAGATCGGCTGGGTACAGTCAATCGCGGGGACAGCGCTTCGTCGCCGTAGCGGATGGGCATCGCCGCGCCGCCATGTTCGTCTAAAGAGAGAAGCGCGCCGGGTCTCGCCGTGAGATACACTCGGCGCCATGACCGTCCCGTCAGCAGCACCCCATAGCCTTCGCGCTGGCCTATGCGTTGCTATTGGTGCTCATACTCTCAACGCTCGGCGCCACCCAGCACGTTCCCGCTCCTCAGAGTCTGTGAACAAATTGATTTCGTGACAGTTCTCACGCAACCGAGTTGATACTAACGACAAACTATGACAAGTCAGATTCGATAGATTCGCAAACTCTCAGCATGGCGCCGAGGTCTGGATCATCCCGATGCCGCTCGGCCACGAGCTAGCCGTGCAGCACAACAAGGGGAGCTGGCGCATGTTCTGGCAGACGCCGTGAACGACGACGAACGCATCGCTGCCGTCGCACGGCGCCATGGTAGCCGACGTCCACACCGGGCGCGGCGAGATCGTAGGTTCGGTGTAGCTCAGCCACCCTCACCAACCTCGCTGATTGACGACAGCGCCAAGCGCCACGCCCACGCCCCAAAGACAAGAAGGTTGTTCAGGATGATGGCCACCCGAATGCTCGTTGCGATGGAAACAAGATGCTCTACGATGTCAACAGTGCGCGGATGCTCATACTGAAGCACTGCGTGTCCTCCTTGGCCCGGTCCGCCCGGTGGCCGATATTACTCCGGGCTGTGGCCGTGGCGCCCGTGCGTTGCTCCAGGCTGCGCGCTTCGAGGTCCGGCGCAGAGCGTATTTTGAGGGTTAGCTTCGTCCGCGACGCTATGTCCTCATAGCGTGCGACCTCGTCTGCGGCGTGTTCTCCGTGCGACGCGCGATGGGCCGCGCTTCGTTGCGGCCCATCGCGCCAACCGGCCTGCACTAATAGGAGATGCGCTCGCCGGGGAGCGGCGGGACGCGGGGCGAGGGGCGACGGTGGAGCGTCGCCTGCTCGTAGTCGTAGGCGAAGGCGATCATCCTCCCATCGTCCATGGGCCTTCCCATGAACGAGATGGCACCCGGCAGCCCCTGGCTGCTGAAGCCCATCGGCACCACGATTCCCGGGGCCCCCTCCGACGCATAGGTCGCCACCGTCGCCGGGCTCAGCACGGTCGACCGCACGAAGGTCGGGTCATCCGCCTGGTACACCGGGTTGTCGATCGGCGACGGGAACGTCGGGTTGTAGGGGAACACGAGCGCGTCCAGGCCGTACTCGTCATACGGGGCCAGGCGGAGCTCGGTCAGTCGGGGCAGCACGTACTGCACCAACGTCCGGTAGGCGGTGTCGCGCGTGGAGACCGGCAGCGAGCGTTCCAACAGGCCGAGCACGCTCGCCGCAGGGGGAAGCGCGCTCGCGGCGACCTCGGTCCGATAGATCTCCAGGAACTCCTCCACCGTCTTCGGCACCTCAGGTCCAAAGGTCGCCAGATACGCTTCCCAGTCTTCGCGGAAGCGGTAGTCCGCGATCGCCCGGATGATCCGGAAATCCTCGACCACCGACCGGTCCAAATAGACGGGGTCCACGATCTCAGCGCCCAGCTCGCGCATCGTGGCGATCGCCGCTTCCGCCAGCGCGTCCATCTCCGGGTCGCCGCCGAAGTAGTCGCGCGCCACCCCGAGCCGCGCCCCGCGCAGCGCTCCCCGCTGGAGAAACTGGGTGTAGTCGAGGCCAATCAGCTCCGGATGCTCGCGGAAGACCCGCCCGCTGAGCCCGTCCGGGTCGTCAAGATCCGGGCCGGCGATGGTGGTCATGAGGATCGCCATGTCCGTCACGGTGCGGGCCATCGGTCCTGCCGAGTCGAACTGCAGGTTCTTGGGCGCGATACCCGCACGGCTGATCAAGCCGGTCGTCGGACGCAGACCGACGATGCCGTTATTGGCCGCTGGGCTGCGGACCGAGGTGCTGGTGTCGGTGCCAACCCCGAGCACCGCGAAATTGGCGGCCACTCCGGCGCCGGAGCCACTGCTGGATGCACCGGTGTCCCGCAGGGGGTGATATGGATTGACGGGATACCCCACGACCGTGTTATACGAGGCGCCGGCAAATTCCCCCATGGCCGCTTTGCCCACGATGAGCGCCCCGGCCTCCCGAACGGCCCGGGTGACATAGCCGTCCTCGCGGGGGATCGCATTGCGCATGACCGCCGAGCCGTTCGTGGTCGGCATGTCAAAGGTGTCGAAGTTGTCCTTGAGCACGATGGGGATGCAATGCAGGCGGCTCCGCGGGCCACTCGCCCGCCGTTCTTGATCCAACGCGGCGGCGGTTTCCATAAGGCGCGGATTGATCGTGATCATGAGGTGCAAGTCCGGGTCGTAGGTCGTGATGCGGTTCAAGGTGAGCTGGGCCAGCTGCTGGCAGGTGAGCCCGCCCGCGTCGAAGGCGGCGGTGATGTCCGCGATGGTGGCCTCTTCGAGGCGGAATTCCGCCATCCGTGCCGCCGGGGCCACCGGCGCGGCGAAAAGGGCCCAGACGAACAGGACCGCCACAAGGCTCGCGGCAACGAAGGATGTTGGTCGGCGCGTGGCAACCATCACAGCCTGCCTCCCCGGCGAAGATTGGTGCGTGGCGAAGGATAGCAATTCACCGCCCGACGCTCAACTGGTCCTGAGCCATTTGCAGGCGGTCAAGTGTCGGCGATATCTGAACCTCGTGCGTGGTCGGACGTTGCTGGCTGATCGTCGCTAAGGACGCCATTGGTCGGACGGAAGGCCGCGAGTATACTGCCCCCGGCGCGCGCTGGGATGCAGCGCACGACCCAGGTCTCGGGAGGAGTAGTCATGCGATCGATAGTCATCGGCGAGATGTTGCGATGCCTTCGAAAAGGTGCATCGGTCGTTGGCATCCTCTCCCTTTCGGTGGTGGCCAATGTGCTGGTACAGCAAGTGCTCGCTCCGCCCCCCGCAACGGCTCAACCCGGTCAGACCCAGGAGGTTCGCGCCCAGCGATTTATTCTGGTTGCGGCGAACGGAACAGAGCTGGCGCGCCTGGAGCCCGGCGGTGAGGGAAACGGTCGCCTCCAACTCTTCGACGCTGATGGCACGCTGCGGGTAATTCTGGCTGGGCAGGGTGCGCTCCATGTCGTCGATCCCGACGGCGAGTTGCGGTTCCGGTCCGGCTATGTCCCTCAGACCGATCCAAGCGGGCGCGCCCCAATTAACGGGGTGTGGCTTGATGCGGAAAGCTCCATCAGCCACGTTCCCCCGGGCACCGCGGGCTTCCGCCGCTAGCCATAACTTCACCCCACCTGTGTGGTTCGATAAGAAAAGCCCAAGCCTCGCATCGACGGCGGAACCGGTTCGTCGTCGTGAGCCATCGAAGCGCTCACGACTCCAACCTTGCGGGCGTCCGCGCGTTGGCTGCGATCCCGGCCGACGCGGTCGGACGGTACCACCGCGTTGGGAGTGGAGCGAGTCCGAACTGCCGAAGCGGTTCCCTTCTCGGCACCTCTGCCCTGCGCGAGCCTGCCCAGGCCTCGCAGGGTACTGACGAGCGCTAAGCAGCGGAAGTGTTCGCTCGGAGTCGGCGGGCGGCGAGCTGCCGCTCGATGGTCGCCAGGCTCAACCCGAATCCCACGTGAGCGGCGAGCATGACGGCTTGCCAACTCCTCCTCCAGCGCGCGGTACTGGTGCGTCAGATGGTGCATCGGCCCATCGTGACGACCGGCGCCAGCGTTGTCAATCTCTGGTCGTAACCCATTTCCGTGCGCGACCAATCGCCCGCAGCGCCGGCCGGTGTATCGAGCGTTCCGTCCGCACATTTGCTCTTTGGCTGACGCTCGATCTATCACGTCCCGCTTTGGTGATCCTGCAGCAAGAGCCCTTCGGGGTAGGCGAGGGCATCTCGCGCTTGTCCAACTGCCCAAGCGTGCTATGCTGGGTCAGTTCGGCAGTTCGCGAACTTCTGGTCTCAACCGATGCGAAAGGAGATCATGCGATGCTGCGCCATTTTGTCATGCTGGCCATTATTGCCCTCACGCTCCCCATCGTCCCGGCCTCGGTCTTTGCGCAAGAGTTCCACGAGTTCCCGCCAGGCGTAGCACCTATCGAATCGCATTTCGATCCCACCGCGCTGCCGGGCCAGTTCCGCGTCGTACAGGCCCTGGTTGAGCTTGCGCCCGGCGAGGTCGTCCCGGCCCACTCCCATGGGGGCCGCGGCTACGTGACGGTGCTGGAAGGCGCGGTGGTGCACCACGAGAGCGGTCATATGGATGCCTTCGGCCCTGGCGGCATGTGGGTCGAGGAGCCGGGCGTCGTTGGGTATGTGGAGGTCGTGAGTGATGAGCCAGCGCGCCTGATGGTGACCTTCATGCTGCCCCTTGGCGCTCCTCTCATGGTCATCACGGAGTAGGCCCCCGCATCCCGAGGCCACCGGTCATGCGGAGCGATGCCGCCTCGCCGGCGAATCCAACTAATCGACTGGTGCGACATCCTGGTTTAGCACGTGGACTAAGCGCGAACCCTTGCGCACGCTATGGCAACCTCGTGCTGTCACGGCGGAGGCCCTCGGAGCCGTTGCCGCTCGTCGGCCATCTGTCACCTTCGTGATTGGCTCTCCTCGCTGTTCGTTGGCGAGTCCTTGCGGTGGCATACTTCGTCGTCGTACGTCCAGGGCCCCGCGCCTGGTCGTTCAAAGGTTGTTGCGATGACATGCGTGACTAATTGCAGGAGGCGTTATGGCCAATCCGCCGAAACACTTCCGCCTGGGTGTGTTCATGCCCGTCGGGAACAACGGCTGGATCATGTCGAAGAGCTCGCCCCAATATCTGCCCACCTTCCAGCTCAATAAGGACGTCGCGCTCCTGGCTGAGAAGGTAGGGTTTGACTACATCTTTTCGATGGCGAAATGGAGCGGCTACGGCGGCGAAACGCGGTTCTGGGATTTTTCGGCCGAGTCCTTCACCATGATGGCCGCATTGGCGGTCGTGACCAGCAAACTTCGGCTCGTTGCTTCGATCTCCCCAATCCTGATCCATCCAACGATCGTGGCGAAGATGATGGCGACGCTCGACGACATCTCGGGCGGAAGGATCGGCCTGAACATCGTCAGCTCGGACAGCGAGTACACCCGCATGGGGCTGTACCCGGAGGACTTCAGTTCGTACCGCCACCAATACATCGACGAGTGGCTGCGCGTTGTGAAGCAGTTGTGGACCGGCGACCCGGTTGATTTTGCCGGGGACTACTTCACGCTCACGGGATATGCTTCGAACCCGCGACCCGTGCAGCGGCCATGGCCAACAATCTTGTATGCCACCTCGTCCGAAGGCGGCTTTCGCTTTGTCGCCGAGCAGTGCGATGAAGCTTTCATCGTGTGGAACGATCAGAAGAACGCCAACAGCAAACGGCTCAAGCAAATGGGCGCCGAATTCGGTCGGAGCATCAAGACGCAAACGCTGGTGACGCTCATCCCGGGGGAGACGGACGCGGACGCCCAGCGAATCATGGAGCATATCGGAAGCGGCGCCGATCTGGAAGCAATCACCAACGTGTACGATCGCGGCTTCCCGGGTGACAAGCGGGCTCGGGGCCAGGAGTTGGTGGATCAGGGGTTCCCGCGCACCGTTGTGTACATGTCGGGCCCCCTTGTCGCGGGGCCGGAGCGGGTTGCGGACGTGCTCGAGGACCTGGCGGTCAACGGAGACTTTGACGGAATTCTCCTGACGTTTCCAGACTATATCGAAGGGCTGGAGCGATTCAACGATCTGATCATGCCGCTGCTCAAGAAGCGTGGGCTCCGCGTTTGATCCGTCTGATTCGTCTGGAACGGAGCTGAACTTCCTCGGGGCAGCTCAGGAATAAGGAGGTCCGATTTTATGGGGAAGCTGTCGTCGATGACGGTCGTTAGCCTGGCGGCGCTCATCATTGCTTGCACCCCGGCCACCCCGGGCACTTCTACCGTCGTGGCGCCCCCATCTCAGCCCGCCTCGCAGCGCACGCTCGTCGTGGCACTCCGCGTCGAACCTGCATCGCTGTTGCTGCGGCCGCCGCGCGAGGTCTTTTTCTTCGTGGACTATCTGATGATGTTCAATGCGGACATCGCCGCGGTTGACGATCATGGGGCACGGCTCCCCTATCTGGTAGAGTCGCTGCCCCAAGTCAACTCGGATAGCTGGCAAGTGTTTGCTGATGGTCGCATGCGGACCATCTACCGCCTCCGGCCCAATCTCACCTGGCACGACGGAACGCCGCTATCGGCGGAGGATTTTGTCTTCGGCTACCAGGTATACGCGACGCCGGATATTGGCCTTTCCCAGCAGCCGCCCTTCAACGCGATCGAACAGGTCGAGGCGCCGGATGCCCGGACGTTGGTGATCAACTGGAAGCGACCCTATCCTGACGCGGGACATATGACGGGCCGCGATCGCAACTTCCCAGCCGTTCCCCGGCATCTGCTCGAAGGGTACTTCGCAAGCGAATCGGTCGAGGCATTCCTGACGCGGCCGTATTGGTCCCGTGAGTTCCTCGGGTTGGGCCCCTATCGAGTTGCCAACTGGGAGCCGGGTTCATTCATCGAGGCAGTGTCGTTCGAAGGGCACGCCACGGGGAAGCCAAAGATCGATCGCCTCAAGGTGGTGTTCATTCCGGACGCGAATACGGCCCTGGCCAACATGTTGAGTGGTGAGGTGGCGGTTGCGGCGGCGGGCACGCTTAGCATTGCCGGCGCGCAAACGCTCAAACAGGAGTGGGATGCCAAACGCGGCGGCTCGGTGTTTTATCAATTTCCCAACTGGCATGGACTGAGCGTTCAGTTCCTGCCGGCGCTCACATCGCCCCGGGCACTGCAAGACGTGCGGGTCCGGAAGGCGCTCGCCCATGCGATTGACCGGCCCGAAATCAACGAGGCCATCAACGGCGGCATCGCGCAAGAGGCGGATTACTATCTTTCGCCTGATGGCGAATGGGGTAGGGAGGTGCAGCGCGGTGCAATTAAGTACGGCTACGACTTGCAGCGCTCTGAGCAGCTCATGCGGGAAGCGGGTTTTGAGAAAGGAAGCGACGGCATCTACTCCAGTCCGACCGAGGGCGCGTTTAATGTGGAAGTCAGATCTGGAATCGGTGCCGCGGCGCTAGAGCTGGCAGCCCTTGCAGACAACTGGGAACGCGCAGGGTTCCGGATTACCCAACGCACGTTTGCGCCAGCGCTCTTACTGGACCCAGAGGTCAAACTTGGCCTACCAGGAATGTTCCTCACGACCTTGCTCGCCACGGAACGCACTGCCGTCGCTCCGGTTCCTGGCAACATCCCGACACCAGACAATGGCTGGCGAGGCGGGTCGCAGATTAGCTGGACTCACCCCGAATACACTCGGTTGGTCGGACAGCTGAATTCCACCCTGGACCGTGCTCAGCGAGGCGAGCCGATGACGCAAATGGCGCGGATCTCGACCGACGACGTGGCCGTGATCTCTCTCCATTTTCCGCCCGCGATCTGGGCGGCTACGGCTTCGGTGACCGGTCCGCATGAAGCCCCGCCCGAGGCGGTCGTCTTCTGGAACATCCACACGTGGGAATCGTCCTAATTCCCACCGGTGCGGCAATTCCGACTTGCGTGCTTAGCTCGGTCCGGCTTGCAGCATGGTGATCACCTGATCAGTCGTGCGAACGCGGCCGATGCGGGGAAAAATCTTCTTCATGAGCAGGTCGTGGCAGTCCGGATGACGCGACGTGCAACCGTCGGAGACGACGACGAGGTCGAAATCGAGGGCCTGGGCGCCGTAGACCGTGGCAGTAATTCCAATCTCGGTCGAGCCGCCGTTGACCACGATGACATCGACGCCCCGCCGCCGGAGCGAGGAGGCAAGGGTGGTTTCATGGAAGGGATTCCAGCGAGGCTTTGGGAAAAAGTAGTCCTCTGGGCTCGGGGCGATCTCGGGAATGACGGCGACGTCGGGCGTACCCGCAATGTGGCGACCGATAGCGATCCGTGTCCCTGCCTCCGGGAATGGATTCCCTCGTATGTCGGTATCGGTCCACCGCGGGTAGTAGTCGGCGCCATCCGGCCGGTTTTCCGTGCTCGCGTACGCCACCATCATCCCAAGATCGCGCGCCGTAGCAAGCTGGCGCTGCCAATTTTTCACGGCAGTCGCAACAACTGGTGAGCGGCCCTCGGGTTCGAGCGAAGGACCATTCACAAAAAAAGCGGACGTGTCGAAAAAGAGCAGGCAGGTCCGCTGGGGATCGAGATGGTCGGTACCCACAGAGCACCCCCGTCAGTTGAGGCGTCATTATACGGGTGAGTTCCTCACGATGCGCCGAAGGGTGCGACTCTCGGGCCGCCAACCGTGGGCGGGGGCCGCCCTGCAACGCTGGCCGGACCCGCAAGGGTATGGCACAACATCCGGCGATCGTGGGTGCCCGTTCCCGATTGGCGCGCGTGGGGCTATGATGCGAGCTGAGCGCGTCTTCGATGGTCGCGGCTGGCGTGGTGGCAGGGGAGGTGGCTAGTGACAGAGCCCATGGCGAAGCCCATGATCGTTGACGTCGCTGCGCAGTATCGGCAGTTGACCGAGCAAGATAAGACGGTGAGCGTCCAGTGGCAGGACGCGGAGACCATCGCGTTCGTTGCCCGCGGCCGAGCCTACCGCTCGGAGTTTCACATCAATCCGTGCGATGAGATCATCCACCTCGTTCGGGGCGAAATGCGGCTGCATTATCGGACACCCGAGGGGCGCGAGGAGGTAGCGGTGGTTGGAGAAGGATCCGTCGTGCGGATCCCTGCTGGCGTCCCCCATTCGCCCCGGCGGGCGCCGGACACCTGCACCTTCGTGCTGGAACGCAAGCGCCACGCGGGCGAAATCGACCGCTTCCACTGGTACTGTCCGCACTGTGATGCGTTGCTGCATGAGGAAACGTTCGTCGTGGCGGATTATCGGGACGATCCAGTCTCGCAGGCGTACCGGCGGTTCTTCGAGAACGAAGAGTTTCGCACCTGCAAGGCGTGTGGCGAGGTGATGGCCGCCCCGTAGCCGGCAGAGACGCCGGCGCGCGTCCTGCGCCATGCATCACGAATCGAGCGATAGCGTTTGGTCTCATGGTGGGATCTTGCCGGCCCATGGTAGGCACCGGTGCCACCAAGTCAAGTCACGGGCAGTCATCCGGGTCGTCTTCTCTGGCGGCCGCATGGAAACGGCGTACCGGCTGCGGCCGAGCCTGGTCTGGCATGACGGGGCGCCGTTGACCGCCGATGACTTCGTCTACTCGTTCCAGCTCTACACCAACCCAGAGATTGGCCTGGCCAGCCTCGCGCCGATCGGGATGATGGAGGACGTCTCCGCCCCAGATCCACGCACGCTGGTGATTCGCTGGAAGCTGGCGTTCGCTGACGCGGCGAACCTGGACGCGGGAAACGCCGGGCCCGCGAATCCGACGGGCTTCCCCCCGCTCCCTCGACATCAGTTGGAGGCGCAGCTCCACCCCGGGAGCTCCGAAGCCTTTGTCTCACTGCCCTTCTGGAGTACCGAGTACATCGGTGGGGGCCCGTACAGGATGGACCGCTGGGAGGCTGGATCGTACTTCGAGGGCGTCGCGTTCGATCAGCACGTGCTTGGCAAACCGAAGATCGAGCGCATCCCGATGCGATTCATTCCGGACTTCAACACCTCGGTTGCCAACATGCTCTCTGGCGACGCGCACATCACGGTGGACGACTCCATTCGGTTCCAGCAGGCGCTCGTGCTGCGGCAGGAGTGGGAGCCACGAAACCGGGGGACTGTTCTCGTGTACCCGGCGCTCTGGCGCTGGCTCTATTTCCAGCAGCGCCCCGAGCTTACCCGCCCGATCGGCCTGCTGGACTCGCGGGTTCGTAAGGCGATGGCCTATACCGTGGACAAGGGTGCGCTCAACGACGCGCTGTTCGAAGGCGAGGGCATCCTGACCGAGACGCCCGTGCCCCCAACCTCTGCCGCCTATGCCGACGTGGATAAATTCGTCGTGAAGTATCCGTACGATGCCCGCCGCTCCGAGCAGCTCATGGGCGAGGCGGGCTACAGCCGAGCGGGTGACGGCGTTTGGACGCACCCGACGGCGGGCCGATTCGCGTTCGAGTTGACGACGTTCCAGTCGCCGCAGAATGAAAACGAGATGCACATCATCGCCGCGAGCTGGCGCCAGGCCGGCTACGATGCATCCGAGCTCGTCTGGGCGGCGAACCTCTCGAGCGAAGCCCAGATGCGCAACGTGCACCCGAGCATCTCCGCGACGGGCGGGCAGTCCGGCGAGATCCGGTTGATCGAGCTCACGAGCGGGACGGTGTCCTCGGCTCAAAACCGCTGGCAAGGTACTAACCGCGGCGGCTGGACCAACCCGGAGTTCGATCGGATCGCCGAGCAATTCAAGTTGACCCTGGCTCGAAACGAACGGAGCGCGCTGCTCTCCCAGATGGCGAGAGTCTTCAGCGAGGAAGTCGCCGTGATCTCGCTCTACTTCAATCCGACGACGACCGCCTTCGTGTCCGGCCTGAAGGGCCCGAAGCCCGCGGTCCCCGACGGGACGATGTCGTGGGACATCTACGATTGGGAGTGGGTCTCCTGATGAGCTGGGGGAGCGAATGACGATCAGCCGCAGCGTCTGCAACTTCTGCCACGTTCGCTGCCCCACCCTGGTCGAAGTCCAGGATGGCCGGGTGACGCGGCTCGAGCCCGACGACGAGCATCCGTTCGGCGGGTTGATGTGCGTCAAGGGCAAGGCGGCCGGCGAGCTGCGCGACCACCCGGATCGTCTCCTCTATCCCCTCAAGCGCGTCGGGCCCAAGACCGCGCCGGCTGATTCAGCGGACGACGCCGCGATGTGGGAGCGCGTGTCCTGGGAAGAGGCACTCGGCGACATCGCGCGCCGGCTCACCGCGATCAGCGCCGAGTCCGGCGCCGAGTCTATCGTCTTTAGCAAAGGCACCCCGAGCGGCACTGGACTGGTCGACGCCGAACGCTGGCTTAAGCGGCTCTCGAACCTGATCGGGACGCCGAACACGGTGAGCACGACTCACCTTTGCCAGTGGCCGCGCGACGAGGGCACCCGCTACACGTATGGCGTCCGCATGCCAACCCCCGACCTTGAGCGCAGCGGCAGCTTTCTTCTCTGGGGCTGCAACCCGTCTGCGACGAACATCCGCATGGCGCAGGCGATCCAGCAGGCGCGAGCGCGCGGCATGAAGCTCATCACCGTGGACCCGCGCCGGGTTGGCGTGGCGACGCAGTCGGATCTGCACCTCTTCGTCCAGCCTGGGACCGACGGCGCGCTCGCGCTCAGCATCGCCCACGTGCTGGTCGAGCGGGGCTGGATCGATGCTGACTTCGTCCGCGACTGGACCAACGCACCGTTCCTCGTGCGGCGGGACACCGGCCGCTTGCTGCGCCGGAGCGACCTGGCCGATGGCGAAGCTGACGGCCACGTCACCTGGAGCGGTCAGCCGGTTCGATGCGCGGAGCCCGGCGAGCCTGCGGGGCCGGCGCAGGGCGGCGAGCCCGCGCTGGATGTAAGCCCAGTGGCGCGCCTGGCGAGCGGCGACACCATTGCGACCGACACGGTGTTCCACCTGCTGTGCGAAGTGTTCGCTGACTTTCCACCCGAGCGCGCGGCGGAGATCTGCGGCGTCCCCGCCGACGACATTCGGACGGCCGCGGAGCTACTCGCCGAGAACCATCCCGTGGCGCACTACTTCTGGAACGGCATCACCCAGCACACGAACGCGGCCCAGAACGGGCGCGCCATCTCGGTCCTGTATGCGCTGCTCGGCGATTTCGACGCGCCAGGAGGCAATATCATCACCCCTCGCCCTGCGATCCGCGACGTCCAGCTCAACAACGTGCTGAGCAAGGACGTCGTCGAGCGCCGGCTGGGCTGGGCGGAGCGTCCCCTCGGTGCCGCGAGGACGAGCGGCAGCAGCACCGCGTACGACGTGTATCGTGCCGTCGTGGAGGCCGAACCGTATCAGGTGCGTGCCCTCATGGTCTTCGGCACCAACATGGTGATGACGAACGGCGGCTCGCTCGAGGGTCGAGTTGCTCTGGAGCAGCTCGACTTCATGGTTGCTGTCGACTACTTCTTGACCCCGACGGCGCAGCTCGCCGACTACGTTCTGCCGGCCACGACGTTTCTGGAGTCGCCGGCGCTCACCTTCGGGTTTGAGCTGCCGATTCCCGGCCAGACCCACCTGCAATATCGAGCGCCGGTCCTGGCGCCGCGAGGCGAGGCGCGTTCCGACACGGAGATCATCTTCGATCTCGCGGACCGCCTCGGCTACGGCGACCAGTTCTGGAACGGCGATGTGCAGGCGGCGTTTCGCCACGAGCTGGAGCCGTCCGGGGTCTCGCTCGAGGAGCTCGAGCGCCAACCGCTCGGGGTTCAGACCAAGCCTGGCCTCGGGCTGCCCCCGGGGCACAGCTACGCACGCGAGACCAGTCCTGGCCAGCCGACCGGCTTCGCCACGCCGACTCGCCGGGTCGAGATCTTCGCCACGTTATTCGCCGAGCACGGCCAAGACCCGCTTCCACGCTACGTCGTGCCGCACTGGAGCCCCGAGCGAGATCCGGCCCTCGTTGCCGCCTATCCATTCGCGCTCACCAACGCGAAGACGCCGCAGTTCTGCCACGGCCAGCATCGCGCGCTCCCGAGCCTCCGGCGCGCGCGACCCCATCCCGAGATCGAGCTGCACCCCGACACGGCCGCCAAAGCGAAAGTCGCGCGCGGCGCCTGGGTCGCCGTCGAGACGCCTGAGGGTGCGATGCGCGCGCGTGTGCGCCTCAACGCGGGGATCAAGCCGGGCGTCGTCGTGGCGCAGGCCGGTTGGTGGCAGGCGTGTTCGGAGCTCGAACTCTCCGGCTACCCGGCGTTTTCGGCCGAGGGTGCCAACGTGAACCTGCTCGTCAGCAACCGCTGGCGCGATCCGATCAGCGGCGGCACACCCTTCCGCTCCGCACGATGCCGGCTGCGGCCGCTCACGGAAACGGAGTCGGCCGCCGCGGCACGGCCCGGGTAGGTCGACCGCGCCGATGCGAACGGTCGGTTGTCGACGTCGTTGGACCAGGATTGCGGTGGGCAACGCACTCACCCTAACCCCACCCTAACCCTCTCCCAGAGGGAGAGGGGACAATGCGGTCCGCGCCGTCGTGCCCCAACAGGGACATTTTGGTCAGCGGAGCAGCTTGTCCGCGGTGGCGTGGAAGATGTCTTCCTTCTGCTGATCGCTCAGATCCAATCCGTTGATGAGCGCGATCGTGCGGTCGGTGCTGTTCTGCGGCACGAAGGGATAGTCGCTCCCGAACACGATGTGGCCGACGTCGATCGTCTGCAGCGCACAATCCCACGTCGGGCGATGGAGGTTCACGCTGTCGTAGTAGATCGCGTGGAGGTGCCCGGCGAGCGACGTCTTCATGCCACGCATCGGCTCGGGCCGCGGGTTGTTGATGGGGTCCCATGCGGCGACCAGCATCGTCCCGAGGTGGGGGGCGACGAACTTGATGTTCGGGTTCGCGTCCAGGACGCCGCCCTGCGCCAGCCGCAGCACGCCAACCGCGGTGTCCAGCAGGTAGCCGACCGCCGCTGCCATCCCGTAGTCCGCCAGCTCCTCCTGACCGGGCGGGATGACCGGTGGAGGTGGACCATGAGGTTCATGCGGTTCATCTCGCGGTAGAGTGGCAGGAAGCGCTCGTCGTCCAGGCCCGCGCCGCGGACGTTTCCGCCGAGCGCCGCGCCGTGCAATCCAAGCGTAGTGATCGCGCGGTCGAGCTCCTTCAGGGCGGCATCGGTGTGGGGCAGCGGCAGGATCGCGAGACCCTTGAAGCGGGCCGGGTACTTCGCGACGAGCTCGGCGATGCTGTCGTTGACGATGCGCGCCGCCTCGGTGGCATCGTTCGGATCCTCGAAGTAGACGTGCGGGATCGAGAGCGATAGCGCGTGCATCTCGACGCCTGCCGCGTCCATGTCGTCGATGTGCGCGTTGATGTCCGTCATGCGCGGGTTCTTTGTCAGGCGGGTGGCGTAGAGCTCCTGGACGGCGCGGCCCCAGACCGTGCTGTCGTTCCGGATGACCCGCTCCAGCAGTGCCAGATACTCCTTAGGGTAGTAGTGGGCATGGACGTCGACGATTCGCATCAGCTTTCCTTTGTCGGTGTTCTAATCCCCGCAAGGTCCTTGGCGAGGCGCGCCAACGGCACGGTGTCGTAGGTGTTGATGAGGCGGGCGCGGTTGACCGCGAGGGTGCCGCCGTTGTAAAGCTCGAACAGGAGCTGCCGGCTCCCGAAGGAGTCGCCCGCATACTCCCAGGCGAGCTTCAGGAGTCGGAACCGGTCCTCAGCCCGTGGGTCCGCGCCCGCGAGATATCGGCGCACCGCGACACCGACTTCCGGGTCGTCGAGGTCAGCCTGACCGGGGGCCATGAGAATGCTCGAGCCGCAGACGTCGCGCACGAGCTGGAGCATCGCGGGGTGGCGCTCCATGCCGTGGATCCGGCCCTGGATCGTGTGGAGCTGGCTCGGCACCATGAGCCCGGACGGCAAAAGCGCCGCCTGCTGCTCAGCCGCGAATAGAAAGGCGCGTAGCGTCTCCAGGTAGCCGATGAGCTCGGCGAGCGCGGTCTGGGTCGCGGGTTGGCTCGTCGTCCCGAGATGGTCCGCGACGGCGACGCTTATGCCGGCGAGTACCTCAGCCTTGACCGCCTGCCGCGTCAGGATGTGGTGGAATGCGAACGCGGAGGGGATCGCACTGAAGAGTTGCAGGTTGAGGTCGACGCGGTCCAGAAAGAAGACGCGCTCGTTCGGGATGCGCACGTCGTCGAAGACGACCCAGGCATCCATCTCGTCGTACGCGGCGCTCAGCGGGTGGTCCGCCGCGGCCGGATGCGCGAACGACTCGCGGCAGACCAGGCGCAGCCCCGGCGTCGCAATCGGCACCGCGAAATAGAGCACCTCCTCGGGTTTGAGGTCGGGGCGCTGCGCGGTGAGCCCCACGTACTCGTTCGCATAGGGGGCGATCGTCGCGACCGCCTTGGCGCCGCGGATGACGATCCCGTCCGAATTCCGCTCGACGACGTGCAGGTACTCCATGTCACTCGCCGGTCGATTGCGGTCGCGCGGCGGGTCCGTGAAGCCGTGGCTGAGGCAGAGGTCCTGCTCTCGACAGTGCGCGAAGTACGTCGCGACTCGCTCCGCGTACATCGGGTTCTCGCTCGCGAGCAGATCGCGCGCATTGTGGAGACCCATCAGGATGGCGGCCATGTACTCCGGCAGCCGGCCCATCGTCCCGCCGGTGCGGCGCATGAGCAGCTCGATCATGGCCCGGCGCCGCACCAGGTCCTCGGTGGAGCGGGGCAATCGCCAGGCGGCGCTCACCGGATCGCCGGTGTCGGGCGACGTCATGGTGAGCAGGTCGCGGTGATTGGGATCGTTCTGGAGGTCGTACACCTCGGCGATGGCATGCGCGCCCGGTGCCAGCAGCGGATGCGTCGTCACGTCCACCCGCTCGCCCCCGAGCCAAACCTCACGCCCGTCGCGCAGGCTCTCCAGGTACTCCGCGCCCGTCCGCAGCATGCCCACCCCCAAGAAAAGCTTCGCCATGTTACTTCCAGTTGAGCCCGAGTACACTGGGGGTCGACCCAGAACCCCGGGAGCATCCATGTCTGAGCCCGCGGCTGTGCAGCAGCCCATCGGTGCCATCTCGACGCCCCTAGTCGAGGCTGAGCTCAAGATCCCGCCGCTGATCAAGCGCAATACGCTTTTGCTGGCGTTGTCCCAGACGTTCTCAGGCGCGGGCCATGGGATGATCTACTCCCTCGGCGCCATCATGGTCGTCGAGCTGCTCGGCTCGCCAGGCTTCGCGGGGGTCGGCCTCGCTATCCTCGGGATCACCCGCTTCGTGATCTCCTACCCATTCGGGAAGTTCACGGACACCTATGGGCGGAAGCCTGGCCTGCTGTTCGGGCTTGGCATGTCGGTGTTCGGGTCCGCGGTGATGGGCGGCTCGATGCTCTTCACCTCGTTCCCGCTCTACGTCTTCGGCATGTTCTGCATGGGCGTCGGGACCGGCGCTGCCCACCAGCTCCGCGTAGCCGCGGCGGACATGTACCCGCCGAGCCGGCGCGCCGAGGGCCTGGGCTACGTGCTCACCGGGTCGCTGCTTGGCATCTGGGGCAGCCCGTTGCTCGTGATGCTCGCGGACCGCTTTGCGCCGGCTCTCGGGCTCCACCCGATTGGGATGGCGTGGATCCTCGTGCCGATCATCGCGCTACCGGGCATCTTCCTGATCGTGAACGTGCGGCCCGACCCGAAGGAGATCGCGACGCACCTGGAGCGCTACTACCCCGGCTACAAGCCCGTCCGTCGCGAGACCGGCGCGGTCGGCGATCGGGTCCGCATGCGGGACTTTCTCGCGCACTACCCGAAGCGAGCGGCGATCGTGACCAGCTTCGCGGCGCAGGGGAACATGGCGATTGTGATGGTGACGATGTCGTTGCTGCTCGCGCACCACGGCCATCATCTGCCCGCGATCTCGATGTCGATGACGCTGCACAGCATGGGGATGTTCGGCTTTTCGCTGCCGCTCGGCTGGCTGGCGGACAAGCTGGGCCGCCGGGATGTGCTGCTTGGGGGAGTCATTACCGCGGTCGTGGGCACGCTCCTCGTCTCGATGACGATCGATTTCTGGCCGATCACGATGGGTGGGTTTTTCGTCGGGCTGGGCTGGTCCGCCGTCAACGTCGCCTCGACCGCGCTGCTGGCGGACACGAGTCGCCCGTGGGAGCGCGGCCGAGCGATCGGCACAAACGACACCTTCGGCAGCGCTTCGGCGGTGGCGTTGCCCCTGATCACCGGTCCGATGGCCGCGATGCTTGGGCTCCCGGCGACGGGTGTCCTGGGGATCGCCCTCATCATTCCAGCGCTCGTGATGCTGCTCGCGCTTCGGGAACCGAGCCCCGGCATCTATGCCCATGACGAAGGTCTGGAGAATGCTCCGGTCGCGTGACGTTGAACCGGCTCACCACCGGCGACGACCTACGGCGACCCAGTAGCCCCGCGGTACATCTCGAGCCTGAGCGCCGCGAAGTGCTCGGCGTCGACTTCCGAGCGGCGCGCCTTCGCTTGGTACTGCCAGATGTGGCGCGCCTCGTGGGCGGCGACGGCGACGAGGGCTTCGCGCCAATCGGCCATCGTGATGAGGGGCGCGCGCTGGCCGCCGTATGGGTGGCGGCGCGGCTCGAGGTAGCGCACTTCATAGCCGCCTCGTGCCTTGCGCACGCGCTGACCCCAGCGGCCGGGCGTGAAGCCGGCGGGCGGCAGGACGTCCGGTGCTTGCCATGGGTGGTACTTCCAGGTCGTACACATATTGTCGACCGGAAACTTGTCGGGCGCGCCGATCCGGATGGTGATGAGCTTTTGGACAGTGCCGGATTTCGCGGCGGAGGAGATGCCGGGGACACCGTTGTAGGCGCGCCCGGCGTACGCGTAGCGGCAGTTCTTGACGTGGATGGCGACCTGGGCGAGCGAGATCTCGTCGACCGCGAATGCGATGAGCTCGCGCACCTCGTCGGTGGGATAGCGACTGGTGTTCTTGAGGACCGGCCCCTCGGTCGCGTCGTTGGGTCGGGCGAGGATCAGGTTGGCGATCAGTTTGTGCATGGCGGCAATTCTAGCGGCCCGCCCAGCAGCACAGCCGGACCGGGGCAAACCAGGGGCGACCGTGCCTGTCGCTATCGGTTTGGTGACGTTCGCATCATCCCGCGCGTGCCGCGCCAGGCGGCGATGTCCTCGGCGAATCACAGCCCTCGCATGATTCAGTTACGATCTTTCGGTGGTCTTACTTGGCGGCGGCGGGGGCACGGATACTGGATTTGCCGGTCTCTGCTGAGGTCGGAGGAGTAGCCAAGTAACGAATTTCTCTCCGATACGTATGCAGCTCGATCCTGGATTACTCATACCGGAGCGCCTGGATCGGGTTGAGGCGCGAGGCGCGCATCGCGGGGTAGATGCCGAAGAACAAGCCGATGATCGCGGAGACGCCGAAGGCCAGCATGACGGACTCGGGCGCCACGATGCTCGGGATCACCTGCCCGTTCAGGTTGAGCTGGCCCGCGACACGGGAGATCACGATGCCAATCGCGACGCCAATCGACCCGCCGGCCAGACTCACGACGAGTGCCTCGATCAGGAACTGCGACAGAATGTCCTTGCGCCGGGCCCCGACCGCCTTGCGGATGCCGATCTCGCGCGTTCGCTCGGTCACGGATACGAGCATGATGTTCATGATGCCGATGCCGCCGACGACCAGCGATATGCCGGCCACCGCCCCCAGGAAGGCAGTGAAAACGCCCGTCACCTGGCTGATCGTGCTGAGATAGTCGCGCTGCGAGCTCACGATGAAGTCGTCCTGCGTGACACGATGGCGCGTCCGCAGGAGATCGCCGATCGCCTGAATGGTCGTGTCGATTGAATCCTCGGAAGCAACCTGGACCGTGACCGTGCTCACGAGGTCGGCCGCCTGGGCGGAGCGCGCTGGGTTGAGCCGGGTTTGTACCGTGGTGAGCGGCATGAATGCCTGGTCATCCGAGTTCTGGGCGCTGCTGCCGCCCTTCGATGCCAGCACGCCGATCACCCGAACGTTCGCCCCGGTGCGGCCGAAGACGCTGACCCGCACCGTTTGCCCGATCGGATCGCTATCGCCAAACAGGTTTTCGGCGACCGTGGAGCCGAGCACGATGACCGTGGCCTTGCTGTCCAACTGGCTGTCCGAGATGAAATCACCGAAGTCAACCTGGTAATTGCGCACCTGCGCATAGTCCGCTGTCACGCCGGTGATGCGGGTCTGCCAGTTCTGGCCGTTCGCGATGAGCTGCGCGCCGGGTACTCCTCGCTCGGGCGCAACGCCGGTCACCAGATCTCCGAGCTCGGTAGAGATTGCCTGGGCGTCTTCATACGTCAGCGTCTGCGCATTCCCCGCCCCCGTATTGACCGGTCCCTGGGAGCGCGTCTGCCCAGGATTGACGAAGAGTAAGTTCGTGCCGAGGGACTGCACCTGCTCGGTGATCTGGGTCTGGGCGCCTTTGCCGAGCGACATCAGGGCGATGACCGCGGCGACGCCGATGATGACGCCAAGCATGGTCAGGATGCCGCGCAGCTTGTTTGCGAGTAGCGCCCGGAGGGCGACGCGGATGCCTTCCATGATGTTCATGCGGCCTCCTCGTCCGGCAGGCCCGCAAGCACGTCGGTGGCCAGCACGGGCTTCGCCACGACCTCGTCGCGATTGATCCGACCGTCGCGAATGTAGACGATTCGTTTGGTGTGCTGGGCGATGTCCGGTTCGTGGGTCACGAAGAGGATCGTGATGCCCCGCTTGCGGTTCAGGTCCTGAAAGAGGGCCATGATCTCCTCGCTGGAGCGTGTGTCCAGGTTGCCGGTCGGCTCGTCCGCCAGAATGATGGCCGGGTCGGTGACGAGCGCTCGGGCGATCGCCACCCGCTGCTGCTGGCCGCCGGACATCTCAGAGGGCTTGTGGTGGAGCCGGTCGCCGAGGCCCACGGCCTCGAGCGCGGCGCGCGCCAGCTCGCTGCGATTGCGAACGCCCGCGTAGATCAAGGGCAGCTCAACCTGCTGGATCGCAGGAATCCGCGGAAGCAGGTTGAAGCTCTGGAATACGAAGCCAATCTTGCGATTGCGCACCGCGGCCAGCTCGTCCTCGTTGAGGCTGCTGGTCTCGATGCCGTCGAGCTGGTAGCTGCCGCTCGTCGGCTGGTCCAGGCAGCCAATCATGTTCATCAGGGTGGACTTGCCGGAGCCGGATGGGCCCATGATCGCGATGAGCTGGCCGGGATAGACGTCCAGGTCCGCCCCGCGCAGCGCGTGCACGATCGTGTCCGCGATCTGGTAGCGCTTGGCGAGGCCGCGGATCCGGATAACCGGCTCGACTTCGGGCACCGGGTTGGCCAGTTGCAGGAGCGGCTCGGATCGGATCCCTGCCTCTGGGTATGTTGTTGTCGTCACGGCGGTTACCTTCATTCAGCGGCCAGAGCAGTGGCTAGGGGGCCAGCGCAATGGTCCGAAGTTTCCCGGTGGGGCGGGAGCGCAGTGCGTCCCGCCCCGTGCCGGATGGAGTCGTTACGGGGCTACGCGAACGCCGCCCTGGGTGCCGCCGCCGAATGGACTCGCGCCACCCGCGGGGTTCGCCCCTGGGACCGCGGCGCGGGCCGTCGTGACGGGAAGGACCACCTGGTCGCCCTCGTTGAGGCCGCTGATGACCTCGGTGTTCTGGTCATCGGCCAGCCCAATGCGAATCGATTGGGTCTGAATGCTGCCGTCGGCCGTGAGCACCCGCACCTGCGATGGCTGGCCTTGGGCGGCCTGCGGCCGACCCTCACCTGCCGGGGCCCCGGCGGCCGGACCGCCCGCGGCGGTGGCGGTCTGCCGAGCCGCCCGCGCCTGAGCCCCGCCCGCTGCCTGCTGACCGGCTGCCCCGCCTTGCTGGCCCGCGGCAGCGTTACCGGTGGACCGAGTCAGTGCCCGGGTCGGGACCGTCAGGACGTCGGCGGCCTGCGCGATCAGGATCTGCGCGGTGGCCGTCATGCCCGGGCGCACGCCCTGCGGGTTCAGGAGGTCGAGGCCGACGACGTAGCCAACCACACCCTGAGTCGTCGTGCCCGATGGCGCCACCGATCGCACTTTGGCGGGGAAGCGGCGGCCGGTGAGGGCGTCGAAGGTAACCGTGGCGGTCTGACCAACGCTGATCTTCGCGATGTCCGCTTCGTCCACCTGCACGTCGACCGAGACGCGGTTTGGGTCGACAACCGTAATCGTGGAGGTGCTGCCCGCGGACTCGCCGGCGGCCATGGCCACCGCGCTCACCATGCCGTCAAACGGCGCGGTGATCGTCGCACCCGTCAGACTCTTCTGCGCGGAGGCGAGCTTGGTCTGCGCGTCTTCCACGTTGGTCTGCGCCGCGAGGACGTCCGATGGCTGATACGGATTCTGTTTCAGTGACAGCGACGACTGCGCCGACTGGACGGCCAGACGCTCCGCTTCGATGTCCGCAGGTGTGCTGGGGTACAGCTTCGTGGTGAGGTTTGCCTCAGCCTGAGTCACCGCCTGCTGCTGCGCGACGATGTCGGCAGCCGTGTACGGGGTGAGCTTGAGGTCGAGGTTCGTTTGGGCCTGGATCAGTGCGGACTGAGCGGCGACGACGTCAGCCGGCAACGCGCCGGCGATCGTCTGCTGCAGCTTGGCCTCCGCCGTGCGAACGTTCGCCTCGGCAGAATCCACGGCCGAACGCGCGGCGGAAAGCTCCGCGGCCGTCGCGCCGGCCAGCACCTGCTGGAGCTTCAATTCAGATGACGAGACCTGCGAGCGGGCGGCGTTCACCGCCTCCTGCGCCGCGGCGACGTCCGAATTGGTCGGCGAGGTGATCTGCGAGAGCCGCGCCTGGGCGCTGGTGAGCCCGCTGCGAGCCGAATTGACCGAGGCCTGCGCCGCAGCGACGTCGTCAGGATTCGGGACTCGGAGTGCGTCAAGGGTGAGTTGGGCGTTGCGATAGACGAGCTGGGCCTGCTGGACGGCGGACTGCGCCGGCTGCAGGACGTCGCTGGTTGGACCACCCTGCAGATCGCGGAGCTTCTGCTGTGCACTCTCCAGATTGGCGCGCGCCGAAAGCACCGCCGCGTCCGCGGCCGTGGCTTGGGCAGCGGCGGTGCCCTGTGACGTGCTCGAGGTTCGCCCGCTGCTGCTCGAGCCAGTATTCGTGCTAATGCTCGAGGAATTGCTATCCGTGCGCGCCTGCTGCTGGGTGACCAGCGCGGACTGAAGCTGAGACTGGGCCGAAGCAACCGCCGCCTGCGCCGCGGCGACCTCAGCCGCGGTCGGCGGGCGCTTGACCTGGTCGAGCTGGAGCTGCGCGTCGTCGAGCTTGAAGCGAGCATCGCTCACCGCGCGCTCGGCGGCCGCGATGTCGGCCGGGGCGGGAGTCAGCAAGGCGTTCAGCTTCGCCTCGGCCGCGGCCACGTTCGAGCGGGCGCCGTCGACACTGCTCTGCGCCCCGGTCACGTCCGCGCCCGTCGGCGAAGCCAGCGCTTCGAGCTTGACCTGGGCGCTGGTGAGGTTGGAGCGAGCGCTCTCGACGGCGCTCTGCGCGGTGGCGACGTCAGCCGGTAGCGGGGCGGCCATGACGTCGGCCAACTTGGATTGCGCGCTCGCCAGGTTGGCACGGGCGCTGTCCATGCTGGACTGCGCGGCGACGACGTCCGCGTTTTCGGGACCGGTGTTGATCTGGTCCATCTTGGCCTGGGCACTCGCGAGGGACGCCTGGGCCGCGGCGATCTCTTCGGGCCGGGAGCCGGCCTGCATGGTGCTCAGCTTGATCCGCGCGGCCTCGAGCGCGGCCTGCGCGGCGGTGATGTCTTCTGGACGGGAGGTCTGCATCCCGGAGAGCTTCGCCTGGGCGCTGGCGAGGGCGGCCTGCGCGATGATGACGTCATCCGGCTTGGCGCCCGCGAGCACTTCCTGAAGCTTCGCCTGGGATGTTACGAGGTCGGATCGTGCTTGTTGCACCGCAAGCTCGAGGTCCGCGGTATCGAGCCGGGCCAGCGTCTGGCCGTCGCTCACGGCATCGCCGAGGGTCACGAGTACTTCAGAGACCCGACCGGCGGAGTTGCCAACCCCGTTGGCTTCGAATGAGAGCTTGCTGATCGTCGTCGCGGCCGCCGTGCCGGTGGCGTTGACGTTCGACGTAATGGTCGATCGCGTGACGGGCGCGGTCTGCTGCGCCGCGGGCGCGACCGCGGAATTCGCGCGGCGATAGAGGAAGAATCCGCCACCACCCACGAGGAGCGCAAGAGCCAGCATGATGATGAACTGGCCCGCGGGTGGTCCGGTCCGGCGGTTGATGCGGGGAAGTGCGACCTGCACAGAAGACCTTCTTTCCTTACCCCTATCGGGTACGGGTGGTGCGCCTGCCATCGTGGGATCGGACGAGGCGGCTCATTACCCCTTCAGGGTATGCGGGGCGGATTAGAGCCCCATTGAAGGATCATGTGAGTTTTCACATGCGTTGCTAGCCTCGAGTTCCGCCTTTTTTTGTCGCTAGGCCCTGACTGACTGTGATCGGATTGTGTGTTCGTGAGGCCTATAAAGCACATGGCTCCCTTGTAAACCTGGGGATTGGAAGCCTCCAGGGGATAAGGGAGCCATGCACCCAATCATGTTACCGGA